>Ga0075030_100002373_pt1 | contig 17068 bp, 18 predicted proteins | sample LitLauG_LLR_2012_FD_71393 | JGI IMG/M metagenome (GOLD analysis project Ga0075030, IMG submission 71393) | Freshwater sediment microbial communities from Pennsylvania, USA - Little Laurel Run_MetaG_LLR_2012 | ecosystem: Environmental > Aquatic > Freshwater > Creek > Sediment | place: USA... | reverse complement strand
CCTTGCGGAGCAGCGCGGCCACGACGAGGATTTCCAGCACTTGCGAGGCCGCATAGATGCGCCGGTGGCCCTCTTTGCGGGGCGAAACCACCTTGCGCTCATCCCACCATTGGAGCTGGCGCAAGGAGACCTCAGCCAATCGGGCAACATCGCTGCTGAAGAAAACCCGGTCCCCCACCGTATGGGAACTCGCGCCGCCGTCAGACGGAAACATATAGGGTTCTTTACGTTTCTCCCCGTCTTGAGATTGTACCTGAACGGAGCCGGCGGCGTGTCAGGCATGACGTTACGGGAGGCGGGGCGCGCGAGATCTCCCGACGACTCAGCCGCGGGGCTTGCTCTGCAACTGATGATAGCCGAGTTGGCGGCGAGCTTCGGTCAAGCTCATGCCGTCCAAGACGAGCCGGCGGATCTGTTCTTCCTTGGCATCGATCTCTTCGGCGATCGCCAGCACCTGAGTCTCGTGAGCCTGCGGGATCACCAACACCCCATCGGAATCGCCGCGCAGCAGGTCGCGCGGATAGACGCGGGCGTCGCCGATATTGACGGGTCCGCCCATGGCTTCCACCTGGACACGGTCCTTGCCGGTCCGCATGGAATAGCTGCGGCTGAAGATCGGATAGTTCAGCTCGCGTGCCAGGTGCGTATCGCGGCAGGCGCCGTCGATCACCGTGCCGGCCACGCGGCGCCGCGTGGCGACCATGGTCAAAATATCGCCCCAGACGGTGGCATTCTCGCGCCCGCCGTTATCAAGCACGACGACGCCCCCGGGAGGCACATCGTCGATGTAATCGCCCACCGTGCCGGGCGGGGAACCGGCGGGGCCGTACAGGATCGTGAAGGCGCGGCCGGCGAGGCGGAAACGGGGATCGAGCGGCCTGATGTTGAGGCACTGACCGGCAATTCCGAGCCGGTCGAGAGCGTCGCTGAGGGCCGTAGTATCGAGCCTGGAGGCGCGGTGGATGTTCTCGTCGTTATTGGGCATGGGTCTATTTTTTCAGCATGTGCTCGTAGCCGGCGCCCATCACCTGACTGATCGGCTGGCCCGCAAGCAGAGCTTCGGCCATGACCTTCTCGCGGGCCACGATGGCCTCGGCGGTCTCCAGCACGCGATCGATGTCGCGGGCCGCAACGAAGGCCACGGCGCTGCCGTCGGCTACCACGTAATCGCCCGGCGAAACGGCGACGTCGCCGACGGTGATGGTCTCATTCGTGGATACCTCGACGATGCGGCCGCGCGCGGTGCGGGCCGTGTGGTCTTTGGCGAAGACGGGAAAATCGAGCTGGCGGCTTTCGTCGATGTCGCGCGCGGGTCCGTCGATAACGACTCCGGCGACGCCGCGCTGTTTCGCACCGATGGAGAGATTGCCGCCCCAGGAAGCGGCATCGATGCCGGTGCGCTGCTCGACCACGATCACGTCGCCGGCATGGGCCGCTTCAATTGCCGCCGTGCAGAGGTGGCGTGTGGTGGCGGCGCGGCCTTCGGCGCGGTCCAGCTTGACGGTCAGGACGCAGCCCGCGATGCGGCGATCGGTGGACAGGCGATGAATGCCGCTGACGGCGCCGGGCAGGCCTAGCTTGTCGAGGGCGTCGGAGACGGCACAGGAGTCCAGTCTATTGAGTCGAGAGACCAGGTCATTCATACGAGTTAGTTCCGCGGAATGAGTCTCGACCTGTTTGCCGTATGAGCCATAATCTGACCAAGTACCCGCCCATTATAAGCGTCCGGGCGGCGATCCCGGAGCGTCCGGGCGGCGATCCCGGAGCGTCCGGGGCGCCAATCCAATCGAGTTCCAGTTGATCCACAGATCGGAATTCGGGATCTCCCGTTACCAGCGGGCAATTGTATTTTTGCGCCAGGGCCGCCGCAAACGCATCGGCGTATGCATGCCCGGAGCTTACCGTTCCGGCCGCCAGCGCGAGAAGTGGCGCTCCAGTTTCTCGGCGAGTGAGGTGAGCAGGATTCCCGCAAACGCGATAATCAGAACCCCTACAAATAACGTATCGGTGGCGAACGTCTGACCGCCATAAGCCACCATGAAACCCACGCCCTGGCTGCCGCCGAACATCTCACCTACCACCACGCCGATCAACCCGAGAGCCACACCCTGACGGATGCCGGTCAGAATGAACGGCACCGATCCGGGAATGGCGAGGGTCTTGAAGATCTGCCAGTCGGAAGCACAGAAAGCGCGCGCGGAGCGTAGCAGGTCGGCATCGATGGTGCGAATGCCGCCCACGGTATTCACCAGAATCGGAAAGAATGCCGACATGAAAACGATGAAGACCTTCGACCACATACCGATTCCGAACCAGATGATGATCATGGGAACCATGGCAATTCGCGGGGTGGCGTACAGCGCATTCAGGAACGGATCGCACAGGAGCCGGGCGCGCCGATACCAGCCAATGACGACCCCCAGCACCACGCCGGCAGCCAGCGCGAGCGCAAACCCGATCACGAAGTTGCGGCCGCTATAAGCGATATCGGCGAGCAGTGTGCCGTGCAGCAATGTTTCGTAAAATTGCCTGGCGATGGCGGAAGGGCCGCTGAGAAACAGGGGGGAGATCATGCCCGCGGACCAGCATGCCTGCCAGATAGCCAGCACCAGCAGCACGGCGCCGCCGCCCAGAATCAGGGACTCATACTTGTGAAAGAAGGTCTGGGGGGGACGGCCAAAGAGATCGGCCTTCGCCGCCGGGTGGCTCGGAGCGTCCTTGGGCGGCACGATTCCGGAGAGGTCGACGGGCGAATGGCGCCAGGGTCCGGTTTCCGAATCTCGGTTCGCATTCATAATGACTTCCCGCTAGTCCGGCGCCAGCACCACGCCGATGTTTTCGGACTCCTCCTCGATTAACTGCCAGATGGCGTCTTCGACTTCCAGAAACCGCGGGTCGCGTTTCAGATGCAGCGTCCGCGGGCGGTCGAAGGGGATGGGGAACACATCCTTCACGCGCCCCGGCCGCGCGCTCATGACGGCGACCCGGTCGGCCAGATAGACGGCTTCATTGATCTGGTGGGTGATGAAGAGGACGGTCTTGCGCGCCTTGGCCCAGATCTTCAGCAACTCCGATTGCATGAACTCGCGGGTCTGCGCGTCGAGTGCGGCAAAGGGTTCGTCCATCAGGAGCACGGCAGGATCTGCCGCCAGGGCGCGGGCCAGGTTCACGCGCTGCTGCATGCCGCCGGAGAGCTCCGACGGGTAATGGCGCTCGAATCCGCTGAGGCCGACGAGCTTGACGAAGTAGTCGGCGCGGTCGCGCATAGTGGCTTCGTCGAATCGCCGCTGCATTTCCATTCCGTAACGGACGTTGCCCGCGATGGTGCGCCAGGGCAGCAGACTGGAGTGCTGGAAGACCACGGCGCGGTCCACGCCCGGGCCGTGGACGCGCTTGCCATCGATGCTTACCGATCCCTCCTCATAGGGAAGCAAGCCGGCCACGATGTTCAACAGCGAGGTCTTTCCGCAGCCGCTGGGGCCCACCAGCGCCATAAACTCGCCATCGGCGACCGAGATGGAAACATCGGAGAGCGCGAGTACCGCGGTGGCATTGCGCTCCGTCCAATAGCGTTTCGAGAGGTGGTCGATTTCGAGTTTGACCATGGGACCCTGAGAATCACCGGAAGGCCATTTTCGATTTGCGCTCCTCTTCGGCCTTGATTCCGGCGCCGAAGAGTTTTTCGAAGTAACCTTCTTTGACCAGGCGGTCGACGATCGTGTTGTCGATGACGGTGCGAAAGTCGAAGTCGCGGATCTTGGTGGCGGCTTCCGAATCGGCCTGGTTCAAAATCGACTTCACGGCGCCGCTGAGCACGTAGGGAATCCGTTCGAGCGCGGCCGATTTCACCTGCAAATCGTAGATCCGCTCGACGTCGGCCTGATCCTGCTTGTCATACGCAAGGTAGGCCTTCACGGCGAAGGGTTTGTCGTCATAAAAGCGCTTGATGGCTTCGGCGTGCGCCTTAATCAGGTTCTCAGCCAGTTTGGGATTCGCGGCCACCGTGGCCTTCTTGAGCAGATACACGGTGGAAGCGAAAACATCGTTATAGTCGGCCAGATTGGCCACGCTCTTGTAACCGGCCTCTTCTACTTTGAAGTATTGGGGCGCGGTGAGCAGCGTAGCTTCGGCTCGCCCGCCCATCAGGGCGGCGGCGCGTCCGGTGGCATCGGTGCCGATCGGAATCCACTGCACGTCGCGGGAAGTGAGACCGAATTTCCCCAGCAGCGCAATGGCATAGTTGTATGGGGCGTCGCCGATCTGACTCACTGCGAAGCGCTTGCCCTTAAGATCCTTGCCGTTGTTGATCCCCTTGGCCACCATCAACGCGAACAGGCCCTTGTTCAAAGAGCTTCCCACCATGACCAGTGACCCGTCCTTGGAACTGGCTTGCAGGGCCTGCTCCATGGAGTAGTTGGTCATGGCCGCCTCGCCGCTGACGATCATGGCGATGCCGGCGGGATGCGCACCGAATACCACGTTCACGTCATATCCGTACTTCTGGTAGATGCCGGCTTCCCTGGCGATCCACATGGGCCAGGAGGCGCCGCTGCGCGTGGGGAAGTTGATGGTAATCTTCTGCGGCGCTTGTGCCGGCAAGCCCGGGGCTACCAGCAGCACCGCAAGGAACCAGGCGAATCGAATTCGCGCCATCATGAACTTGCTCCTATGGATTCTTGAGCCGTTTTGATTTTGAAGACTTGCTTGGCATTGTCCTCGAAAATCATCTTCTTTTCGGCCGCACTGAGCCAATCGAAGGCCTCGATGAGGTGCTGCGTCTCATCCAGCCATTTCCCGGTTCGCGGATCCTTTACAGTGCCGACGCCCGGCCGCTCCGTGCCAAACAGGCACCGGTCCGCGCCCACTGTCTTGATTAACAGTTCCAGGGACGGCGCCGAGTACAGAACGGTGTCGTAATACAGGTTGCGTAACTGGTCGGAGAAGCGCGGGCCAGGGCGGCGCAGCGAACCGGCCTCCCAACGGGCCCACTGGTACGGGACGGCGCCACCGCCATGTGAGACCAGGATCCGGAGGGTCGGAAAATCCTTGAACACGCTGGAGGTGAGCAGCGAAACCACGGAAATCGTCTCTTCGTTGATGAAATGTGTGGAATAGGTGAGGCGCTCGGATTTGCAGCCCATGGAGTGGATGTGGCCGGGGATATCGAGCTCGACCATTTTTTCATAAAGCGGGTACCAGAAGCGCTCGCCCAGCCCGGGTGTGTCCACCCCGGTGCATTCCCCGGGATCGGGGTTCAGCAGCAGTCCCGAAAACCCGTCCTCCTTCACGCATTTTTCCAGGTAGGGCAGCACTGCTTTGGGGCTAACGTTGGGGGTCAGCGGAACACCGCAGACGCCCACGAAAGTCTGCGGGAAAAGTTTCACCTGCCGGGCGATGATGGCGTTGGTCTCTTCCATGAACCAGGCGACGAGCTTGGGATGTTCGCTGGTCATCATCTGGTAGGGGCGGGGCGAAATGATCTGCATGTCGGTGCCCGCCTCTTGGAGCTGCGCCAGGTGGGAAGATCCTCCAAATACGGGCTTATTCAATGCCTGGATAATGTCTTCGTCGGTGGCGCCGGTACTGCCTCGCCCATGGCCGCCGCGGTGCGCCAGAATCTGGGCTTTGTATACCCACAAACTATCCGGCGCCGTGACGTGCGCGTGTGCGTCGATGACCATTCCTACCTCCTGGGACTCCTGAAAAAAGGTCGCGTAGAGCTAGGGGTGATTCTATCATGTTGAGCGCGGGGAGAGCAGCCGAGACCCGATAGATCAGGACGCCAGCAGCAGCTTCAAAACAGCGCAGGGTGGGTCGTGCAATCGCTTTCGGGCCCCGTTCCCCCCCATGGCATAATTAGGGAAAACCCTTGGCTCACATACTCAACCTCAAAGAAGCGATCCAGGAGATGGTGCGCGACGGCGACATCGTTGCCCTGGAAGGTTTTACGCACCTCATCCCGTTTTCCGCCGGGCATGAAATCATACGGCAGGGGCGGCGCCACCTGACGCTCATCCGCATGACCCCGGACCTGATCTACGATCAACTGATCGGTGCGGGCTGCGCCGCTAAGCTGGTGTTCTCGTGGGGCGGCAATCCGGGCGTAGGTTCCCTCCACCGTTTGCGCGATGCCGTCGAGCAAAGCTGGCCCGGTCCCCTGGCGCTGGAGGAACATGCGCACGCCGGAATGGCAGCGGCTTATGCGGCCGGGGCATCCAATCTTCCCTTCGGGATTTTGCGCGGCTACCTCGGCACCGACCTGCCCAAGTACAACCCCAACGTGAAGTTCATCGATTGTCCTTTCACCGGGGAGCGGCTGGCTGCCGTTCCGGCGATCCGGCCGGATGTCACCGTGGTTCACGCGCAGAAGGCCGACCGGCGCGGCAACGTGCTCATGTGGGGTGTGGTGGGCATTCAAAAGGAAGCGGTCCTGGCGGCCCGCCGGTCCATCGTGACGGTGGAAGAGGTAGTCGACCGGCTGGATGCTCCACCGAACGCGGTGGTGCTGCCGGCCTGGGTCATCGGCGCGGTGGCGGAAGTGAAGGGCGGCGCGTTCCCCTCGTATGCGCAGGGCTACTATCCGCGCAACAACGCCTTCTACAAGCAGTGGGACGCGATCTCGCGCGAGCGTGGGACTTTCCGGTCCTGGATCGAGCGACACATTCTCGGCACGCGCGATTTTGAGGGCTTCAAGCAAAGCCTCGAGGAGGCAGCCACGCATGCCTGATGCCAAGTACAGCGCCGATGAAATGATGACCGTCGCGGCCGCACGCATGATCCAAAACGGCGCGGTCTGCTTCGTGGGGATCGGGCTGCCGAGTGCCGCGGCCAACCTGGCGCGCCTGACGCACGCGCCCGACACGGTGCTGATCTACGAATCGGGCACCATCGGCACCAAGCCCGCTGTGCTTCCGCTCTCGATCGGTGATGGCGAGCTGGCCGAAACGGCCGACGCGGTCGTATCGCTTCCGGAGATCTTTGCTTACTGGCTGCAGGGCGGACGCGTCGATCTCGGTTTTCTGGGCGCCGCTCAGATCGACCGCTTCGCCAACATCAACACCACGGTGATCGGCGATTATTACAAGCCTTCCACCCGCTTGCCCGGAGCCGGCGGAGCGCCCGAGATCGCGGCTTCGTCCAAAGAGGTGCTCATCACGCTGCGCCACAACAAGCGCGCCTTCGTCAACAAGCTGGATTTTGTCACCTCCGGAGGTCACATGGAAGGCGGCGACAGCCGCGAAAAGATGCGCCTTCCGGGGAAGGGACCAACGGCCGTGATCACCGACCTCGGCATCTTGACGCCGGATCCTGTTACGAGAGAACTCACGCTCACCAGCCTGCACCCCGGCATCGCTGTGGAAAAGGTAGTCGAATCCACCGGGTGGCCGCTGCAAGTAGCGCCGGAGCTCCATATCACGGCGCCGCCCACCGAAACGGAGCTCACTGTGCTGCGGGATCTTTACGCGCGCACGGCGCGAGCCCATGCAGGGAGCGCCTGATGCTTTCGTTCGTCTATCAAGCTCTGCCCTCGCGCGTGATTTTTGGGGTGGGATGCCTGGACCGGCTGCCGGTGGAGATGGAGCGTTTGGGCGCCCGCAAAGCCCTGGTACTTTCGACCCCCGAGCAACGGCAAAGCGGGGAAGAAATGGTCGAGCGGCTGGGAGGCCGCGCGGCGGGGCTGTTCGACCGCGCCGCGATGCACGTTCCCATTGAAACCGCACAGGCCGCCCGGGAAGAAGCGCAGCGGCTGGGCGCCGATTGCTGCGTCGCCGTGGGGGGCGGCTCCACCACGGGACTCGCTAAGGCCATCGCACTGGTCTCGACGCTGCCGATTCTTTCGGTGCCCACCACCTACGCCGGCTCGGAAATGACGCCCATCTGGGGCATCACGGAAGGCGGGCGAAAGACTACGGGCCGAGACCCGCGGGTGCTTCCCAAAACCGTGCTCTACGATCCTTGCCTGACCGTCACGATGCCGGCGATGCTATCGGCAACCAGCGGCATGAATTCCATCGCGCATTGCGTCGAGGCCTTGTACGCACAGGAAGCCAATCCCATCATCTCGCTGATGGCGGAAGAGGGCATGCGCGCGTTCGCGGAGAGTCTGCCGGTGGTTGTCCGGGAGCCCGGCAATCTGGAAGCCCGCTCCGAAGCTCTGTACGCAGCCTGGCTGGGCGGCATGGCGCTGGGGGCCGTCGGCATGGCGCTGCATCACAAGCTCTGTCACACGCTGGGCGGCAGCTACAACCTGCCGCACGCCGAAACACATACCGTGGTGTTGCCGCATGCAGCGGCATACAACGCTCCGGCCACCGGCGAAGCCATGGCGCGTGTGGCGCGCGCGCTGGGCACGCCGTCGGCCGCGCAGGGCCTCTACGATCTCGCGGCATCTCTGGGCGCACCCACCTCCCTGGCCGCACTCGGCATGAAAGCCGTAGACTTAGATCAGGCGGCTGATATTGCCGTCCAGAATCCCTACTACAATCCTCGCCCCGTCACTAGGGATGGAATTCGCGCCTTGTTACAGGACGCATACGAAGGTCGAAGACCATGAAGAAGCTAGATCCGAATAACCTTACGGCGGAAGTGATTGGCCGCCTGAACGAGTGCCAGAACCCCCGGCAGAAAGAGGTGCTCACCAGCCTGATCCGGCATCTGCACGCATTTGTGCGGGAAGTGCGGGTGACGCCCGCGGAATGGATGCAGGGCATCCAATTCCTCACCGACTGCGGGCACATCACCACCGAGAAGCGCCAGGAATTCATTCTGCTATCCGACACCCACGGCGTCAGCGCCCTGGTGGACCTGATCGCCCACGAGGCCGACCCGGCAAATGCGACGGAAGCCAGCCTGCTGGGGCCGTTTTACCGCGAAAACTCCCCGGACCGGGAACTGGGGGATAGTATTGCCGCCGAAACCGCTGCCGAATACATCACGGTGCGCGGCCATATTCTGAACCAGGACGGAAAGCCCATAGAAGACGCGCTCGTCGATACCTGGCACTCGTCGCCCACCGGGTTCTACGATATCCAGGACCCCACCCAGCCGGACATGAATCTGCGCGGCCGTTTCCACACCAACGCCCGGGGGTATTTCGAGTTCCGCACCACGCGCCCGCGCTACTATCCGATACCAACCGACGGGCCCGTGGGCAAACTGGTGCTTGGCTCCGGCCGCCATCCTTACCGGCCCGGGCACGTGCACTTCATCATCACGGCGCCCGGATACGAGCGCCTGATCACGGCGCTGTATATCAAGGGCGACCGATATCTGGACAGCGACGTAGTGTTCGGTTCCCGCGAATCGCTGGTCACCGATTACAAGAAGAGCGAGCGGCCCGGCGAACCCGATGTGCTGGAGTGGGAGTTCGTCCTCGCCGCGGCAGGAGTGCGTAATGCCGTCCCGGCGTGATCTTTTCCGTCTCCCCGTAGCCTTACCGCTGATGGCCCAGGCGAAGTTCGCCGCGAATCCCTTTCGCGTCGAGATTCCCAAGGCCACCATCAACCGCATCCTCAAGCGCGTGCGCGAAACCCGCCTTCCCGACCGCATCGGCGACACCGGATGGGGATACGGCGTCAACTGGGACTACATGAAGTCCCTGGCGCAATACTGGACGACGAAGTTCGACTGGCGGAAAGCCGAAGCCAACTTGAACCGCTATCCGCAGTTCACCGCGCGCGTGGAGGATTACGAACTGCACTTTTATCACGTGCGGGGACGTGGCTCGAACCCGCTACCGCTCATTCTGACTCACGGCTGGCCCGGTTCTGTCTTCGAGTTCCTCGAAGCCATGGGCCCGCTGAGCGAGGATTTCGATGTAGTGGTGCCTTCGTTGCCGGGCTTCGGCTTTTCGTCCAAGCCAAAAGGCAAACCGGTGGGACCCGTAACCACGGCGCGCCTATGGCATCGCCTGATGACCGAGGTGCTCGGGTACAAACGATTCGGTGCGCAAGGGGGTGATTGGGGGATGCGCGTGACGATGGAACTGGCCGGCCAGTTTCCGGAGTCGATTGTAGGCATCCATCTCAACGCGGCTCCCGCTGCCGCGCCTCTGCCCGAAAACCCGACCGAGGAGGAGCGCGAATGGCAGCGCGTGACCGTCATCGCGCGCAACGCCGAGATCGACTATTTCAACGAGCAGCAGCACAAGCCGCAGACGGTTGCCTTTGCCCTGTACGATAATCCCATTGGCGCGGCCGCCTGGATTGCGGAAAAGATGAAAGGCTGGAGCGACGCCTTCTTCACCGAAGATCAGGTGCTGACCAACGTGATGATCTACCTGGTCACGGACACTGTGGGCACAGGCGTCTGGTACTACCGCGGCTCCGCCGAAGAGCGTTCCCAGTTACGCGGCAGAATGATGACGCCCACCGGCTTTGCCGCGTTTCCGAAAGAGATGCCGTATTTGTGCCCGCCGCGAAGCGTGATCGAGCGCGGATTCAACCTCGTGCATTACACAAAGATGCCGCACGGCGGGCACTTTGCATGCCTCGAGCAGCCGGAGTTGCTGGTGGCCGACGTGCGCGAATTTTTCCGCAAACTGGGGTAGGACCGGCCTGCTGGCCTGTCCTACTTGCCGTAGCTGACGCGCCAGATCACCAGCCCGCCGTCATCGGTGATGTAAAGCGCTCCGTCTTTACCCACCGCTACCCCGACCGGCCGCCCCCAGGCTTTGCCATCGGCCGTGACGAAGCCTGTGATGAAGTCCTGGTACACGCCGCTGGCATGCCCTTTGTCCAAAGGCACCCGCACCACTTCGTAGCCGGCGCGCGTGGCCCGGTTCCACGACCCGTGCTCGGCCGCGAACAGGTCGCCCTGATACTCCTTGGGGAACATCTTGCCATCGTAGAAGGTCAGCCCCAGCGAGGCGTTGTGCGGCTGCATCAGCACATCGGGGACGATCACTTTGTCCTTGAGCTCCGGATGTTTTCCCTCGTGCCGCGGGTCCTGGTGCCCGCCGATGTAATACCACGGCCAGCCATAGAATCCGCCCTTCTGCACGTGGGTGATGTAGTCGGGGACCAGGTTGTCGCCCAGTTCATCGCGCTCGTTCACCGAGCACCACACCTCGCCCGTCTCGGGATTTACGCCGAGGCCCACGGGGTTGCGGATGCCCGATCCATAGATTCCGAGGAACTTGCCATCGGGCGTGTATTCGAGAATGTTGGCACGGCGCTCGTTGGGACCTTTGTCGTCGACATTATCGACCGAGCCGACGGCCACGAACATGCTCTTGCCGTCCTTGGAAAACACCACGTCCCGCGTCCAATGATTGCCGTTGGCGGGAAGCTCCGGGACAATCGTTTCCGCGGGCCCGCTGGCCTTGAGGTCGCCGCTCTTGTAAGGGAATCGCACCACTGAATCGGTATTTCCCACGTAAACCCACTGCGGATTGTTTCCGGCCGGGTAGAAGTTGATCCCGAACGGCCGCTTCAAGCCGGTAGCGAACACGGCGATCTGCTCGGCCTTGCCCTCTTTGTCCCTGCCCCGCACAATCTTGATCTCTCCCGGCTTCTGCGGCGTGCCGCTTTCCGCCACGAAGAAGTCGCCGTTGGGCGCGGTGCGAATCTGGCGCGGCTGATCGAATCCCCTCGCGTACAACTCCACCTTGAATCCATCCGGCGCCTTGGGCCATGCGCCTTCGGGCTGCGGAACGGGCCGCCCGAAGTTGGCACTCGACTTGGTGTCGTAGGGCTTGGGCAGCACATCCACGGTGATCTTGTGGTAAGTGCCCGGTGTCAGCGACGGGGCGTCGGCAAACGTGTGCAGGTCCTTGGGGTCGATCTTCACGCCTGCGGCGTATACCAACCAGCCGGCGGCCAGCACGAAAGCGGTCCAACGAAACTTGCTCATGGTGTTCTCCGGATCGAGGAGTCCTCTGAAATGTGTTGTTTCCGGTAGTATAGCACCCTTGCGGCGCACCTCTTCCTTAGAGATAATCACAACATGCGCTTGGCTGCCGGCCTGCTGGTGCTGCTCTTTTTCGGCGTGTTGTTGGCGCAAGACAAGGTTTATGTCTGCCCGATGGATCCGGACGTGCGCTCCAACAAGGAAGGGGTCTGCTCGCGCTGTGGAATGAAGTTAGTAGCAGGCTTGCCCGATCCCGTGGAGTACCCGCTGGATCTGGCGATCACTCCCCGGAAGCTGGCCGTGGGGCAGAAGGCAACACTCGATTTCATGGTGCGCGACCCATACAAGAATCGTCCCGTCACCAGTTTCCAAATCGTTCACGAGCAACTCTTCCACTTGTTCGTGGTCAGCCAGGATCTGCAGTTCTTCGTGCATGACCATCCCCGGTTCCAGCCCGACGGCAACTTCGTCTACGATCTCGCTTTCCCGAAGTCTGGGATGTACCGCGTGCTGGGCGATTTCTACCCCGATGGGGCGACCCCGCAACTGATCACGAAGACCGTCATCGTGCCCGGACCGGCGCCCGCTCCGGTGAAACTGCCGCGCGACTATTCGACCAAGAACACCGAGAACCTGCAAGTGGAAATGAGCACCGATCCGCCGCAGCCCCTCTCCGGACAAAAGACGCAGATCTACTTCCGTCTGAAACCGGCCGAGGGCCTGGAGAAGTATCTTGGCGCCTGGGCGCACATGCTGGCCGGAAGCGACGATCTGATCGACCTGATCCACACGCATCCGATCATCGCCGACGGCGGTCCTCAGATTCAGTTCAGCCTTGTGTTCCCCCGCCCCCATACTTACCGCGTCTGGGTGCAGTTCCAGCGCCAGGGGGTGGTCAACACCGCCCACTTCGACATCCCCGTCAACGAGCTCCAATAACGAAGGAACCCTTTGCAGGCTGAGGCAACCGCTTTCCTGGAAGACACCGGTCGCTGCTCGGTGGGCGGCTACCGGCGGCATGTTTGAGTGACCGGGAGGCGTCATTCCGGCGGTTTGTGAATCCTATCGTCATGCCAAAAAAGGCGCGCCGGCCAATTTTACAACTGTTTTACGAGAGCCAAACGATTTCTGCCGAGTTCCACTCTACACTTCTCTTGTGAGTGAGGCAGAGCCTCAAATCACTCGAAAATACAGGGAGGGTAGGTCCATGTTGAATCGAAACTTGTTCACAACCATGGTTTGCGCGGTGGCTCTCGTGTTCACCGGCGCAAGGAAAGCTGAGGCACTAACAATCACCGGCACGGTTGGAAGCGGAAAGTACCTGCTGACGGGGAGTGCCGTTAACGTGACCACTAACGCGGTTTTCAAAATCTCCTTTGAGACCACCACGGCTGGCGAGAACCTGGCGCTCTGCGCCGGTAGCATCTCCGACTTCTCCGCGGGTCACTGCACAACGCAACTGAATGACTCCGGGGGGCCAGGATTCACGTTTCTGACTATCGTGGACGCTGCGAGTTTGAACGGGAAGCAGCTCTACATCATCCGAACCGTGGGCATCAACGCGGCGTCCTTCAGTTTCACGATCGAGTGAGCGTAACGACCGGGTGCGATCTCATAAGCGCACCCAGTTCTCAAACAGAAATCCGCTCGCCGCCGCACAAGCGAGCGGAGTGCCAAACCGGCACTTTGCGGTGGCCAGGAGGGGGATGTCGGTACTATAATCTTCGCAGGCGCCCTCTACTTTGAGGGGAAGCCGCAGCCAGGGAAGTGGGAATCGCAGATCAAATCGAGCGGAGAAATTCATGAGACCCCTCATCACAACGTCGTGCGTGGCATTCGCCTGCCTGCTCTCGCAAGCTGTGACCGCCCAGGAGGAAGGGCGGGCCGTTCCGATTGAAAAGGCCCCCTATCATCTGCCGGTATTCAAGAATGAATACGTGACGGTCCTGAAGATCGATGTGCCACCGCATCGGAACACCGGATTTCACACCCATACGACCGACAGCGTTTCGGTGAATATCGAGGATGCCGACATGGCGAACCAGTTGCCTGGCGAGAAACAGACTCCAGCCCAGCACTCCAAACGCGGACAGGCCAACTTCACCGCTTATTCCAAACAGCCGCCACGGACGCATAAGGCCTCGAATATGGGAGAGACGCCGTTTCACAACGTGTCCTTCCTGTTCAATTATTCCCAGCCCGGCCGGTTCTCACCGTCCCTGCGCGCCGGCGTTTCCGGCTATACCCAGATCATGGACAATGAGCGGGTTCGCGGCTGGCGTCTCGTGCTGGAGCCCGGCCAAACCGCGGCCGCCTTCACCCAGACCGCGCCCGGCCTGCGCATCGTCCTCGATGGCGGCGAGATTGCCGAGCTCGTGCCCGGACAGCCGGACCGCGGCATGAATCTGCGCCTCGGGGAATTTTATTGGCAGGACCCGGGGGGGACGCGCGCCGTCCGCAACAGCGGAAAGACCCGGCTTGAGCTCATCGAATTCGAACTGAAGTGACGCGCAGTCCGGACGATTACAAAACACTCCTCAATCGAACAGGCAGATCGAGTACACGGTGCCGCCAAACGCATGCGGCTGGACCATCCACTTATTCTGTTCCTTGAGATTGTAATTGATGCCGTTCATTCCGATCGCGACCTTCGAGAAGTCGGGAGTGTGTTTCGTCGCCCATGGATCCATCATAATCGCATCTTCTCCAAAGACAGTGAGTGGGGAGCCATCGGTCCCGGCCATGAGGTTCTCTTTGGTCGGGCTATCCTCATCTTCACCCTTCCGTAGCTGGCGTCCGATCACCAGGAAATAATGACAGTTGTTGCTATCGTCCCCGATGCGGATCACTTCGAAGTGCGGTCCGGTGCCAACACGATACAATTGGGCCGCCATAACTGCGGCAAGGTCGTTGCAGCGAAATGCTACCAGGTGTATGTCGGGCTCATTGGCCAAAATTAGTCCGGTCTTGGTCTTCAGGTTCTTCAAGACGTAAACCGCATCTTCACTGAGAGTGTCCGAGGTAGCGGCGGGTGTCACCCAATCGGTGCTCGGCGTTTTCGTCGTGCACTCCCCATCGGAATGAACGACGGACTGATAGTTCTTGCCTTTGGGGATGTCCACTTGGCAGTAGTGGCAACGCCGCGTCTGCCCCGCCTTTGAAGCTTCGACGCACTGAGTCTCGAACTTCGGGAACATTCGGAAGAAACTCGCATATTTCGTTGTGAAACTCTGATCTCTTCGGATCTCATTGACAATCTTCGGCTGAAGGCCCGCCAGGATTTTCTGCGTCTCATTGTATTCCGCCATTCGAGTCTCGTAACTGACCAGGTTCTCGACGTTTTGGGCAGCCTTATTGAGACAGTTGTGCCCGTGCTCGGTCCAGTAACTGCGTTCGGCGGGATCGCCGGTGATCAGGCTGGCCGCCTTACTCCATGTCTTCCCGCCAATCGGGTTCCCACACGGGTACTTCTTCTTGTCAAGCAAATCGTCCACAATGACTTTGGCCTTTTGGACATCGATGGGGTTCGCCGGCATTTCACCTCCAGTTATCGTGCATTGGAATTTCCGTTTTGGCTTTCCGCACCGAGTGATTGTACACCCATTTGCCGCCTCCGGAAACACCAGCATCAGTAGAAGGTGCTAATATGGCCCAGACGTGAGCCCACACAACTGGCACCGTGTTAGGCTTTCCCGGTTTGCTGGTTGCTGCCGACGTGAATATTTTCACTGGAGGTTGGTATTCGATGATCCTAGGAATGACTCGACCAAAAAATCTGGCTGTCTGCTCGGGGATTGCGCTGTGCGGGTTGATCTCAATCAATCCTGGCACGTCTTTTGCCGCGGCCGTTCCCAATAAGCAGACCGATGTGGTCCAAACCGTTAAGGGCCCGCTAAAGATCACGCCGCTGTTTCACGGAAGCGTGATGCTGGAATTCGGGGGCAAAATCATTCACATCGATCCGTGGAGTCAGGCGGACTACTCGGGCATCCCACCCGCAGACTTGATTCTGATCACGCACACCCATGCCGATCATATGGATCCGGCGATGATCAAGATGCTGAGGAAGGAATCGACGGTGGTCGTAACACCCCCCGCCGTCGCCGACACCCTCAACGGCGCCTGTGGCGAGATCGAAACGATTAGCAACGGGGAGAAGAAATCGTTTCTGGGAGTGGAGATCGAGGCAATCCCGATGTACAACCTGGTGTTCGGGTCCGCGCCAGGGAAGCCGTTTCACCATAAAGGCATCGGCAACGGCTACGTTCTGAGTTTTGGTGATACCCGCGTCTATCTCTCCGGCGACACGGAATGCGTCCCCGAAGTGAAGGCTCTGAGGAACATTTCCGTCGCCTTTGTCGCGATGAACCCTCCCAGAACAATGCCAACGGCCGAAGCAGCCGCCTGCGTGAAGGAATTCCACCCCAACGTTGTCTATCCGTATCATTACCGCGGGCAAAATACGCAGGAGTTTGCGAACGCTCTGAAGAATACACCTGGAATCGAAGTGCGGCTGCGGAAGTTGGAAGGCGAGCCCTGAGCGTTGACGGCATCCGGCCGCCCGAACCCGAAGCCCACCCCCCGCCATCGGCATGGATCGTGTGACTAGAAGTCGTACCGCAGCGACATCTGCATGGTGCGGGCGCTGGTGCCCTGGCCCCCCACGGTTCCGCTGAACTTGCCAAAGGACGACGGAGTGTTCACGTTCAGGTTGCTGGTGGAGGAGTTGGTGGCGATGAACTGGAAGTTGGGATTGTTGAACATGTTGTAGGCCTCGGCCCGGAACGTGATGGCGTGGCTTTCGTGGATGCGGAACCGTTTCACCAGCGACGTGTCCACGTTAAAGAAGCGCGGATTGCGGAATAGATTGCGCCCCGACGTGCCGATCTCACCGGCGGCGGGGAAAACGGAAGGTGCGGTCAGCGCCGCCACCTGTGCCGGGGTGAAATAGAAGACGCCGTTGCCCTGCCGCTGGAGAGAGCCGATGTTCGTCGGCCCGCTGTAGTTGATCCAGGCGGCCGTGGTCTGAGCCGAGGTAGCTCGCTGCGAGAAGATGCTGAAGGGCGCGCCGGTGCCAGGTGACTACAGAACCCATATCCCAGCCGCCGAAGAAGGTATCAAACAGGCCTCCCCGATCGCCGAACCTCTTCCCCTTGCCAATCGGCAACGTATAGACCATCTGCGTTTCGGCATGACTAACCTCCCGGTTGTCAGGGCC
>Ga0075030_100002368_pt1 | contig 17091 bp, 14 predicted proteins | sample LitLauG_LLR_2012_FD_71393 | JGI IMG/M metagenome (GOLD analysis project Ga0075030, IMG submission 71393) | Freshwater sediment microbial communities from Pennsylvania, USA - Little Laurel Run_MetaG_LLR_2012 | ecosystem: Environmental > Aquatic > Freshwater > Creek > Sediment | place: USA... | reverse complement strand
TGCCAGACGTCAGGGGCAACGCCGTTGCTTGTGGCGCCGCCGCGAATGTCAAAGCGATAGGCAAAGCCAAATTCGAGCGTGTGATTTTCCGCTCCGCCTACGCTCCACTTGCTCCACCGGCCTTGCCCCATGTCGTGCCCCCTGGTGGGCGGCGTTTGCTGAAGGCTCGCCGCGCCATGGGCGCGGCGCGCTAAAGCTCCTTTTCGGCCAACTCGCGAAACGCGTCTGGGGTCGAACCGGGGTTTGCGCCTGCCGCGGAGGCATAACCGACCGCTTGCAATCCGAAGCGATCGCGAATGGCGTCAAGTGCGCGATCGGCGCGCGCGCGCGCCGAGCCTTTGCGCGTTCCTGGGCGGGCGCCATCATCGGCGAGCGCAAACGGCAATTCGAGCTGCGGGAACGCCGCCTCGCCCAGATTGGACGCAGAGATCGCCAGCAAGGAAATGGTTCGCTCGTGGCAATGATCGGCCAGCACCCGGCGGACAAGTTCGACCGCGATTTCCGTGAGCGCCGAAGTTGCACAGATCGGCGCCGGCAAAGACAGCGCGCGGGAGACTGATCGCATGTCGGAAAAGCGCACCCGCACAGTGACTGTCCGGCATGGCCTTTCTTTGGCCCGCAGACGTCGGCCAATCCGATCTGCGAGATGCTGCAAGACGGGGCGAAACACTTTTTCCGTGGCAGGCCTGGCGCCCAAGGCTGATTGCGCCCCAGCCGAGCAGGCGCGTCGTTGGGTTTGAACGCTGCGTGGATCGTTGTTCCAAGCAAAGGCTGTAAGCTTGCGACCGACCGCGCCCCCCAGCAGCCGTCGCATCGCGCCGGGCGCGCTGTGCGCCAATTGGCCGATGGTGGTGATGCCCGCACCGGCAAGCTTGGCTTTTGTGGCCGGTCCCACGCCCCACATGAGTTCGACCGGGAGATCATGAAGAAAGTCGAGTTCCGTGGCGGGATCGACCACCACCAGCCCGTCGGGTTTTGCCACCTGCGAGGCGATCTTGGCCAGATGTTTGGTGCGGGCAATTCCGATCGATATCGGAAGTCCCAACTCGGCGCGCACACGCGCGCGCACACACGTTGCAATGTCTTCCGGCGCGCCGAAAAGTCGTGTTGACCCTGAGACATCGGCAAAAGCTTCATCAATGGAGATGCGCTCGATGTCTGGCGTGTAGTCTCCAAGTATTTCGATGGCGGCATCGCCAAGCCGTTCATATTCGCTGAAGTGTCCTTCAGTGAAGATCAGCTGCGGACAAAGTCGGCGCGCGACCCGCCCTGACATGCCGCTGCGCACACCATAGGCGCGGGCCTCGTAAGAGGCCGCCAGCACCACACCCGCGCCCACCGCAATTGGTTTGTCGCGCAGGTTCGGTTGCAACAATTGTTCAACCGAGGCGTAAAACGCATCGAGATCCGCATGCAGGATGGCTGGGGTGGAATGCATGAAGACTGCCTGTTTCGCGTCTGGAACATAACGAGAACAGAACAGATGCTTGATGTCAAGCCTTGTTCGTGGCCGGCTCATCTGGCCAAAGCCGCGCCGAATAGCGCCGTGTCGCCGGCACGTTGATCACCGGGATCTCACGATGGTTGCGATAGATTTCTGCGCGCAGCCACGCAACCTCGCCATCAGCATCATCAGTCATGATCCACCATGCCTTGGGGCGCTTGGAGGAGCCTTCGTCCCAGCGATAGCCGCGCGCTTTGAGCGCAGCGCGTTGTTCAAACGCCGTCTCCTCAGCACGCACGGCGCGCAAGGGCCTCCGCGCCGAAGCAAGCAGCGAGGCGAGCGCGATATCTTTGGACTGCGGCAATGGCAAACTTAACAGAAACAATGTCGCCAAAGCATCCGAGAGTGCGCGATGGCCATCGTGAAACCAACCCTGCGCATAGAGCAAATAATCGAGCTTTGCCGAGCCTACGCCTTGCGCTTTCCAATCGATATCAATGAACGAGCACGCCCAGTGCTTGTCTTGAAAAATAGGCCAATGCTTCTCTACCATGGGTCGGTCAAAGCCCGCGTTGTGGGCGATGATCAGCTGCGCGGGCTCGATGATGGCGCTTACTCGGGCCGCATCGATGGCGTGACCGCGCACCATTTCATTGCTGATGTGGTTGAGTTTGGTCGCTTCGGCGGGAATAGGGAACGAGGGCTCGCGAAATGACGACAAGGCGCTCGCCTCGTCGACGGATACGATGCGGCCGGTGTCGCGTTCGTACTCAAACGGCAGAAGCGCCAATTCGATGACTTCGTCGGTCTCGGTGTCGAGCCCAGTGGTTTCGGTGTCGACGAGCACAGCTCGTCGGGTTTCGCCCTCAGCTTTTGCAAGCGACCAGAGGTTCGATGCCTGCACCCGTCGCAAGAGCCGGTAATTGGGATTTTCCCCGATGAGCCGCTCGGCCTCGTTGAGATTCATAGCGCCGGTTTAGCATAGCGGTCATCAGTCCGAAAATTGCCGCCGCGCTCAGGGCCCCCGCGTCCCCAGATCGGCCAAGGCGTCTACGGCGCGCCCAACGAGCCTGCGTGGCGGAACGCTAGCGCAAATCCAATTAAGCCCAAAGCGCTGACGGCGGTCCCGGTGATCGCCAAAGCAAGCCCGATGGCGTTCTCGCCGCCGATTTGGGTGCTCAAGAGCGTCACCAGGGTGGGGGCCACCCCGAGCCCAACCAGCGCCCCGACGACAATGAATGCGCCTAAGCAGACGCCGCGAATTTCGTTGGGGACCAACACGGCGATGGCAGTGGCGGTGATGAGCCCACACATTGCCCCGGCGATCAAAAACACCGCCAGCATGCAACCAAAAGCGGCGGTCGTCGGCATAATCGGGAAGAGCGCGGTTGGAACTGCGATCGAGGCGGCGATCACAGCCCCGATCAGCACCCCGCCCTTGAGTTTAAGCTTGTGGCCGAAATCGGCGGCAAAGCCCCCGAGCAATGCGCCTGCGATCCCGGCAACTAAGATGATGAGCCCCATCCAACCGCCGAATTGTTCGGGCGATAGGTGATAGTCGCGCACCAAAACCGGCGCCGCCCAAATGCCAGCGGCGGTATCGGCCATGACTACGGTGACCTGGCCAACAAACAAAGGTCCAAGAAAATTGCGCCGCGCCAAAATTTCTTTAAGCGCTGCCCCAAGCCCCGCGTGTTCGATCCCAACTTCGCGCCGCGCCGGTTCGCGCAACAAACAGAGCGGGGCCGCCAAAAGCAGACTTAAAGCCCCGAAGGCGATGTGCACTTCGCGCCAAGGGGTCATGCCCGCAAAGATCGGAGGCGCCCGCTTGAAGGCGCCAAGCAGGGTCCCGGCAAGCGCGAACGCGGCTGCAACGCCAAACATATTGCCAAGCGACAAAAACAGGAGCGCGCGGCCGCGGTGTTGCGGCGCGCTCAAATCGGCAGCGATCGAAATCGCTACGCCAATCGCGCACATCGAGCCAAGCCCTGCGAGCATGCGAGCAAAGAAAAGCCCATAGAATTCATGGACAAAAGCGGTGCCCACGGCGCCTAGCGTCCACAGCGCCGCAAGGCCGATCAAGAGCCCTACACGATTGCCTCGATCGGTGAGCCGCCCAATCGGCAACGAGAGCGCCGCGACCGGCAGCGCCACAGCTAAACCCTGCACCAAGCTCAGCTGAAGGTCGCTTAGGCGCAGCTCCGCCTTGGCTGCCTCTTGGAGCGGACTGAAGACGCTGCGCATCGCAAATGCGCTGGCGATTGCCGCGCCCAACACCAAGAGCGGCGCCAGCGCGCCCGTTGACGTTTGGGGTGGCGGGCTTGCCGCCGCGGCGGCCGAGGCGCGCGCCTGCGGGATCGCCTCAACCAACGTCGTTCACCAGGGTTTGGCCTGATTTCAGTAATTCGCCGATCGAATCGTCGAAGTGTCCATGCATCGCTGCGACCGCGCCAGCCACGTCGCGCTCAACAATGGCGCGTGCGACTGCGCGGTGGCGTTGAATGATGATGACGCGCTGCTTCTTGGTGGTGCGGGTGCGCCATGCCGTCGGCACGGCAACCTGCATCAACGGACCAAACGAGGCGACAATTTGCAGGAACAGGGCGTTGTGGCTGGCCCGCGCGATCGCTTCATGAAAGGCAATGTCGTGGCGCGTGGTCTTGGCGAGGTCTTCGCAATCCAGGGCCATGGCCTCGCCCAGAGCGGCGATCTCTTTGGCTTGCTCATCAGTGCGCAATTCTGCAGCGAGCGCTGCGGTGCGCACTTCGATGGTGCGCCGCACGTCCCAAATTTCCGGCACGCTGATTTGAGCGGTGTTGACGGCGTGGTCGAGCGAGGTGGCGATTACTGAGCCGTCGATGGCGCCCACGCGCGGCTTGCGGCCGTTGCCGACATCAATGAGCTTTAACGCCGCCAGCGCCCCAAACGCTTCCCGCATGACTGCGCGGCTTACCCCAAGCGCGGTGGCAAAATGGGTTTCTCCCGGCAGGGTGTCGCCGACCCGAAGTTTATTGTCGCGGATATAGCTGGTGACCGCGCTCATTGCGGTGTGCGCCAAAGATCCGCCTTGCTGCGGGACCCGCCCAGCCATCAAAAACCCCGACCAATTTAGGCTGCCGTCTGGCGGAAACCGGAAGGTGAAAGCCCAAAACGACGACTAAAGGCGCGTGCGAAACTGGCATTGTTCAAATAGCCGTTTTCGTAACCAATCGACGACACTGGCTTGTCGGTGGTGCGCAGCATCAGGCTGGCCTGCTGGAGGCGCTGTTCGGCCAAGGCTTCAGCGATGCTGCAGTTGAAGGTGTCGCGAAAGCCGCGCGTGAGCTTGGCGCGATTAAGCCCGCAAGCGCGCGCAATCTTGTCGAGGGTGAGCTTCTCTGACCAACGCTCTTCGATCATGCGCTTAGCGGCGACAACGCGGCGCACGTCTTCGGCTAAGAGCGCGCAATCAGGCGTGAAAGCCACAAACGCCGCGGCATTCTGCAAACGGATGCTTTCGCAGATGAGTTCGATGCTCTTGCCCAGCCGATAGACTTGTTGCGCTTCACCCGTGAGCGGGCAGTCTCGAAGCGCTGTGGCGATGGTGCGCAGCATGGAAGGAAGGTGAACTGATCGTTCGCCTGCCCAAACCCCGCCGATGCGCTCGAACGCTGATCGCTGCACAATGCAGGCGATCCCTCCGTCATGGCATTCCTCTTCGTCAAAGACGGTGCGGAACGAAAGCGTCGGCGTCTCAGCGGCGAGATCAAAGATCAAGGCGATGGGTTGCGGCGGCAGCGGCGCGCCCGCGAACGGTCCCGCGCCTAGCATCGTGGTGGCCTCAGGCGAGACCTCGACCCAGTTCGCCGTCATGGCGTTCCTCCTCCCGCCCGGGTTAGGGCGCGTCCGGTTTGGCGGTCACGTTCTCGCGGCCGGCTCTGTCCCGAACCGTAGGGAGGCTAACAGCTATCTGACAGGTATTGCAAGTGCCTATATGATAGGTCTAGACGGCTAAGGCGCGCTGGAGCGCCTCGAAACTGTCGCGCCGGGCTCTGACCGAGATCGGCGCCTCGCCGCCAAAAATATCAAAGCCGTGAAATCCGCCGGCATAGACCCTCAGTTCGACGCCAACGCCTGCCCGCATCAGCCGCTGGGCATAGGCCAAATTCTCGTCAATGAAGAGATCGAGCGTGGGACAGGCGATATAGGCCGGGGCAAGCCCGGCAAGATCGCCGGCGCGCCCAGCAGCTGCGTAGGGCGACACGTCCGGCGAGCCAGGCTGGCAACCTAATAGCGCGCTCCATCCGAAGTGGTTATTGTGCGGCGTCCAAATAAACTCCCCAGCTACCGGATTGGGTGAGGCGGCAACGCAAGTGCGATCGTCGAGCATCGGATAAATCAGATGCTGAAACGCCAGCTGATAAGCGCCGCGGTCCCGCGCCAATAAGGCAAGCGAGGCTGCTAAACCGCCGCCGGCGCTTTCACCCATGACGCCAATGCGGGATTTGTCGACGCCTAGCGCTTCGGCGTTTGCGAAGGTCCAGGCAAGCCCGGCGTAGCAATCCTCAATAGCGGCTGGGAAAGGGTGTTCTGGGGCTAAGCGATAATCGACGCTGACGATCACGCAATTGAGCCGATAGGCGAGCGGACGGTGCATTGGCTCAAACTGTGCGGCGCTGCCCCCGACATAGCCCCCGCCGTGAATGTGATAAATGCATCCCAATGGGGCTCTTGCAGCGCCCGGCCGATAGATGTGGAGCGTGATTTGGGGCGCGCCAGGCGGGCCGGGCGCGATCTGCTGGGTATGGGCGATCGCCTCGGCGGCGGCGGGGTCGCCATTGATCGGGAGCGCGGCAAAACGCTCCGCTGAGCGCATCGGCGCCAGCAATTCGTCGCTGAGCGCAATGGTTGGAAACGCCTCCAGCGTCGCCAGCAGGGCCGGATCCACCAGCTTACGCGTGTCCATGCGTTTTACTCGCGTTGATCGGTGAAAATTTTGCCGGGATTGAACAGATTTTTCGGATCAAGCGCGTGTTTGATGGTGCGCATCATATCAACGCCGTCAGCGCCAAGTTCGCGCAACAACCAATCTTGCTTGCCCAGTCCAATGCCATGCTCGCCGGTGCAAGTGCCGTCCATGGCGAGCGCGCGCTCCACCAAGCGCGCGTTGAGCGCTTCAGCCTCGGCTTGTTCGGCGGGATTGTTGGGATCGATCACGAAAATAACGTGGAAATTGCCATCGCCAACATGGCCTAAAATAGGGGCGGGGAACGAAGCTTTGGCAAGATCGGCTTTGGTCTGGTTGATGCACTCGGCCAGACTGCCGATCGGCACGCAGACATCGGTGGGCCAACCGATGCAGCCTTTGCGCAGGGCGGTAGCCGCATAAAAGGCCTGGTGGCGCGCCTTCCACAACTTGCTGCGCTCTTCAGCCAAATTGGACCAGTGGAACGCCCCGCCTCCGTTGCTTCGCGCAAGCTCGCCAATTGTGGCGATCTGCTCTTTCACGGCATTTTCGCTGCCATGGAATTCGAAGAAGAGCGTGGTGCGTTCGGGATAGTCGAGCTTAGAGTAGGCGTTCACCGCCTTCATTTGCACGTCGTCGAGAATTTCTACCCTGGCAAGTGGAATGCCAAGCTGGATAGATTGCACGACGGTATCGACCGCGCCGGCTAGGGTTTCAAAGCTGCAGACCGCTGAAGAGATCTGTTCTGGTATCCCCCAGAGCCGCAAAGTTACTTCGGTAATGATCCCAAGCGTGCCTTCTGAGCCGATCATGAGGCGCGTGAGATCATAGCCTGCAGCACTTTTGCGGGCGCGGCGCGCGGTGCGGATATCGCGCCCGTCCGGCGTCACCACCCGCAGCGACAGAACTGCCTCGCGCATGGTGCCATAGCGCACAGCGTTGGTGCCTGAGGCGCGGGTCGAAGCCATGCCCCCGAGCGTGGCGTTGGCGCCGGGGTCGATCGGAAAGAAGAGACCCTTGTCGCGGAGATGTTCGTTAAGTTGTTCGCGCCGCACGCCCGCTTGCACGGCGCAATCGAAATCCTCCGGATTGACCGCAAGGATTTTGTCCATTTCGGAAAGATCCACGGTGACCCCGCCGCGAACCGGAGTGGTGTTGCCCTCCACTGACGTGCCGGCCCCGAACGCCACCACCGGGACCACGAACCGGTTGCAGAGCTTGACCAGCGCTACAACCTCTTCGGTTGCATGCGCAAACGCCACCGCGTCGGGCATGGCGGTCGCGAAATGGGTTTCGCTCGCGCCATGCTGGCGGCGCACGGCTTCGCTCAGCTGCAACCGGTCGCCGAATATGCGACGCGCGTCCTCAACGAAGCCCTGCGGCAGCGGCGCGTGTCCGACATCGGTCGGCGCAGCGCTCATGGCCTTAGAACCGGGTGCTGACGCGGACGCCGATGCGGCGGCGATCGCCGGTGATGCCAAGATCGTGCACCAGCGGCCCCGAGAAGCCGAAGGCGCTCAGCAACGACTGGTCGAGATAGTCGTCGTAATAGCGGGTATCGGCGAGATTGGTGCCCCAAAGTCCGATGGTCCAATTGTGATAGTCATAAGACAGGTTGGCGTTGATCAACGTATAGCCGGTCAGCCTCGGCGATACAGTAGCGCTCAAGCTCGAACCTTGGCGGGCCCCTTTATAGGCGGCCGTCACGTCAAACCGAATGTCGCTCTCATTGCCAAGGTCGAAAGTGAGGCTCGGAGTGATGAAGCCTGTCCAGTCAGGTTGGAATAGGATCTTATCACTCGGCAAGCCGTGGCCGATAACGGCCGCATATTCAGAATCATCAGTGATGCGGGCGTGGTTGTAGCTGATGCCCCCTTGCAACCCAAACACTGAATTGGGTCTCCACGCGCCTTCGACTTCCAGTCCGTAGCTGGTCACGCTGCCGGTGTTGAGGTTCACTGCGATGAGCGCCGGGGTCAGCGAGTTCTGGCCGATATAGTGAGAATAATCATTGTAATAGATCGCCGTGTCCAGGGTCAGCTGATGATCGCTGGTGGTGAATTTGTCGCCGACTTCATAGGTCCAAACCGAGTCGCCACGATAAATCGGATTAGGCGCGCCAGGCGAGTTGGCGCCGCCGCCGCGGAAGCCGCGGGCAATCGATGCGTAAGTGATGTGGTTTGGCGTCCAATGCTCGGTCAGCGTCAAGCGCGGTTCGAGCTCGTTGGCTTCATAATGGGTGGCGACCAACGAAGTGGGGGAGAAGGCGTCGACCTTTTGGTGGTCGTAGCGAAGCCCGGCTGAGAGTTCGAGCCGGTCGGTGAGATTGTAGAAAGCGTTGGCGTAGATGGCTTGGGTGTTGAGCTCGGAGTTCTGCTCAGTCAAAGACGGCACATCGATTGTCGCCGGCGGCGGGAACGGGTTGGGAAACGACAGGATCTCAAGCACGCTCGTCTTGGTGGTTGAGTTATCGGCAAACAGCCCAATCAGCGTGCTGAAGCGATCGTTCCAATGGGTGTCGAAGCGCAGTTCGCCGGTATAGGTGTAGAGCCCATTATGACCGTCGACCACGTGCACAAACGGCACTGGGCCGAAATCGCCATCGCCGGAGGCCATCCCTTGGCGTTCGTCATAAGCCAAGACGGCGGTCATTTGGGTGTTGCCGGTGACGTCGAAGACGCCTTTCAGATTGGCGCCTGAATAAATGTAGGTGGCGATGCTATTATAGTTGAGCTGCACGTTGTCGACATAATTGGTCGGGCCCGTGGGGCTCGCGTAAGCAGTTTGCGAGCCGCGCACGTGATCGTAATAGGCATTGAGCGTCAAGACTGCGCCCTGCGGCGCATCCCACACCAAGGTGCCGTTGACGGAGCGATCATTTATCGGTCGCGCGTTGCCGCCCGCCAGGGTGTTGGTCGAAAAGCCGTCAGCGGCGTGGTAGGAGCCGGCGATGCGCCCGCGCAACACGCCCGGGACGATCGGCCCGCTCATGCTGGCGCTATAAGTTTGATAATTGTCCTGCGGCGCGTATTCGGCGGCGAAGCGGCCGGTGAAGAAATCGGTTGGGGCGCGGGTGATGACATTGATTGCGCCGCCCAAAGTGTTGTTGCCAAAGAGGGTGCCTTGGGGCCCTTTCAGCACTTCGATCCGCGCCACGTCGAGAACCGGATTGTTCAAGTAAGAAGTGTTCGGCTGGTAGATGCCGTCGACGAAGATGCCGACGCCGGGCTGGACGGTGTCGATGAGCGTGGTGCCCACGCCGCGGATCGATATGAAGGCGCGCCCGACGGCATCGCTTGAAATGTTGAGGCCCGGCGCGAATGCGGCGATGTCGCGGACCTGGGTGATGTGTTCGCGATCGAGGGTTTGGGCGGTGACGGCGGTGACGGCCACTGGAACGTCTTGCAACCGCTCTTCGCGGGTGCGGGCGGTGACGATGATGTTTTCATCGTTGCTGGACGCTTGGCTGGCCGGGGCGTTGGCCTGCGGGGCTGGGTTGGAATTGGCTTGTTGGGCGTGCGCAAGGCTGGTGCTGGCAAAGACGGCGAGCGTGGTGCCGGCAAGAAGCGTGCTGATGCGGCGCATAAAAAATATCTCCCCTCGAGAGCGCCTTTTCTGGCGCGTCTTGTCGGGGCAATCCTAGGCGATGCGCCAACCTATCTGAAAGGTAGGAAGCCGCGAAAGGCTGTGCCGAACCGCACGGAGGCTTGACCGGCCGGACGTGCGGGAAGCTTGCCTCACCAGCACGTATAGCCCCCGTCGGCCAGCACGATGGCGCCGGTCATCAGGCTGGCGGCGTCCGAGGCCAGGAACAGAATAATTGAGGCCACCTCTTCAGGTTCTCCCAGGCGCGCCATCGGCGTGCCGTCGATCCAGCGGCGGTACATCTCACCGCTCTTGTCGGCAAACGCGTTGAGCGGGGTGCGGATATAGGTTGGCGCAACTGCATTGACGCGCACCCCGCGTGCGGCCCACTCCGCGGCCAGCGATCGCGTCAGTTGATGCAGCGCCGCTTTGGAGGCGTTATAGTAACTCTGCGGCTGCGGCCGGTTGACGATGAAGCCCGACATCGAGCCGACATTGACGATGGCGCCGCTACCGCGCGCCAACATGTGTTTGCCGAACGCGCGCGCGCACCAAAACGAGCCGTTGAGGTTCACATCGAGCACGTTCAGCCAATGCTCATCGGCAACCTCTTCGGCGGGGGTTTCGCTGCGGGCAATGCCGGCATTGTTGACCAGAATGTCGACGCGGCCGCGACGCGCTGCAAGCCCATCGGCCGTCTCCGTCACGCGCTTTGAATCAGTGACGTCCATGCACGCTGCTTCGAGCTGAAAGCCCTTGTGGGCAAGCTTTTCGCAGGCCGCATCGAGCGCGGCCTGATCGCGATCGGCGATGGTGACAAGCGCCCCGGCTTCCGCCAAAGCTTCAGCGGCGGCCAAGCCGATGCCGCTTGCGCCGCCGGTCACTACCGCGACGCGGTCATTCAATTTGAGTTTTTCAAGATACATGGGCGTTGGGCTCAGGCTTTAGGGCGTCAGTCTCGCCGCCGGCATATCGCGATCGCGCGCTGCCGCGCCAGTCTGGGGATTACCCACAAGCTGAGTGTGAGCGTCATATTCGGGCCACGGCAAGGCGCCGGTCTTTGCAAATTCGGCCCACATCTTATTCATGCGATCGGCGATCTCTTGGGGCGGGTTTGGACCTGCAAGCCCATGAGGTCCGCTCGCGGTCGCCAGCGTGTTGAACACAAACGGCAGCTCGAGCGCATGGCAGGCCCCGAGCCCGCTTTCGTAGACCGGCGACTCCCAAGTGAATTCGTAAAAATGGGTGCGACCCCGGTGGGCTTGCGCGAAACGGCGCGCCGGCAAGCAGAACACCAGATCCGTCAATGCTTGCGTAAAGACAAGATTTGGCGCCTTGCCTCTTTCGTTGATGCCGTAGGCTTTCAGCACCTCGCCGCCCTTCGGTTCAGCCTTCTTGATGGCCATATTGGCGACAAACTTGCCGATACGTTTGCCGGCGTGGACGAAATAGAGGTTCATTTCGTCGCGATTGGTGCCGATGAGGACTTGGATATCGGCGCCGACGCCGTTTTGGAGCGCGGCCAAGGGATGTTCCGGCAAAACATCATCGCCATAAACTGGCAGGAACCGGCTTAGACCAAACGCAGGTTCGCGTCCGTCGTCATTGCGCAGATCAAGGCCCGAATTTGGCGCCGACACCTGCTTCAGCGCCGAAAGGCAGGCTTGGATGGTGGCGCTGCGAAAGCCCGCCAGGTCCGGCGTGATTTTGAGGATCTTCGCAAGCCGCTTGGTAAGCCGCTGCGCCACGTGAATGGGGCGCACCATGTTGCCGTGGCCGCTTTCGATGATGGCGCGCTTCATAAGCCCCTTCGTCAGCGGCGAAGCCACGAGGTTTGCGATCGACATGGCGCCGGCTGACTCGCCAAACACCGTGACATTGGCGCCATCGCCGCCGAACGCTGCGATGTTGTCCTGCACCCATTTGAGGGCGAACAATTGATCGCGCAGCCCTAGATTAGTTGGCGCGCCGTCGATGGGGACAAAGCCTTCGACCCCCAAACGATAATTGACGGTGACGCAGACAACACCCTGTTTGGCGAAAGCTGCGCCATCATAGACATCAGCGCTTGCAGTCCCGCCGGTGAACCCACCGCCATGAATAAACACCATCACCGGCGCTGCGCCGTCTAGGCGCGGGGTCCAAATATTGGCGACGAGATAGTCGTCGTCGAAGACAAGTTCGCCGCCGATCAACGGCTTTAAATCAATTCCAGGCAGCAGCTTTGCTGTTTCCTCTGCGCTTGCCTCGATCTGGGGCGCGGCCACGCCTTTGCGATTGGCGATCAGCGGCGCCTCCCAGCTTGGGTGCGCCGCCGGCGCTGCAAACCGGAGCGCCCCCACCGGGGGCGCGGCATAGGGTACGCCCAGAAATCGGATGAAGCCTGGATAGGCCTCGCCTTGGACGGGGCCGGTCTGGGTATTCGCGCAGCTTAAGGCGCCCGCGCTCGTCCTCAGGTCGTGATCTAGGTCTGCCATGGGCGCTCTTTATCATTGCGGTCCGGCAGCCAGCCTTTCAGAGGTTGTGCGCGCTGGAAGTTTTGCGTTGCCGAGGGCCGCGGGAAGTCATTCATCCACGAGATAGTGAGTATTGACGGGCTTACGCTCTGGCCCCATCGTGGCGCTCGGACCGGCAAAACCAGAACACCAGAACACCAGGGAGGGGTCCATATGCGCCATAGCGCGTCCTCGCGGACGCTCGAGTTGCGCGCCCGTCCAAACGCGCGCCCGGCCATGCCGGGTGGGCGTCGCATGCGCGCATGAGGCGGATCCGTTAAGCCCATGGCCACACAAGATATCGAGGTCCAAGCCGAAAGAGCCGGCGCCGGAGGCAAGGTCGCAGTTAGCGCGAGTTCTTGGATCGCTCTGGCGATGTTGTGGTTTGTGTACGTGCTCAATTTTCTTGATCGCCAGCTTTTGTCGATCCTCGCCAAGCCCATTCAGGACACGCTCCATATAACCGACGGCCAACTCGGACTGATCGGCGGGCTCTATTTTGCGTTCTTCTATTGCTTCATCGCCATTCCTGTCGGTTGGCTCGCCGACCGCACCCATCGGGTAGGGGTGCTGACGCTGGCTTGTGGGATTTGGAGCGCAGCGACCATGGCCTGCGGCTTGGCGGCAAACTATGCCCAGCTGGTAGTTGCGCGCATGTCTGTGGGCTTTGGCGAAGCTGGCGGGGTGCCGCCGTCTTACGCCATCGTCGCTGATTATTTTCCCCCAAGCCGGCGCGGAACAGCGCTTGGCATCTACAATCTCGGACCCCCCATTGGGGCAGCGCTCGGCATTGCGTTTGGCGGCGCAATCGCAGCGGCATGGAATTGGCGCTACGCGTTTGTAGCCTTGGGTGCTGTGGGCGTTGTTGCAGCGATCGCGCTGCCTTTCATTGTGCGCGAGCCCAAGCGCGGCGCCCTCGACGCAGCCACAGCGACGAGCGGCGAAAAGACCGGCTTTTTTGCCACCCTTAAAATGTTCTTTTCCCGACCTGCGTTGGCGCTTGCCGCATTTGGCGGCGGCGCCACGCAATTTATCACCTATGGCGTCGGCAATTTCGCCGTACTCTTTCTGCAGCGCGAAAAGGGCATGAGCTTGCGCGAAGTCGCGCTCTATTACGCCTTGGTGCTCGGCGTTTGCATGAGCGCGGGGATTTTTGTTTCGGGTCTAGTGATTGATCGCTTCACGCGGCGCTCGAAATTGGCGTTTGCGATAGCGCCTGCGGTTTCCTTGTTGCTGGCGCTGCCATTTTATTTTGCTTTCGTATGGGCGCCGAACTGGCGGCTGGCCTTGGTGTTTCTGATGGCGCCTACCTTTCTCAACTATTTCTATCTCTCAGCGACCGTCACATTGGTGCAACAAGAGGTGAGGCCCGATCAGCGGGTCATGTCTGGGGCGCTCTTATTGTTGGTGATGAACTTCATCGGTCTGGGGCTTGGGCCGACTTATGTCGGCGCGGCGAGCGACTATTTCAAAGCCAGCTCGCCGCAGCATTCGTTACAAATGGCGCTTTACACCCTGACGCCGTTTTACTTGCTGGCCATCTTCTTGTTCGTGTGGCTAGGGGCGGCGCTGCGGCGTGAGGCCAAAGCTAAGGTGGTTCCATGAAAGTGCTGCGCTATCTCACGCAAGGCGCGATCGCCATTGCGAGCCTTCTGGTTGCTTCGGCCTCGGGCGCTGAAAATGCTTCTCCTCCGCCGACGCCGATTGCCGGCGCCTCTGGACCGCTGGTGCGCGCCCCAGCTGGGGCAATCGCAGGCGTCGATGAAAACGGCGTCGCAGTCTTCAAAGGCATTCCCTACGCTGCGCCGCCAATTGGTCCATTGCGTTGGCGTCCCCCAGCCGCGGCGCCGGCCTGGCAAGGGGTGCGCCAGGCGACCGCCTTTGGCCCAGCCTGCATCCAGCCGATACCGCAGACGCCGGGGATTTATAGCTCCGATATTCGCCCCTTCAGCGAAGACTGCCTGACGCTCAACATCTGGGCGCCGAAAGATGCGCGCAGCGCGCCGGTGTTCTTTTGGATCCACGGCGGGGCGCTGGTGGGAGGCTCGGCGCGGGAGGCGGTCTATGACGGCGCCCAGATGGCAAGACGTGGGGTCATCGTTGTGTCGATCAATTATCGACTGGGCATTCTGGGCTTTCTTGCGCATCCTCAACTCAGCGCGGAATCTCCTGATGGCGTTTCGGGAAATTACGGCTTGCTCGATCAGATCGCCGCGCTCCGTTGGGTGCATGACAACATCGCCGCGTTCGGCGGCGATCCCGCAAACGTCACCATCGCCGGCGAATCTGCCGGGGGTTTGAGCGTTATGTATTTGATGGCCGCGGCGTCGGCGCGCGGCTTGTTCGCAAAGGCCATAGCCGAGAGCGCCTATATGGTTTCAGCCCAGGAGCTGAAGCAACAACATTTTGGAACGCCCGCAGCTGAGGAAACCGGCGCACGGGTGGCTGCCGCGCTGCATGCGCCAGACGTCGCCGCTCTGCGCGCGGCCGACGCCCAACAACTGACCGCCGGCGCGGCCGCGCTTGGTTTCTTTCCATTTTTCACGATCGATGGTCATGTGCTGAGCGATCAGGTGGTGAATATCTTCGATCGGGGCGCGCAAGCGCACGTGCCCATGCTAGCGGGTTTCAATAGCGGTGAGATTCGCTCCCTGCGCATGCTGGCGCCGCCGGCGCCGGCGCGCGCTGAGGACTATGAGCGGACTATCCAGCGACTTTATGGAGATCTGGCGCCAGCGTATCTTGCGCTTTATCCCAGCGCCAATCTGGAAGAGAGCGTCATCGCCAACACCCGCGATGCGCTCTATGGCTGGACCGCCGAGCGCTTGGTTCGCAAACAAGCCGAGATTGGAGAACCGAGCTTTCTTTACCTGTTCGACCACGGCTATCCCGCAGCAGAAGCGATGCACCTGCACGCTTTTCACGCAAGCGAGCTCCCCTATGTTTGGGACAATCGCGATCGTACGCCCCCGCTATGGCCAAGGATTCCAGACACCCCACAGGAAGCAGCGCTCGCCGACGCCATGATTGATTATTGGACGAGCTTTGCGCGCGCCGGGCAACCACACGCCCAAGACGCGCCCGAGTGGGACGCCTATGGGCCAGGCGGCAATTACATGCGCTTTGGCGACCAGGGTCCCCAATCTGGGCGCAACTTGATGCCCGGTATGTATGAGCTTCACGAGCAAGCCATGTGTCGCCGCCGCGCCGCCAACATGGCGTGGAATTGGAATACTGGGGTCGTCTCGCCGGTGCTCACAAGCCAAGCCGCCTGCCGCTAGAGCAGCGTCGTTTCGCCAGTTGCGATCCGGACTGGGGCTGCTTAGCCACGTTCGGCTTTGTTCGCATTGAGGAGCACACATGCAGCTGAAGACGCGCGTCGCAATTATCACCGGCGCAGGCGGCGGTCTGGGGCGCGCGCACGCGCTCTTACTGGCGCGCTACGGCGCCAAGGTGGTTGTCAACGATCTCGATCAGAAATTGGTCGACAAAGTCGCAGAAGAAGTGGTCGCCGCCGGCGGCGAGGCTTTAGCGATTGGCGCCTCGGTGACCGATGAAAAGGCGATGGCCGGCCTGGTTGCAAAGACCATGTCTCATTGGGGCCGCATCGACATTCTGATCAACAATGCCGGGATCTTGCGCGACAAGAGCTTTGCGAAAATGGATTTGGCGGACTTCCGGCTGGTGGTTGATGTGCACTTGATGGGATCGGTCATTCCCACCAAGGCGGTTTGGGAAATCATGCGCGCGCAGAATTATGGGCGCATCGTTATGACCACATCCTCGACGGGCCTGTTTGGAAATTTCGGCCAATCCAATTATGGCGCAGCGAAAATGGCGCTGGTTGGCCTCATGCAGACGCTGGCTCTAGAAGGGCAGAAGAATAATATTCGCGTCAACTGTCTGGCCCCAACTGCGGCCACCCAGATGACCCAGGGCGTTATTCCCGCAGAAGGCTTAGCCAAGCTTTCACCCGACCGGGTCGCTCCAGGCCTGGTGGCGTTGGTCGGTGAAGACGCCCCAACTCGGGCCATTCTCTGCGCGGGTGCGGGACACTTCGCGCGCGCGTACGTGACCCTCACTCATGGGGCGCGGATCGGCGAGGGGCCCGACGCCGCCGATCAAGTCGCAGCACGCTGGGACGAAATCAGCGATCGCGCCGGCGAGGTCGCGCCCGATGCCGGTTTTGTACAAGTACAACAGGAATTGTCAGGCAGTTGAGGCCCGCAGGCTCTTGGGCGCTACTTGGTCTTCTTCTTTTCTTCCTTAAGCGCCAGGAAGCCCGCGGCCATGAAACGGGCCATGCGTTTCTTTACGGCTGGAAAATCGTCTGAGTGACAAAGGCCGCTGGAGAGCCGGTCAATGCGCCCGGTGCGTGCAAGCGTATTCATCAGCGCGCCGGTGACGAAGTGATAGCCCCAAAAGATGTCTTCGTCGGAATAGTCGGGAAGCGCCTTCTTCAAGACGCTCACCAGCTTTAACACTACGGGATCGAAATGTTCGTCCATCAGGCGCGCGCCCTCGGGGGTATTCGAGACCCGCGCACAGAAGGTGGCGGAATTCATCCACAGTTCGCCGCCCTCATAATAGAGGTCGAGATCGGTATCCAAGAATGCGTGCAG
>Ga0075030_100002367_pt1 | contig 17096 bp, 13 predicted proteins | sample LitLauG_LLR_2012_FD_71393 | JGI IMG/M metagenome (GOLD analysis project Ga0075030, IMG submission 71393) | Freshwater sediment microbial communities from Pennsylvania, USA - Little Laurel Run_MetaG_LLR_2012 | ecosystem: Environmental > Aquatic > Freshwater > Creek > Sediment | place: USA... | reverse complement strand
CGCGGCGACCGGCACCCCGCGCGACGCGCGGTACCCGCGACGGTCGTAGGCCACGACGTCGACGCCGTCGAGTCGCCGCGGGCATCGACGCGCAGGTCGACGATCTCGCCGACGTCGTCGCGCTGCTCGACGCGCCGCCCGACGTCGTGCTGGGTCACTCCGCGGGCGGGGTGATCGCACTCAGCGCCGCAGCGCGCGGGATGACCGAGGGGGCTGCGGTGATCGCCTACGAGCCGCCGATCCCGTGGCTGCGCGACGATCCTCATCCGACGGCAGGGGAGCTCTCCGAAGATGCAGAGCTCGAGGCCGAGCGGTTCTTCCGCCGGATGGTGAGTCACCGGTCCTGGGAGCGACTCGACGACGCGCGGCGTCGCGACATCCTCGCCGACGGTCCCGCGCTGCTCGAGGACCTCCGTGTCGTGCGGGGGCCCAGTTGCTTCGACGCCGCCGACATCGACGCAGTGGTCACCATCGCGATCGGAGCGAAAGCCGAGCAACGTCATCGGGTAAGCGCGCAGCGCCTCGTCGCGGAGCTGCGCCGCGGACGGCTGGTGGAGTTCGACGGCGCGGGCCACGGCGCGCACTTGACACACCCTGACCAGCTCGCGGCGCTCGTCGTCGCGGCACTCGGTGCACGCGCCGAGCCCGAGGCACCGGCATAAGTCGGACAGCGCGTGAGGTGGCAGCAGTGCGACGCGACGACGCGTGCGCGGGCTGAAGATCCGTAACCAGCGGTCCTCGGACGTCGCGGCGTCGAGATGTGACGACCCCGGTGACCCATCGACGAGGTGCGCAGGAGGTCGAAATCTGCAGAGTGAAGTTCGGTCACAAATTCCGCTTCGAAATGCGCGTGGGTGCTCTGGTGGGGCCCGGTCGGCATTGCTAGGGTGCGCCAATCCACTTCTGAAGAAGTGGGGGCAGGCAAATGAGGGCGGGTGAAGTTCACCCGCCGGGGAGGCAGTACCTAATGAAAGCAAACCGGAACGTTCGGCGGCTCGTTACCGCTGGACTTGCTACCGGGGCGCTCCTGGCAGGTGTTGGAACGGCCGCGGCCGCCTCGGTTTCACCGAAGGCGACCACTGGGGTGATCAAGGTTGCCTCGAACACCACGGCAACCCCCAACTGGGCGTATCCCTACATGTCAGGTGCGTACTTCTCTGTTTCGAACATCAACCAGTTCGAGCAGATGATGTACCGGCCCCTGTACTTCTTCGGAACCGGGTCGACGATCAACCTGAACCCCGCGTTGTCGCTGGCAGCTCTGCCGGTGTACTCCGCTGGGAACACGGTCGTCACCGTCACTCTGAAGAGCGGCATCAAGTGGAGCAACGGCCAGGCGCTTCAGCCTAAGGACGTTCTCCTTTGGATGAACCTCTTGGCGGCCTTCCCTGGGCGCTGGGCGGACTACATCCCGCCGCTGCCGAACGGGCAGAAGCTGGGTATCCCGGACGACGTGAAGAACATCACGGTCTCGGGCAACTCGGTCGTCTTCCACCTGAGCAACTCGGTGAGCCCGCAGTGGTTCACCTACAACGAGCTGAGCCAGATCACGCCGATGCCGGCCGCATGGGACCTCATGCACACCGGTGGTACGCGCGTGGGCCTGCACTCGGTTACGGGTGGTAACGACACGACGACCTCCGCTGGCTGCTGGTCCACCACGTGGGTTGGCCAGGGCAACAACGGCCCGTCGACCACCTACCAGGACCCCTTCGGTGACAACACCGTCGTCACGGCCAGTCACATCGCCCTTGCCGACAACTGTGTCTCCGAGGTCTACGAGATGCGTGCACTGTCCGCCGACACGGCTGACTACACGACCGCTGGTACTGACGTCGCCCGCCTTTGGGGCATCGTCGACGGCCCGTGGAAGATGCACAGCTACAACGTGGGCACCGGTTCCATCACCCTCATCCCCAACACCGCGCCTGGCGCATCTGGACAGAGGCCGTACGCGACTTCCTTCCAGTTCGTGCCCTGCACCGGTGACCTGAACTGCTACAACCTGCTTCAGTCGAAGACGGTTGACCAGGGTGGCCTTCCCGCCATCTACGCCCCGAAGATCTCTTCGCTGGCGAACGCGGGCAAGTCCAACCCGGTGGCAGGTAAGGGCTACAAGGAGAACCCGGTTTACTCGTGGGTTGTCAACTACTTCCCGTACAACTTCCACTCCACCAAGGGTGCGAACGGTCACGCGGGCAGTGTGTTCAAGCAGCTGTACTTCCGTCAGGCGTTCCAGCACGTGGTCGACCAGACCGGCGGCATCAAGAACTACTTCAACGGATACGGCTACCCGACCTACGGACCGATCCCGGTCAAGCCGGCCAACACCTACACCCACCTGAAGACCAACCCGTACGCGTTCAGCGTGTCGTCTGCGAAGTCGCTGCTGGCCGCTCACGGGTGGCACGTTGTGCCTGGTGGCACGACCACGTGCACCACGTCTTCCAAGTGCGGTGCGGGCATTCCCAACGGGACGCCTCTGTCGTTCACGCTGGAGTACGCATCGGGCAGCACTGAGCTCGACCACCTGATGGCTGCGTTGAAGTCGAACGCCGCTGCGGTTGGTATCCAGCTCGCGACCCCGTCGGTGACCTTCAACACGGTCATCGGTGACGCGTACTGCGGTTGTGGCAACTGGGACCTCGCCAACTGGGGCGGTGGCTGGCTGTTCGCGCCGGACTACTACCCGTCGGGTGAGGCTCTGTTCGCGACGGGCTCCGGCTCCAACGCCGGTGCCTACTCGGACGCCCACGCGGATGCGCTGATCCAGGCTTCCATCAACACCAACGTGTCGCTGGCAACGTACGAGACGTACATCGCCCAGCAGCTCCCGGTGGTGTGGCAGCCGAACGGTGTCGGCCTTGCCGAGACCAAGACGACGCTCCACGGCGTGAACTTCACGCCGCTGCAGACCCTGACGCCGGAGTACTGGCACAGGTAGTCAGCCGTCGCAATGAAGGGGCGTGACTGCGCCTCTGGTGAGGAGCCCCCGGCCGCGAGGCCGGGGGCTCCTCGCATTCACCGCTACGTCTCGACGGTACCTCGGACTGCCTGCCGGCTCGCGCCGGTGTGGGATACACTCGCGAGCCATGGCCGGCTACATCATCCGCCGACTCCTCCAAGCGGTGATCGTCGTCATCGGCGTCGTGTTCATCACGTTCATGCTCATCAAGCTGCTGCCGGGCGGGCAGTGCGCTGCGGCGCTCGGGCCAAAGGCCAACCCGCACAACTGCAAGATCTACAACCACGACAACGGACTGGACAAGCCGTTCTTCGTGCAGTTCTGGATCTACCTGACCAACGTGCTTCGCGGCAACATGGGCTACAGCTACAAGACCGGGCAGAACATCTTCTCGGCGATCACCGGGGCCATGGCCCGCTCGGCGATGCTCGTGCTCACCTCGATCGTTCTGTCGTTCATGATCGGCATCCCGATCGGCGTGTGGCAGGCGATGAAGCGCAACACCTGGATCGACCACTCGGTCACCGCGCTGATGTTCTTCTTCTACTCGGTGCCGATCTTCGTGTCCGGCACCATCGCGATCTACTGGCTCGCCGACAAGCTCGGCTACTTCCCCTCGAGTGTGGACCCGAACGCGGGCGTGCTGACGATCTTCGAGTCGCCCAAGCAGTTCATCCTGCCGGTGGCGCTGCTGACGTTGGCAGGCCTCGCGGGCGTGACGCGCTACGTGAGGTCCTCGCTGCTCGACAACCTGGTCCAGGACTACGTCCGAACGGCGCGGGCCAAGGGCGCATCGAACACCCGGGTGCTGTTCCGGCACGCGCTGCGTAACGCGCTGCTGCCGATGATCACCTTCGTCGGGCTGTCGATCCCGGCGCTGTTCGGCGGCGCGCTGATCATCGAGGTCCTCTTCGGGTTCCAGGGAATGGGGATGCTGACGGTGAACTCGACGCTCAACGCCGACTACCTCGTGGTGGTCGGCGCCACACTGTTCGCCGGGCTCGCCACGGCGATCGGCTCGTTGGTCGCGGACATCCTGTACGCGACGGCTGACCCACGAATCAGGCTGGGGGCATAGTGATCGAAGGCATGGGGGGAGGCGGCACCGGTCTCGGCGCCGAGGAGACCTTCCAATACATCGGTGAAGAGACCCAGTCGGCGCCCGTCGGGATCCAAGACGGCCTGCCCGAGGGTGGTGAGATCCAACAGTCCGGCACCGTGTTCCGCCTGATGCTGTCGGTGTTCGTCGAGAACAAGGCAGCCGTGTTCGCCGTGGGCTTCTTGATCTTCATGATCGGGTTCTGCTGGATCGGGCCACTGCTGTACCACTCGAACCAGACCAACGCGGCCGCCGCCGGCAACTTCGTGAACCTGCCCCCGCAGAAGGGCTTCCCACTCGGGACGGACTCCGCGGGCTTCGACATCTTGGGCCGCCTGATGTACGGCGGTCAGATCTCCATGGAGGTCGGCTTCGCCGCCGCACTGCTGTCCTCGCTGGTCGGCACGACCTGGGGCGTCATCGCGGGCTTCTTCTCGGGGGCGACCGACTCGGTGATGATGCGCATCGTCGACGTCATGCTGTCGATCCCGGCGCTGTACCTGCTCATCGCCGTGAGCACCATCGTCCCGAAGACCGCGACGATGTACATCCTGATCCTCGGTCTGCTGTCGTGGCTCGTGGCATCGAGGCTGATGCGAGGCGAGACGCTCACCCTCAAGACCCGCGACTTCGTCCAGGCCGTCCGGTCCATGGGCGGCACGAGGAAGCGGATGATGTTCCGCCACATCGTGCCGAACTCCGTGGGGACGATCGCGGTGTACACGACCTTCGCGGTCTCCGACAACATCATCGCGCTCGCGTCGCTGAGCTTCATCGGGCTGGGCGTCCAGAGCCCCCAGACGGACTGGGGAGGGATGCTCTACACGGGCTCCCAGTACATCTTCGACGGCTACTGGTGGCAGGTCTTCCCGGTGTGCATCGTCCTCACGGCGGTCGTGATGTCGGTGAACTTCATCGGTGACGCCATGCGCGACGCCTTCGAGGTCCGACTCCAGCGCCGATAGCGCCCGGCTCGTGCCCGACGACTCGGCGGTGGGTGTCGACTACCTCTCGCTGCTCCCGCACCGCCCCCCGTTTCGGCTCGTCGACGAGATCACCGGGGTGGTCCCGGGCCAGTCGGCTCAGGGGACCTGGCGACTCACCGGCGAGGAGTGGTTCTTCGCGGGGCACTTCCCCGGACGCCCCACGCTTCCGGGGGTGCTGATGGTCGAGTCCATGGCCCAGGTGGGCGCGGCGGCGGTCCTCGCGGACCCGCGCTTCGCGGGCCGGCTGCCGCTGTTCGGGGGGATCGACCGCGCCAGGTTCCGCCGCCAGGTGGTCCCCGGCGAAATCCTCGAGCTGTCCTGCGCGCTCGAGCGCCTGGGGGGCCGCGGCGGCAAGGGGCACGGGACCGCCAGCGTCGGCGGCGTCGTGTGCGCCGAGGCGGACCTCCTGTTCGTCGTCGTGGACACCGCGGCGAGTTGATGCGCGTCGCGACCTGGAACGTCAACAGCCTCACGGCGCGCTTCGAGCGCGTCGCGGGGTGGCTCGAGGAGCGATCCCCGGACGTCCTGTGCCTCCAGGAGACCAAGCAAGACGACGCGAAGTTCCCCTTCGCCGGCTTCGCCGAGCTCGGCTACGAGGCGGTGCACCACGGCGACGGGCGCTGGAACGGCGTCGCGATCCTCAGCCGCGTGGGCCTGAGCGACGTGCGGCGTGGCTTCGGGTCCCCCGAGGACGAGGCCGGCACGCGCCTGATCGCCGCGACCTGCGCCGGGATCGACGTCATGAGCTGCTATGTGCCCAACGGCCGCGCGCTCGACGACCCGCACTACGCGATCAAGCTCGCGTGGCTCGACCGGCTGGCCGCCACCGTCGCGGCGAGCGGCCTCGCGCGCCCGCGGGTCGTCGTGGGCGACTTCAACGTGGCGCCGAGCGACGCGGACGTGTGGGATCCGGCCGCCCTCGAGGGGATGACGCACGTCAGCGCGCCCGAGCGCGAGCGGATCGCGGCGCTCGAGTCGCTCGGGCTCGTCGACGTCGTGCGCGCCGCGCACCCCGACGACGCGCCATTCAGCTGGTGGGACTACCGCAACGGGTCCTTCCACAGGGGCTTCGGGATGCGGATCGACCTGATCTTCTGCTCGCCCGACCTCGCCGGCGCCGTCGACGACGCCTGGGTGGACCGCGACGCGCGCAAGGGCACGAAGCCCTCCGACCATGCCCCGGTGGTCGTCGACCTCGACTACGTCGCGCCGTGACGCTCTCGCTCGCCGAGATGACCCGGGCGCACGCCGAGGGGGTCGCCTCGTGGCGCTACGAGGCGCCCTACGACGTCTACGACCCCTCCGAGGGCGCGGTCGAGGAGTACCTCGCCGGCGGCTACCTCGCGGTGCTCGACGACGGCGAGGTCGTGGGGTTCGTCTGCCTCGGCGACGCCGCGCGCGTGCCCGGCGGCCCGCCGCCCGACGACGCGGTCACCGACGTCGGCATCGGCGTGGCGCCCGGCAGGCTCTCGGGGCGTGTCGGCACCACGGCGGGGGAGCTCGCGCTCGAGACGCTGCGCATGAGCGGGCTGCTGCGGCTGCGGGCCAGCGTGGCGGAGTGGAACGACCGGTCGGTGCGGCTGTGCCTGCGCCTCGGGTTCGTCCCGGTGGGGACCTTCGTCCACCCGCGCGACGCGGGGACCTTCGTGGTCCTCGAGTGCGAGCTGCTCGACTAGCGGCTCAGCGGAAGATCGAGGCGATCCTCGCGTCCACGAAGCTCGGCCCGGGCGTCGCGAGGGACTTCTCGAGCGCGACGACGAGCTCGTCGGCGCTCGTCACGGTCTCGGCGGGCACCCCGAAGCTGCGCGCGGTCGCCGCGAGGTCCAGGCTCGGCCCGGTGAGGTCCAGCATCGCGCGCGCCCGCTCGCCCGAGGCGGTCGCCCCGACGCGCGACAGCTCGTAGTTCAAGATCGCGTAGCTGTCGTTCGAGCAGCACACGACGGACACGTCGAGCCCCTCGCGCGCCATGGTCCACAGCGCCTGGGGGGTGTAGGCCATGGAGCCGTCGGACTCGAGGCACACGACGCGCCGGCCGCCCGCGCCGATCGCCGCGCCGACGGCCGCGGGCAGGCCGTAGCCGATGGCACCCCCGGTCAGCGACAGCCATTGGTGCTCGGGGGCGCCCTCGGTCGCGCCGAGCAGCGAGACGCCCGAGGTGTTCGACTCGTCGACGACCACGCAGCCCTCGGGCAAGAGCGCGCCGACCGCGGCGGCGAAGCTCTGCGTGTCCAGCGCCCCCGTCGGGCGATCGGGGCGCGAGCGCGCTGCGGTCGGCGCGGCCGCGGTCGCGTCGAGCGCCGCGGCGAGGTCCTCGAGCGCCCGGGCCGGGTCCACGGCGAGGTCCGCGAGGGCCACCACCTCGCAGCCCGCGGGCACGAGGTCAGAGGGGATGTTCGGGTAGGCGAAGAAGCTCACGGGCGAGGTCGCCCCGACCAGCACGAGCGCCTCGATGCCCTCGAGCTGGGCGATCGCGAACTCGGCGAGGTAGTTGAGCCGCTCGGCGGCGAAGGTCCCCGCCCCCCGGTCGAGCACGGGCGCGAACGTCTCGTGCAGCACCCGACATCCGGTCGCCGCCTGGATCCGCGCCGCGGCCTCGAGGCCCCTCGAGCGCGTCGCGGGACCGCCGAGCAGCAGGGCCGTGCGCTTGGCGCGCACGACCCGCGCGACGTCCTCGACGACGTCGGCGGCCACCACGGGCACCGCGGGCGGCACCGCGGCGAGGACCACCGCGTCCGGCGCGCACTCGTTCCACGAGGCGTCCGCGGGCAGCGCGAGGGTCGCCACGCGTCCCGGGGGCCCGTAGCTCGCGACGATCGCGTCGCGCGCGTCGCGGGCGACGTCGTCGGCACGCGCGGTGCGGCGGAACCATCCCTCGAGCGCGGCGGCCTGCGAGGCGATGTCCGTCGACAGCGGCGCGTCGTAGCGCGCGTGGTAGGTCGCGTGGTCGCCCACGACGTTGAGGACCGGGGAGTGCGCGCGCCGCGCGTTGTGCAGGTTCGCGAACGCATTGCCGAGGCCCGGCCCGAGGTGCAAGAGGGTGGCGGCGGGCCGCCCCGTGACCCGCGCGAACCCGTCCGCGGCGCCCGAGGCGACGCCCTCGAACAGGCAGAGCACGCCGCGAAGCTCGGGGACGTCGTCGAGCGCCGCGACGAAGTGCATCTCGGAGGTCCCAGGGTTCATGAAGCAGGTCGTGACCCCGCTCGCCGTCATGGTCCCCAGCAGCGATACCGCACCGTTCATGTCGTCCTCCGGTCCTCGAGCACCCGTCCGGGATTGAGCAGGCCGCGCGGGTCGAAGACGGCCTTGATGCGCCGCTGCAGGTCGAGCAGCGCAGGGTCGGTCAGCGCGAGGTAGGGCGCGAGCTTGTCGACGCCGATCCCGTGCTCCCCGGAGACCTGCCCGCCGCAGGCGACGCCGGCTGCGAACAGCGCGTCGAGCAGCAGGGTCCGGCGCGCCGCGTCGGGCTGGAACACCGAGAGGTGCACGTTGCCGTCGCCCACGTGGCCGCACCCCGCGACGAGCGCCCCGTGCGACTCGGCGAGCACGGTGACCTGGCGCAGGAAGTCGGTGACCGCCGCGCGCGGCACGACGATGTCGACGATGTCGTCGCAACCTGCTGCCTTGGCCACGTAGAAGGCCTTCTCGCGCGCCTCGATGAGCGCGCGGCCCGACGCCGCGGGAAGCACGAACACGTCCAGGGCGCCCAGGTCGGCGAGCAGCGTGGCCGCCGCCTCGGTGTCGGCGTCGAGCGCGTCGGCGGTGCGCGTCTCCAAGACGACCACGAGCCACGCGCGCGCGGACTCTGCGACCTGGGTGCCGACCCCGAACTCGAGCTCCGCGGCGCGCGCCACGCCGGCCATCGTCAGCGCGTCGAGGTACTCGAGGATCGACGGTGCGAGCCCGGCCGCGAGGATCCTGGGGACCGCGCGGGTGACCTCGTCGACGTCGTCGAACGGCACGAGCAGCGTGGCGCCGTGGGCGAGCGCGGGGGAGAGCTTGACGGTGACCTCGGTGACCAGCGCGAGGGTCCCCTCGGATCCGACGACGAGCTGGGTCAGGTCGTAGCCCGACGAGGACTTGATGACCTTGCCCCCCGTGCGCAGCACGGTGGCGTCGGCGAGGACCAGCTCGAGCCCGAGCACGTGGTGGCGGGTGACGCCGTGGCGCACGGCGCGCATGCCGCCGGCGTTGGTGTTGACGTTGCCGCCGAGGGATCCCGACAGCTCGCCGGGGTACACCGGGTAGCGAAGCCCCGTTCCCTCCAGCGCCGCCTCGAGCTGTCGCAGCGTGACACCGGGCTCCACGACGGCGACCTGGTTCTCGGTGTCGACCTCTTTGACCTGGCTCATCGCGTCGAACGCGACGAGCACGCCGTCGGCGAGCGGCGTCGCCGCGCCCGACAGGCCGGTCCCCGAACCGCGCGGCACGATCGGCACACCGAGTCGCGCGCACGCCTCGACGATCGCGACCACCTCTGCGGTGCTGCGAGGGCGTGCCACGCACCACGGGACTGTGCCCGCGGCGTGCAGCGACTCGTCGTGGCAGTCGTCGGGGCTGATGTCCTCGCCGACGCTGAGCCGGTCCGCGCCGAGCGCCCCGCGGAGCGACGAGACGAGCTCTGCGGCGACGGTCTGCTCGGTGGTCGCCATGGGCGCGAGGCTAGCCCTCGTCCTTCGGGGGCAGCGAGGCCCGGAGCTCGGCGATGCGCCGGGCGCGCCGGTCCCCCTCGAGGGGGCGCCGCTCGATCGCCATCGCCTCGAGCTCGCGCACGACGGGCACCAAGAACCTCGAGCGGGCGATCGTCCCGCCCTCCGAGGACCAGGTGAGCACCAGCTCGGACTCCGGGCGGGTCATCGCGACGTACAGGAGCCGCCGCTCCTCGTCGAGCTGGTCGCGGCTCGACGCGCTGTTGAGCGGGAGGCGACCCTCGGCGAGCCCGACGACGCAGACGTGGTCCCACTCGAGGCCCTTGGCGCGGTGGATCGTCGAGAGCACGACCGCGTCGGGCGCCTCGGGGCCGTCCCATCGGCGCGGCGACGGCGCCTCGAGGTCCGAGGCGGGGGACTGCTCGGCGCCGAGGCGGACCGCGGGGACGCCCGCGGCGCTGCAGGCGGCGGCGATCGCGTCGAGGGCCGCGTTGGTCCGCGCGAGCACGGCCACCTGGCGCCAGGTGCGCCCCGGGCCGTGCATCGCGCGGCACCACCCCGCGACCGCCCGGGCCTCGGACTGCTCGTCGGGGAACTCGAGGACCCGGGGCACGGCGCCACCCTCGGTCGCCGCGACGAGGTCCAGCGGGCCCTGGTCCAGCGCGGCGGTCGCGGCGCGGACGATCGCGTCGGTCGAGCGGTGGTTGCGCGGCAGGCTGAGCACCCGCGTGGGCGCCCAGCGGGTCGCCACGACGTCGACGAGGTGGGCGTCGGCGCCGTTCCATCCGTAGATCGACTGGTTCGGGTCGCCGACGGCGAAGAGGTCCGGGTCCTCGCCGGCCATCGCGCAGAGCAGGTCGAACTGCGCGGGGTTCATGTCCTGGAGCTCGTCGACGAACAGGTGCCGGGTGCGCCACCGGAACGCCGCGCGAACGTCGTCGTCGTGCTCGAGCAGCGACGTGGCGGCCTCGAGCAGGCCGTCGAAGTCGAGGACCCCGCGCCGCGCGCAGAGTCGGTCGTAGGCGCCGATCACGCTTGCGACGAGCTCCTCGGACGCGGGGGGGCGGCGTCGCGCCGCGCGCGCGCCCGCCGCGTAGCTCGTCGCGTCGAGCCGCCGCGCCTTTGCCCACGACAGCTCGGACTCGAGGCGTGCGAGCGCCGGGGCCGTGAGTCGGAGCTCGAGCTCCTCTGCGACCATCGCGAAGAGTCGGTGGCGGTCGCCCGCGATGACCGGAGGGGCCTCGCCGCGCGAGGCGCGGACGTCGCGGACCAGCTCGAGCGCGGCGCGGTGGAACGTGCCCGCGCGCACCCCCTCGACGCCACCGCGGTGCAGGCGGGCCTCGAGCTCGCCGGCGGCCTTGCGGGTGAAGGTCGCCACGAGGACGTGGCCGGGGTCGATCCCCTCCTCGGTGACGCGACGCGCCACGCGGGCGGTGAGCACGCGCGTCTTCCCCGCGCCGGCGCCGGCGCGCACCACGACGCGCCGGTCCGGGGCGTGCACGGCCTCGAGCTGCTCGGGCGTGAAGCCCGGCACCTCTGCATCGGCGACGGCGTGCACGACGGAAACCTACCGAGGCGCCGTGACCGCGCCGCGAGGGGTCGCCGACGGGGCCGTTGGTAGCCTTCCGGGGTGCTGCGCTCGTACCTCGACGGTGCCGTGTTCGGCACCTCGACGGGGGAGGGGCCGCCGCGGGCGCTGCTGCTGCACGGATGGCGGCGGACCCACCAGGACTTCCGCGCGGTCGCCGACGCGCTCGCCGCGAGTGGCGTCGCCTCGGTGGCACTGGACCTCGCGGGGTTCGGGGCGACGCCGCCGCCGCCCGAAGCGATGGGCGCCCGTGGCTACGCGCAGGCCCTCGAGCCCCTCCTCGCCGAGATGGCCCGGGCCGGGCCCGTGGTGCTCGTCGGGCACAGCTTCGGCGGTCGGGTCGCCACCTGCCTCGCCGCGCGCCGTCCCGACGCCGTCGATGGCCTGGTGCTGGCCGGGGTCCCCCTCGTGCGCTCGGCGATGCCCGCGGGGCGCCCCTCTCGCCGCTACCAGGCCGTCCGCGCGCTCGCGCGATGGCACCTCGTCTCCCAGGGGCGGCTCGAGCGCGCGCGGCGGCGCCACGGCTCCGAGGACTACCGCGCCGCGACGGGCGTCGTGCGGGGCGTCCTCGTCGCGTCGATCGCCGAGAGCTACGAGGACGAGCTGGCGCGGCTCCGCTGCCCGGTGGCGCTCGTGTGGGGCTCGTTGGACATGACCGTGCCGCTCGAGGTCGCTCGCGCCGCTGAGCCGCTCGTCGCAGCGTGCAGCCTCGAGGTGCTCGAGGGCGTGGGTCACCTCGTGCCCACCGAGGACCCCGCGGCGATCGCGGCGGCCACGCTCGAGCTGGTCGGGGCCGAGCGGTGAGCCCCGCCGTCGAGGCCGTCGTCGCCGCGTCGCTCGCCGCGGGTGCCGTCGCGGGATCGCTGCGCTGGCTGCGCGTCGCCCAGCGCGAGCACTACCTGGCCGGCGCGTCCTCGCGGTTCGCCTGGCGGTGGTGGACCTCGTCGCCGGCGTCGGCCGCACTTGGCATCGTGGGCGTGCTCGCCGCGCTCGCCGCCATGGCGCTCCCCGCGCTGGCGGTGCTCACGGGCCTCGCCTGCCTGTTCGGCCCGGTCGGGCTGTCGGTGCGCGGGCGGACGTCCCCGCTCGCCTGGACGCGCCGGCTGCGAACCCTCGCGGTCGCCGCGGCCGTCGTGATCGGTGCGCTGTGCTTCGCGGCGGCGCTGTGCCGCTGGCCCCTGTCGGCCGCGGCGGTCGTCGTGGTCGCGTGCCCACTCGCCATCGACCTGGCCGCCCTGATCGTCGCGCCGTTCGAGGACCGACTCTCGGGGCCGTGGGTCGACCGGGCACGGCGGCGGCTCCAAGAGGTCCACCCCCAGGTCGTGGCCATCACGGGCAGCTACGGCAAGACCTCCACCAAGCACCACCTCGCCGAGCTGCTCGGCGGGAGCACCACGGTCGTGCCGACGCCGCGGAGCTTCAACAACCGCGCGGGACTCGCGCGCGCGGTCAACGAGCACCTCGTCGACGGCACCAAGGTCTTCATCGCCGAGATGGGCACCTACGGGCCCGGCGAGATCCGCTCGATGTGCGCGTGGTGCCGGCCCGACGTGTCGGTGCTCACCGCGATCGGGCCCGTGCACCTCGAGCGGTTCGGGACGATCGACAAGATCGTCGAGTCCAAGGCGGAGATCACCGAGGGTGCCCGCGTCGTGGTCGTCAACCTCGACGACGAGCGCCTCGCCGCGCTGGCGGCGTCGCTGCGCGCCGGGGGCGCTGACGTCTTGACGGCGGGCTCGGTGCGCAGCGACGCCGACGTGCGCGTCGAGGTCGTCGCGGAGCGCTGGCGCGTCGTCGTCGCCGGCGAGACCGTGCTCGTGACCAGCCCGATCCCCGGGGTCCAGGCGACCAACCTCGCGTGCGCCCTCGCCGCCGGCGTGGCGCTCGGCTTCGCCGCGCCCCTGCTCGCCGCGCGCGTCCCGAGGATCGCGCCGGTCGCGAACCGCCTGACGGTCGCCACCGCGCCCTCGGGCGTCATGGTCGTCGACGACACCTACAACTCGAACCCCGCGGGCGCGGGCGCCGCCCTCGAGTTGCTGGGCACGCTGCCGGTGGACGGCCGCCGCGTGGTGGTCACCCCGGGGATGGTCGAGCTCGGCCGGCGCCAGCGCACCGAGAACGAGGCCTTCTCGGGGGCGGCGGCCGCGGTCGCCGAGACCGTCGTGGTGGTGGGGCGCACGAACCTCGCGGCGCTCGGCGCGGGGGCCGCGCACGGCGGGGCGAGCGTGGTCCGGGTGCCCACGAGGGAGCGGGCGGTCGACTGGGTGCGCGGCCACCTCGGCCAGGGCGACGCGGTGCTCTACGAGAACGACCTGCCCGACCACTACCCTTGACCCTCGCCGCGGGGTGCGCACGAGGAGGCAGGACGTGGGACAGGTAGCCGTGCTGTTCGGGGGCCCGGCCCCCGAACACGACGTGAGCATCCTCACGGGCCTCCAGGCGGCCCGTGAGCTCGCCACCGCCGGGCTGACGCCCGTGGCGATCCACTGGTCGAAGTGGGGCGGGTTCACGAGCGTGGACCCCACCTTGGAGGCCGCGGAGTTCCTCGAGGGCCCCCCCAAGGGCGCCGAGCCGCTCTCGCTGATCCTCGGGCCCGAGGGCGGGTTCTTCACTGCGACGCGGCTCGGGCGGCCCAAGCCGCTCGAGCTCGACGCGGTCGTCCTGTGCACCCACGGGGGGCCCGGGGAGGACGGCTCGATCCAAGGTGCGCTCGACCTCGCCGGGATCGCCTACACCGGCCCGACCGCGTCGGGCGCGGCGCTCGGGATGGACAAGCTGGCCTTCGCGGCGGTCATGGCCGCCCACGGCGTGGCCACGCTGCCGCGGGTGGCGCTGAGCGCCCAGACGGCCTCGGTGGGCTTCGAGGGCCCCTACATCGTCAAGCCGAGGTTCGGCGGCTCGTCGATCGGCATCGACGTCGTCGACGACCTCGACACCGCGCGTGCGCGCCTCGGGGCGAACCCGCACCTCGCGGGCGGCGCGGTGCTCGAGCCGTACCGGCCCGACCTGTCGGACCTGCAGATCGCGGTGCGCACGCACCCGACCCTCGAGCTCTCGGCGATCGAGCGCCCGCTGCGCCGCGCGGGGCAGACCGAGATCCTCGACTACCGCGACAAGTACGTCGCGGGCGAGGGCATGGCGGCCGCCCCTCGCGAGCTGCCCGCGGTGCTCGACGCCGCGCTGGCCGACGAGGTGCGCGCGACGGCGGCCAGCGTCGCGGCGCTGTGCTCGGTGCGCGGCGTCGCGCGGATCGACTTCCTCGAGGGCGCCGCGGGACTGTTCGTCAACGAGATCAACACGATCCCCGGGTCGCTGTCGCGCTACTTGTTCATCGACCCGCCGGTCACGTTCCTCAAGCTGCTCTTCGACCTTCTCGACGAGGCGCGCACCTCGCCGACGCACCGCTACCTGACCGCGGGAGCCGACGGCACCGTGCTGCGCGCCGCGGGCGGCATCGCGGGCAAGCTCGCCTGACGCGCCGCGGCCAGCGCCACCGCGGCGGCCGCAAGGGCCTCGGAGTGCTGGTCGACGAGCCGTGCCCGGTCGATCGCCTGCGCCGCGAGCGCGAGGTGCCCGTGGACGATCGCCAGTGCGACGAGCTCGCACGCGGCGTCCTCGCAGGTCGCCTGGAGCCGGGCGAGGTGCCCCTCGGTGAGGAACCAGTCGTACCCCGAGAGCACGGTCGCGAAGGGCTCTGACTCGACGAGCTCGAGCGCGGCGCGCAGCCACGCCATGCGCTCCTCGTCGATCTCGCATCGCCGCGCCCGCTCGACGCGCGCCTCGAGGATCGCCACGTCGCAGGTGACGTCCGGTGACACCGCATAGAGACCCGCACGGCCCGCCGGCGGCAGGCGCGGGCCGTGGCGGCCCTCGCCGAGGGCGCGTCGGACGTGCGAGGCGACGTTGAACAGGGTCTTCGACGCCGCGTCGTTGGAGGGGTCGCCGAGGACCCGCACGCGCAGGCGCTCGCCGGTCACCGGCTCCCCGGCGTGCAGCGCGAGGTAGGCCACCAGCTCGACGGCGCGCCGCTCCCTGCTCGCCTCGAGGCGCTCTCGCAGTCCGTCGATCCTCGGGACCGCGCACAGCAGCCGGACGACCGCGCGCGCAGGGTCCTCTGCGAGCAGCGCGTCGCCGCCCTGCGCGGTGCTCGCCGCGTCGCCGCGCGCGGTGGTGCCGGCCGGCAGGTCGAACGCCCCGTCGAGCAGCGCTCGGGTCGTCGCGCTGAGCGACGAGCGTGCGAGCGGCGTGCCGTCGCCGAGCACGACTATGTCGTCGACGACGGTGGCGCCCGCGCGCTCGGCGTCCAAGGCGACCACGACGCACCGTCGCGCCAGAGCGGCATCGACGCGAGGCTCGTCGTCGACGCACACGACGATCTCGTCGTCGTCGCGCACCGCGAGCGCGTAGACCAGCTCGTCCGACGTGGCGCACACCGCCCGTCCGAGCCCGGACGCGTCGGCGACGCGGAGCGCGTCGTCGACGAGCGACGGCGCCCCGGGTCCGGCGAGGTCGAGTCGCCCCCCGGGCCCGACGAGCACGACGTGGGTCGCCGCCCTGTCCTCGCCCAGCACCACGGCGAGGCACCGCTGCGCAGACCGCGGTGCGGCGGGGTCGAAGCGCCACGTGCCGTCCGCGAGCCGCGCCTCGCCCCGCTCGATGACCACGTGCGCCGCCGCGTCGAGGCGGCCGGCGGCACCGAGCGCTCCCGCGATCGCGGCGAGGCCGGGCAGCGGCCCGTCGTCGACCGCGAGCAGCGTCGTCTCGACGTCGATCGCCTGGTCGTCATCGGTGCGCACGCGCGACTCGGTGCGCACTCGGCGCCGAAGGGAGGCCGCCAGCGCGCACAGGAGCCAGCCCGAGCCGACCGTGGGCGCGACCACCGCGCCACGGCGCCCGCGGTGGCCGCCGTGGGCCAGGTGCCGTGCCGAACGCCGGTGGCTGGCCGCGGGTGCCGCCGCCGCCGGCCGGGGCCGGTGCGCTCCGGGTGCGCCGAGGGATCCGTGTGCCGGGGCGACGGCCTCGAGGAACGGCGCCAGGGCGAGGATGAGGGCCGCGAGGCGAACGGCCGCCCAGCCGAGCGGACCCGCTGCGCGCTCGTCGCCAAAGCGCACCACCTCGGCGACGAGCCGCAAGAGGTGCTGGGCGACGTAGAGCCACGCGGCTGCGCCGAGGGCGACGAGGCCCTCGACGAGGGGCTGGACGCTGGGCGTGAAGTCCACGCGAAGGACCAGCACCAGCGCCGCGGCGGCGGCGAGCAGCGCGGCGACGACGCCGGCGCCGCCGACCGCCGCGCGCGACCGCGGGCTCACGAGGCCACCAGGCGCCACGAGGTCGGTCGCGGCGTGGCGGCGGGGACCGAGATCACCGCGGTGCACGACGACGCACCGGCGAGGAGGTGGACTTGCGCGGACCCGTGCGCGGTCGCATGGGCGCCGTGCAGGCCGCAGCGAACCGACAGCGTCACCAGCGAGCTCGTCTCGAGGTACACGGTGACGGTCGTGACGGGCCCGAGCCGCTCGGAGACCGAGGCGGAGTCGGCGCCGAAGGTGCCGTTGCGCGTCGAGGGCCACGTGGCCGCGGGAGCCGTCGTCGTCGTGGTGCTCGGCGAGCGGGCCGCGACGGTGGTGGTGGTCACCGGGACGTGGGTGCTGCGAGAGCCCGTCGGCGCGGCGCCGGGCACGATCGCCGGTGCGCCCGACGACGCGGTCGCGACGGGCGAGGGGCGTTGCGGCACGGTCGTCTCGGTCACTGCGGTCGTCGTGGTCGTCGTGGTGGGCGGCAGCGTCGACGCGGTCGTGGTGGGAGCGAGCAC
>Ga0075030_100002366_pt1 | contig 17097 bp, 18 predicted proteins | sample LitLauG_LLR_2012_FD_71393 | JGI IMG/M metagenome (GOLD analysis project Ga0075030, IMG submission 71393) | Freshwater sediment microbial communities from Pennsylvania, USA - Little Laurel Run_MetaG_LLR_2012 | ecosystem: Environmental > Aquatic > Freshwater > Creek > Sediment | place: USA... | reverse complement strand
CCGCGGGCCCGCGGCCGTACGGCAGGTTGATCATCGGGCAGCCGAGCACCTGCCAGGGCCGGCTAAAACGCGGATCGCCGGTCGAATGCAGGCCAGCCGGCGCTTCGCCCGCAGCGCTCGGCGCCAGGATCACGTCGGCCGCACCGAACAGCGTGTCGATCCGTCCGGCACAGTCGCGCGCCAGCTGCAGCGCCCGCGGATAGCGATCCGGCGCGAATGCAAGTGCCTCGGATATGGCCGCCACCATGCCTTCGGAGAGCTGGCCGCGCCGGTATGCGTAGTCGGGCCCCAGCGCACGCGCCATCTCGGCCAGCTGGATGGTCCGCTGCGCATCGAACAGGCCATGGAATCCGCCCGGCCAGTCGATCGGCGCGCGCACTGCTCCCGCCTCGAACGCGCTCAGCGCCGCCTGCCGTAAGGCCCGCCGCATCGACGCCTCGGCATGCCGCTGCTCCGGCGTCGGGTGCCATCCCACGCGCGGCGCCGGGCCGCTTCTTCCGAGCTCGGGCTGCAGCGCCCAGTCAGGCCGCTGCGCCAGCACCGATGCCAGCAGCGCCGCATCATCGACGCTGGCGGCGAACACGCCCACCTCGTCGAGCGTGTCGGAGACGATCTTCACGCCGCTGCGGGCGATCAGGCGCGTCGACGGCTTGAAGGCGACCACTCCGCAAAAGGAGGCCGGGCGGATCACCGAGCCGGCAGTCTGCGTGCCCAGGGCGAGCGGCGCCAGCCCGGCCGCCACTGCGGCAGCGGATCCGCTGGACGAGCCGCCGGGCGTGCGCTGCGGATCGTGCGGGTTGCGTGTCGGCCCCGGCGTCAGGAAGGCCAGCTCCGCGGTGACGGTCTTGCCCAGCACCAGGGCGCCGGCCTGCCGCAGCAGCGCGACGCAGGCTGCGTCCAGCACCGGCCGATGCCCCGCATAGATCGGTGACCCGTAGGCGGTCGGGTATTGCGCGGTGTCGATCACATCCTTGACCGCCACCGGCACGCCGGCCAGCGGCCTGCCCTGCGCTGCCGGCTGGCTGCGGTCGAGGCGGCGCGCCTCGTCGAGCAACACCTTGCGGTCGAAGGCCGCAAACGCGCGCAACGGCGCATCGCGGGCTTCGATCGCGTCCGCATAGGCGCTCGCGACGGCTTCAACGGTCGACTCTGCGGCCCTGACACGGCGCGCCAGCTCGGTGGCCGCAGCTTGGGCTGGAAGCTCGGGCGGGCGGCCGGCCGATGCGCGGTCGATCGCGCCCGCCGCACCGGCGCCCGGGTGTGCGGTGGCCATCGACGGACTCAGGCCTCGGCCGCCGGCAACGGCCCAAAGGCCTGTTCCAGCTCGAGCACCGTTCCGGTCATCCGGCTGTCGTAGCCCGGCAGTGCATCGATGCAGGCGCGCATCCGGGCTCCGCGCAGCAGCTCGATCACGCCGCGCAGCGGGGTCATGCCCACCGCGCCCGCCTCGCAGGCGAAAAAATAGCGCTCGCGCAGCAGGCTGATGAAATCGAGACCGAAACGGCGCGCGGCTGCTTCCAGGCCGAAACCGACGTCGGCCATGCCGCTGGCGATGTACGCCGCCACCGCCGCGTGGGTGAACTCGGTGCTTTCATATCCGGCCACGCGCGCGACGTCGACGCCCTGCCGGGCCAGCAGCAGATCGACCAGCAGGCGCGTGCCGGAGCCGACCTGGCGGTTCACGAAGCGCAGGTCGCTGCGTGCGAGGTCCTCGAAGCTCTTGATCCGCTTCGGATTGCCGGGCGCGACAAACAGGCCCTGGGTGCGGTGCGCCAGCATGATCAGCACGTGCCGCCTGGGGTCGAGCCACGCGAGGTAAGGTGCCAGCGACGCGTTCTGGAACGGGCCCTCGGCCACGTGCAGGCCGGCCAGGTCGCATTCGCCGCGCGCCAGCGCCGCCGCCGCTTCGGTGCTGTTGCGGTACTTCAGATCGACCGGCACGTGGCTTTTCCCGAGCGCCTCCACCAGCGCGGCCACCGCGAAGCCATGCGAGGCGTTGATGCGCAGGCTGGACTGCTGCGGTGCCAGCAGCGACCCGAGCTCGCGCTCCAGTTCTGACGACAGGCTCTCGAGCGTCGGCGACAGCCGCGCCGTCACGCGACGGTCGGCCCACAGCAGCTTCTGCGACAGCGGCGACAGCCGCGTGCCCTGGCCTCTCGTCTTGATGACGAGCGGCGCGCCGAACTGCTTTTCAAAGCGGCGCAGCATGCCCCAGGCGCGCCGGTACGACATGCGTGTGGTGCGTGCGGCGTCGGCGATGCTGCCGGAATTCTGGATCGCCGTCAGCAGCGGCAGCAGCTCGGGCAGCGGCTGCGGCTCTCCCCCGCCCGGGGCGAGGAACCATTCGGGGTGGATCGAAACGCGCCACATTTTCCGGCCATCTTACCGGCCGACGTGGCCAATGTGCCTACACCGGGGAAGGTTCCTTCAAAACCGTCGCACGGCCGCCCCGAAACAGCGAAAATGAACCGCTGTCCGACCTGTCGTCCGATCCACCATCGCCGTTCCCTATCGATGCATACCGTCGCCGCCGCCTTCCTCGTCACCTTCGCCGGGCTGTTTCCGATCGTCAACCCGCTCGAAGTGGCGCCGCTGTACCACGTGCTCACGCGCGACCTGCCGGGCCCGCGCCAGCGCGTGCTGGCGCGCCAGGTGGCGGTCAACGGCACGCTGCTGCTGCTCGGCTCGATGGTCCTGGGACCGTGGCTGCTGGTGTTCTTCGGCATCGAACTGCCGGTGCTGCGGATTGCCGGCGGGCTGGTGGTCACCTCGATCGGCTGGAAGCTGCTCAGCCAGGACCAGTGGTCGGACCATGCGCCCCGCCAGGTGCCCCAGGATGCGATGGATCGCGCCGGCGCGTTCTATCCGCTGACGATGCCGCTCACCGTCGGGCCCGGGTCGATGTCGGTGGCGGTGTCGATCGGCAGCCGCCAGCCGGTCACGCTGGCGCACCTGGCCGACTACGCGCTGTACGCGATCGGTGCCACGGCCGGGCTGGCGGCCATTGGCGCCAGCATCTTTATCGCCTATCGTTTCTCCGGCAACCTGGCGCGTTTCCTGGGAGCTTCCGGCGTCGAGGTGCTGGTGCGACTGTCGGCGTTCATCCTGATGTGCATCGGCATCGAATTTCTATGGAGCGGTTATCTCGCACTGACAGCGGCCCGTGCGGTGTGAGGCGCCCGGGCCGCCGGGGCTGAGTCGCCGGGGTTGAGCCGAGCCGATCGATGACCGACATCTACGAAATGGAAACCGCGCGGCTGCGGCTGCGCCAGTGGCACCACGCCGACCGCGAGCCGTTCGCGGCCCTGAACTCGGATGGCCGCGTGATGCACTACTTCCCGGTGCCGCTGTCGCGCGAAGGCAGCGACGCAATGATCGACCGGTGCCAGCGGCTGATCGAACAGCGCGGCTGGGGCTTGTGGGCGGTCGAGCTCAAGGACCTCGAAACCTTCATCGGATTCGTGGGGCTGCACATTCCGGTGCCGGACCTTCCCGCCTCGCCTTGCGTCGAGGTGGGCTGGCGCCTGGCTCATGAACACTGGGGTCGGGGCTACGCCAGCGAGGCTGCGGCCGAGGCGCTGCGATTCGGATTCGAGACACTGGCGCTGCCGCAGATCGTGTCGTTCACCACGCTGCGCAACCAGCGCTCGATCGCGGTGATGGAGCGACTGGGCATGGTGCGCGATGCGCAGACCTTCGAGCATCCGTCGGTGCCGGTCGGCAGCGACCTGCGCGAACACTGCCTGTACCGGATGACGTCGCAGCTCTGGAGAACCCTGCGGCCCGCACCCTAGGATTCGGCGGCGCTTTCGACGTGCCGCGCCGGAGCGCGATATCCGGGCCGGTTTCGAGGCACCCTACAATGCGGCGTTCACTTTGAAGGAACCCATCGGTGAGATCCCCCGAAGCTGCGGTCCAGCAGCAACTCGACGCTTACAACGCCCGCGACATCACCCGTTTCCTGGAGGTCTATGCGCAGGACGTCCAGGTGTTCCGGCCACCGGCGCCGGAGCCGTCGATGAGCGGCAGGGACGCGCTCGGCCAGTTCCACAGCTCGCAGCGCTTCAACCTGCCGAAACTGCACGCCGAGTTGAAGGGGCGGCTGGTGCTGGGCAAGACGGTGGTCGATCACGAACGCGTCTCCGGCATCCGCGAGGCGCCGTTCGAGGTGGCTGTCGCTTACGAAGTGATCGACGGCCTGATTCGCAAGGTCTGGTTTTTCCCGGCCGAGTAGTTTCGGCCGGCTCGGCCATTCAGGCCCTGACGACCAGGCGCGGCGAGGCGCCGGGCCCGGTCGGCTGGCCGGCTTCGCCGCAGACGGCGGCGTCAAAGCCGTGCCGCGCGAAGACATCCAGCACCGCGCGCAGCGCGCTCGCATCGCAACTGACCAGCAGGCCGCCGCTGGTCTGCGGGTCGGTCAGCAGCGCGCGTTCGGTGTCCGCAAAGTCGGCCGGCAGCGCCACGTCGGCGCCGTAGCCGGCCCAGTTGCGCCCCGAGGCGCCGGTGACGCAGCCGGACTGCGCCAGCGCACGGGCCTGCGGCAGCAGCGGCACCGTGTCCCAGTCCAGCTGCACGTCGCAGCGCGAGCCGCGCGCCATTTCGAGCGCATGACCGGCCAGGCCAAAGCCGGTGACATCGGTGAGCGCATGCACGCCGTCAAGCGCCGCCAGGTCCGGCCCGGGCGTATTCAGGCGCGTGGTCGAGGCGATCATCGCGCGGTACGCATCGGCGTCGAGCTGTCCCTTCTTCAGTGCCGCCGAATACACGCCGACGCCCAGCGGCTTGCCGAGCACCAGCAGATCGCCAGGCCGGGCGCCTGCGTTGCGCCGGACGCGGTCCGGATGCACGAGGCCCAGCGCCACCAATCCGTAGATCGGCTCGACCGAATCGATCGTGTGGCCCCCGGCGATCGGGATGCCGGCCGCGCGGCACACCGCTACGCCGCCCTCCAGGATGCGGCCGATCGTTTCCAGCGGCAGCACGTTGATCGGCATGCCGACCACGGCGAGCGCCAGGATCGGGCGCCCGCCCATCGCGTAGACGTCCGACAGCGCGTTGGTGGCCGCGATGCGGCCGAATTCGTACGGATCGTCCACGATCGGCATGAAGAAGTCGGTGGTGGCCACCAGCGCCTGCTCGGCGTTCAGGCGGTAGACGGCCGCGTCGTCGGCGGTCTCGATGCCGACCAGCAGTTCCGGCGGCACCGGCATGCGCGCCGTGGATTGAAGCAGTCTGGAAAGGACGCCCGGCGCGATCTTGCAACCACAGCCGCCGCCGTGGGACAGTGAAGTCAGGCGGGGAGATGCGGCAGTGCAAATGTCGGCCATCAGGGTTCTCTCGGCTGGGCGGCGGGCCCGCTAAGCTTGATTGTTCGATGGATCCCGGCCGCCGCGCCGCACCGGCAAGCGCCCGGAACCGAGGGACAGGAAATGGATGCTACGAGGATTTTCGGCCCGTTCTTCGCAATGATGGGGCTGACGCTGGTGGTCTGGGTCTACATGTATTCGCGCCGGATACCCTTCATCCTACGCAGCAAGCTGGGCCCCGACCAGCTGACCGCGGCGGAACTCGCCCGCCTGTCGCCGCCGGCCGTTCTGAATCCGTCGGATAACCTGAAGAACCTGTTCGAGATTCCGACCTTGTTCTATGCGCTCGCGCTTTACCTGTTCGTGACCCGGCAGGTCGACGCCGTCAACCTGGCGGCCGCCTGGACCTTCGTCGCGTTCCGGGCGGCGCACAGCGCGGTGCACTGCACCGTGAACGTCGTGATACTGAGGTTCTGGCTTTACTGCATCTCGACCGCGGCGCTGTGGTTCGTCGCCGTGCGGTGCGCGCTGCAGTCGCTGGGGTGAAGTTCAGGCGCTGTCGACGGTCAATGAACGCCCGAGCACCGTGGGATACCAGCGCGGCTGGCCTCCCTTGTTCCTGGTCTCCGAGACCAGTCCTTTTTCCAGCAGCACGTCGATGGCCGAGTCCACCGACTCCCTGGCGAGGCCGGCATCCCTGGCAAGCCCGCCGAGCGATCGCACGGAAAAGCGACTTGCTGCCATCGCCTTGAGGATCTTGAGTTCCTCGTCCGAAACTTCCGGCTCGGGGCTGACGCCCGCGGAAGGTTCGAGCCCATCGAGCATCTGATCGAATTCGTCCTCGATCAGCGGTGCCACCACCGCCCTCGCCTCGGCTGCGTCCTGCCGAGCCGATTGCGCTTCCTTTTTCGCTTTCCTGACATCCTGCAGGACCCGGTCGCCGATCGAGCGCAACAGTGCCCGCGACGCGATGGCGGCCAGCAGGCAGAACCCTGCCAGAACCAGGAGTCGCGCGACCACTTTCGCGTCGTAAAGCTCGCCCGTGATGTCGCTGACCAGGGTGCTGGAAATCATGTTCAGGAACACCGGAACGATGAACGCCGCTCCGACGCCGATGATCACGTGCTTCCACCATGCCAGCGGGGCATCGTTGATCGAACTGCCGATGAACCAGTTGATCAGTCCGCCGACGATGCCGGCCGCCAGCATCACGGGAACCAGCAATGGAAGAGCTGTCATCTCACACCTCCGCCAATCCAGACGCGGGCCGCGAAGTTCCGACCTGGCGGCAATCTTGCAGCGCCGCCAGGCGTTCGGAAATTGCGGGATCGCGCTTCGACTGAATGGCGCAAGAAACCGCGCCAGGAGGCTGGTCCGCCGGCCCGGCGATCGCGATCGGGGCCGGCGTCGCTTGTCTTGCAGGTGGCGATCCGTCTTCTCTAGCGGGCGATCGGGCGCGTGAGCGAGGCGCCACTGGAAGCTTCGGCCGAATCCTGCACCGCGCGCCTGACCGCCGGCCGCTCGCCGACGCGCTGAAGGAAATCGAGGATCCGCGGAAAGCCCGCCATCTGGACGCCGTCTTCGGCGAACCAGCTCGCGATCGTGTACAGGTAGCCATCGCAGACGCTGTAGCGTTGGCCCAGCACCCAGGGACCGGTCAGGCGTGCTTCGATCTGGGCCGCGCAGGCGCTCATTGTCTGCGGCACCCTGGCGCGCATCGCCTCGATCGCCGCCGGATCGTCAGCCCAGCGCTCGCCGCGGCGCTTGTGGGCGTGCGCCACGTGCACGGTCGAGGCCAGGAAACTGTTGAATTCCTGCATCCTGGCATGGTCGAAGTCGTCGATGTCCGGCGCCAGCCGGGCGTGCGGATGGCGCTGCGCGATGAACGTGAGTAACGCGGGCGTTTCGGTCAGCACCCCCTCGTCGGTGACCAGTGCCGGCACGCGGCCCTTCGGATTGACGGCCAGATAGGCGGCGCCTCGCTGCTGGCCGGCTCGAAGATCCAGCGTGACCAGTTCGAAATCGGCACCGGCTTCGTGCAGCGCGATGTGCGTGGCCAGCGCGCAACTGCCAGGCGCGCTGTAGAGGATCCAACGAGCCATGGGGTCTCCCGGCTGGGGTTTGAGGGTGACGAATTATCCACGCAGATGCACCGGCTGGCTTCAAAACGCCGGGCGCGCGATGATTGCGGCGGTGATTCCGTCCCGACCCGGGTCAAACTCCCATCCTTGCCGGGCAATTCGAATGGCACCTGTCCGGCAGGATCGATCGAATGGGATCCCGCCGCCGGAAGGGGAATGATGCAAAAGCGCAGTTTGGGAAACAGCGGCCTGGACGTTTCCGCTCTCGGGCTGGGCTGCATGGGGATGAGCTTCAGCTACGGTCCGCCGGGTGAGCGGCAGGAAATGATCTCGCTGATCCGTGCCGCCATCGAGAAGGGTGTCACGTTGTTCGACACCGCCGAGGTCTACGGTCCGTTCACCAACGAGCGGCTGCTGGGCGAGGCTGTCGCACCGTTGCGCGACCGGGTCGTGATCGCCACCAAGTTCGGCTTCAAACTGGACCCCGGTGGAGGCCCACGATGGGTCGGGCTGGACAGCCGCCCGGCGCACATCCGGGACGTCGCCGAGGCGTCGCTGAAGCGACTGAATATCGATGCCATCGACCTCTTCTATCAGCACCGGGTCGACCCGGAGGTTCCGATCGAAGACGTGGCAGGAACGGTGATGGACCTGATCCGCGAGGGCAAGGTCAGGCACTTCGGTCTTTCCGAAGCGGGAGCATCGACGATCCGCCGCGCGCATGCCATCCAGCCGTTGGCGGCGGTACAAAGCGAATATTCGCTATGGACCCGGGGACCCGAAGCGGAAGTGCTGCCGACGCTCGAGGAGCTCGGTATCGGCCTGGTTGCCTACAGCCCGCTCGGCAAGGGCTTCCTGACCGGGAAGATGGATGCGAACGCGACCTTCGACAAATCCGACTTCCGCCACATCCTGCCTCGCTTCAAGCCCGACGCGCTGAAGGCGAACCAGGCCCTGGTCGACCTGCTGCGCGCGACCGCCGCACGGAAGAAGGCAACGCCGGCCCAGATCGCGCTGGCGTGGCTGCTTGCCCGCAAACCGTGGATCGTCCCGATCCCAGGCACCACCAAGCTCGCGCGGCTGCAGGAGAACGTCGGCGCGGCGGCTGTCGAACTGACCCCAGACGACATGGCGGACATCGAGCGCGCAGCCTCGAAGATCGAAGTTCAAGGCGCGCGATACCCCGAGAAAATGGAGCAACTGAGCGGAAGATGAGCGGAAGATGAGCGGCCCGCGAGTGACCGATGCGCAGCCATTCAGCGCGCCGGGACCCGTGGCCTTGCCGATCGGCAGACAGCCGTCGCCCGAAGCCGCCCCGTCAATGCGCGGTGGCATTGCGTGCGAGAACCGGCAGCACACCCGACGCGGTGCCGACCAAGGCCCGCTTCAACGACCCAGGCAGCTACAGGCGGTCGATCGTCTGGCGATCAGGAACTCCGTCGAAGTACTTCTCGATCGCCGTCATGAAAATCTCCCGGTCAGTCGCGACGCTTCCGAACAAGGTCATGCTGGAGTGGAATTTCAGATCGTCGGGTGAGCCGAAGATCTCGCCCACCGTGCGACCGGCGATGGCGACCACAAGCCCGGTGCATTCGCGAAGTCGCGTGTTCAGCAAGGGATGGCCCAGGTACGCAGTTGCTTCGGCGCGAGACGAAATCGCGTAGTGCTGCGCCGTCGCGCTGTGCCCGAGGCCGGCTATCTGGGGAAACACGAACCACATCCAGTGACTGCGCTTGCGGCCGGTCCTGAGTTCGCCCAGGACCTGCCGATACACCGGCGCCTGGGCCGCCACGAACCGTTCCAGATCGTAGGAATCCACTCGCGATCATCCTTCGGGTCAGGGCGCGCCGGTCGCGACAGTGCGTTGCTGTCGATCATAAGGCGGGTGTCCCGATCGGCCCAAAGCACGGTTGCGCGGCCGACGCGGTAACCTTGGACCGGCAGGTGCGACCGGCTCGACCATCGAGCTCGTGTGGCTTTTGCCTGTTGCCGATCCAGGATGCATCTGACGCTTCAACCCATCGCATGCTGCACTTCGCCTTCGACAACTCCTATGCCCGTGACCTGCCGGAGTTCTACGTATCGTGGCAGCCCACGGCGGTGCCGGCGCCGAGGCTTCTGTTTCTGAACCGCGAACTCGCCGATGAACTCGGCCTGGACGCGAACGCGCTCGCCGGGGCGGAAGGCGCAGCCTTGTTCGCTGGAAACGTCGTGCCCGCGGGAGCCGAGCCCATCGCGCAAGCGTACGCCGGCCACCAGTTCGGGGGCTTTTCGCCGCAGCTTGGCGACGGCCGCGCGCTGCTGCTCGGGGAGGTGGTCGACCGCCATGGGCAGCGGCGCGACATCGCGCTCAAGGGGTCGGGCCGCACGCCCTTTTCGCGCAATGGCGATGGCAGGGCGGCCGTTGGTCCGATGCTGCGCGAAGTCCTGATCGGCGAGGCGATGCATGCGCTGGGCATTCCGACGACACGGGCGCTGGCGGTGGCGGCCACGGGTGAGGCGGTTTACCGCGACCGGCCGCTGCCGGGCGCCGTCCTCACGCGCGTGGCGGCCAGCCACCTGCGTGTCGGCACCTTCCAGTACTTCGCGGCCCGGGGAGATATCGACCGGCTGCGCCTGCTCGCGCAATACGCGATCGCGCGGCATTATCCGGACCTGATCGGCGCGCCTGACCGCCACCTCGCGCTGCTGCGCGCGGTGGCCCGGCGCCAGGCCGCGCTGGTGGCCCAATGGATGAACGTCGGCTTCATCCACGGCGTGATGAATACCGACAACATGACGATCTCGGGCGAGACCATCGACTATGGACCTTGCGCCTTCATGGAGGCCTACGATCCGGCGACGGTGTTCAGCAGCATCGACCACGACGGCCGCTATGCGTATGTCAACCAGCCGAGGATCGCGCGCTGGAACCTGGCCAGGTTCGCCGAGACGCTGCTGCCGCTGATGGCCGACAGCGACGACGAAGCGGCAATGCAGAGCGCGGTCGCGCAGGCCACCGAAGCGATCGACGCCTTCCCCGGCTGGTACGACGACGCGATGCTCCAAGGACAGCGGGAAAAACTCGGCCTGTACGCGGCCACCGCAGGCGACACCGGAGCCGACAGGGCACTGGCCGGCGACTGGCTTGCCCTGCTGCAGGCACAGGCGGTGGACTTCACCCGGGCCTGGCGCCGCCTGGCGGATGCAGCCGATGCGACCGGCGCCCGGGGCGAACCGGCGCTGCGCGCCGAGTTCGCCGATGCGGCCGCCATCGATGGATGGCTGCGACGCTGGCGGGCGCGGTGCGCGCTCGACGAAGCAGCCGGCGGCCCCGACGGGGCCGGGCGGGCCGCGCGCATGCGCAGCGCCAGCCCCTGGGTGATTGCGCGCAACCACCGTGTCGAGGAAGCGCTGGCCGCCGCCTCCGGCGATTCCGACCTGGCTCCTTTCGAACGCCTACTGGCTGCGCTGCGACGGCCGTACGACGAGACTGCAGAGCAAGCACCCTACGCCGAGCCGGCACCGGCATCGGTCACCGCGGCCTATCGGACGTTCTGCGGCACCTGAATCGAACGCACCGCCGGCGTTCATCCGGCGGCGTACAGTTCCGCCCCGGTGGATCGGCTGTCCTCGAAGCCCCGGTTTTCCCAAACGACGCAACCTCCGAAACCATCGACTGCGACCCCTTTGTAGCTGTCGCTACGACTGCCGAATATTGCGCCAGCAAGCACACGCCCGCGTGACGCAGCAAACGGGGCCAGGAAGACGCGGGGATGCGGCACTGCAAACGCCTTCCGGAAATCGCCCGGATGCAGCCACTGAATGCGGGTTTCTCTACTGGTGTGCAGCGCCTGAATCGACCCCGAGGCGATTGTCCTTCCAGACCATCGTCCGGGTCGAATCGGGATCGTAGAAAAGGCTCGGCGAAACCAGGATCTTGCTGACCGCCGACTCATTTCCTTCCACCCAGAGGCCGCTTCCGAGCTCCGCGCGGATGGCGTCGCGCATGTAGCCAAAGTCGCAGTCCTCGAGACGCGGGTAGCCCTTGGAACTGTCCACATGCAGCCCGTCCGCCGTCACGGCGATGGGCCGACTTGCACCGTCAGGAAAGGTGATTCGGCACCGCAGGCACTCGAAGTGATGCTGGTCGCCGCCAATGAGAAATCCGATCCCCGGAAAAGAAAAGATCGTGACATCCTGAAGGGACAAATGTGTGTTGTGGCCCATCACAATTCCGTGCTTCTCGAAGGTGTAGTGGCGCAGCAGATAGAGCTCTCCGGTCCTGACAGTCAAGGGCCATGAGGGCCAGACGCGAACGGTCAGTGGATCCAGGCTGTCGATCTTTGTCGGCGTGAATCCGCCAAACTCGCTTCCGGCACCGGGCACGCGCAGCTTCTCGTCGAGGGCGTTCATCGTGACCCAGCGTCTTGGATCGAGCGGCGCGGAGACTTCGAATCGCATTTCGAAGCGGGAGTGGCCGATGTAGATGCCGGCGCCTCCCTGGATGCGGTGGCATAGAAAGGTCGACCCGCCGCCTTCGAAGACGATATCGCTCAGACCGCTGAGATAGATGTGACAGCGTGTTTGAGGTGTAAAGCGCGCCAGCATTGGAGCCAGTGATCCATTTGATGCGGGCAGGCGCACCACGGCTCCGAGAGGCCGGCCGCTTCCCGCCGGCCGCGCCGCTAGCGCTCGGTCGATCGCAGCAACGCCTGCAGGCGATCCTTCCACAGTGCCGCCACGGTATGCGATCCATGCCCGCGCGTGCCGGGGCCGAATGGGATCAGCACCATGCTGCCCTTGGGCACGCGCCGGATCTCGCGCTCCAGGATTCCCAGTTCCGGCGGGTTGATCAGGTCGTCGGCGCTGTTCACGGCCAGCAGCGGCGCCTGGATCTTCTCGAGGCCCGGGCCAGGGTCGTAGTCTTCCGACGCTTCGAGCTGATACAGCGTGTCGTTGGCGTCGGCGCTGTGCTCGCCACTGGCGATCGCCGCGTCGATCGCCGCGTCGGCATCGGCGATCGTGGGCATCTGCTGCTGCCTGAGCGGCGGGTTGCTGGACATGAACATCAGCATCTCGCTCGCCGTGGCCAGGCTTGGCGGCTGCTTCGCGTAGTTGCCGCCCTGCCAGGCCGGGTCGCGCCGGATGGCGTCGATGATCACGCGCCGCCAGAGCCGGTTGCGGCCGCTGATCTGGGTGGGCAGGCTGGCCAGCGGCATCAGTGCATCCATGAATCCGGGGTACCGCTCGCCCCACAGCCAGGTGTGCATGCCGCCCATCGAGGTGCCCATCACCAGGCGCAGGTGGTTCAGGCCCAGTCCCTCGGTCAGCAGCAGGTGCTGGGCCTGCACCATGTCTTCATAGCCATAGTGCGGGAAGGCGGCCCGCAGCCCATCGCTCGGCTTGGACGAGTGTCCATGGCCGATGCCATCGGGCAGGATCAGGTAATAGACGCTGGCGTCGAGCACGCCGCCGGGACTGAACAGCTCGCCTGCGAACTCATCCCGGATGAACTGGCCGCCCGTGCCTCCGGTGCCGTGCAGGATCAGCACCGCGTTGAGCACCTGGCCCTTCGGGTCACGGCGCGGCGCGCCAAGCGTCCGGTAGTGCAGCTTCAACTCCGGCAGGGTCCGGCCGACCGCGAAGTGGAAATCCTTCGCGATGTAGTCGCCTTCGACGGGCGCCGGGTAATCGGCAGCAACGGCCTGGCTCAGACACCATGCCAAGGTCAGTACGCCGGTCAGGCAGTGTTCAGGCAGGTGTTTGAGCAAGTGTCTGAGCATGTGATGGTCCTTCGCGACGCAAGGAAAGAAGCGTCATTCCAACCGGGAATGTGGACGCCGGCAACAGGTCCGCCAGCTGCAGGCTCCGGCAAATCGCCTGCTGGCCCTGCCGGGGCTGAGCAGCGACGACGGCATTGAACTCAGCGCAATCCACGTCCATCGAGTGGTTGCCCCGCCGTCCCGGGGCCGGCAGGTCCTGCGATCCCTCGCCTCTGATAGGCTTGAATCGCGACCAGCGTCCATGCCGCGCATCGATCCATCTGGTGAGCCAAGACCCCATGAATCCACTGCAAATCGCCACATCGTTCTTCTTCCTGCTGATCGCAACCACGCTCGAAGCAAGCGGCGACGCCGTGATTCGACAGGCGATCTATCTGCATGTGGGAGCGACCCGCATCGGGTTCTTCCTCGCTGGTGCGGTGCTGCTGTTCGGATATGGGTCGTTCCTGAACCTTGCGCCGGTGGAATTCGGCCGCGTCGTCGGCCTGTACATCGCAACCCTGTTCGTGGTCTGGCAGGTGATCAATTTCATCGCCTTCCATAGCTTGCCGACCCTGCCGATACTGGTCGGCGGCTCCCTGGTGATCGCGGGCGGCGCGATCGTCACGTTCTGGCAGCCGGCGCCATAGCGCACCGGGCTAGACGTGAATCTGGCGCCCACCGCCGAAGGCCCAGTTTTCCCAGGTGGTCTCTACGAAACAGACCATGACGTTCTCGGTTTCCAGGCCCGCCGCCTTGATGCGGGCCATCAGGTCGGCCAGCATCCCGCGTTTGACCTTCACGCTGCGACCGACCGACCAGAGGATTTCGATCAGCGCGAAATCGTCATTGCGAGGCAACTTCAGATCCGGGTAGGTCGCGTCGAAGCGGAAGTCCTCGGCGTCGAGTTCGATGACGCGTTGGAACAGGTCCGCGGCCGGCACTCCGCAGCCCACCAGGGCGCCATGGACCGCATCGAGCACCGCGTTCTTGAAGGCGCGGGTCTTGGGTTTGCGTACTGTCAGGGTGACGAGCGGCATCAGGCCTCCTGCCTGGTCATACGGAAGAAGTCGAGGCCTGGCGCAGGGCCAGCGCGCCCCTGCCGATGAAGTACAGCGCCACCGCGTGGAACGCGAGCGGCATCCACATCCCGTACGAGGCGTAGATCAGCGCGTCGACCACGTAGAGCGCGGCGCCGGCATAGAACGCCCACAGCCGCCCGCGCTGCGCCTGCTGTCCCATCAGCACGAAGAACCCGATCACGACCGCGTCGACGACGAAGCCAAGGGCCTGGCTCTGTGCAAACATCGCACCGGCCAGTTCGGTCATCGCCAGCCCGACCACGAAATGCGACTGGCTGCCGCTTTGGGCCATCACCACGTTGACCAGCGACAGCCCGGCGATCCACCAGAACCAGCGCGCCCCGGCCTGGATCAGCGGCGATGGGGCAGGCGCCGGGGGCGATGACGGCGTCGCCGACGCCGCCGGGCTCGAGCTTGAGGACAACGGGTCGGTCATGACAGCCTCCTGGTCGCTGGTGTGAAGGTCAGCTGGCCGGCGCGCCGATCATGTCGTGAACCGAGCTCGACATGATGGCAAGGAAGGCTGCCAGTCCGATATAGGCCACGCCGTAGGTGAAGCGATGCTCGCTGCTGACCCCGTAGTAGGCCTGATTCTCCGGCGCCTTGGGGTCGAAGTTCCAGGCCTTGATGACCTGCGGCACCGCGAGAATGGCCATGATCACCAGGATCGGGCTTGGGCTGAGCAGGAACAGGCCCAGCAGGATCGGCACGCCCAGCAGCCAGAGCTTGGGGCTGAGCACCGCGGTCACGCGCCCCCCGTCAAACGGCGACAGTGGAATCAGGTTGAACAGGTTCAGGAACAGGCCGGCGTATGACAGCGCCAGCAGCAGCGGGCTGTCGAGCGAGCGACCGGCGAAGTAGCAGGCCAGCGCGCCGGCCGTGCCGAGCAGCGGCCCCGCCAGCCCTACGTAGGCCTCGGTCTCGGCGTCGTGCGGCATGTCCTTGAGCTGGATCCAGGCGCCGACGAACGGGATGAAGGTCGGTGCGCCCACCCGCAGGCCGCGCTGGCGTGCGGCGATGTAGTGCCCCATTTCGTGCACGAAGATCAGCAGCACGAGTCCGACCGCGTAGCGCCAGCCATAGAACATCGCGTAGGCGAAAATCGACAGCAGCATCGTGCCGCCGGTCAGCAGCACCTTGCCGAACTTGCCGGCCGAGAACAGCAGCAGCAGGAGCTTGATCACGTGGCGCCGGATGCGGGCGGCAGGGGCTGGGAGCCGGCCGCAGGCTCGGCTGCGCAGGTGCCGGCGCCAGGCGGCTCCGGCGCCGCTTCATTGGCCATCGCCGCGGCAGTTTCCGGGACGGCGGGCAACGCCGGCGCAGCGCCATCGGCGGTGGCACCCTTTTTCTGCAGGCCGAGCCACTTGCGCACCGCGAAGAAGGCGCCAGCCACCGCCAGCGCGATGAGCTTGGCGAACTTGATGAAGAACGCCGCTGCCAGCGCGATCAGGCCGAGCTTCTTGGCCGCGACGCCGGCGACCAGTGCGGCCAGGCCGAATTCTGCGACATGGTCGGTGGTCGAGTTGAAGTCCGCGTAGCGCTTGCCTTCGTCGAAGCGGATCGCATCGAGCAGCACCGGCGTGCGCGGCTTCAAGGTGTCGAAATGTGCCTTGTCGGTCACCAGCGTCATCGCCAGGTAGCCTTCACGTCCGAGCACCAGCGTGCGGTAATTGACACCATCGTCGGCACCGGGCTGGCTGCCCTTGTCGCGCGCGGCGATCGACCAGACCAGCTGGTGCTTGGCGGGATCGTAGGCGGGCGGCTCGATCCAGCCGACCACCTCGACCTGCGGAAACCCTCGTTCGACGCGCTGCTTGTTCTCCTCCTCGGTGCCCTTGCGCAGGCGATCGATCAGGTCGTCGGCCTTCCAGCTGCGCGCGTCGTCGTCCTTCACGTAGCCGGAGCCTGCGTAGCTGATCGAGTAGAAGGAAAAGCTGCCGTCATCCAGGCGCGGCACCACCAGGCCCTGGAAGCCGGCATCCACCGTGTTGCCGGCCGACTTGAGCAGGAGGGCGGACGGCGCCGCCGGAATGAAGGCGAAGTTCGGGGGCAGTTGCAGATGAGCCTGCCCGGCGAGCACGATATCGGCCGGCCCCTTCTGCGCCGCCTTGGCCGCCCCTTCGAAGGCGGCTTGGGCTTCGGCCCTGGCGGCGGTCTTTGCATCAACCGGAGCGTTGGACGGTCCCGGCGCATCCGACACCTCAGCGCCGAGCGCTGCCAGGGCCAGCGACAGCAGCAACAGCGGCGCGACGGCGCGCAACAGGTCCGACGCAAGGCGACGGGAATTCATGAAATCTCCGGGCTGCCGGCCTGGCGGCGCCAAGCGTTCGGCGCGACACTACCCTGTGGCGTGTCCGCTGGCAATCGCCCCGGCGAGGACATCGATTCCGCGGGGCAGGCCGTCAGGACTTCGGTTCCCAGTGACGCGCGAAGACGGCGGCGATGGAAGGTTCGGCGTCGACGCGTCCCAGCGTTGCCGAAAAATCCGGACGCGCCGACCGCAGGTGCGCCCGCGCGCCGGACCACTTGGACACCACCGCCGCCAGAATATCGAGCGCGCCCGGCGTGGCGCCTTCGAGGAACGGCGCGCGGCCGAACTGGTCCGCGAAAATCTCCCACTGTCGATGCAGCCGCTGGCGGGCGCCCTGCACCAGGCGCTGGCGTTGCTCATCGCCGGCATCGGGCAGCCAGCGCTCCGGATAGTCGATGATGCCGATCTGCGCGTAACAGTTCGCCGCAATGAACACGAGGCCGCGGATCGAGCGCGCGCGCGCGCGCGCATCGGCGGGCAGCAGTCCGCTGTCCGGGTAAGCCAGGCCGAGCGCGATCAGGATCGCCGAGCTTTCGGTAAGCACATCATCATCGGCCGTGACCAGGGTTGGAA
>Ga0075030_100002365_pt1 | contig 17100 bp, 10 predicted proteins | sample LitLauG_LLR_2012_FD_71393 | JGI IMG/M metagenome (GOLD analysis project Ga0075030, IMG submission 71393) | Freshwater sediment microbial communities from Pennsylvania, USA - Little Laurel Run_MetaG_LLR_2012 | ecosystem: Environmental > Aquatic > Freshwater > Creek > Sediment | place: USA... | reverse complement strand
CACTCGAATCGGACTCACCGGATTTAGCGACGGGACCGAACTTACATATTTTGCTTTATATCGTTCAAAACGCATTTTCGCAGCCTCAATCCAGAGTAGTCCTGACTGGGAGCCCATTTCCTATTATCTCCTGCCCCGTTCTCTGCGAAGTGGGGGCTATTTAGAAATCGGCGTGACCCTCACGAAGGATGGACCGTCTCCCTGGTTTTTCGACGGCATATCTCCAAGTCGGAATGTGGATAAGATCCATACACCCATTTTGCAGAATATTGCTGACAGCGAACTGTCTTCAGCTCTCCAAACCATGGTAACGATGGAGGAGTTCGGGAAACCGTTTGAAGGCTATGTCTTTGTTGATGAATGGCATGAAAAATGGCAACCGATGCATCTCTATCAGATCCGTAGGCGCAACGTACAGTGGATGCAGTTTTGGCTTCAGGGTATAGAAGTTGGTGATCCGGTCGATTCCGGCCAGTATGTTCGCTGGCGGAAACTCAAAGAGCTTTACGAAAGCGACTTGAAGGGTGCACACAGTCAGCACCCTAACGAAAGCCCTAACTAAGTCTCATAAAGTTCTGAGAAGTCCGGCAAAATGTCTTCACTCCATAGCCCGCGACTTCTTCACTAGTTGCAACTGGAGGGTTTACTGTCATCCAAGACGGGCATGGTCGGGCAAGACTGAGACGGTTGAAGAACCACTCAGATCCAGATCATTGGAACAGCAACAGAATTGGTTCCGTGTCCGAAGTTCAAGACAAGTGCGCCATCCGACTGAGGTTGCCTCTCTGTTTTCTGACGTATCTAGTGGGTTTAGTTTCCATCTCATCAGCCACAAGATTTTCCCGACTTAGGGTGGTACAAATCACGCGTTCGAGCGGTATTAATGGTAGAACACTGCAGGCATTAGTGTACCCGTGCGTGGGCATCCGACTGCCCTGCTGGCCGCTGGAGCGCTTTTTTGCCCGACGCAGGAGACGCTTTGCAAGGGACTCTGACCGTTTGCACTGCTGCTGTTCGTGCTGGGTGTCGGCTCTGGTTTTGTGTTTGCTTACGTCCTGCTGAGGTGAAGGCTAGATTACGGAGCCCGGGTCCATCATCTACAGTCAGAAGTATCCAAAGCATGTAGTTTCATCAGAGAAACGATGACGGTATATATCGGGATCATGTGCGAAAAATGTGACCGTGTATTTCTGGTCACCAAGACCAGCAGAATAAGGCGGTACGATTCCAGCTTCGACGAAAGCTGGTACGAACTGACCTGTGTTTCGCCATGCCGATCCGTTACTCGGTTTACGCGGGGCCACTTGCGAGTGTATTCGGTGGCTGGCCCCAGTTCAGTGCGGGGCTATGCCGTCAGAGGCGAATACCGGGAATTGAGCCAGGGGGTGCTCGGATGACAATCGGCTGCAAGTCGGGGACCGATGAAGAGAAAAGCGCTGCTTGTCCGGGCGAGCCCATCGTTTCTTGTGATGCCATTCGAAGTGCGTGACTCTGACGGCGTAACCCGAAGGGCCGTCACCAGCCGATGACGGCCTTTTCTATTACACGCGGAGCAGGACAAGTCTTGAGTGGAGCACTTGCGCCAATTTCTTCACTGGAGGGGTTGTGGAATTCGATGAGTTCTCTTGCCGGCTCGAGGGCTGTATTGCCAAATATGATCTGCTTTGCCATCCTTTTTATCAGGCCTGGAGTCGGGGTGTCCTGACACGAGAGGATCTACAGGACTATGCAATCGACTATTACCATCACGTAGAGTCGTTTCCTCGTGCACTGGCCGATTTCGCCCGGCGGCTGCCACAGAGTGAGCTGCGGCAGGCAGTCCTCAACAACCTGGGTGATGAGCTCGGCAGCAGGGATGAGCCCTCCCATGCGGATCTTTGGTGCGACTTCGCGGAAGGGGTTGGAACCGGACAGGTTTCTCTGGACGAGGATCATCCTTCCCCACAAATGAAGAACCTGATCCACTTCTTCAGGGCAGTGGCCAAGGAAGGTACACCGGAACAGGCTCTGGCTGCTTTTTATGCCTACGAATCTCAGGTACCGCGTGTCTCCCGGGAGAAGGCGCGGGGGCTGCGCGAGATGTACCGCGCCAACGAGCGCACCTGCCAGTATTTCATCGTTCACACGACGGCCGATGTCTATCATGCCAACGTCTGGCGCGAGCAGCTTTTGAAGCGTCTCCAAGCTAATTTGTCGGCGGTCGAAGTGGCCCTCAAGAGCGCCGAGACAGCGGCACGGTTGCTTTGGGAAGCCCTGGATGGGATTGAAAACACTTGCCTGGAGAGAATAGCGCGCACAGTTCCAACTCGAAGGTTGTATCAGCCCGGCGATGCGACGTTATGACGATCAGCATTTTGGATCTGTTCAAGATTGGTATCGGCCCTTCGAGCTCTCACACCGTGGGTCCTATGCGGGCGGCTCGCAGGTTTGCGCAAGACCTCGAAGCATGGGGCAGGCTGTCGCGCACCGAATCCGTAAAGATCGAACTGTACGGCTCCCTAGCCCTTACCGGGAAAGGCCACGGGACTGATCGTGCCATTCTCCTGGGGCTGATGGGCGAAGCCCCCGACCAGATCGACCCGAACACAATTGAACCAAAGCTAGCACGCATTCGCGAACAAGGTTCGTTGCGTCTGCTGGGAACGCACACCATCAATTTCAACGGTGAGAAAGATTTGATTTTCAAGGGCGACCAGATCTTGCCCGGTCATTCGAATGGGATGAGGTTCACCGCTTACAACCCCGACGGCCGAGAGCTGGACTCCCAGGTCTTTTACTCGATTGGGGGCGGCTTTATCGTAGCCGAGGGAGAGACGTTGCAGGAAGAGGGCTCTTCGGTTTTCGATCTGGGCTTGACTTACCCGTTTCAAACTGCAACGGAGCTTTTGTTTCAAGGTAAGCACCACCAGAAGTTGATTTGGGAGATGGTACTCGACAACGAGAAACGCTTCCGCTCGGCGGAGGAGACCAGGCACGGTGTCTTTCGAATCTGGAATGCCATGAAGGAATGCACCTGGCGAGGGCTCAGAACGGAAGGAGTTCTACCCGGAGGGCTCCAGGTGCCGCGAAGAGCACCGCGGCTTTATCGTACTCTTTCGGATCGGAGTGGTTTAGATCCTCTCACTATCGTCGATTGGATCAACCTGTTCGCCATTGCCGTTAACGAAGAGAATGCAGCTGGCGGCCGAGTCGTAACGGCTCCCACGAACGGTGCAGCTGGTGTAATTCCCGCAGTGGCTCACTATTATCAGAAGTTCGTAGACGCAGCCAATGGCGAAGGCATCTTTCGGTTCTTTCTTGCGGCAGGTGCGATCGGCATTCTCTATAAGGAGAATGCTTCGATTTCAGGAGCTGAGGTCGGCTGCCAAGGGGAAGTAGGGGTGGCCTGCTCCATGGCGGCCGGAGGATTGGTAGCCGCGTTGGGAGGAACCAATGAACAAGTCGAGCACGCAGCCGAGATTGGGATGGAGCATAACCTGGGTATGACGTGCGATCCGATCGGAGGCCTGGTCCAGATTCCCTGCATTGAGCGAAATGCATTTGGCGCCGTAAAAGCGGTGAATGCTGCCAGAATGGCAATGAGCGAGATGGGCGACCACAAGGTGTCGCTCGATCAGGTGATTCGCACGATGTATCAGACCGGTCGGGACATGCAGGCAAAATACAAGGAAACTTCCCTCGCTGGCCTTGCCGTCAACGTTGTTGAGTGCTGAGCCCGATCGGGAACCGCCCGTGACCTAGTGAGTGCTACCATGGGCAGCGCGGTGGCCACGAGCTGGGGCGCTATGAAGGCAGTACAGTATCCATGGGAAATCGCCGAATCTTCCCATCCATCCCAAGAAATTTATTTCCATTCACGCTTGCGCTTTCAGGTGTAAGCTTTCGTGGCGCAGGGCCCTAAGCCACGTCGTTGATTCGCCACACCCATGTCTGCAGCACATCCCGATTCCGGATCTCGCAGGCTGCCTTGGAGCGAACTCCAGGGAGCAAGTGACCCGGATCTCGTCCAGCAGTTGATTGCTGGCAACGATGATGCTTTAGCTGTCATCGTAGACCGTTATCAGCGTCTTGTGTTCAGTGTTGCCCTACGCATCGTAAAGGATGAGGGTGAAGCAGAGGACCTTGTGCAGACGGTGTTCGTAGATATTTTCAAGAGGGCGGAACAATATGATCCTTCGCGCGGCACACTGAAAGTGTGGCTGTTGCAGTATGCCTACAGTCGGAGTATCAACCGCCGCAATTACTTGGAACAAAGGCAGTTCTACTCGCAGATGGAAGTGGACGAGGGTGTCAGTTTTGGTCTCTCAGTTGGCGCTCATCGACACGATGGTCTGTCCAGCGCAGAAGTGAGCCACTTGGTGGGCCAAGCACTCGGTTCGTTGAATGCGAAACAGCAGATTGCAATCACCCTGGTGTATTTTCAAGGTCTCACGCTCGAAGAGGCGGCAGAGAAAACTGGTGAAACGCTGGCGGCGATTCGCCATCACTACTATCGCGGACTCATGAAGTTGCGCGAATTCATCAACTCCAAGCAATCGGTGCACAAGGCCGAGTCTTCGGGGGCAGAGAACTTTTCGTTGGAGGTTGCCCATCTCAAACCACGACCAATTTGAAGAGCTAGCAGCTTTGGCTGCCGCCGGCGAAATCGGCCATGACGACTGGCAGGCGTTGAAAGCTCATCTCGAAGAATGCACTCCTTGCCAAAGTGTTTTTGCTGACGCGGGAGAGATTCACGCAAAGTGGCTTCCAGAGCATCCAGATTTCCAAGTAGCCAGAGAGCCACACTCTGACTTGCGGCTGCGTAAGGCAATTCTGAAACGTGCCACGAAGGCAGGTGCGCGCTTCTCGAAGGCGGCTCAAGCGCCGTCGGAGTTTGTCGACAAAGAGCGTTCTTTCGCGGGCGCGGCCAGCCCGTGGTTGTGGGTGGCCGCAGCCACGGCGGTTCTCATCGTCAGCGCCGGGGTGTTACTTCAAAGGACACGCCCGCAATCAGCTGAGAAGAAGGCAGTGGCAAGTGCTCAGTTGGGATCTATTGCCACCGCTCCTATTCGCCCCAGCCTAAATGCTCAGATCGAGTGGAAACAGACTCAACAAACTTTGGAAGAGGCTCTAGGGGCCTCTGTGGCTCAGCAGACTCGTTTGCGGCAACAGCTGGAAGTGGCCGAAGACCGGGCCAATTCACTCGCCCAGAGCAGTGACGACGCCAATCGGCTGGCCTCCGAGTTAAAGCAGCAGCTGGACGCTGCGCGCAACGCTCAGGGCAAGGCGGAAGCAGAGCTCGCGAACCTCCGCTCTTTACAGACTACTAATGAAGCTGTTGCCTTGGTTCAGGAGGAGGAAATCCAGGAACTCAATCGGAAGTTGAGGGAACAGTCCGCCAGTGTCGAGCGTGAGGGCCAGCTGCTTTCAGCTGGACGCGAGATCCGCGACCTGATTGCTGCCCGCAATCTCCACATCATTGACGTCTACGACACAGACAGTCACGGCAAGACTAGCCGAGCATTCGGACGTGTGTTCTATACGGAGGGAAAGTCGCTGGTTTTCTACGCTTATGACTTGTCTCCCCAGCACCCGGAGACCAGTAAATACGCCTTTTATGTTTGGGGAAAAAGAGACGGTGCTCCCCAGATGGCTAAGAATCTGGGCGCCTTGGCTAAAGACGACCCGGCCCAAAAACGCTGGGTTCTTACGATTACCGATCCCACGGTCCTGGCAGAAATTGACTCGGTGTTTGTGACCCTGGAGCCCTCTGGACAAGCGGGGGAACGCCCCGTTGGTAAGCGGCTGCTGACAGCATTTCTCGGTACGGCTGCCAATCATCCCTAGTCCTCAAATCCGCTACGCAGGATTCATCATTAATCACCGCCGCCCTATTTCCCCCCCCAAATTGTCTTGCGCGAATTGGGAATATTTCCCGATTCTGTGTGAATACTGGGGGCAGAGGGATCCATCGCGATGACCAGACTCTGCTCGTCTCACAACGGTGGTGGCAGTTTAGGATATTCCGCGCGCTTTTGCCTCCTAGTTGTCTGCTGGCTGCACATCGGCATATTCAGCTTTGCCCAGATGGAAACGGCCACTCTGTCGGGCACCGTAATGGATCGCACCGGTGCGGCTTTGTCGGATGTGCAGGTGCAGGTCACCAATTCTGATACGAACGTAGCTGCCACCACAAGCACGAACAGATCGGGTGTATACGTCCTTCCGTCTCTGAAGCCAGGGCGTTATCGTATCGCCGTGACCAAGGTAGGTTTCAAGCAGGTCGTCGTCACGGATGTGATCTTGAACGTCCAAGACGTAGTGAGCCGGAATTTCAATCTGGAAGTTGGTGCAGTGTCCGAATCCATCACCGTCACTGCTGACCAACCAAACGTGAATACGCAGGACGCTTCGGTCAGCACGGTAGTTGACCGGCAATTTGTCGAAAGCCTCCCTCTCAATGGACGCAGCTTTCAGACTCTTTTCCAGCTGACGCCCGGAGTGGTTACAGCTACCACTAGCTTTTACGACCAAGGGCAGTTCAACATTAATGGCCAGCGCGGAGATGCGAATTACTTTGTAGTTGACGGTGTCAGCGCGAATATTGGAATTAGCCCATCAGCCCTCGGGCAATCGGCCGGTGGAGCATTGCCGGCCCTCACTGCGTTGGGTGGGACGAATAATCTAGCGTCGGTGGACGCCTTACAGGAGTTTCGCATCCAAACCTCCACCTTCGCACCGGAGTTTGGTCGGACCCCCGGCGGCCAAATCGAAATCGTCACTCGCTCGGGAACAAATCAACTTCATGGAGACCTTTTCGAGTATTTTCGCAACGATGTCTTGGATGCCAACGACTGGTTTGCCAACCAGCAGGGCCTGAGGAAACCACCCTTACGTCAAAACGATTTCGGGGGGGTCGTGGGAGGTCCAGTCATAAAGGATCGGACATTTTTCTTTTTCTCGTACGAAGGTTTGCGTCTACGTCAGCCAAAGGTCGGGATCACAGAAGTGCCTTCCGTCACGGCGCGTCAGAATGCTCCTTCAACGACCCGATCACTCTTGAACGCTTTCCCAGTCCCCAATGGACCGGACTTGGGAAACAACTTATCCCAATTTTCGGGCAGCTATTCGGATCCGTCTAGTCTGAACGCAACCAGCCTTCGGATAGACCACACTGTAAATGGCAAAATGAATCTGTTTGGCCGCTATAATTACTCTCCTTCAATTTCCACGCAACGGGGGCAAAGTGGCACGCTCAGTGAGTTGTTTCCTGCCAATTTTCAGACGCAAACCCTTACTCTCGGCACAACGCTTTCGATCAACCAACAAATAACGAACGACTTCAGATTCAACTACAGCAAAGTCAGCGCGGGGAGCCGCTTGGAGTTGGACGACTTCGGCGGGGCTGTTCCTCCTCCGAGCTCTATCCTCTTTCCTTCTTTTGCGTCACCCAAAGACTCCGCCTTCGGATTCGCTTGTTGCGGTAACACAGTCACCTTCAATGTAGGTGCCAATGGGCAGAATCGACAGCAGCAACTCAATGTGGTTGACGGCCTGTCTTTGGTCAAGGGTGCCCATCACCTCAAGTTCGGCGTTGACTATAGACGGCTCTCGCCGGTGTCAGGTCAAAGCAGGTACACTTCGCAATTTGTCTTCGACGATGTGGCGCAAGTGCTGACAGGTGCTGCGTCGACGGTGTTTATCAGCGCGGCGTACAACTCCGGTCTGACGCTTGCATTTAACAACTACTCGGCGTACGCACAAGATAGTTGGAATGTTACCCCTCGGCTTTCGCTGACCTACGGTATTCGCTGGGACCTGAATCCGCCACCCCATGTGACCTCTGGCGGCGCAGCTCCCTGGGCAGTGAAGCAAACTAACGACCTATCCCAGCTTGCAATTGCGCCCCTTGGAACTCCGCTGTGGCACACGACGTATGCGAATGTTGCTCCACGGATCGGTCTGGCTTACCAGCTGTCACAATCACCGGCCTGGGGGAACGTTGTCCGGGGAGGAGTAGGCATTTTTTATGATCTCGGATACGGTCAAATCTGGGATCCATTCGCAACCAACGACCAGTATTTCGGAAACGTCGCCCTTTCGAATGTGGCGTTTCCTCTGGATCCCTCACTGGCGAAAGCTCCACTTCCTAATACGACCACCCCACCATTTAATATCGGCGCGTATGATCCCCACTTGAAATCGCCCTACACATATGAATGGAACGTGAGCTCCGAGCAATCACTGGGAACTGGTCAGACACTCACAGCCTCCGATGTCGGAGCGATTGGTCGACGACTGTTACGTGAAGACTACCTTCTAAGCCCTAACCCAAGTTTCATTTTTGTCTCTGTTACTCACAATGCCGCCACATCCGATTACCACGCGCTACAGCTCCAATACAAGCGGCGATTGTCGAAAGGACTGCAAGCGCTGGCATCCTACACGTGGTCGCACTCCCTAGACACGGCTTCGTCCGACGCCTTCAATCTAGATCCTGGGCGCGGACCCTCGAACTTTGACATAAGGAACTCATTTTCTGGGGCTCTCCTGTTCAAGATCCCAACTCTGTCGAAGCAAAAGTTAGTTGAATCGGTCCTGGGAGGTTGGTCTCTCGATACTACCGCTATAGCCCGATCAGCTACCCCCGTTAACCTAATTGCCCAGTCGTTCTCCATAAATGGGTCTGTCTTCGTCAACGTTCGCCCCGATATTGTTCCAGGAGTTCCGTTTTACGTTAACGATCCTATGGGTGCAGGTGGAAGACGAATCAATGCCGCCGCATTTGCCCAACCCCCTGCGGGACAGCAAGGAGATTTGGGCCGCAACGCACTGCGGGGATTTGGTGCAACGCAACTTGATTTCACACTGCGACGTGAATTCGCATTCACCGAACGCTGGAAGCTTCAGTTCAGCGCTGATTTCTTTAATATGTTTAACCATCCCAACTTTGCGAATCCAGACAACATGTTGATCGATCCGTTGTTCGGAGAATCCCTCTCCATGCTTGGCCAGAGCTTGGGTAGCGGTGGTGTAAACGGCGGGTTCAACCCGCTTTATCAACTCGGAGGCCCACGCTCCACCCAGTTGGTCTTGAGACTAATCTTCTGAGGTGTTCGCGAATATTCGAGCTGCTGTCGACATCTTCCGTGACGCGACAAACTGGCGCTCGACTCAGATCGCCTGGCAAGTCCAGTTCCACTGTGAAGGAGCAAGGCAAGAGATGAACTGCTCAACGCGACGGGCCGTCGATCCCCGCCTAGCCACTGTACTTCTGAGTTGTATTCAAGGTGACACTCGGGAGAAAGGACAACTCGTAAAACCAAGGCCTTTCCTGGGGACTACTCGAAGATCAAACCTAAGGGTGTTAAACAGAAACGGGGAAGAATTGATTGTCATGGTTTATTGAAAAGTAGTGGAGTACGAGACGACGCCCTGTTTCAAGTTAAAGATAGGAGGTGCTCCTCTATGAGAGTTTGCTGGCGTATTCGAGTTCGACACATTCCTGCCATGGCAGCGTGTGTCGGACTGACGGCTCCTTTGTTATTCGTTCTCTTGTTGTTTACATCAACGCAGGGGTCTCTTGCGCAGTCACGGCCGCAAAGCCCAAAGTCAGGGCCGACTTCGATTTCAGTTGGACCGAATGTCCAAGTCAGCAAGGCCAATGCTGACCGAGAACATGCGGAAGTGTTTGTTGCTGCGGATCCTGTAGACCCAAAGCATCTGCTGGGTTGCTCTATGGTTATGCCGTCGGGTCCCATACAGTTCCAAGTGTTTCACACCATAGCCTATGCCTCATTTGATGGGGGAAACTCGTGGCAACCAACTCTTGAAGAAACCAATCGAGGAGAGTGGGGAAATGGTGATCCGTGGTGCGCTTTCGGCTCGGACGGGACCGCCTATTTCACCTCCCTAACGAGTGAGATCAGACTGACGTCAGGGAAAACCCTCGTACGCCGCTCCCGAGACGGCGGAAGGACCTGGGAGGCGCCAGTAAGCTTGCCCATCGTGGACCGCGACACCATAACTGCGGATCGCACAGGCGGAAAGCACGCAGGACATCTCTACATCAATGGAACGCCGTTCATATTGGGTGCGGAAGAGGGCCAGGCACACATCGGCAGGGGTCTCCGCCTAGGTTTTCAACTGATGACCTCAAGTGACAACGGTGCCACGTTTCGCCCGTCGGTGCTCCGTGCTGCATTCGAAGAGGACATCCATTGGGTCAATGGCAACGGTGTTGTGCTTTCTGACGGAACTTTCGGCGCCATTTATTATGCCTCCGAGCACTTGGAGAAGGAATCGGAGCTACTTTCGAAGAGACCGAACGGTTCAATAAACTTTCTTAGCTCCAGCGACGGGGGCGAGTCGCTCTCGCAAACCATGCTCGTTTCTGTGACACGAGGCGGAGAAGGTATTCCAGTGCTCGGCGTGGACGAAACCACTGGTCCTTTCCGCGATCGACTCTACGCCGCATGGCATGACTACGCAGATGATCGCAGCCAGATTATGCTGTCCTATTCCTCCGACAAGGGCAAGACCTGGTCGAAACCAACAATTGTTAATGACGATGGATCCCGTGCGGCTCCCGGTGTGGGCCCAGATGACTTCCAACCAGCAGTCGCCGTGAATAATAAGGGCATGGTTGGTATCTCATGGTACGACCGGCGCGATAATCCAGACAATCTAGGGTACTACTTGCGTTTCGCCGCCTCTAGGGATGGTGGCGAAACGTTTGGTCCAAGTGTACGCGTTTCCGATTTGCCATCAACATACGGGGATGGCAAAGATCACCTTATTCCTCGAATCGGCGGTGGGGGAAACGACATCGCAGTGTCGAGTGGGCCTGTGTTCGACGCTACTGTCGCATATGACATATTCCCAGGTGACTACGCCGGTTTGGCCGCTGGGACGGACGGAACCTTTCATCCGTTTTGGGTAGATAACCGCACCCGTGTACGGCAAGTGTGGACAGCACAGGTAAAGGTCCAAGGCGATGCGTCGCAGAATGGTTCTGCCGAATTGGCGGAGTTGCAGGATGTCACAGGGAAAGTAGCTCTTGAATTTTGTAACCCAGTCTACGATTTCGCAAAGAAGACTGTGACCTTGGATGCTTACCTCAAGAACAAATCGCAAGTCATGATCAAAGTTCCAATCAAGGCGCGCGTGCTCTCGATGCACTCGCAGATAGGGCTGCCGACGCTGATGAATGCAGATAATGATATCTCCGGTCCTGGGGGAGTCTTCGACTTTAGCAGCGTCGTCGAAGGCACAGTTCTCAAGCCCGATGAACGAACACGAGCAAAGCGATTGGAAGTCCGTCTTTCAGATGTACAGTGGCCGAGCGGGACGCGGGCGCCCTCCGCCCTGACATCTTTTTTGCAAATGAACGTGAAGGTCCTAGCGAAATTTGATTCTGCGAACAGTCCCTAACACCCCGCGGTACGGTTTGGAGTTCTGAAGCAATCCAAAATGAGCCCTCTGGCGCGTGTGAGGTACGGATCCCTTGCTACCAAGGGCGCGAGCCGGGATATGCGCTTGCTCAAGATCGAAGAACATCAATGGTGTTTGCTTAGTAGCCGATCGAAATTCTCCTTGACCTCTGCCGTGAAGTAGGCGAATATGGTATCTCTTTTTGAAGATATGCGAGTCCTCGTTCAGCCAGTGCGAATTACGGTCGTAGTGGTCGTCGTGGGGGTAGTCGTGACCCGCGAAGCTCTGGCTGGGGGGTGCGCAGACTAAGTTTAGAGATTCCAAGAGTTTCTGAACCCACCGCCAGACAGATGGCCGGTGGGTTTTGTGTTTTTGGGCTCAAAACTAACCCGATTCAAAGGAAGACTCCAATGCGACTGACAGGTGCACAAATCCTCTGGGAGTGCCTGGAGCGCGAGGGCGTGAAGCACGTCTTTGGCTATCCGGGAGGAGCGATCCTCCCGGCCTACGACGCTTTGAGGTACAGCAAGATTCATCACGTTCTGGTGCGACATGAGCAAGGGGCGACCCACATGGCCGACGGTTATGCCCGCGCCACAGGACAGGTGGGTGTTGCCATCGCGACTTCTGGTCCCGGCGCTACCAACATGGTCACCGGCATAGCCACGGCCATGATGGATTCCTCGCCCATCGTGTGCATAACCGGGCAGGTGGGGAGCAAACTCATCGGTTCGGACGCATTCCAGGAAACTGATATCACGGGAGTCACACTACCGATTACCAAACACAACTACTTAGTGACCAAGCCGGAGGGGCTTGCGCGGACACTGCGAGAAGCATTCTACGTCGCGCGCTCGGGTCGTCCCGGACCGGTGCTGGTAGATATCACCAAAGACGCCCAGCAGGCGACATGCGAGCTGGATTGGGAAGGGGCGACGCCGCAACTGCCCGGCTACCGCCCGATTCTCTCGCCCGAGACGAAAGACTACGAACAGGCCTTGGCGTTGATTCACAACGCCAAGCGCCCGGTCATCCTCGCCGGACACGGAATCATGGTCTCCGGAGCCTCGAAGCACGTGTGCGAGCTAGCCGAACAAGCCCACATCCCGGTGGCTCTGACCCTATTAGGTATCGGCGCATTTCCGGCATCCCACCCGCTCAACCTGGGGATGATGGGCATGCACGGGGAGGCTTGGGTGAACCAGGCCATTCAGGAAGCCGATCTGCTGCTGGCGCTCGGCATGCGGTTCGATGACCGGGTGACCGGTAATCTCAAACACTACGCCCCGGGGGCAAAGAAGATCCATGTCGAGATTGATCCGGCCGAGATCAACAAGTGCGTGAAGGTGGACGTAGCCTTGATCGGAGATCTTCGTGAAGTCCTGACAGAATTGCTGCCCAAGGTGGATCGCTGTGATCGCTCTGAGTGGCTACAGCGCATCCATGAACTCAAGGGCGATTCGGCAGTGCGGGACATTCAGGTTCTGCCGGACGACGGGCATCTTTATGCGGCGCACGTGATCAATGACCTTTGGAGAGAAACCCAGGGAAAGGACACCGTCGTGGTCACCGACGTAGGCCAGCACCAGATGTGGGAGGCGCAGTACTACAAGCACGAGTGTCCCCGCTCCCTGATCACATCCGGAGGTTTAGGGACGATGGGCTTCGCCTTACCAGCCGCCATTGGCGCCAAAGTGGCGCGCCCGGAAGCCGAGGTTTGGGCAGTAGTCGGGGATGGTGGATTCCAGATGACCATGTCGGAACTGGCCACGATCGTCCAAGAAAAACTGAAGGTCAACATCGCCATCATCAACAACGGATTTCTAGGAATGGTGCGACAGTGGCAGGAGTTCTTCTACGAACGCAACTACCAATCGACGCCGTTACTCAACCCGAACTTCGTCAAGCTGGCCGAGGCCTATGGCATCCACGCCATGGAGGTGACAACGCGACAGAAGGTCATGCCAACCGTGGAGGCAGCACACCGGCACAATGGGCCGGTTCTGATCGACTTCAAAGTCGAGCAAGAGGACACGGTCTACCCAATGGTAGCGGCGGGCGCGGCCCTGCACGATATGATCCGGCGGCCCAGCCCGCTGGTCGAAACATCGGAGGATGCATAGGCAACCATGCTGAACACTTTCATTGTCTATGTCGAGAACAAGCCGGGCGTGCTGACTAGGGTGGCGTCACTCTTCCGCCGACGCGGGTTCAACATCGATTCCCTGACGGTCGGGCGGACTGAAAAACCAGACGTCTCGCGCATGACCATCACCCTCGAAGCCGATAAAGACCAGGCGCGGCGTATCGAGGCCAACCTGTACAAGCTGGTCAACGTAATTCTGGTTGAGAACGTTACGGCGGAGCCAGCCATGGTGCGCGACTTAGCGATGATCAAAGTGGCGGCTGCACACGACTCACGGTCCCATGCGCTAGAACTGGCCAGTGTGTTTCGTGCGCGCGTAATTGACGTAACCCCCGAATCGCTAACCATCGAGATCACCGGCACGGAAGACAAGATTGATGGCCTGGTCGAAGTATTGCGGCCCTTCGGCGTATTGGAAATGGTTAGGACGGGGATCGTTGCAATGCGACGCGGGGCACGGACAAGCCAGACCCCAACCTCAAACCAAGCAGCAAATGCAGTCGCTGCTGAAGACATTTCACAATCCGTATAGACGGGAATAGTTCCAGGAAGGGACAGATATGGCGGAGATTTATCACGATGAAGATGCTGACCCCAGACTGATCCGGGCCAAGAAAGTGGCGATCGTTGGTTACGGCTCGCAGGGGCATGCCCACGCCCTCAACCTGAGAGACAGCGGTGTCGAGGTGAGGGTCGGGCTGCCGACAGAAAGCCAGTCCCGCGCAAAGGCAACATCGGCGGGGCTGGTCGTGACGACACCCTCTGAAGCGGCCGCCTGGGCGGACGTGATCATGATTCTTGTCCCCGACACAACACAACCCCAGCTCTACAAGTGCCAGATCACTCCGCACCTGACGCCTGGCAAAACCCTAATGTTCGCCCATGGGTTCAACATCCGATTTGGCACAATTCAGCCGCCTACCAACATTGACGTCTCCATGATCGCCCCCAAGTCTCCAGGGCACCGGGTTCGTGAGGTTTATCTGGAAGGCGGGGGAACACCCGCCTTACTGGCAGTGCATCAAGACGCCAGTCAAAGCGCCAAGCAACTCGCATTGTCATATGCTCACGCGTTGGGAAGCACGCGAGCAGGAGTACTTGAAACAACCTTCGCCGAGGAAACCGAGACCGACCTGTTCGGGGAGCAAACGGTGCTTTGTGGCGGGGTCAGTGCACTGATCAAGGCTGGGTTTGATACGCTCGTCGATGCAGGCTATCAGCCGGAAATCGCCTATTTCGAGTGCATGCACGAACTGAAACTCATTGTTGACCTCATGTACCGGGGTGGCCTGAATTACATGCGTTATTCGGTCAGTGACACCGCCGAATATGGGGACTACACGGGTGGTCCGAGAATCATTACCGATCAGACAAGGCTGACGATGAAGCAGATGCTAAAAGAAATTCAGAACGGCACGTTTGCCGAGCAATGGATCAAGGAGAATGAGACAGGCCGCGAGTGGTTTCAAGCCAGGCGGGAAAAAGAACATGAGCATCTGATCGAACAAGTGGGTGTGAAATTGCGCTCGATGATGCCATTCCTCAACCCTGTAACCATCAAAGAGGCCCGCAGCGAGAAGCCAACTCCTCTCTAAGCGTGCAGTCCAAGGCTGCCTTGGCTGAACCGTACCCCAAATACTGTCTTTGTTCCCGGCGAAGTGGTACAGAAGCACTATTTGAGCGGTATACCTAGATGGGATGGTTCCGACCGATAGTATGGACAAGATCATCGTCGCTCTAGCGTTCCTGGGCACGGTAGAGGTTTTTTTCACCGTCGTCGTCGCACTGACGTGTGGGCTTGTCGTGGTCGGATGCGGCATTCTTTCGCAAGCCACGCCCGTCTCACGGGTCACCGCGAAGCCTCGGAAAGAGCGTCTTGTGAGACAAGACTTGTGAGAGTCGCTGGCGGATCAATGTGAATGTCGAGAGTCAGGTATTCAGTGGCACGGTAACAGAGATCGTGCCACACTATTCTCCGTCGTGTCGGAACGCAGGTTGGTCATCCTGAAGTGCGATGGCAACGTCCCCGCTATGGCATCTTGCTCCAGATGCCAACTCAAGTTCTTTACTCCACCGTCCTACCAGCGCGACGAAATAGGAGCAACCGAGTACCTGCTTGACAAGTTTGACCTGCACAGGTGCCGACAAGACTAAGGAAATGACCTTTTTTAAAGGCAACTCCGCATGATCTCAACCTGGTTGCCAATGCGCGATAGACGACGGAACCGAATATAGTTCGTGTTTTCGACTGGCGGGGTCTACTAACGTAGCGTCGATAGCAAAGTGACTGCGGTAGGAGTGGATACAGCGGGCGCGCCGAGCGGCGCGCCCACCGGAAGGGCGACCATCAACCTTGAGTCGCCCTCTATGCCGAAATGCGAGGTTCTGTGATGCTGGGGGTGCGGCTGCGAAGGCCTCGCGACACCGCCATACTTCCGTATACCGGTGGAGCACCCGATTTGTACCACCGAGGCGCCGAAATTCTATCGAGAGAAGACGGACAAGATCGTAGCCGAATACCATTTTTTCGACGTCTCTTGGTACAAACGCGCACTCGCGACGGTATATATATGGTGAGGGTGAAGTGTATGACATGCGGTGCGATGCCTAACAGAGGTTGCTGAGGTCGTAACGTGGCGATTTAGGGCGACTTGCTCCACGGAAAAAACTGCTAAAGGGCCGGCTGAGTTCTCGATCCTGAATCTTGAGAGCCCTCCGAGCTTTCTTTGGCGCGGAGGGTTTGCTGTTTACCCCTTCCGGCAGGGCCCCACCCTAATTTCCACGTGATACGTGCTCCCGACTGTATCCGTTTCCGGCAAAGAATGCTTTCATCGAGGACCAATGCAGTCTCAGCCAATCACCGTGTTGAAGTTTGGTAGCTCCGTTCTGAGAACTGAGCAGGACCTCCCGCGTGCGGTTCACGAGATCTACCGCTGGGTCAGGCTGGGAGACGTCGTGATTGCAATTGTGTCGGCCTTTGGCGGCATCACCGATTGTCTGATCGAGAAATCACGGGCATACGGAGACAATCCTGACGCATGCGCGCGGGCGGCTCTAGTTGCGACTGGCGAAGCTACTGCTGCTGCCCTGATGGGGCTTGCGCTCGATCGAGCTGGTATCCCGGCCGTGGTGGTTGACGCCGCAGAACTCGGCTTGACCACCGAGGGAGGCATTTCGGATGCCGAACCAGTGAGTTTCAGAGAAAGCAGGATCCGCAAGCTGCTGGAGCGGGTTCCTGTTGTTGTCGTGCCGGGATTTGTTGGGCGTTCCTATGACGGGGCGGTAACTCTCCTTGGACGAGGTGGTTCCGACCTGACGGCGCTGTTTCTGGCGCAGCGCCTCGGGTCGGAACGCTGCCGGCTCGTCAAGGATGTCGATGGGCTGTACGAGAGCGACCCCGCTGGTCCGGGTCCGCGTCCCCGCCGTTACCGCACCATTCGATGGGAGGATGCACTCGGCATCAACGAAAAGGTTGTCCAACACAAGGCCATTCGGTTCGCTAGACAACATCGAATGAACTTTGAGGTTGCAATGCTCCAGTC
>Ga0075030_100002363_pt1 | contig 17104 bp, 18 predicted proteins | sample LitLauG_LLR_2012_FD_71393 | JGI IMG/M metagenome (GOLD analysis project Ga0075030, IMG submission 71393) | Freshwater sediment microbial communities from Pennsylvania, USA - Little Laurel Run_MetaG_LLR_2012 | ecosystem: Environmental > Aquatic > Freshwater > Creek > Sediment | place: USA... | reverse complement strand
TTCAGGTTGATGAGTTTCTGTTCGGCCATGGATCCCTATCGCGTGCCCAGTAGTGCTTCCGCAGCTTTGTTGTAGGCGCAGCGGCCCTTCAAGTGATCTTCGAATTCGTTGCGCCACTTCTTCATGATGCTGATCGTGGGCATGGCCGCGGCGTCACCGAGCGGGCAGAAAGTGCGGCCCAGCATGTTTTTCGCCAGCTCGGCGATCATGTCGATGTCTTCGGGACGGCCCATGCCGGCGTGGAAGCGCTCGAGCGTCTTGCGCAGCCAGGTGGTGCCTTCGCGGCAGGGGATGCACCAGCCGCAGGATTCGTGCGCGTAGAAATGCATGATGCGGCGCGCCATGTCCACCATGCAGGTGTCTTCGTCCATGACCACCATGCCGCCGGAGCCAAGCATCGACCCCGCCTTCGCTACCGAATCGTAGTCCATCGCGATATCGATCTCGTCGGCGGTCAACAGCGGGCAGGAGCTTCCTCCGGGAATCACGGCCTTCAATTTCTTGCCTTTCGGAATTCCACCCGCCACTTCGTAGATGAACTTTTTCATGTTCATGCCCAGAGGTACTTCGTAGATCCCGGGCTTGTTGACGTGTCCAGCGATGCACAGCATGCGCGTGCCGCCGTTTTTCGGAGTGCCGCGATTCGCATAGGCTTCGCCGCCTTCGCGGATGATCGAAGGCACCGCGCTCAGGGTCTCCACGTTATTGATAACGGTCGGGCAGCCGTACAATCCCACCACAGCAGGGAAGGGCGGTTTGATGCGCGGGTAACCGCGCTTGCCTTCGAGCGATTCCATCAGCGCGGATTCTTCGCCGCATTCGTAAGCGCCGGCTCCCGTGTGCGCCAGCAGATCGAAATCAAAGCCTGAGCCAAGGATGTCTTTCCCAAGATAGCCCTGCGCATAGGCTTCAGCGATGGCCCTATCCATGATGTCCAGCACGTAGCGGTATTCACCGCGAATGTAAATGAAGCCCAGATGCGAACCGATGGCGCGCCCGGCGATCACCATTCCTTCGATCAACTGGTGCGGGTCCATTTCCATCAGCGGACGGTCTTTGCAGGTTCCTGGTTCCGATTCGTCGGCGTTGCAAATCACGTACCTTGCCTTCGGAGAATCCTTGGGCACGAAGGACCACTTCATGCCGGTGGGAAAGCCCGCGCCACCGCGCCCGCGCAGATTCGACTTTTTGACTTCGTCGATGATGCTCTCGGGAGTCATTTCCTTCAGCGCTTTTTCCAGTGCTTGATAGCCGCTTTGCATCAAGTAAACATCGATCTTGTGGGAATCCTTCATCCCCCAGCGACGGCTGATGAGTGGGGTTTCGAGTGCATGGCGCTCGTGTAGCGCGCCAGAAATCACTGGCTCTGGCGTGGGGCGCTTGCCGGCATCAAGTTCCGCAATGATTCGGTCAAATTTTATCGCCGTCAGATTTTCGTAGAAGTCGTAGTTCACCTGCATGGCTGGCGCTCCGGTACAGGCTCCGATGCATTCCACTTCTTCCAGCGAGAAAACGCCGTCCTCGGTCACTTCTTTGTGCCCGATCACCAGGCGCTTCTTCGCGCGCTCCAGCAGTTCGTTACCGCCCTTCAGCATGCACGCCACGTTCGTACAGATTTGCACGTGATTCTTTCCCCAGGGCTTGCGGTGCAGCATCGAGTAATAAGCGAGCGTCTCCTCGATCTGCACGTTGTTGAGGTCCAGGCGACTGCCGATTTCCGCGATCATTTCGTCGCTGACGCATCCGTACTCGTCCTGCGCGTACATCAGCATGGGGATCAGCGCGCTGCGCTTCACCGGATAGCTGCTCTGCAACTTTTCAAACTTCGCCGAGAGTGCTGGGGAGAGTTCCATGCTTATCTGTCCACTTCTCCAAGAACGATATCGATGGTGCCGATGCAGGCGATGACATCCGAAATCAGCTGCCCTTCGATCAGCTTGGGCAGCGCCTGCAAATTGATGTAGGAAGGGGAACGGAAGTGCACGCGCAGCGGCTTCGGCGAACCGTCGCTGGCCACGAAACATCCCAGCTCGCCGCGCGGAGATTCCACTGTCACAAATGCCTCGCCGGGTGCCGGCGAAAAACCTTCCGTGAAGATTTTGAAGTGGTAGATAAGCGCTTCCATCTCCGTCTTCATTTTTTCGCGTTGAGGCGGGATGATACCCGGCGCTTCCGCCTTGATCGGACCTTCATTGGAGATCTTGTCAAACGCCTGGCGAACGATTTTCAGGCTTTCGCGCATCTCCGCCACACGAATCAGGTAACGCGCGTAGCAATCCGATTCCGTCCGGGTGGGCACACTGAAATCGAATTCTTCATAACTCGAATAAGGAAAGAGCTTCCGGTTGTCGTATGCCACACCCGCGGCGCGCAATGTTGGCCCGGTCATGCTCAGCGCAATGGCATCTTCCGCCGAAATGTAGCCGACGCCCTTCGTGCGGCCGATCCAGATGCGGTTTTCCGTCAGCAACGTTTCGTATTCATCCACGCGGCTCGGCATCATCTTCAGGAAACGCTCGACCGCTTGCCGCCAGCCCGCAGGTGGATCCAGCGACAATCCGCCGATGCGAATGTAACTGGTCATCATGCGCTGCCCGGCGAACAGCTCGAAAATCTTCAATATTTCTTCACGCTCGCGAAAGCAGTACAGAAAAACGGTCATTGCTCCCAGGTCGATCGCATGCGTCCCCAACCACACCAAGTGCGAAGAAATGCGCTGCAGCTCAACCATCATCACGCGAATGTATTGCGCGCGCTTCGGCACTTCCAGCCCGAGCAGTTTTTCCACCGCCAGGCAATACACCAGGTTGTTTCCAAGCGGATTCAAGTAATCCATCCGGTCCGTCAGAGTGATGGCTTGAGAGTAGGTTTTGTCCTCGCAGGACTTCTCGATTCCCGTGTGGAGGTAGCCGAGATCGGGAATCGCCTTCACCACCGTTTCGCCGTCGAGCTCCAGCAAAATGCGCAACACCCCGTGCGTCGAAGGGTGCTGCGGTCCCATGTTGAGGACCATCGTTTTTGCGGTTCCGATTGCGGTTTCAACGGTTGTCATGGTGTGCTGCTCTTCCGGAATAGTTCGCCCGTGTTTGGCACGTCTCGATAGCCCTCGACCGGAAAGTCTTTGCGCAAGGGATGGCCTTCCCAGTCATCGGGAAGCAGAATGCGCCTCAAATCGGGATGTCCATTAAATCGAATCCCAAACAAGTCGAAAATCTCGCGTTCCAGCCAATTTGCACCCGGCCAGACGGGGACCAGCGAATCGACCACCGCATCGTTGCCGGAAAGCCGAACGCGCAAACGGACTTTTTCTTTTCGCGGGATGGAAACCAGGTGATAGTTCAATTCGAATCGCGGCTCGGCGGGATAACGGTCCACGCAAGTGGAGTCGCTCAGGAGGTTGTACTGGAGCTTGGCGTCTGCCCGGCAATGTTCCGCTGTAGCTCGCAGGAGTTCGCGCGGCACCACGATCGTGGTTTCGCCCCGGAATTCAATTACTTCCGCGACCGCGTCGGCGTTCCACGAACGCAGGCATTCGGCTACAACATTAGCGTTATTGCTGGGAGACTCCGTCACAATTTCAAATCCCGTGTGCGCCGGCTATTTATGCCAGTCCAGCGCGCCTTTTTTCCAGAGATACAAATAACCGACCAACAGGATGGCAATGTAGAGCATCATCTCCCCGAAGCCGTACCATCGCAAATCGCGAAATATGTACGCCCAGGGGTAAAGGAAGATGGCTTCCACATCAAACAGAATGAAAACCATCGCAACGAGGTAAAACTTAACAGAGAAGGGCTCGCGCGCATCGCCTGTGGGTTCCATGCCGCACTCGTACGGCTGCTGCTTGGCCCTTGTCGGACGGCGCCAGCCCACCAGAACGGAAACGGCGGTCAGCGCACCGGCGAGAGCCGCTGCAATCAGCAGGTGTAAGAGAAGCGGAGCATACGTATGTAAACCAGAACCACTCATAGGCGAAGCGCTATAATAACGATTCGAACGCCACTCGGTCAAATGCTGCTGAAAGATTCCTGCGAGGGGCATTTAGTCCTTGGCAGGTTGGAGCAAACTCGGAAATGCTCTTCGGTCACAATACCAACGTGAAAGCAGGCGACACGACCTATCACGTCCAAACGGAGGATCGTGGGCCCGCTCACGCGCTGATTGATACGACGGTCTATTTTCGTGGGCGCGTTTTGCACCGGCGCACCAACAATTATTTTGATTTGCTGCCACTCGACGCCGATCGCGAACAGGCATTGAAGCTGCGCGTCGATGAACAGCACCACACCGTTGTCGAACAAATTCAGTCCGGAGCGCTTTCGGTTGCGCTGCCACCGGAAGAGAAGCCGGCGCCAGTGCCAGCAAAGGCCCCCGTTGCCGCGGCTCCGGCGGTGTCCGCTCCCGCGGTTGTCCCACCGTCCGCGGGTCTAAAGTTGGAGCTCATCAATCCCAGGACCTGGCTCACTGGAAAGCGCGCGTTACTGCAAATCGTCGTGCGCGACCAGGCGGGCAATGCCGCCGATGGTGCGATCGTCACCGCAAAAGTCGATGGCGCTGCCGTGTCCGCGGAATTCTCTACCGTAACCGGCGGATTCGGTAATGCCCAGTTTGAATTTGAAATGCCTGCGCTCACCCATACCGACGCCGCTCTCGTTGTCGAAGCCTTCAAGGGAAGCGCCCGGGGACACCTGCGCTTTCAACTGAAGATGAAGCCCCGCGTCCCTTCCGCGAGCTGAAGATGCAAACCACTCTCTCGATCATTGTGAACGGCGAAAATCGCGCGGCGAAGCCCGGCGCCACCGTCGTCGACTTGCTTCGTGAACTGGGACTCGACTCCGGCCGCGTGGCCATCGAACGCAACCTGGAAATTTTGCCCCGCCCGAAATGGGCCGAAACCAATGTGGAAACCGGCGACCGCTACGAGATCGTCCAATTTGTCGGCGGCGGCTAGAGGCGCCCGAAAAATTTGGCCTCCGTACCGTTCGGTCACAACGGCGTCGCGTTCCTTCTTGAGCAGCAACTCCCCACATTTCTGCGAAGTTTCTCCCGTACCTACCTATACTCGAATTACCGATGACACCGTTATTTTCATTGATCCTCCACACTCCGGCCCGGGAGATTTCTAAGTGAAGGCGATTGTCGTTATTCCGACTTACAATGAGCGGCAAAATATCTCTGCCCTGATTCCTGCCATTCAGCAACTGGTCCCGGAGCTTCACATCCTTGTCGTCGACGACAATTCGCCCGACGGAACGGGGCAAGCAGTTCTTGAACTCGCTGCCGTTCAGGATGGAAGAATTTCACTTCTTTCCCGCCCGTCGAAGAACGGCCTCGCGCAAGCCTACTCTGCAGGCTTCAAAGAAGCGCTTCGGCGCGACTATGACCTGATTCTTCAAATGGACGCCGACTTTTCTCATGATCCGGTCTATCTTCCCGCCTTTCTCCAATCCGTCGTGCCGTTCGATCTTGTCCTGGGTTCGCGCTATTTGCGCGGCGTCAATGTGGTCAATTGGGACTTCAAGCGCCTCATCCTTAGCAAAATGGCTTCCGTTTACGTCCGGTTTGTCACCCGAATGCCCTTCAGCGATCTGACGGGCGGCTTCAAGTGTTGGAAGAGAGAAACCCTCGAAAAGATTGACCTGGACCGTGTTTTCAGTAACGGCTATCTCTTCCAGATTGAGATGACCTGGAAGGCCTATCGCAAACGCTCGCGCATCGGCGAAATCCCCATCATTTTTTACGAACGGGAAATCGGCCGCTCCAAGATTAATTCGAAAATCATCTTCGAGGCCATCTGGGGCGTCTTGACCCTTCCGTTCCGTTCGTAGTGCCGGTTTCGGTAACTTTCACGCACCCGCTTTTGCCGTGCGCGTTGTCTTGGCAGCGGCGCTTCACCACAATGGACCTTCATGGAAATGAAGCCTCTCTCCGCTGCCCGCTGGTTGCGGCCTGCGCTCATCGGCATTGCCCTTGTGTACGCCTTGCTCGCGGGGCTGCATACCGTCAGCGAAACCGACCTCGGCTGGCAGATGGCCACTGGGCGTTACATCGTGCAACATCATCAGATCCCTTCCATCACGCTTTTCACGTACACGGTTCCTGGCTCGACGTGGATTTACCCGCCGTTTTCCGGCGTCCTTTTCTATCTGCTGTACTTGATTGGCGGTTATGTAGCGATCTCCTGGTTTAGCGCGTTTGCCTGTGCAGCCACCGTTGCGATCGCGGTTTGGCGCGGCGGCCACGTCACCGCTGCTCTTGCGATTTTGGCGGTCCCCGCAATTGCGTTTCGGACGGTACCGCGTGCCGACCTTTTCACCACTCTATTGTTCGCGGCCGTCCTGGTGCTGCTTGTGCGCCACTATGAAGGTCACCCTGTCCGGCTGTGGCTGCTGCCCATCCTGATGTTGTTGTGGGTAAATCTTCATCACGGGTTCGTCGCCGGATTGGCGTTGATGGGTGCTTACGGCTTCTCAGAAGTGTGCGACATGCTCATCGCCGGCCGCAGAGCTACCTCGCTCGCTCGGTTCCGCAAAGCCGTGCCTTGGCTCTTTGCTTCAGCGGCAGCAACGCTCGCCAATCCCTGGGGCTTCGGCATTTATCAAGCCCTCTCGCGGCAAAACAAAGTCACGCAGCCGCTAAGCAACTTCATCGGCGAATGGTCGAGTGTCCACTTCAACGCCCTTGCGCTGCGTCAAGCGCTGAGTCCCCGCGATCCCGCAAGCGCGGACTGGTGGATCCTGGCGATCTCTGTGATGGCCGTTTTTGTCTGCGTGTGGAAAATGCGGCCCGGCCCGGCGATCTTGCTGATCGCTCTTCTTTACGAGTCGATCGAACACATTCGTTTTCAAGCCGTTTTCGCGGTGTTGGTTGTGGTGCTCGGTGGTTCGTTGCTTCCCCAGCTGGCCGTCCCGTTTTTCAAACGCCGCACTATTCTGGAAGGTCAAGAGTCTCCGGCACCACCAGTAACAGGTTCAACCTGGCGAGCGCTTTCGTGGATTCTCATCGCCCTGTTCGTGGTCTTCGCTAGTGTGCGCTCCTACGATCTTGTTTCGAATCGCTACTACATCGAGACGGGCCAGCTCCATTTCTTCGGCGCCGGAGAATCCTGGTGGTTCCCTGAGCGCGCCATGGACTTCATGGAAAAGGAGCATCTCCCCGCAAACCTTTTTCATTCCTACACTATGGGAGGCTTCCTCAACTGGCGCGTCGGTGAGCACTATCCGGACTTCGCCGATGGCCGCTTCATCCCATTTGCCGGGGCATTGTTCAGCGAACAGAACGAGCTTTCTGCGGCCCCGCCTGATTCCGCGTCGTGGCAGAAAGCTGCCAACCACTGGAACATCAACACAATGCTCTTTTCTCTCTCCCGCTACGCTGGACTCGGCACCTTTCCTCTAGACGACTACTGCCGCAGCAAAACATGGAAGCCCGTCTATCTCGACGACGTCTCGATCCTTCTTGTCCGCAACCGCCCAGAGAATACGGATCTCCTTGCCCGCGCGATGGTGCGCTGCGAAACAATACATTTCAAGCCCCCGCCAGCGGCTTTGGGGAACTCTTGGCGCGCGCGTGCCGAACGCTTCAATTTCTTGATGAACTCCGCTTCCATTTACTATCTCTTCTCGCGCGACCAGGACGCCTTATCAGCCTTGAAAGAAGCCGCTCAACTCTTTCCGAACAATTCCAATCTTCACCTGGTGACAGCGCAATTGTTTCATTCGAACAATCGATTCGAAGAAGCCGAGAAGGAATACCTGGTCGCCATTCATTCCCAGCCAGGCGATGCCGCTTGGTTTGCTCTCGCGCGCCTTTACAATACCCAGCATCGGTACCCCGAAGCCGTGCATTGCATCAGCGAGTCCGTCGCGTATTCGCAAGTTCCCTACGAGCGATATCGAAGCTTGGGACACGTCTACCTGACCATGAAGCAGCCACAAGACGCGCTTGCAGCCTACGAGCGAGCGGAGCGCGCCAGTCCTTTCCGCAACGACGCCACCGATCTCGGGAAATCGTTCAATGCTCATTTGGCGGAGGATCGAGCGCGTGCTTATCGTGCTTTAGCGGATCTGCCGAATGCCGCCGCACAGCAGGAGTTGGCGGTCCAGTTCACGCCGGAAGATTCCGTGGCATGGCTCACCATGGCCGAATTGTACGAAGCTCAGGGCAATTCACTTGGTGCCGCGACCGCGCGGCAACGTGCTGCCTCATTGCAATCGCCTGCCGCAAACATCCCGGCGTCCGATTCGCCCCAACACTAGTGGAATTCAGATTCCTTCGAGAAGGTGGCCCATTTTGCGCTTCTTGGTTTTTAGGTAAGCTCGAGAGGTTTTTGAAATACGCGGCTGGCAAGGCACCCGCTGAACCACGTGAATACCGGAATTTTCGAGTTGGCGAACCTTTTCAGGATTGTTGGACAGCAATCGAATTCTCATGGCCCCGAGTTTTTTCAGAATTTGTGCCGAGAAGTCATAATCGCGCGCGTCGGCTGCAAAGCCCAGACTCTCATTGGCTTCCACCGTGTCCATGCCCCCGTCCTGCAATTCATAAGCCCGCAGTTTGTTCATCAGCCCGATGCCGCGCCCCTCTTGCGGCAGATACAGCAAAATTCCCGCGCTTGCCTCGCCGATTTTTTTCAACGAGAGCTCCAGCTGTGCGCGACAGTCGCAACGCAGCGAAGCCAGAACGTCGCCGGTCAAGCATTGCGAATGGACGCGCACCAGCGGGGCAACCCTTCCGTTCACTTTCCCGCGCACCAGCGCCACCGCCTCTTCCTCGGGGCCGTCACCCTTGAAGCCGTAGATGGCGAATCGTCCATAACGCGTTGGCAGCTCGGCATGTGCGATCATCTCCACACCAGTGCTTTGACTGTTCGCGAGTTTGTTCGGCTGTGGTCTTGAGCTCATGAGGAAACAAGAAGTATAGCAGGGACTCCGCTTGGCACCCGCTTTCAGCCCCTTCTGCCAAGGCCGCTTCGATACCTGTTATTTGATGCCGCCGCAACTGCATGCGCTACTCGCTTTACATCGACCGGCGGATTGATTAGCGTTAGCCTGAGACACGCAACCAACAATGGATACCGCGAATTCCGTTCGGGACCTGCTATTCACCTTGCTGTTGAAGGTGGGCGTAGCCTCGTCCATTGCCGCGTTGCTGGCTCGCTGGAACACCTTTCGCCGCGTGCTCTTCACCGAGGAACGCGATCCCGATCAGAAACTCAAACTGATGCTGTTTATGACGCCGGCGTTGATTGTCGGTGTGACGCTCCGGCTCATCGGCGGGCCACCGTACGCGTTTGCGGATTTGTCGCTGGAAGGCGCTTTCCTGATGGGCCTGCTCGGCGGCCGCGTAGTGGGGCCGATCGGCGGCGCCATCATTACGATTCCAGCGCTCATCTCACACGAGTGGCTCGCCATGCCCGCAGCCTCAACCGCGGGACTGCTCGGCGGTTTGATCCGCCAGGCGATTCCCAACAAGGAAGATCTCTGGAACTTCGGTCCATTCACGTTTCTGAATATTCCGAAAGCGACTGTGAAGTTGCTGCGCAAAGCGGAATTGTCCTGGGAAATGGCGCCGCTGACGACCTGCATCGCCCTGGAGCTGGGTCGCGTCGCGCTGGTGCTGGCGACCAAGCCGAAGTGGCTCTTCGCCATTGACGCGCACCGGGATTGGTGGTTGGTTCTCGTGGTGATTGCCACGCTGATGTCCGTGGCCGCGCCGCTCAAGATCTGGAACAACACGCGCATCGAGATGAATCTGGAGCGGCACCAGCAGTTGCTCCTGAAAGCGCGTATGGACGCACTCTCCAGCCAGATCAATCCGCATTTTCTCTTTAACACGCTGAACACCGTCTCGGCGTTGATCCGATTCGACCCCGATTCCGCGCGCGGGGTTGTGCTCAAGCTCAGCAACATTTTGCGGCGATTGTTGCGCAAGCATGAAACCTTCGTCCCGCTCCGCGAGGAACTGCAATTCATCGACGATTATCTGGACATCGAAGTGGCGCGCTTCGGAAAGGACAATCTGGATATCGTGAAACAGATTGACGATGCCGCCCTGGAAGCATTTGTGCCGAGTATGCTGCTCCAGCCGATGGTCGAGAATTGCCTGAAACACGGTCTGGCTCCAAAGCTCGGCGGCGGAAAGATCGAACTAAGAACCACAAACATCGACGGCCGCCTGCGCATCGAGATTGCAGACAACGGCGTGGGGATCTCCGAAGAAAAGATGCCGCACGTCTATGTCGAAGGCATCGGCCTGAGCAACGTGCGCGAACGCTTGCGCGTCTTGTACGGAACCGATTTTCATCTGGACATTGAAAGCCGCCCAGGCGAGGGCACCGTGATCCGCATCGAGATTCCCGAGTTGGTAGCCACGATGCAGGAAGTGCGTTGACGAGTTGTAGTTACAGCAACACAGGCGCAAACTAGAGGGAGCGTTCATCCCTTGTCGAGTTCGGTCCTCAAAGAGTGAGCTTGCTTTAGAAGAGGCTCCGGCGCATGGTAAACTTCACTGAGGATGAGAACATAAAGGGAACTAGATCCATGGCCTTGTTCGACGGCCCCGGATTCACAAAGAGAGAGGAACTGTGGCAACCAAGAAATTAGGAAATGTAACACCGCCGTCCGCTGGACGAGGCCGCTCGGCTCGAATCACGCCCGAGTTGGCTCGGGAAATGTGCACATGCGGACACAAAGCCGGCAGTCACGCGGCGCTCAAGTATTCTTGCCAGGCGCCGGGCGACCACAAAGGCTTCTGCCCCTGCATGCGCTTTCTCTCGGCCAAGGAATGGCGGGCAAATAAGGCGAAGTCCGCCTAGCAAAGTCTCCTCGCAAGAAGTGCACGACTAACTTTAACGACCCACGTGTGACTTCTCACTCTCACGAGCTACAGGAGTTTCCTGAAAGGGCCTGCGTCGAACATTATTCGTTCCGCAACGTGACCATGGTGGTCGGCTTGCGTGGCGCGACGCGCGGGAATGTAGCAAGCCAGCAGCACCGCGGTCGCCGCGCTGATGGCAACTGCATCGATTTCGTTCACCATACAACGCGCTCTTCATCAGCCGGCCGACAAAGTACGGGCCCGCCAGGCCGAAGGTGAACCCAGGATTCTTGCTAAGCGACCGGAGCCCAAAGCGAACGTTGCGCACAAAGTTTGCCATGGTGCTTCCTCCAGTGTCGTCAGATTATAACCTGTTGGAGTTTTTTTGACGTTTCGACTTCTTGTGGCGTTACCGCTTTTCGTCAATTGCTGTTGGCCATCACACGCAAACGCTGAGAAGTAGATTCCAATTGAATATCAGATTGGCTATTTGTGTCAGCGTGCCGTCGAAGCAGATGGCGGCTGCTGCGCTGCATGCCAGGAGACGGACTTTCGTTGCAGTAGAGCGATGGCGTAGCGAATGGGGATGGCTGCGCCGGGGACAGAGGCGGATCGGGAAGATGCGCTGCCAATCGAAAGACCGCTGGATCGCAGCCAGCGGCCTTCGATAAGACCGACCACCGCCTGGGTATCCTGGGCGAGGACTGGGGAGCCACTCTGGCCCAGCGTTACGGGATGGCTGAGGAGGAAGACGTCAGCAGCGGGGGCGGATTTCTCAAGCTGAGTGGACTCGTAGGAAAGGACTTCGCCGGAAGCGCGATCCTCTTGGGGTGCCTGAAAAGATTGAGCATTCTGGGGCTTCTGGGGATGCAGCGATAGGGCCAGCACACGCTGGCCGAGAGCGGCCGGGTCAGATGCAAGAGGCAAAAAGGTTACTTTGTGCTTGCTCGCGAATGGATTTGGACTCGCGCGAAGAATGGCAACGTCGTGTTCTTTGTCCAACGCAATCACTTCGGCCCGAAGTAGCTGTGGCGGGCTATTGGGGCGGCTAATAAGGACGTAGGGTTGGCCACCGTCGCGAAAGGTTTCCAGTACATGGGCGACCGTCAGAATGTACCCCTCTTCGTTGATGAAAAACCCGTTGCCGAAGAAACTGTAGCGGTAGCCACGCGAGGCTGGGGATTGGTCCAGTTGATAAACGATAGGGCAGACAGCGGAGGACAACGCGGCGTCTTCGGGGCGCTCTTCGGACGCAACAGTAGCCTCAAGGCAGCAGAATAGACAGGCAAGGAGGGCGACGAACCAGGCGGTTCGGCTTCCGTTGTGCTCAGGCATTTGCCGCAAGCGCCCTCCTTTGCCCGTCTCGGACTCTCTCTAAAGAAGCTAGCAGCGGGGTGAGCGGGTGGGAAGACCAGAAAAGGGACAGGTAAATAGCGCTTGACAAATCGCGTAAACAACTGTATATTCTGTAATAACAGAAACAACAGACATAACGAACGAGACAAGCAAATCGAATAGCAGGGAAGGGCGAAATGACCGAACCAGCCAAAAACAGCTTAACCCCGGTGGCCCAGAAGTTCATTTTGCATTGGGGCGAGATGGGCACTCGGTGGGGCATCAACCGCACGGTCGCGCAAGTTCACGCTCTGCTGTTCCTTTCGCCGCATCCGCTGCCGGCCGACGAGATTTCCGAGACGCTGGCGGTGGCGCGCTCGAATGTGAGTACCAGCTTGCGCGAGCTGCAGGGGTGGCGCATCGTGCGCGTGGTGCACGTGCTGGGCGACCGGCGCGACCATTTTGAATCCATCAAGGACGTTTGGGAGATTTTCCGAATCGTTTCCGAGGAGCGCAAGCGCCGCGAGATCGACCCCACGCTGAGTGTGCTCGCCGAATGCGTGCGCGAGGTCAAGTCCAATCCGCAGGGCGATGCGTACACGCGGGAGCGGCTGGAGACCATGCTGGAATTTTTGACGGCGATGACCGGATTGTTCGAAGAAATCATCCGTATGCCGACGGGTGCACTGAAGGGCGTCGTAAAGCTGCGCGGGAAGGTGATTACGCTGTTGGGGAAGAAGGCGGCGAACGGTTGAAAGTTAGAGGTTGAACGTTTCGGAAGAAGGGAAGAGATTTAACACAGAGGACGCGGAGAGCACAGAGAACGCAGCGAAGAGCAGAGAAGAGGACGGCGATGATTTCGCTGGTGAGTGAATATACGGACGGGAAGGGGCGGCACGCGCGAGGGTGGTTGTTCTTCGACGCGGAGTGCAAGTTCTGCGTGCAAACCGCACGGTGGATTGCGCCGATTCTGGAACGCCGCGGAATGGCGCTGGCCCCGCTGCAAGATCCCCGCGTCGGTGAACTGCTCGGAATGCCCCGCGAACAATTGCTGTTTGAAATGAGGTTTTTGCTGAGCGATGGAAGCCAGTACGGCGGCGCCGATGCGGCCGTGGCGCTGGCCCGCGAAATCTGGTGGGGCCGTCCGCTGGTCTGGATTTCGAAGATTCCCGGGATGATGGAAATTCTGCGGAAGGGATATCGCTGGATTGCCGAGAATCGCAAATGTGCAGCGGCGAGTTGCCCGGCGAATGAGGTATCGCGGCGAGCGTAAGAACGTAAAGGAGGAAAGTATGCGTGTCCTTCTCTTGTGCCTGTGGCTGGCCGGTTTAGTGCAGGTAGCGATTGCATCGGCAAATCTTTTCATTCCGAAAAAACTAAATTACCGGGAAAATCTGTCGCGCGTTGCGCCGATCATCCGCCAGATTTTTGTCGTGCATTCCGTATATATCGTTGGTGTAGTCCTGTTGTTTGCAATACTGACTTTTGGCTTTGCTTCGGAACTTGCAAGCGGGCGAGGGCTCGGCCGATTTCTTGCGGCGGCGATGGCTCTCTTCTGGTTGTTCCGTGCTCCGGTTCAACTCTTATATTACGACGCGTCCTTGCGGCGAACCAACCGGCTCGGCGACGCGGCGTTCACCTCGGCAGCATTGTTCCTGACGATCACGTATGGCGCGGCCGCCTTCGCGCACGCTCTATGAAAGGGCCGGCGCTGCGTGACGTTCGCGATGCGCGAGGTTCGCTTCACCTGATCGTCCTTCTCGGCGCCGTGGTCTGGCTCGGGATGGTGGCGGGGACCTGGAGCGGCTGGCCGCAACTGGGCGTGATCGAACTGCTCTTTTTGCTGGCGCCCTGGATAGTGGTTCCGCTCGCGAGTTCTCTGATTCCGTCACTGGATAAATCCGAGCCGCCAACTGCGGTGCGGCCGACGGTGAGATGGATTATTTCAGCAGCGGCAGCGCTGGCGACAATTTCTTTTTTTCTTCCCACCGGAATGCTAGCGGCGTCCTCCGCAAGCGCGTGGTTGCTCGTCTGTTTTGTTTTCGCGCTGCGCGGGTTGCGCCGACTTTGGAAGCATCGCGCACATTCTTTCTCACAATTCTGTTTTGCTGCCGGCGAGGCCTATCTGATTGTCGGCGGAAGTTGGTTTGTAGCGTCACGGCTGGGTTTGCAGCCGGTCGGGTTTCAAGAACCTATCGTTTTGCTCACTGCAGTTCATTTTCACTTCGCAGGATTCTTGTCCGCCGTGCTCGCTGGATTGACCTATGAACGCCTGAGCGAAACACGATGGAACAAGCCGCTTCGCGTAGCGCTGGCGAGCGTCGTGGTGGGGCCGGGCCTTCTTGGCTTGGCATTTTTGGTTGGACCGAAGGTGAAGCTGGCCGCTGTGATTCTTATCGTGGTCGGACAAGCTGGACTTGCGACCGGAATGGTTCGCGCCGCATTGGGCAAAGTGAAACTGGTTGCGCGAGCGCTGCTACTGATCTCGAGCGGCTGCGTCGTTGCGGGCATGGCCCTGGCGGCGAGCTGGGCGCTTGGTGAATATCCGTTGCAATCTTTTGTGGAACTCGGCCGCATGGAGCGAGTTCACGGCACGCTGAATGCGATTGGCTTCGGCATTTGCGGGCTGATTGGTTGGATGAATGTGGGCCGCGAGAAAGAGACTCTGGCGGCCTAGGAGTTTTCGCGATGCGATTTGCGGACTTGTGGCTGTGGGACGGAAAAGTTGGACGCGGGAAATATGCGGCGGTGGGGCTCATCGGTGCTGCCATTAAGTACAATTCTGATCGGTTGGTCGCGGCATTTCTGTTCAAACTCAATGTCACCTTCTCCATTTATTGGGCTCCGCTCGGCAAAGCAGCGAGGCTGAATCACCTCTCGAGTACCGAAGAAAAATTTCTGGCTACGATTCTTTTGATGTCGATCCCATTTTTGTGGGTCGGCGTGGCGATGACGGTGCGGCGTCTGCGGGACGCGGGGCAGCCCGTGTGGCTTGTTGTGCTCTTTTTTATTCCAGTTATCAATCTATTGTTCTTCCTGGCGCTTTGCGCGCTGCCGCCGGGAGAGCGGAGAGAGGAATCAGAAGGCGCACCGTGGCCCGGGCCGAGCGGATTGGGTGGATTGATTCCAACTAGTCCTCTAGGTAGTGCGGTGCTGTCCATTTTTCTCACGTGCGCGCTGGGGCTGGTGTTTCTGACGCTTGGGACGCTGGTGATTGGGGCGTACGGCTGGGGGTTGTTTGTGGCGCTGCCGTTTTGCTTGGGAATGTTTTCGGTGCTCCTGTACAGCTACCATTCGCCACGGGACTTGGGGAAGTGCATGAGCGTGGCGCTTTTGCCCGTGGGGCTGCTGGGCGTGGTGTTGATTTTCGTGGCGATGGAAGGTGTCATCTGCGTGTTGATGGCGGCGCCCTTTGCCCTGGGACTTGCGGCGCTGGGCGGGATGCTGGGTTACACGATTCAGACACACCACTGGCGGCCGAAACAGACGCCGGCGATGCTCTCGATTGTGATTTTGCTGATTCCGGCGTCGTTTGGGATCGAGCATGCTGCGGCGCTGCAGCCACCGGTATTCATGGTGCGGACGGCGATTGAGGTGAATGCGCCTCCGGAGAAGGTTTGGAACCAGGTGGTGGCGTTTGCGGAGATTCCGCCGCCGAAGGAATTGTTGTTTCGCGCGGGGATTGCGTATCCGATTCGTGCGGAGATTTCCGGGCACGGAGTTGGCGCAGTGCGGCATTGCATTTTCTCGACTGGACCGTTTGCGGAACCCATTGAAGTATGGGATGAGCCGCGGCTGCTGAAGTTCGGAGTGACCGCGAATCCGGCGCCGTTGAATGAGCTTAGTCCTTACGGGAATATTCAGCCGCCACATTTGCATGGGTATTTTGTCTCGAAACAAGGGCAATTCTTGCTGACGGCGTTGCCCGGAGGACGGACGCGGCTGGAAGGTACTACGTGGTATCAGCACACGATGTGGCCGGCGGCTTATTGGCATTTGTGGTCGGATTACATTATTCACAAGATTCATTTGAGAGTGTTGGAGCACATTCGCGTTGCGGTTGAGGAGCCTCAGGCCTCCCGACCCGGTCGGGATTAATTCCGAGCTACGCACTGTCAGGAAGAACGCCCGCCTAAGAAGGCGGCGCTACAACGGCGCGCACCGGGCGGTATTGAATTGACTCGGTCGGAGGCTTGGACCTAAGATGCGGGCAATGATGCGGGTTGCCCGGGAATTTCTATCTTCTGTTCAAGCGCGGATTGCCTGCGCTTGTTTGGTCCTCGCGTTATTCGCATGCGCACTTCATTCAGCGGCAGAGCAGGTGCGGTTTCTCCGTTTTGGAGAGGCGGCGGAGACGCTGAAGTTGTTTGCGGATGCGGGGCTCAGCACCATCGACGTCACGGATTCTGTTGGGTGGGACAAATGGGTGCGCCAACGCGATGCGGAAGTGCGGGCGCGTGTCGACCAGGGCGTGGAAGATTCCATCAGCAACCTGATTCTTTACGGCGCGTCTTACACCAATCTACCACGGATGGAGAATGCGGAAAGCGCGGCGTCGGAGTCGGGAGAATTGACGGCGGCGGCGCGGGCGCGGGTGCACGCGCTGGCTGCGGCCCTGCCGAATGGAGTGCGCAACGAGCGGCTGCGATTCGTTAGTGAATTTTTGGCGCGCAAGGGCATTGGGAAAGAATCTGTCGAAGCAAGACTACAGGAAAATCTACGGCGTTTGGTCCTCGAACAGCGTGCTTATCAAGAAAAGTTGAAGGAATCGGAAGCTTCAAGCGATCCGGCGGCGAAATTGATGGCGCGGGGAACGCTTTTTCAAGAGCGCGGATTGTCCGCCGATACTTCGTTGCTGCCGAATTACGCGCTGGAAGATACGCTGAAAACCATGCTGCGCAAAGGAGCGATTCAGCCGGGCTCGATGCACCGGATCCTGGTGATCGGGCCG
>Ga0075030_100002362_pt1 | contig 17110 bp, 12 predicted proteins | sample LitLauG_LLR_2012_FD_71393 | JGI IMG/M metagenome (GOLD analysis project Ga0075030, IMG submission 71393) | Freshwater sediment microbial communities from Pennsylvania, USA - Little Laurel Run_MetaG_LLR_2012 | ecosystem: Environmental > Aquatic > Freshwater > Creek > Sediment | place: USA... | reverse complement strand
GGTCAAAGAATTTTCCACGATCGCGGATTTTTCCGAGATTGTGACCGAAGGCAAAGAATCTACGAAATAAGAAGAGGACTCATCATGGCAACCACAACACTCCCCGAAGCAGAAGTCGTCGAAAGTAAACCCACCGGCGTGCAGTACGTGTACTCGTTCGGCGGCGGCAAAGCGGACGGCCACGGCAAGATGAAAGACGTGCTCGGCGGCAAAGGCGCCGGACTGGCCGAGATGACCAACGCAGGACTGCCCGTGCCCCCGGGCTTCACGATCCAGACCGAAGCCTGCCGCGAGTACATGCGGCACAACGCTGTGTCGAAGGAAGTCGACAGCCAGATGGACGCGGCGCTCGACAAGCTCGAGAAGTTGCAGGGCCAGAAGCTCGGCAAGGGGGAGAATCCGCTGCTGGTCAGCGTGCGCTCGGGCGCGAAGTTTTCCATGCCCGGCATGATGGACACGATTCTGAATCTCGGCCTCAACGACCAGAGCGTGGAAGCGCTCGCCAAGCGCGCGAACAACCCGCGCTTCGCCTACGACTCGTACCGCCGCCTGATCCAGATGTTCGGCAACGTGGTGCTGGATATCGACAAAGCGGAGTTCGAGCACGTTTTCGACGGGAAGAAGAAGCAGAGGAAGGTCAAGCTCGACACGGAACTTGATGCCAAGGCGCTGAAGGAAGTCATCGAGGAATATAAAAAGCTCGTCAAGAAGCACACGAAGCGTGATTTTCCGCAGGACCCGCACGAGCAGCTGGTCATGGCGCGCGACGCGGTGTTCCGCTCCTGGCAGAATGATCGGGCAAAGACCTACCGCCGGATCAACAACATTGATGACCTGCTCGGGACCGCCGTCAACGTGCAGGCAATGGTCTTCGGCAACCTGGGAGAAACCAGCGGCACAGGCGTGGGCTTCACGCGCAATCCTGCGAATGGAGACAAAGAGTTCTTTGCGGAATTCCTGATGAATGCCCAGGGCGAAGACGTGGTTTCCGGCGTTCGCACACCGATGCACATTTCGGAACTCCGCAACATCATGCCGAAGGTCTACGATCAGCTCCGCGACATCACCAACCGCCTGGAACAGCATTACCGCGACGTGCAGGACTTCGAGTTCACGATCCAGGAAGGCAAGCTCTACATGCTGCAGACGCGCAACGGCAAACGCACGGGAGTTGCCGCAGTGCGCATTGCCATCCAGATGGTCGATGAAGGGCTGATTAAGAAAGAAGAAGCGATCTTCCGGGTCGAACCGAACCAACTCTATGACTTCCTGGTGCCGCGACTGGACGAAAAGAGCAGCAAAGTCGAGGTCCTGACGAAGGGCCTGCCGGCCTCGCCGGGAGCCGCGGTGGGACAGATCGTTTTCACCGCCGATGATGCGGTCGAGGCGGTACGCAAGAACAAGAAGGCTGCGGTCATCCTGGTACGCGGTGAAACGACCCCCGAAGACATTCATGGGATGGAAGTGGCGAAGGGGATTCTCACCTCGCGTGGCGGCATGACCAGCCACGCCGCTGTGGTCACGCGTGGCATGGGCAAGTGCTGCGTTGCCGGCGCTGGCGAAATTGAAGTCGACGAAAAAGCCCGCGAGGTAAGAGTGAAAGGCCAAGTCTTCAAAGAGGGAGACTGGATCTCACTCGACGGCACCACCGGCCGGGTGATCAAAGGCCAGCTGAAGACGCTCGACGCATCTCCGGATGATCCCGACCTGCAGAAGTTCATGGGCTGGTCCGAACCCTTCCGAACGATGAAAGTCCGAGCCAACGCTGACATTCCGCGCGACGCCATCCAGGCGCGGGCGTTTGGGGCCGAAGGCATCGGACTGTGCCGCACCGAGCACATGTTCTTTGGCGAAAAGAAAATTCCGCACATGCGCGCCATGATTCTCGCCAACAACGAGAAGGATCGCCGCGCGGCCCTCAAGAAACTGCTGCCGATGCAGCGCGAGGACTTCATCGGCGTGTTCCGCGCCATGGATGGATTCCCGGTCACCATCCGGACCCTTGATCCGCCGCTGCACGAGTTTTTGCCGCGACGCGAGGATCTGATGGTCGACATCGTCACGCTGCCCCAGGCAGACGCGAAGCACAAGAAAGAACTGGTGGCGGCGTATCGCGACTACGGCGCCAAGGCGGTTGGCGACCTGAAGAAGTTGCTGCCGGAACTCCTCAAACGCGTGGAACAGTTGCACGAATTCAACCCCATGCTCGGGCATCGCGGATGCCGTCTCGGCATCACCTATCCCGAGATCACGGAAATGCAGGCGCGCGCCATCTTCGAAGCGGCCGTGGCCGTGGCCAAAGAAGGTGTGAAAGTCTTTCCGGAAGTGATGATCCCGCTCACGGCGACGCTGAAGGAAATGGCCAACCAGGCGGAGATTGTTAACCGCGTGGCGAAGGAAGTGTTCAAGGAAAAAGAACGCACCGTCGATTACCTGGTGGGAACCATGATCGAGTTGCCGCGGGCTGCCCTGGTTGCCGATGAGATCGCGAAAGATGCGCAGTTCTTCTCGTTTGGCACCAATGACCTGACCCAGACAACCTGGGGATTCTCGCGCGACGACGTCAACAAAATTCTGCCGACTTATCTCGCAGAGGGAATCATCAAGCAGGATCCGTTTGCGGTTCTCGATCGCGAGGGAGTCGGGCAGTTGGTGAAGATGGCCACCGAACGCGGCCGCAAGACGCGCCCGAACCTGAAAGTTGGCATCTGCGGCGAGCACGGGGGCGAACCGTCGTCCGTCGAGTTCTGCTACCAGACCGGGCTGAACTACGTTTCCTGCTCACCGTTCCGCGTGCTGACCGCGCGCTTGGCCGCTGCGCAGGCCGCTGCCGGCGAAAAGCTGAACGTGGAAGGCGGCAGAACGAAATAGCAAGTTGGGTGAATCCGGAGGACGCAGGGTACCGTTTCCCGAATCCTGCCGTCCTCTTTAGTCTTTCAGTTGACTCGTTGCAGCCGGGCAATCAGCTTCTGCGCGAGATTCTCTTCAGACTCCGACCAGAGCAGGCGTCCGGTAGCGCCCGCGTTCTTTTCCACCTTCGCGGTGAACTCCACCAGCTTATGGACATTGCTCCGGATGTGTTGCTCGGTCTCTTCCGAGAGTGAAAGCTCCTCGTGCAGAAACGATGTATCGAGCCCGAAATCAATCTGGATGTGTCCCGTGTCTGCCGCGGCGCCTTCTTCAAACTCTGCTCCCTGGGCGATGAACTGAACCAGGGTCGGCTGCAGGACCCAGGTTTTCCCCCGCTCCGGCGGCGACCACAAATCCCAGTACGCTTCGAAGATGTAGGCGTAGTCGTCATGAAGAAGGTCAGCCGCCACACCCGCGGCTTCTTCGGGCGGCACTCCCGGGCGGAACCGGCGCTCCAGGATGGTGGGCTCGTTCCACGAGACCGGGTGCACGGCGACATAAGTCACCCCGCCCAGCGCCGGAGAAAACGGAAACTGCCGCAGCACACTGACCGTCCGCGGCAGGATTTCCGGTTCTTCAAAGGCGGGGAACCAAAGGCTCAGATAAAGCGAGTCGGCCATGGCGCTATTTTAATTGTTGCGGGCCAGGCGCGCAGGTCGGACCTCGCAAGACACGGTCGAGACTTCACCGGCGCGCGATTGGTCAGCCAGTTTTGACACCGCAAAATTGGCCCTGTTAAAATCAGTTCTACTCACGCAATTGAATCTGCTGCCGAAAGGCCTGCCAGAAATTCTAATCCGTCCCCGTCGTCTAGCCCGGCCTAGGACATCGCCCTTTCACGGCGGTAACGGGGGTTCGAATCCCCCCGGGGACGCCAAATCCAATCAGCAACTTGCAGTCACGCCTTCCGCCAATGCCTTCGGCATGGTGACATATGGGTGACATTCAGGTCTTCGTGCCCGAGAAGTTGCGCAACGGTCCGACGGCAGTTTCTAAACGGTTTATGTTGGCGGAAACCCCGCGTAGCAATTTCTCTCAGCGTGCCCGCGCGACTTGTGACCGGGTGCGGGCGATCTGCTTTTCCTCGGGGATGGCCGAGCGCACCATGTACGCCGACCGCGTCATGCCCGCCGCTTCGGCCAGCCGGTCGATTTTCTTGATCTGGCTTTCCCGCGCCGTGATATTCACGCGCACCGTTGCATCCGGCGTCTCGACACTGACCATGAAGGCAATGGCGCCCTTCCTCTCTGCGTCCTTCGCGATATCGTCGAGCTTTGACGGCTCCGGCACCGCGTCGCCGTCCTCAATCATGCCTTGGATATGCAGCTCCAGCGCCTCAGCCGCCAACCGGGCCGCTTCATCGAGGGTCTTGCCCGCAGTGATGCAGCCTGGAAAATCGGGGAAGCTCACGCCGTAATCTGAATCGCGGTCCTTATGAAGATAGGCGATATATTCCATGACTTTCTCCTTTTCTCCGGGGGATCTCAGTTTGATCCCCGCCTGTTTCTCGATGCTTTTCAAGGTGCCTATCGGTATGTCCCGGTTCCGATGCGGCACCGTCACCCTCCCTTTTTCGTCGGATGCTTTATCACGTCCCGGCTGTGCATCTTTCCTCGCGTTGTTTCTGTAGATACTATACACACTATTTACACACTCATCAAAATAAAAATACACACGATTCCACACCCGCCAAGCGCCGAAACGCAATGCGCTCACCTTTCAATATGGGCTGAGCCAGGTATGGTCCTGTGCGGATCGCTTCGTGCACGGCATGAAGGAGCGCGCGCTGACTTTCGATAACGAGTACTTCCTGATTTGGCGCTCCACCTTGAACGCTCGATTCTTAATGAACTTTTTATGTGATCTTTACGAGATCTTTGCGCGCTGAGGTATCCAATGGATTGCGCCCCAATGCAAAGAAACGTGAAAACCATGAGACCCCGGCTAAGCCCAACCGCTGCCGGTGCAGTGTTCTCTTCGATGCTGGGATTGTGTTTGGTATTCGCTCCAGGCTCGCGTTGTTACGCGCAGGCCCAGGCACAATCACACGCTCAGACAGATGTCGCGAAGTTGCACGAGCCGGGAGGGCCTTCGTCGGACACCTCTCCAGTGGTGGGAGCGACGGCCAGCGACTCCTCCGCCCCTGCGGTGGCTCCGCCGAATCCGGCTTTGCCCGTAGATTTGGCGAACGAGGTCGCAGCCTTGAAGGCGCGGCTTGAGCAGCTCGAATTGCTGATCAAGGCGAATGCGGCAGCAACCCAGCCGTCCACGGTCATGGCCGGGGCGCCGACTGGTCCAGCGTTGGCTGCAGTTGCCCTGCCCCAGGACCAATCCGCTCCGGCCGCGAAGCCCGACAAACCGGCGGCGTCGGTCCCGTTTGCATATGCCGACTGGACCTGGCTCAACGGGAATCCTCGCACCAAAGACACGGTGTGGGACTCAAAGTTCTTCACTCCTGAAGTCCGGTTTGACACTCATTACGTTTTGGACCTTAACCACCCGAGAGATGATTCCATGGGCGGTTCGACCGAGATCTTTCGGTCCAACGAAGTCCAGGTGGAGCAAATCAGCTTTGGTGGCGACTTTCATTGGCAGAATGTTCGCGGCCGGGTTCTAACGATGAATGGAATGTTCGGCGTGACCACTCCCCGCAATGACGCCAGCGCTGGACGCGGCCAATGGGACCTTCGAGGCGCGTACAAGTACGTATCAGAGGCCTGGGGCGGCTACCACTGGGACGTGAACCACGGACTCAACCTGGATGCGGGAATCTTTGTGTCCTACATTGGTCTGTTCAGTTATTACAACTTTGATAACTGGGCCTATCAGCCTTCCTATGTGTCCTCTAATACGCCATGGTTTTTCAACGGTATTCGGATCCAATGGTTTCCCACCGACAAACTGAAAATTGAGCCCTGGATCATCAATGGATGGCAATCGTACGGCCGGTTGGGCAGCAAGCCTGGTTTGGGTGGCCAAATCCTGTATCGTCCTAAGCCATGGCTCTCGCTGGTGTTCAATAACTACGGCATGGGTGAAGATACGCTGGGCAACGGAAATGGCCAATTTGCCCGTTCGCGCATCCACACCGACGACAGCATCGAGATCAAATACTACGACCATCCGGAGAAGACACTCGACAAGATGGCATTTTCACTCACGGGCGACCTGGGATGCGAATATGGCGGCAGAGGTAATTTTGTCAGCGCACAGGGTCGAACCATCAATAACAACGTGAACTGCCACCATAATACGGCTACGAGCAGCAAGCAGACCTTTGCCGGCTGGATGCTTTATAACCGGTTCTGGTTCAAGAAAGATCAGTACGCCGTCACAATTGGCGGGGGCGCGATGGCGAATCCGGGACGCTACCTCACACTGCTTCCCCCCATCAACGGAGCGGATGCGATCACCGGCTCGCCCTACTTTACGCAGAACCCCGGCGATCCGTACAAGGCCTGGGATACTTCGATCACATTCAACTGGATGCCGAGGCAGTACATCACGTTCCTCACTGAATTTGGGTACCGCCACGCCAACGTTCCGTATTGGACAGGCCGTGGTGGCATTACACCGGGCGACAATGGCTTTCCCAGCACGATTCCAAACCCAGGAGCAGGGTCGGTAGTCGGCGACACTTCATTCGCCCCGGGCCCGTTCCTGTCCGCGACGCCCGGCTTCACTTGCGTGCCCGGAAGCACGGGATTCTGTCCTGACCTGCGGAGAGATGAACCCAGTATCAGGAGTGCGATCATGGTGAAGTTCTAGTTGCGGGCAGCTCTTGGCCTCTTGATGAGAGATGACGGTCGCGGAGGGAATCGCCCGAGGCCTTGTTTCTGACCTGGTCACGAGCGTTGTCCTATTGCCCACTCTCTATGTCCGGTTTCAGAGCGAGCGCGACCAGTTGCCTGATACAGAGGCGGCCTTTGAGAGCTAAGAAATTGTATTCACGGGCGCAAAAACGGGAGACAATCGACGGGTTGACATTCCGCAGCCGCCGTTACAAACTGCTGCTTTCCCACAGAAGGCAGTTGTTATGGCCGACCGCATTCAGTTCGTTTCTCACCAGGGTAAGCAGATTCTTCTCGTGGACTTTTCAAACTGCCCGGCTGCCGAGGTCGAGAAGATTTGCAGGAAAGTGCCCGAGTTGGTGACTGCGCTTCCGCGCAATTCAGTCTTGATCCTTTCCGACTTTACGGGAGCATCCTTTAACCAAGACGCTGTCCGCGCCATGAAAGAAAGTGCCGTCTTTGACAAGCCTCATGTCAAGAAATCCGCGTGGGTAGGAGCAGAGAGCTTCCCTCACGAGTTCCATAAGAGCCTGACCAACTTCTCCCGCCGCGAGTTTCCCACTTTTAACAGCCGCGAGGAAGCTCTGGCGTGGCTGGTCAAAGACTGAATCGTCCCCCTGGGATTGCGTTGGGAATGCTCCCATCCGCGCCTCCATGACTTCGACGGGACAAAAACTTTCAGAAACGCGATGGACAGCTGCGCGCGGAGACGTGCCTACGCCCCGACCGCCTCTTGGTGTAACATTCCAGCCAGTCTGCTATGGCTTGGAGGTCCGAACCGAGCCAACTCCCGGGCGACAACCCATGGAAGCTCGTATCCTCGATAAGTTCCGCGCTGTTGTTGGCCGGGGTCTGATTACGGAACCCAGCCAACTGCACACCTATGAATGCGACGGGCTGACCAATTTTCGCGTTCTGCCTCTGGCAGTGCTCTTGCCCAAGTCCACCGCGGAAGTGCAGGACGTCGTCCGCATCTGCAGCCGCGAAAAGATTCCTTTTGTGGCCCGGGGTTCGGGGACGGGGTTGAGCGGCGGCGCGCTGCCGATCGACGGGGGCATTGTCATCAGTCTGGCTCGCATGAACCGCATCCTGGAAGTGGATCTTCCCAATGCGCGCGTAGTCGTCGAGCCGGGTGTGATTAACGCGGACGTCACGCAGCGGGTTGCCCCTCACGGTTACTTCTATGCTCCCGATCCGTCCTCACAATCGGTGTGCAGCATCGGCGGCAACGTCGCGGAGAACTCGGGCGGCGCGCACTGTCTGAAGTACGGATTCACCACCACCCACGTGCTGGCCCTCGAGGTGGTTCTCCCTGACGGATCGCTCGTACATCTCGGAAGCCGTGCGGTCGACCGTCCGGGATACGATCTGCCGGGAGTGTTTGTCGGATCGGAAGGCACGCTGGGCATCGCAACCAAAGTTGTCCTGCGCATTGTGAAGAAGCCCGAAGTCATCCAGACGCTGCTGGCCGCGTTTAATTCGACCAACGAAGCGGGTGCCGCGGTGAGCGGGATCATTGCCGCGGGCATGCTGCCGGCCGCCATCGAGATGATGGACAATCTCGCCATCCAAGCGGCCGAGGCCTCGGTGCACGCCGGATATCCGGACTGCGGCGGACTGCTGCTGGTGGAACTCGACGGCCCAGCCGCCGAAGTCGAACACCTGATGGAACAAGTGGACGAGATTTGCCGGCAATGCGGCGCGTGGGAGATTCGCGTCGCGCAGTCAGAAGCCGAGCGCGCGGTTGTCTGGAAGGGCCGTAAAGCCGCGTTCGCCGCCATGGGACGCATCTCGCCGAATTACATCGTGCAGGATGGCGTTATCCCACGTACCGCGCTTCCCAAAGTGCTGAGCGAAATCGAGAGGATGGGCGCCGCCGCCGGCCTGCGAGTGGCTAACGTCTTCCACGCGGGCGACGGCAATCTGCATCCCCTGGTGCTGTACGACGTCCGCATCCCGGGCCAGGAGGAACGCGCGTATGAACTCTCTGTCAATATCCTGCGACTCTGCGTGCAATGCGGCGGCTCCATCACCGGAGAGCACGGCGTGGGCGAAGAAAAGAAGGCGATGATGGGGGAAATGTTCGCCGAGCCCGATCTGGAGACCATGCAACTGGTCCGCTGCGCTTTCGATCCGCAACAGCTTTCGAATCCCGGCAAGGTGTTTCCTCGCACGCGCCTGTGCGCCGAAAGAACGGGCCCGTACCAACCGCACCCGCTGGAGACCGCCGGAGTGGCGCAGTTTTTCTAAGAATCTGCAGCATTATGGAAACGCGCTCATCTTCGGGAGCTTCGGTGGCTGGCGTGGAAGCCGCGTGGAGCGACCTGCGAGCCATCACCGGCGCCGAGCACGTGTGGGCCGCGACCCCGGACGATGCCGTGGATGGAGTGCAGCCGCGGATGGTGATCGAGCCCGGCAACCCGGACGAAATCGTGCGCGTGCTGAAGACCGCAACGGCCGCGGGTTTGCAGGTCATCCCGCGCGGCGGCGCGACCAAAATGGACTGGGGCAATCCTCCCCGCGGCGGCGATCTTATTGTTTCCACGCGGCGGCTGAACCGCGTCGCGGAACATGCCTGGGGCGACATGACAGCCACCGTAGAAGCCGGCTGCACGCTGCAGCAATTGCAGCAGACGCTGGCGGAGCACGGCCAGCGACTGGCCCTCGATCCGCTTTGGCCCGAGAAAGCGACGATCGGGGGGATTCTGGCCACGAATGATAGCGGCGCTCTACGGATTCGTTTCGGCTCGTTGCGCGACTTGATCATCGGTATCACCTTGGCGCTGGCTGACGGCACGCTCGCCAAGAGCGGCGGCAAAGTGGTGAAGAATGTCGCCGGCTATGACCTGCCCAAATTGGCGACGGGATCGTTAGGCACGCTGGGAATCATCACGCAAGCGATCTTCCGCCTGCATCCAATCCCGCGCGAAAGCCGAAGCTTGAGTTTCTCTACCCCGGACAGCGCCGCCATGAATGCGCTCGTTCTGGCATTGTTAGATTCCAAGCTGGTTCCTACCGGCTTGCAAGTTCGTGCCGCATATTCCTCGCTACCGGAGATCGATCTCCGTTTTGAGGGGACCGCCGCCGGCTGCGACGTGCAGGTGGATCAGGCAGTGCGGCTCGCCGCCGGCAGTTGCCGGATCGAAGGGCAGGCGGATGTTTGGAATGCGCACGCAGCACTTTGGAGCGGCTCCGACCCTGCCGTCGTCTGCAAGTTCACCTTGCTGCCTGCGAGTCTGGGGACTTTTTTCGACAAAGTGAGAGAAGTTGCTGAGCAGGCGCATTTGCGGTGGCGGCTCGTTGCCCAGGCGGTCGGAGTTGGTTGGCTCCGTTTGGAGGGAGCAACTCCTGATGTTTTTCTCAGCGCGATGGTGGAACTCCGGCAGGGCCTGGAAGCCCATGGCGGCTCACTCGCCGTCCTGCGTGGTCCTTTGGAAGTGAAATCGAAGATCGACGTTTGGGGCAGCTCTGGCGATACATTGCCCGTGATGAAAAGTGTCAAAGCACAATTCGACCCCATCGGAGTGCTGAACCCGGGCCGGTTCCTTGGAGGAATCTGATGGCCGAACCTCCGATCCCAAATCTCGACTCTCCACGCGGAGCATTCGATCCGCACCAGCCTCCTTCGGCCGACCTGATCGATAAGTGCGTGCACTGCGGCTTTTGCCTGGCCACTTGCCCGACCTACGCACTATGGGGCGAGGAGATGGACTCGCCGCGCGGGCGCATCTACCTGATGAAACTTGGCCTCGAGGGACATGTGCAGCTTGATCCCACCTTGGTCAACCATATGGACAACTGTCTCGGCTGCATGGCCTGCCTGACGGCGTGTCCCTCGGGAGTGCAGTACGACAAGCTGATCGAAGCAACCCGCGCCCAGATCGAACGCAATTATCCCCGCCCACCTGCCGACCGCATCCTGCGCAAGATGCTGTTTGAGATTTTCCCGCGGCCTGATCGGCTGCGTTGGCTGCTTGGACCCATGCGAATCTACCAAGGCTCGGGATTGCGGTGGCTGGTCAGGCACAGCGGATTGCTCAAATTGCTTCCGGCCAGCGTGCGCGCAATGGAAAACCTGATGCCGTCGGGGCCGAAGAATGGGAACGGCGACGTTCTCCCGGAACGCGTCGAGGCGCAGGGTGAGCGGCGCTTGCGCGTGGGGCTGTTGCTGGGATGCGTGCAGAGCGTCTTCTTCCCCGAAGTGAACGCTGCAACGGCTCGGGTGCTTGCCGCGGAGGGCTGCGAGGTGGTCATTCCCACGGATCAAGGTTGCTGCGGCGCCCTCATGGTTCATGCCGGGGAAGAGAAGCAGGCCCTCGATTATGCTCGCCGCACCATCGACGCTTTCGAACGGGCGCAAGTGGACAGAGTGGTAATCAATGCTGCTGGTTGCGGATCAAACATGAAAGACTACGGCTACTTGTTGCGAGAGGATACCATGTACGCCGAGCGCGCCAAGGCATTCTCCGCCAAGTGCCGCGACATCTCCGAAGTTTTGGCGGAACTGGAGCCGCGAGCGGCCCGCCATCCCCTTCCTCTCAAGGTTGCGTATCACGACTCGTGCCACCTGCAGCATGCGCAGGCGGTGCGAACCCAGCCGCGCACGGTGCTGGGCGCGATCCCCGGACTGCAAATTCTGGAAACCGCGGAAGCGGCGCTGTGCTGTGGCTCGGCTGGAATCTACAATCTGGTGCGCCCCGGTCCGGCCAGGGAACTCGGCGAACGCAAGGTGCGGAATGTGCTGGCCACGAATCCTGATCTGGTCGTCTCCGGCAATCCAGGTTGCTTGCTGCAGTTGCGCAGCGGGCTCAGAGCCAGCGGCAGTGGGCTGACGGTGGTGCACATGGTAGAGCTGGTGGATGCTTCCATTCGCGGCTTGCCGGTGCAGTCTCTGCTCGAGCGCTGAACCTCTTTCCTGATCGGTCACCCCTGGCTGTGACGATGCTTCAGCCGATGCCCCCTGCGAAGCATGGCCGGGGTTGACGCCCTGCCAGCAATGGTGGTCTATTTCAAGTGAACGCTTGTTTCGCGTCCGGCAATCTCGTTACACAGGTTTCGAGATGCCGTCCGGAGCGAAGCGCAGAATCTATGCACTACTCTCCAAATACATAAGTTCTTCGCTCCCCGCGGCCGTTCCGAATGACTAGCTTAGATGGTTGATGAGAACGCCCGCATAGGACGCTCGGCACGTTCGCAGGAAACAGCCGAGGAGGGCAAGGCCATGATAGCCGTGATCCGTGAAGACATCCTCCAGAAGTTCCCGGACATCTTCGGAGCCAAGAAGGTGAACGGTAGAGATGTCAATGTCGAGCAGACGATTGCCACGCTCACACAAGAGTTGAGTCCCCATATTGCTGCGGCGCTGACTGCACGCCGGGTGCTGCTCGAGTCCCCCGCGCCGGTGCGTGAGAAATATGCCTGGCCGAAGTGGGACGAGCGGTTTGAAGATCCGGTGAGCGGAAAGCCTTGGACTTTCCGCCATATCGTGCAAGGCCTGATTGACAACTTCCTCGGCCGCGAGAGCGAGTGGCGCTGGCGGCTAAACGACGAGGTACCCATTCCGCAGGACGCGCACCCGTTGACCAATCCCGGCCTGGAACTCACCGGGCCGTGGCATCCGCTGGATATGGCTTTCAACGCATTAAACAGCGCGGCGCCCATGAATATGCCGGACTTTGAAGACGCCTCACCGCCCCACTTCCAGCCCGACGGCACGCCCACCAGTCAGCCGGTGGGAGTGTTTGCGGCCCTGCAGAACGCGAAAGAAATTTTTGAAGGCCGCTGGACCGGCCGACCCTATGAGGTGGTGAAGAAGGGAAACCGGCGGGCGTACAAGATCAATACGTCTCCCGCGCAGTGGCCGACCCGCTTTGGCCGGCCTCCCGGCCTCCACTTGCGCTATGACCACATCAGGGTCGACGGTCAACCGGTGCCGGCGATGATTCCGGTCACCGTCCTCTGGACCCTGAACAACTATGAGGCGCTCAAACGCGCTGGAACCGGCGTGTATTTCTACATCCCAAAGCTTCAGACTCCCCAGGAAGCTCTCATTGTAGAGAAGCTTCTGGCGCGGCTGGAAGGCGTGATCGGCGTTCGGCCGGGCACCATCAAGATCAAGATGTTGTATGAGGAGGGAAATGCAGGCCGGTTCCTGCCCTCGATCGCTTGGGTCTTGCGGCGCCGCCTGCTGGGAACAAACGTGGGCCGCTGGGACTACCTGGGCAGCCTGATCGAGATGTGGAAAGACGAGCCGCAGGGCGTGTTTCCGGATCCGCAGTCGATCGGCATGGCCTCCCCGAACATGATTGCCTATCAGCGCTACAACGCGCTGATGATGCTCATGGCAGGCATGAAGAATGGCGAACTGAGCCAGGGCGCCCCCATTGGCGGGATGGCGGCAGTCATGATTTATCAAGCGAGCGATGTCTATGGCCGCTCGCGGTACAACCCACTTGCCTTGCGGGCGATCGTCATCGACAAGTTGCGAGAGCGTCTGCTGGGTCTCGCGTTTGTGCCCGAGCAGCCGCTGCCTGCGGGGCAACAACCCAGGCTGGAAGACATCCTCGCCAAGCGAGTGAAGGGCCGATTCTATGATGCCTACCGGCAAAGCTGGGTCGCCAGCCCGGAGACGGCGTATGTCGCCGCGGGCAATGAACCCTTGCGCGCCCCAGTGACGCAACTGCAGGCGATTCTCGATGCGCCACGAGAGACGGTGGACGTGAAAGGCCAGCCGGTGCCAACGGTGGCCAGTGGTCTCACTGACGCGGAGCGGCAACTCCTGCAATCCCGCGGCTTGCTGAACGCTCAAGGCAAGATCATGCCCCGTGTCATCCCTAGGGACATGCTCGACTCTCCGGAGAAACTGTTGACGCAGGAACTCTGGGAGTCCATCTACGCTGTCCCCAAAGGCGACGTCACCATTGAACACATCCAGCACGCGTTCTACATGGCGGCGAACTACGGTTTCCAGATCTTGAACGGCAACTTCGCGGCGGCGATCGACGATTACGAACTCAAGCTGCGGTTCATGAATGACCTCGCCACCTACCGGATCGACGTGTCGTGGCTGTGGACGCTTGTCCGTCACCAGGCCGTGATCACCAAGAACGGCTACCTCCAACGGCCGAAGCTCACCGAGGATGGGGTGGTGCTGGCGGCGACGGCCTCCCAGGTCAAGGCCGGGACCCGCTTCAGCAGGGAACTATTCGACAAGGTCTGGGATTACCACAACGAATGGACGGCGGAGTTCTTTGCGGAACTCGACCGCCGCGGCGATCCCGGCCGCTTTGACCGCACGAAAGCGCCCATCATCATGGAACTCCTGAAGCGGCAACTGCTTTCGACCCGCTACATCCAGCACAGCGCCCGCGTACTGTTCGTGGTGGGGCAGGCGGACAAAAAGACGCGCGCGCAGGCTTTGGAGGCGATCTTCGATCTCTCCCGCGAAGAAGTCGTCAAGCGAGTTGCAGCCGGCACGATGAATCAGAGCGCATTGGCTGCCCACGACTATGTGTATGACATCTTTCCGGGCGCCAAATGAGAGTGGTGCCCGCCGGTGCGATGACAGGATAACGCGATCGCTCTATTTGACGGCGCCGACCGTGAAACCCGCAATGAATCGGTCGAGGAACAGGTTGTACATGAACGCGATCGGAAGACTGGCGATCAGACAAGCTGCCATCAGCGCTCCCCAGTAGTAGACATCTCCTCGAACCAGGAAGATCGGGATGCCAGTCCCGATCATCTGATTCGATTCGGACGAGATGAAGGTCAACGCATAGACAAATTCCTGGGTGACCAGCGTAAACGTGAAGATCACGACGGTGAGAATTCCCGAGACCGAGATGGGAATCACCAGCTTTACGAACGCACCGAAGCGCGTCAGCCCGTCCACCATGGCCGCGTCTTCCAACTCCTTGGGAATCGATTTGAAAAACCCCATCAGCAGCCAAATGGAAAAGGGAACGGTGAAGGTGGGGTAAACGAGAATGAGCGCCCACAAGGAGTCCTGCAGGCCCAGATACGCGACGACTCTGGAAAGAGGGATGAACAGCAAGGTCGGTGGGACGAGGTAGGTGAGAAAGATCCCGATGCCGAGGCGCTCTCCCCAGCGTCCCGAGAGCCGCGCGAGTGAATACGCGGCCGGCACGGCCAGCAACAACGTGATGGCAACCACGACCACCCCGACGAATGCGGTGTTGCCAAGCCAGCGGACGAATCTGGTTTCGGTAAACAGAAACCTCAGGTGGTCTAGCGTCGGCTTGGCATTAAAGAGGAAGGGGTTGTTTTCCATCGTGTAGAGATCGACGTTTTGCTTGAAGCTGGTAATCAACATCCAGTAAAAAGGGAAAGCCAGCAGGATCGTAAACGTCCCCAGCACGAGAATGTGGACGATCTTTCCCCCGATTCGCCGGGAAATTCCCTTTGCCATCAGTTCACCTCCGCGCGATGCGCCACGCGCAGCATGAAATAGGCAATGATCACCAGGATCGGCACGAGGAAGAGCGAGATCGCGGCGCCCGCTGCGAGATCGCTGCCCTGAATGCCTAGCGCAAACGCCAGAGACGGCAAAGTCTGAGTGGAGTCGAACGGGCCGCCGGCGGTGAGGATATAGACGACCGTCATATCGGTGAAAGTAAAAATGAGGCCGAACAGCACGGCCACGCTGATGATGGGCCGCATCATGGGAATGATGATCTGGAGCTGCGTGCGCCAGAAGCCGGCGCCATCCACGGCGGCGGCCTCTGGAATATCCTTGGGAATGGCGGTCCGGCCCGCGAGCAGGATGACGGTAGAAAACGGCATCATGCGCCAGCTGTGAACCAAAAGGACGGACGTGATGGCCAGAACTGGTTCGCCGAGCCACATAGGAGCGCTGAACGGCTTGTAAATATGCACGGCCACCAGGACCCAGGTAATCACGCTGTAAATCGAATCAAGGATCCATTTCCATCCAATCGCGCCCAGCGCGATGGGCGCAACCCACGGCAGAAGAATCAGGAAACGGATCAGGCCGCGGCCACGAAACGTATTTTCCAGGGAAATGGCGAGAATGTTGGCGCCGACAATCACGACTATTTGCGAGCAAATGGTAAAGATAAACGAATTGCGGATGGCAACGCGGAAACTGGGGCTCTGCAGGATGCTGCGGAAGTTTTCCAGCCCCACAAAATGCATTTCGGTGTTGCCGATGCGGGCGTCGCTGAACGCGTAAAAGATAGCCAGGAAAAAAGGTCCGCCGACGAGCAGCACGATGTAGAGAACCGCAGGCGAAAACATGGCCGCGCCCAGCATCGGGCTTTGCGCGGCGCCGATGGACTTTACCTTGGTGCCCGCTACTGCCACGACACGGCCCTCGCCTCGACCCGCTTTTCGGTCGTGCGATCGAAAAACTTCAACTCGCGTTGCGGCACAACAAAATTGCAGGTATCCCCCAAGCGCAGGTCCTGAGCGGAATTGAGCCGCGAGAAGATCTCCTTGCCCTCGAGTTTCCCGCCGACCAGCGTGCCGGAGACAATCCATTCCGAGCCCAGGTACTCCTTATTCTCCACTTTGAAGCGGAACGCAACGGAGTCGCCGGCGCTGGTGGAGGCAGGCCGGAAATGTTCCGGACGGAAACCGACGATAACATCGCCAAACTCTACGAGGTTCATCGGCGGCGAGCCGAGAAAGGTGGCGACGAACGTGTCGGCAGGATTGTCATAGACATCGGTGGGAGTGCCCAACTGGTGCACGACCCCTTTGTTCAGCACCATGACCCGGTCGCCCATCGCCATGGCTTCCACCTGATCATGCGTGACGTAGATGGACGTTGTCCCTACGCGGCGGTGAAAGCGCTCGAGTTCTTCCCGCGCTGAGGCGCGGAGCTTGGCGTCGAGGTTGGAGAGAGGCTCGTCGAGAAGAAAGACGGCGGGTTCGCGCACGATCGCCCGTGCCAGAGCGACCCGCTGGCGCTCGCCTCCGGAGAGTTCGCGCGGCTTGCGATCGAGCAGCGCGCCAATGCCAAGCAGCGATGCCGCCCATTCGACCTTTTCCTTGTGCAGTTCTTTCTTTACGTTCTGAGCCTTCAGCGGGAAGGCAATGTTCTTGTAAACCGAGAGGTGAGGATAGAGCGCGTAGCTCTGGAACACCATGGCGATGCGGCGGTCACGCGGGCTGAGGTCGTTGACTACTCGTCCGCCAATGAGGATGTCGCCCGACGTGGGAGTTTCAAGGCCGGCGATCATCCGCAAGAGAGTCGTTTTTCCGGAACCGGAGGGCCCGAGGAAAACCAGGAACTCGCCTTCGCGAGTTTCCAGGTTCACGTTGTTGACGGCTCCGAGCTGTCCTTCTTTGAATACCTTTGTCAGATCACGCGTCTGAACGACAGCCATCGGCCCCCCGTCCGGTCATTTCCATCTGGCAAAGAT
>Ga0075030_100002360_pt1 | contig 17118 bp, 31 predicted proteins | sample LitLauG_LLR_2012_FD_71393 | JGI IMG/M metagenome (GOLD analysis project Ga0075030, IMG submission 71393) | Freshwater sediment microbial communities from Pennsylvania, USA - Little Laurel Run_MetaG_LLR_2012 | ecosystem: Environmental > Aquatic > Freshwater > Creek > Sediment | place: USA... | reverse complement strand
TCTCGCCTTCGGCTATCGCGTCAACCTCGGCCTGCTCCGCATGGATATCGGCGAGGAAGTCGTGGCGGCGCCGGGACGCAGTCGGGGAATCGACGACACCGCCACCATGCTCGTCATCTGCCTCGCCAATGCGTCCCGCGACAGCGCGTCCAAATGGATCGACATCGCCAAGGTGCTGCATCCCTACGTGCAGGTGAGCTTGGCGGCGGCATGCAAGCAGGAAGTTGCGGAACGGACGGAACAGTCATGAACCTTACGGATATCCTCGAAGGTCACATTTCCTACAACCGTTGGCCGGATTATATGCACTCGTTCATCGGCGAGCGCTGGCGCCAGGGATATTCGGCGCAATGCATTGCCGATGAATTGATGCTTACCCGCAACCAGGTCATCGGCATCGTGTGGCGCAATGGGTTCACGCGATTGCGCCAGGCGCCGGATCACAAGAAGCCCCGCAAGCGAGGGAAAATATAGGAGAGTAATCTATGCGCCTATTCACCGACATTCTTCGTGAAATTCGTCGCGGCCGTCCTGTCGAGGAAGCGAGTCTTGCCCTCGCGGACGTCGTGCAGGCAGTCGACGAGACCGGCAAGGAAGGGTCCGTCACCATCACGCTCAAGATCAAGCCGAACAAGCATGGCGGTCCGGAAAAGCAATTGATTGCGGAAGTAACGGCAAAAAAACCGCGCGCCGACATTGCACCGGCGGTGTTCTTCTCCGATGCCGACGGCGATCTTCACCGCGTCGATCCGCACCAGGAAGAGATGGAACTGAAGGAAGCCGATACGCAGCATGGTGCGGCGTACAAATAAAGGAGCCAACATGACCACCGAAGCCGAAGTGATTGCCGCCCTCGCCGAAAAATCCTTCCACCAGCCGGTCATCGTGAAGAATACCGCGGGCCGTGAATTTCTGATCATGCCGCCGACGTTCTTCCATAAGGATGTGTCGGAACCGCATCAGGTCGATAGCCTGCTGCCGGAATTCATCAGACAGTCGGTCACGTTGTTTACCGCGGATTCCTTTATCGACTATCTGGAGAAGTTCCAGACGAACGATACGTTGCTGTTCGGCGACAGCGAACGTCATCTCATCACGGCCTGCATCGATTATCACAGTCCCGGCGAACCTTCTCGCCTGTCGCACGCCGCGATGTTGCAACTGCGACCGGCGGAAGAATGGAAGCTGTGGACCGGCATTTCCGGCAAGATGATGCCGCAGCATGCGTTCGCGGTGTTCCTGGAGGAAAATGCCGCCGATATTTCTTATCCGGAAGGCGCCGCCATCATCGAAGCGGTGCGCGATATCCAGGCGCATCGCGAGATGAAGTGCGCCAGGGCCGTGCGTACCAATAGCGGCACCGAACGCTTTCTCTACAGCGATGAGACCAAGGCCACCTCGCGCGACGGCGTAGAGATTCCGACCTCGTTCGAACTGTCGATTCCGATCTATTTCGGCGGTCATCCGCATGCGGTCAAGGCGTTCCTGCGCTGGGAGTTCAAGTCGGACGAGGGCAAATTGAATCTCGGCATCGCCCTGCATCGCGCCGAACATGTCCGGCAGGCAGCGTTCCGCAAGATCATGGAGACGGTCGAGGAAGAGACCAAACTGACGTTGCTGTTCGGTTCGCTCTGACCGGGAGCCGGCAATGGCATCGGAGATCTCCCGCGTCGCCGCCCTGGTCGCCGAAGGTCACGGCGACCGGCATATTGCCCGCGTGCTGGGACTGCCGACCCGACATGCGGCGCGCGTGCTGATCGGCGAAGCCAAAGTGCGGGCATTGCCGGCGGTGATCGAAATCGAGCCGCGCACGGCACAGGAATTTGCCGAGCGGATTTCCGCCTGCTGGCGGCGAAGCGTCGAAGCGATTTTCGAAGCCGGCCGCTGGCTGATTCGCGCCAAGGATAAATTGGAGCACGGCCAGTTCGAGGCGATGGTCGAAGGCAATCTACCATTCGGTGCCTCGACAGCGCAGCGGATCATGGCCATTGCGCGTGATCCGCGATTGTCAAATCCTGCCCATGGGCAGCTTTTGCCGCCATCATGGCGCACACTTTACGAGTTGACAAAGCTCTCCGATTCCGAATTCACCCACGGCATCGAATCGGGTGTCATCCGCCCCGACATGGAACGCAAGGTGCTGATCAACGGCGCCCGCGCCCTGATGGCGTCCCGCGCCGATCGCGACGACGATGCGCTTGATTTCTACCCGACGCCTCCCTGGGCCACCCGTGCACTGATCCATCATGCCCTGCCGGCGTGCGTCGGATCATCCGCCGAACTCGGCCGCATCTGGGAACCGGCCTGCGGCGAAGGCCACATCAGCCGCGTGCTGCGCGAATATACCGACTGGGTTCATGCCACCGACATTTTCGATTACGGCGCCCATCAGGATCGCGTGCTGGATTTCCTCATTCCGCCGAATCCGCCCAGCGCATGGAACGCGACCGGCGACTATGCAGCGATGGACTGGATCATCACCAATCCGCCCTTTACCGACGATCTTGCCGAAAAATTCATCCTGCGCGCCCTCGATATTGCCCGCGTGGGCGTCGCCATGTTCGTGCGCTGTCAGTTCCTCGAAGGCGTCGGCCGCTACGAGGCGATCTTCCGCGATCGGCCGCCAACGCTGCTGGCCTTCTTTGCCGAGCGGGTGAATCTCTGCAAGGGCCGATGGGACCCGGATGGCAGCACGGCAACCGCCTATTGCTGGCTGATCTGGGTAGAGGATCGCCCGCCACTCCCGCCCTTCTGGATTCCGCCCGGCTGCCGGGAAAAGCTGTCGCGGCCCGATGATCGTGAGCGTTTTGCGGCATGGTCGATGGAGCAAGTGGAGGCTGCGGCATGAACCCCGATCTTGCCGCATGGTGCGAGGCCCAGAACCGCATTCGCGATCTGGAGGAAACTCAAGCCATTGCAGGGTTCTTCAGCGAACCCTTCGATCTTTCCGATATCGCCATGATGATGTTCGACGATAAATTCTATATCGCGGCCTATGCGGTTGCCGGTTCGTCCGACCGCTGGCATGCATGCGCCGCGCAGTTACCGGCATTGTTTCTTGAATTCATGGACGCCGGGATATCGGATCACAATCTCTATAAATTGACCGCGCTGATGTTCCGGTGGGCCGGACGTTTCGAAGGCGCGCCCGCAGCCCGCAGGCAATTATGGGAACATCTCAACTTCATCGATCATGACCGGGTCGCGAAGCTGGTGCGCCGTCTGCAAACGCAGGAAAGCGACGGCGCGCGGGTATGGTGCTCGCCGCCATGGCGGATTCCATATGTCGGAGCCGTCCCATGAGCCCCCGCTGGACCAGATACGACGATACGCGCCTTCGCGCCCTGCATATCGAAGGCCATAGCTGCAGCGAAATCGCCGGCATCATCAACCGCAGCACCAAAAGCGTCGAAGGGCGCGTGCGCACGCTCCGATTAAGCGGCACCGGTTTCCCCCGGACATTCTGGGGCCAGGGCGGCAAAGCCATACCCGAACTGCGCCGTACTCTGCCCGAACGTCTCGCGGAACGCGACCGCCGGTTTGCCGTGGTGGCGCCGCTCGACCACGTGCTGATGGGCACGCCACTGCCGGGATGCTCGGCGCTGGACCAAAGACAGAGCGATGATCGCACGAACCGCTCACATTCTCAGGACCCTCCTGAATCATGAAAATCTCTTATCTCGCATATATCCCCTGGCCTCTCGTCTCCGATGCTCTCCTGATCGGATGGATGATGGCCGCCGATCTCGGCCCGGCGCATGGTGAATATTCCGCGCTGATGAAATGGCCGTGCGGATGCCAGCCGGTGAAACCGAAGGAGTCGCGATCATGACCTTCACGCAAGCGCAGATCGAAGCGGCGGCTGAAGCCGGCTATGAAGAGGTCCGCAAGGATCACTCTGCATGGTTGCCATGGAAGAATTTGCCTGCCGATAGCCAGAACAGCGTGCGCCCTGCTTGGATTAGATTTGCCAAAGCCGCCCTCGCAGCCGCCGAGCGCGCGGCGTGGCAGCCGATCGAGACGGAGTTGACTGCGGCCCGAAATCTGATGGCCAAGACTGGTATAATGCTCACCATCTACGCCGAAGAACCTAACGAAAAGGGCCAGAAGTCAATGTCCGGCTGTTTGATAGATGCTGCCGCTGTTGACTGTCTGTCCGTGGCATTTCCGCTGCGCGAATTATGCCGCCATCAAGTAGATGAGCAGGCCGGTTGCTGTCGCTTATGCGGAATCAACGAGGAAGATATTCAATTCCTCCCCGCTCCTCCGGAGCCAACCCCATGAAAGCCGCCCTGCTGATTTCCTGGCTCGCCGTTCTCGCGCTGCTGATTCTCGCGAATGCCGCCCATGCCGAAACCTGCTTCGCCGATGCCTACGGCGTCCGCCGTCATTCCCCCGATGCCTGGCCGTCCTGGACACTGCGCATGCCGGGACATGAGGGAGAGAAATGCTGGTATCCAACAGCGAAGGACAAACGGCATGTCAGATTCGAGAAAACGACGGGGACCGACGCGGCAATATCGCCCCCTGGGATCATCGCCGCATTTCTATCCGCGTGGACTTCTCCTCGCGCCCTGGAACGACAAACGCCTTCCCAAAAGGAAACAACCGAAAGCGAGGTGATGCCAAATGATTGGAATACCTCACGATGCTGCGGTCGATCCACCGAGTCCACTCATGCCACGAGGCCCCGGCTCGCCCGTTCGCTAGCCGGGGCCGCAAACCCCCGCTGCAATCGCGACTGCCGCGCCTATCGCTTCTATCGTGACGTGATGGAATGGGACCGGGAGATGCTGCTGCGCGTATGGGAGGGCGAACGGTGACCCGCATTATTTCGCTCGGTGCCGGAGTCCAAAGCACCACTATGGCGCTGATGGCCGCGCATAGCGAGATTGTTCCGATGCCGGATTGCGCGATCTTCGCGGATACGGGATGGGAACCAAAGGCTGTTTATGAACATCTCGATTGGCTGGAAACGAAGCTCCCCTTCCCAGTCCATCGCGTATCCGCCGGTAATCTGCGGTCGGACGCGCTCGCAAAGACCAATTCGACCGGACAACGCTATGCGTCCGTTCCGTGGTTCACGTTATCGGCGGGCGGCAAAATGGGAATGGGCCGTCGTCAATGCACTGCGGAATACAAACTGCGCCCCATCCAACGGAAGGTCGTAGATTTGCTGGGAGGACGGCCGCGGGGTGGGTGCCGAATGATGATCGGCATATCCCAGGACGAAGTAATACGCATGAAGCCTTCGCGCGTACAATACATCGTCAATGAATGGCCGCTTATCGAGAAAGGAATGGATCGTCGGGCTTGCGCGGATTGGCTGCTCGAAAAATACGATCGCCGCGCTCCGCGTTCGGCGTGCTGTGGCTGCCCTTTCCGGTCGAATGAGGAATTTCGCGCGCTGACGCCGCAAGAGTTCGCCGACACGGTGATGATAGATCGCGCCATCCGCAATCCGCATAATGGCATCAGATGGCAGCAATTCATCCACTCAAAGCGAATTCCATTGGAGCAAGTAGATTTGTCAACACCGGAAGAGCGTGGCCAGCTCAATCTTTTTTTGAACGAATGCGAAGGGATGTGCGGAGTATGAGCGCCCGCCTCCGCCATCGCTGGTCCGCGCGCGATGTAAGATCGCCGGAACTCTCGATCCGCACTTGCCTCAAATGCAATCTCCAAATGCATTCCTGCCATGATTACGAATTCGTCCGCTCCGGCGGCGACATCGGCACGCATTGGAAAGAGTATTTCACGGCCGACCATCCGGATGTGAGGCTGACGGTAATGCCGCAGTGCGTGGCGGTGGAAGCGGAGGCGGCTGCGTCATGAGCCGCATCGAGCACCTCGCCGAAGGCGTCACGCTCTATCTCGGCGATTGCCGGGAAATTCTGCCTTCGCTGGGGAGAGTCGATGCGGTGGTGACTGATCCGCCGTATGGGATTAACGAAAACAGCGACAAGGTAGCCTCTCGCGGAAAGGCGGCGCGAGCAATCGACTATGGGAAGTTCGATTGGGATAAAGAGCGGATAGATGTCGAAACGTTGGCGTTGGTGCGTGCTGCTGGGACATGGCAGATCATTTTCGGCGGAAACTATTTCCCGCTACCGCCCGCAACGTGCTGGCTAGTTTGGGACAAGCTTAACGGCGATAATGATTTCGCTGATTGCGAGCTGGCATGGACAAACCTCCCGAAGGCTGTCCGCCGTATCCAATGGCGCTGGAATGGCATGATCCGTGCAGAAAAAGGTGTCCGCGAGCATCCCACACAAAAGCCTCGCGAGGTCATGAAATGGTGCATTGAGCACTTACCTTCCGATACCCACACCATCCTCGACCCTTTCATGGGCTCCGGCACCACAGGCGTTGCCGCCGTGAAACTCGGCCGCAAGTTCATCGGCGTCGAGATCGAACCGAAATATTTCGACATCGCCTGCCGCCGCATCGCCGAAGCGCTCAAGCAGCCTGATCTGTTCGTCGAAAAGCCGAAGCCTCCGAAGCAAGAGGCGTTTCTGTGATCATCCGCCGCCGCCATACCAAGAACTTCACGGTGATCGGCAACGCTCTCTTCGACGACGAGCGCTTGCAGGCTGATGAAGTCGGTATTCTGGCATTCCTGCTTTCACGGCCGAACGATTGGGAGGTGAGACGCCCCGCGCTCATGCGCCGCTGGGGTTACGGCGAGAAGGCGATCAAGCGCGTGCTATTCAGCCTGATCGGCGCCGGCTGGTGTATCGCCCGCAAGACGCGCCTGTCGAATGGCACCTTCAACATCATTTACGAGGTCAGGGACGAACCGGGTCCGCCGCTCTCCGAGGAAGAAATCCGTAGGACTTTGTCGCTGGAGTCCAGCGAGGCCGCTACGGTTGAATCCGAGGAAGACGGCAACTTGGACCAGCCCCCCGTGAGGGCGGGTCCACCCCCCCGTCAGCGAGGGGTGGATGACCAGGGGGTGGTTGAAGGGGGGGTGGTCTGTAATAAAGACCACTTACTAAATACGGATTCAAAAAATACTGAATCCACCCAAGCGACGTGGTCGAATTTCAGAAAAACATGGCCTCCCGAGCACATCATCAGTGCGTTCGCATGCGAAAACAGCTTTGCCGAACTGACGGATGAAAACAGGGAAGCGGCTTTTCGAGGAATCGAACCGTACCTTGCGGAATGCCGCTCAAGACAGCGCAAGGTCTGCGATCTCGCCACCTATCTGCGGGAACGACGATGGGAACGCGTACCGGCTTCCATCAAGGCTTGGCCGATCAAGGGCGGCACGCCTGGAGCATTCCGGTGGCTGGAATATCACAAGGCCATGGGGCAGCCGACGGGTTTCATGGAAGAATGTTTTGCGACCGGAAAACTTTGGTACGCGAAATCCGAATGGCCGCCGGCTATTCCGCCCAAATCGACCGGCCCGCCGCCTGCTCCTTCGCTGGCGACCGAACATGACCTCGATGATTTGGCAAGGGAATCCCGCAGATGAACTGGCACATCGCATTAACCGAACCGGGCGCCGACCGCATTGCGGCGGAAGCGCTGCGCAACCGCTGTTATCTGGTCTATCGCCCGATCCTGCCGATCATGGTGCGCCACGGCCGCGGCCGGCTGCGATCGGTGATGAAATCGATGTTTCCCGGATATCTGTTCGTCATCGACAATCAGGTGGGAAGCTGGGAGCGATTGCGAAATGCCGTCGGCGTGCGCGCGTTCGGCAGCCTGTTGATGATCAACGGCCACCTCGCCATCCTTGAAAACGGGATCATCGAAATGATCAAGGCAACCGAGCAAAGACTTTGCACGGAAACGATGAAACGCGAAAAGGTGAATGTCCCATTTCACGTCGGTGAGACGGTCCGCATCGAGGATGGTCCGTTCGTCGGGCTGTTCGGCAACATCGAGACCCTTGACGACATGCAGCGAATTTGTTTGCTTATGTCGCTGTTCGGACGTGAGTCGCGCGTCTTTGTCCCCCTTGAGCATCTGTTGCCAGCATGATGGCGATCGGTGCGCGTGCTACGTCCGGCAACGAGTTTCCGGCCTGAAGCCGGGCGCAGGTTCACGTTCCGCCGTCTCAGACGGCTTACCATCCCCACGATGAGGGACGCCCGCCGGCAATAGGTTTCAATTTACGGCGAAGGTCATGGATGTCGCGGCGCCCGCTGCCATGTTTCAGTAGTCGTAAGCGAAAGCCCCGCCACTGGCCGAATAATCCGGTCAAGCGGGGCTTTTTGCATTTAGTAGGAGCCCGTCCGACGGTTCGGGCTCTGCTCTCATGAGCGGTTCCTCCCTGACTGGGCCGCAGTCGCATGAAACTGGCTGCGGTCCATTTTCCTCAATGTTACCAAACAGACTCAACAGGACTCGATTTGTGTCGGCTCTCGGAAATCCCAAACACGAGCGGTTTTGCCAGGAGCTTCACAAACTTGTTTGGGCGGGTGGCTCGACGAAGGAAAGCCGCATTACTGCCTATCAGGCGGCGGGCTTTATGGCATTGGGCGAGTCTCTCAACGATAACGCGCGCCGGTTCGCCAATCTCAAGCACATCAAGGCGCGGCTGGCGGAGTTGAGCGATTACGCGGCCAAGCTGGCCGGTATCGACGCCGGATGGGCGATGCTCCGGCTCAAGCAACTCGCCGAATCCAATCTTGACGATTACCTCGGACCGGCGGACGAAGACCACAATCGGTATTTCACTATCGGCAAGACCTCCCGCGAAAAGCTCGGACTGCTGTCTGAATTATCGCTGGACGAGGAAACAATTGACGGCCCCGAAGGTCCAATTGGCCGTGTTCGCAAGACAAGGGTCAAACTGCATGACCGCGTGCAGACCATCGCGCTGATGGCGAAGATCGCCGGCTGGAATGCGCCCACCAAGATCGCCCCGACCGATGGCGAAGGCACCGGCCCGGCTGTCGTCGAAGTGCGCTGGAAAGACCCGGTCGACGCTCCTACGGAGGACGCATGAGCGCCCATCTCGCCGATCTGCTGCATGGCGAAGCGGTGCCGGCCGCTCCCCGAGTCGAAGAGCCCGGGGAGCCGGTCACGCTCTTCATCGTGCGCCATGGCGCGACCAGGCTCAACAACCAGACCGATATGTCGGAAGACCGCATCCGCTCCTGGACGGACGTTCCGCTTGTCGAAGAAGGCCGGGCGGAAGCCCGCCGCGCCGCGCTCAAGCTCAAGGGCAAGGGCATCCATGCCATCGTCGCCTCCGATCTCGTCCGGGCAAAAGAGACCGCGGAAATCATCGGCAAAATCATCGGCGTTATGTCGGAAGTATCGCTGAAGCTGCGCCCCTGGAAGCTCGGCAAGTTCACCGGCGCGCCGACCTCCAAGGCGCTGCCGGAAATCGCCAGATATGTCCGCAACAAACCGGACGAGCCGGTTCCGGAGGGCGAAAGCTTCAACCAATTCAAGACGCGGATGTTCGAAGGCTTCGCCGATGCGGTCGAAGCCCATCGGGAAGGCTTGCTGATCGTTTCGCATCATCGCGATCTCCAGACGATCGAAGCCTGGGACCGTGCCGGCCAGCCGCCGGATCATGCCATCGACCTCGACGTATTCTTGCAGAAGGGCGAGCCGCCGGGCGCGATCAGGATGCTCAAGACCAGTCTGGCGGCATTGCGGGGAAGCGGGATGAAGGATTACGCGGCGGTCAACGATCAGGCGCGGGACGCCATGGGAAAAGCGGCCATCGACCGCGACGACGGCAAGTTCTCCCATGACGAAGTGCAATATGGCCTCGCCAAGCCAAATGGCCGCAAGTGCGGAGCCTGCAAGTATTTCCATGGCAAGGATAACTGCGAGTTGGTGGTAGCTCCGATCTATCCGGGCGGGTGGTGTAATAAATTCAGGGCAAAAGCCGGCGATGTTGCGGAAACGCCACGACAAGAAGCCGCAGAACAAGGCCCGCGCGGCGATATGAGCGATGTAATGGCCCACGGCCGCGCCATCGCGGGCGCCAAGGCGCTGCATGCCGTCGGGCACATCAGCGAGCGGCAGCGCGACAAGCATATCAGCGCCTCGCAGAAGGCAATTGGCGGCGGGCGGAAGCCGTTCGGGGCGTTTGTGCCATGAAGTTGCTTTATGTCGCGCAAAACGGCAAAGGTCCCTTTGCGATCGAAGCCGAGCGCGGCGACGGTTCACAAGTGAGATTTTGTTATCCGACCGAGGCCATGCGCGCGGATTGGATCGGTGCGGTTCATGAATTCGAGCGATGCGAAAAAGCATGGCCGGTTGAGGCAACTGCATCATGACTGCATCCCGCCGCTCTCACCAATGTTCCAAAGCCGGCTGCGACAGCGAAGCCCGCTGGCAACTGTTCGTGCGCTTCGTCACCACGACGCCGAAAGGCAATCTCATTCCGATGACGGGCGAGTCCACCATCAAGGTCTGCGACCGCCATCGCGAGGCGGCCTGCGAGTCGTTTCTGTCGGAGCGCAATCTCGATGCCTTTGCGATTGGGCTTGCGAAAGAAAATCTCGGCGTGCCGCATCCGGCCAACATTCAATTCGAGTTCGCCGAGATCAAGCGGCCATCCGCGCGGCTCGAAATCAATTCGATGATCGCGCAATGCGACCGCACCGGCTGCGTCAATCCGGCGAAGTGGCAGATCGTCCTCAAGCTGTGGGCGATCGGCCAGACCAAGGCGCGCCATGAACCATCCAAAGCGCTGATTTCGCTTTGCGTGTGCCAGCGGCACCGCCAGGAAAGCACCGTCAAGAATGTGCTGAGCCAGGAAGCCAAATCGAAGCTGACGGTGCAGCTCGCCGAGCGCGGCTTCCCGATGCCGGATTTCCGGCTGGCGGAACTGGAGTTCATCGAAGTCAAGGATGGTCGGAAGACGGAGCCATCGAAGTTCGCGGCGGTAGTGGATGGGGTGGCGTGATGCATGGAATTGTTGGATCGATTCCGCTTGAGTATGATGAGCTTGCTGCCGCTTTTGTCGATGGGCACGAAATCAGCGATGAGAGGTTGGCTTCTTTGCGACACGCGGTATCGGTTGGCACATATATGAGTTTATGCAATCAGCGTATGCAAAACCATGAACGCCAGATCGCAAAAGAGCGAGCCGCAGAACGAGCCGCAAAAGTGAAGCAATGCCTTGATGTTCGCGGGGTGTTAGGAAACAGCGATCAGAAGCTCGATGCGATCATCACGCTGCTGGCAATGGATAAATAGCGATGCCCGTCGTGAGCAAAGCCCAGAACGCCGCCATGCATGCCGCCGCCGAAGGCAAGTCTACGCTCGGCATTCCGCCGTCGGTCGGGCGCGAGTTCACTGCCGATCAGGCGCCGGGCTCGGTCAAGAAGCTGCCGATGCATGTCAAGCCGGCCAAGCCGGAGAAGAAGCCACGCAAGCCATTCGGGAGTTTTGCGCCGTCATGAACGATGAACGCTACAGGCATTCCGCCGCTATCCAGCCGATCGAGTTTACTGTTGATGCTGCAGGGGAGCGACATTTCGCCTCGGAATGTCAGCCGTTGCGGACGATTATCAATCCGGAGTCCGTGTATCAAATGGCTGTTGGGCTGGATATCGATTATAAAAACGGCATTGCGACATTCACGCTCGACGGCAAGACCGTCATCTACGACCGCACCGGCTTCGATCTCCGGGGTAACTGGATTTGCGATCTGCGCATCGGATCGAAGCGCGGCATCGAGGGCTGACCGGGCGGTGCATGAATGTTCGCGTCAAGCCCATCATCCTCGACTATGCGCCGCGCCCGCAATTCCTCCCCTATCACCGGCGGACGCAGCGCTGGGCCGCGCTGATCTGCCACCGGCGCGCCGGCAAGACGGTTTCGACGCTTAACGATCAGATCAAATTGGCAGTGACGCAGGCTCTGCCGGATGGCCGCTATGCATTCGTGCTGCCATACCGGGCGCAGGCGAAAGAAGTCGCCTGGAAATATCTCAAGCGTTTCGCCGCGCCGCTGCTGACGGCGCCGCCGCGTGAGAGCGAGTTGAGTGTCGACCTTATCGGCGGCCCGACCTTGCGTCTCTATGGCGCGGATAACCCGGACTCGTTGCGCGGCGGCTATTTCGACAACGTCGTGCTCGATGAATTCGGCGACATGCTGCCGGATGTCTGGTTCGAGGTGGTACGGCCGATGCTCGCGGACCGTCACGGTTCGGCAACCTTCATCGGCACCATCAAGGGCGCCAATGCGTTCTGGAAGCTGTTCGAGGCGGCACAGCGCGATCCGGTGTGGTTCACCATGCTTCTGAAAGCGAGCGAAAGCGGCATTCTTCCGGCATCCGAACTCGCGGACATGCGCCGCGACATGGGCGAAGACCGCTACAGGCAGGAAATGGAGTGCGATCCCAACGTTGCGATCAAGGGCGCATTCTATGCCGATGAGATGCGCGTCATGGAAGCGGAAGGCCGCATCCGCCCGATCACGATCTCGCGGGACATCCCGGTGCGCACTGGCTGGGATATCGGCCGCACCGATTCGACGGCGATCACGTTCTGGCAATGCGTCGGCCATGAACGGCGTCTGGTCGATTACTACGAAATGTCCGGGAAGATCATCACCCATTACGCTGACGTTCTCTACGAAAAGAAGCACGAGCATGGCTGGAAATACGCCGAGCATTATTGGCCCCATGACATGCTCGCCCACATGTTGGACGCCGAAAAATCCCGCATCGAAATGATGCGCGACAAGGGCGTGATCGGCGAAATCGTTCCGGCTCATGACGTGCTGGAAGGCATCAACGCGGTGCGCAAGATGCTGGCGCGCACCTGGATCGATTCCACCCGCTGCAAGCGCATCATCGATGCGCTGCGGCAGTACCGCAGGGAATGGGACCCGCGCATCCAGATGTGGAAGCCTTCGGAGTTCAAGGACTGGACCAACAACGGCTGCGATTCCGTTCGCACCTTCGCGGTCGGCTTCGACGATCCGGCGCCGACCCGTCCCCGATCGGAGCGGCGGCGGTCGAGCGACAACAGCGGCGTGACGAGTTGGGCGGCATAAATGGCGATCGTAACTGACGCTGATGGCAAGGAAACGGTCGGCGGCATCGTGGCGCTGCGCAACGCCTTCGTGGAAGCAGCCGGCGGCAAGCTGGTCTGTCTCGACTGCTCACTCGGCTACGATCACAGCCAGGCGCCCAATGGGCAATTGCTGACGTTCTCCGGCTATTGGGCAGGCGACCGGACGAAGCCGTTCCATGTGACGGAATACGTGCCACCGGGTGTCGCGGCGGCGCCGCATGCGCGGGCGGCGGCGCGGGAATTGATTGAATCGCAGCAAGGGGAAAGCTGATGGCGAATATCACGCCGACGATTACCCGCGTCGTTGGGCAAGGCGGCCTTGATGGATATCAGGTCATCTGGGCGACGATGCATAACGGGGATGTCGGGCTTCCGGTCGGCAGCGCGATTGGTGACGGTGCGAGTGCAGTGGTGCCATCCGGTGGCGGTTTCTTCGCCGGCTTTGCCGATAAAAGCGCGGCGATCACCGGAACATTCGGGGCCGGCGGCAATATGGTGATCGAGGGATCGAACGATGGTGGAACGACCTATTTCGCCCTCACCACGCCGATCGGCGGCGGCCTGGGAACGATCACGGCCGCAGCACTGAATGCCGTCACCGAAGCGGTGCTCTGGCTAAGGCCGCGTGTTTCCGCCGGCGATGGTACCACCGCGCTCACTGCAACCATGTTCTTCCGCAAAACGCAGACTCCATAAGGAACATCATCATGCCGAATTCTGATCTCGCCCAGGCCGCCAACGATATCCGCTGGCTGTCCACCCGCTTCAAAGGACTGATCGGTGCTGCGGATGCGCTCGACAGTCTCGGCTCGATCGAGAATGCGATCGAGGAAGCCAAGACGCGCCATGCCGGTTTGATGAAAGACGAGCAGGACGCCCGTCAGCGGCTCGACGAAATCAACGGCAAGGTGACGGCGAAAGCCAAGGAGCATGATGATCTGGCAGAACGGCATGCGACACTCAAGGCCGATTACGACCGGGTGACGGGATTGATCGCCCAATTGGGAAACAGGGTGGCTTAGTAACGTATTCGGCATGCCGATATTCCGCTTGGAATGGTGTCGCCCGCATGATTAAGGCGAAGGTTTCATGAGCCGGCTACTCGATGCGAACGGCTTTCCGGTATTCGAAAAACCTGATCTGGAAGTGTTCGCGTTCAGTCCGACATCGGCGGACTTCCATATGATGCTGCGCAAGATGCAACGCGATCAAGGTTCGATCAGCGATCGGGAAATGGCACTGGCCGAGAAGATCGCAGGTCCATCGGCGCAGAAATCGGAACGCACCATCTTCAATCCCTTCACGGGCGAAGTGCGACGGGAACGCATTCGCCTGGAAACCTACAACAAAAGTCGGCGCGGCTGGGAACCGGGACTCCCGTCCGAGATATTGGAGTGAAGAATGGCGATCTACTCTGTTGCCTCGCGCACAGTGACGGGAACGACGACCGTATCCACGGCAGAGTTCATTGCCGGCGCGTCTCGGCATTATCGCTTGCTTGAGATCGGTCTTTCTCAGAATGCGGCCACTGCCGGCGTTTTTGGATTCGGCACGCCGGCCGCGATCGGCGTCACGCCGACTTCACCGATCACGGTACTGATCGAGGAAGGCGGCATCACAACGGCCGGGGCGACAACGATCGCAACGGCTTGGGGTACGGCCCCGACGCAACCGACAAACTTTTTCCGCCGCTGGTCATTGCCGGCCAATATCGGCGCGGCCTTCATCGAGACATTCCCGCGCGGGCTTACGAAACTGTTGGGCACCTCGACGGTGCTATTCAATATCGCTGCGACGCCGCTGTCCGATTTCTGGATTGTTGTAGATGAGTGACAAATGGCAATCTACAGCAAAGGCTTTGCGATCCAGACGCTTACTGCTGGCGCGGCAAGTTTCGAGATTTATGGCATCGCGCAGGACCGCACCGCACTGCTGGGATTGCTGCTGACGCTGACGAGCGCTCCCGGCGCGGCCAGCACCTTCGGCTTCGGCGTACCGGCGGCGATCGGACAGGGTCCGACACTACAGGCAATGAACAATGAAGATGGCGGCGCATTGGCCGATCTGTTCCCTACGATGACGACCGCATGGGTTACATCGCCGACTGCACCGACACAATTTCTGCGCCGCTTCACGCTGGATAATGTCGTCGGCCAGGGCCAACCGATCATGTTTCCTCGCGGATTGAACTTGACGGCCGGCTCTTCGTTCGTGTTGTGGAACATCACGGCTGTCGGCAATACCTCGATTAATCTGATCGTGGATGATTGAGATGTCCGGCATCTATGGCGTATCCGAAACACAATATTTTCTGTTTTCCGGAATGCCGGTATTCGAAATCGTCAGCGTGCCGGCCGGATATCCCAAGATCAGGGAAATCTGGTTGACGCTCGGTACTCTCATCACCGCACAGGTAACATCGCTCGGTCTTGGTATTCCCGCTGTGGCAGGCACGACGCCGGTCAGAAGCCGTTACATTTTGCCGGAAGATTTGTCGCCATCGTCCACGTTTACCAGAGTCGTTTCGGATTGGAATGTGCCGCCGACGAGTCCGACCACTTTTCAGCGGCGCATCAGTCTGCCGAGCACGGCCATCGGTGCGATGAATGCAGTTCCGCTACGGTTTCCGCGGGCCGGGCTTATCGTTCCGAACGGCCAGACGATGGTGTTGTGGTGCATCACTGCGGCGGCAAAGGGCAATTTTCTGACGGCCAGTTTCGTATTCGAGGATTGATCCATGAGCCTGATCATCGGTGCCAGCAATACCAATGTCAGCATAGCGATCGCGAATGACCAAAGTATCCATGATCCGGATTTGTCGAGCGATACTTGGAACGGCTATACTTATGGTTTCGGCGAAGGCTTATGGCGGCGCTCGCGGCCCGTCAACACACCCAACCAGTTGGGATCGCCAGCATGGGAACCCTTTGCATCGTCTCATGGCGTATGGGATTGGATGACGCAGCGGACCGGCGGCGGCTTTGAACGCACGCAAATGTTTGGTCAGACGCTGGACCAGAACAGCAATGCGGTCGCGAATGCAGTCGTGTCGATGCTTGATGTGCCGACTGGCGCTATCGTCGATACATTCACCACGGATGCGGGCGGAAATTATTTTGTCGGCAATCCTTATGGTGCCGGTCGCGGTCAAGCCATCGCGCAACGGTCGGGTTCGCCGGACGTTGCCGGTGCCAGTGACAATAACCTGCCATGAGCGTAACGAAGTGCGGCATTGTCGTTTCCGCCGGATCGAAGATCATCCGGCGCGTCGTCGTGCCCGACAATGACGCTACCGAGCTGAGCTTTCATCCAGTCGCGGCCGGCGAGGAGATGCTTGTTGCCGATCTCGCAAGTGCGCCTGCCGCGCCCGATGTCAGCGCGATCCTCGACTGGCTCGTGCATGGCAAGACGGGCGTCGTCCCGCCCTCAAGCCGATGTGCGGTTGTCGTCAAGGCCAATGCGATCAGCGGCAACGTCGTTGACGTAAAACATGCAGACCCGGCATTCGATAGCGTTCCGGGAGCCGTACTGATGCTTCATCCAACCGTAGCGATCGGGTGGACATGGAGCGCGTCTTCAGGTCTGCAACCTCCGGCTTCGGCAGTGTAGGCCAAAGGAGGAATAATCCTCCATGGCCAAGATTTTCATCCTCGCTGGAACCTCGTTCCAGATTCCATATGACTGCAATCTTGTCGACAGGGTCGACGGACTCGGGTCCGGCGGCGGCGGCGGAACGACATCAGGCAATGGCGGCGGCGGTGGCGGCAGCGGCGCCTGCTATACGTTTGCAACGGCGATATCGTATGCGCCGGGCGCCAGCGTCGCCATTGCCATCGCGGCATCGCAGCCCGCATCGGCGTCATCTGTCGCGGGGCCGCCGACGAAGTTCGATATCACCCGCAACGTTCTGGCGGTTAACTCCGGGCTGTGCGGACTCAATACCGGCAACACGAACACTGCGGCGGCGGCGCCCTCGATCACGGGTTGCGTCCCGCTCGCCAATGCCACACCCGGAGGTGCGGGCGGCGCCGGCTCGGGATCGAACGGCGGTGGTGGCGGCGGCGGGGCAGCCGGACCGAATGGTCCCGGCGGCGCGGGCACCGCGGCGCCG
>Ga0075030_100002359_pt1 | contig 17119 bp, 13 predicted proteins | sample LitLauG_LLR_2012_FD_71393 | JGI IMG/M metagenome (GOLD analysis project Ga0075030, IMG submission 71393) | Freshwater sediment microbial communities from Pennsylvania, USA - Little Laurel Run_MetaG_LLR_2012 | ecosystem: Environmental > Aquatic > Freshwater > Creek > Sediment | place: USA... | reverse complement strand
CGAAGGACAGGTCGTCGCGGAGGTACTTCATCAGGTTGAGGCTGGCCAGGTTGCACGCCGAGTTGTCGAGGTGCATGTACTCCGAACAGGGGTTGGAGCCGTTGATCCGACCGGTGTTGGAGGCGGTGTGCCACTTGTTGATGGTGGTGTCGAACTGCATGCCGGGGTCGGCGCACTCCCAGGCGGCCTGGGCGAACTGACGGAACAGCTCCCGGGCCGGCACGGTCCGGATGGGCTCGCCGTCGGCGCGGGACGTCAGGTCCCAGTCGCCGCCGTCCACCACGGCCTGCATGAACTCGTCGGTCACCCGGACCGAGTTGTTGGCGTTCTGGTACTGGAGGCTGATCGAGTCCTTGCCGTCCAGGTCCATGTCGAACCCGGCGTCGCGCAACACCCGCGCCTTGCGCTCCTCGATGGCCTTGCACCAGATGAAGTCCTCGATGTCCGGGTGGTCGGCGTCGAGGATGACCATCTTGGCGGCACGACGGGTCTTGCCGCCCGACTTGATGGTCCCGGCGGACGAGTCGGCACCCCGCATGAAGCTCACCGGGCCGGAGGCGGTGCCCCCGCCCTTCAGGAACTCGTGGGACGAACGGATGCGCGACAGGTTGACGCCGGCACCCGAGCCACCCTTGAAGATCACGCCCTCCTCGGTGTACCAGTTGAGGATGGAGTCCATCGTGTCGTCGACCGACAGGATGAAGCACGCCGAACCCTGCTGGGGCACGCCGGCCACGCCGATGTTGAACCAGACCGGCGAGTTGAAGGCGGCCATCTGGTGGACGATCAGGTGCTTGAGCTCGGCCCGGAAGGCGTCAGCCTCCTCGTCGTCGACGAAGTAGCCGTCCTTGACGCCCCATGCGGCGACGGTGTCGACCACCCGGTCGGCCACCTGGCGCAGCGACCACTCGCGCTCGGGCGTCCCGGGCGTCCCCCGGAAGTACTTCTGGGCGAGGATGTTCGTGGCGTTGAGGCTCCAGCTCTCCGGCACCTCGACGTCGAGCTGCTCGAAGGCGACGGCGCCATCGCGGTAGTTGGTGATCCTGGCGTCGCGTCGCTCCCAGACGACCCGGTCATAAGGGTGGGTGTCGGCGGTGGTGTAGTGGCGGCGGATGCCGATGCCGACTCGCTGGGGTGCGATGGCCATGGATGGTCCTCTTTCTGTCGTCGTCGGTGCTGCGGGGCGTGCTGCGGTGCTGCCGGGGTGTCTCCCACCCGGGAGGAGTTCGATCACGATGTGCCGTGCAGGGAGGGCCGGTGGGCGGTGCGTCTGCCCCGTCTGCAAGTCCGCCGCCGCCGGAGAATCCGCCAGTTCCGTCTTGCCCCGACCGCCCGGGTCCTCCCCCATCGTATCCGGCCGATGCGGCCGAATTGTGATGGAGACACAATATGTTGTGGTCTTCCCTCCCCCGAGGTACGAGATAGTGGGTCTATTACAGCAGTGTAGTTACGCCGCTGTCAACGAACTCCGACCGGATCTGCTCCGATCGGCGGCGCGAACTTCCTGCTCGGAGGGCGTTCGCGAAGGTTTGCAAATCATTGCTGGGCGCGAGCACTCCCCAGGCACGACCGCGGCGTCCGCTCCCCCGCCCGCCGCCGTCGGTACAGTCGCCCTGTGCCCTCGACGAACCCCGTGTCCATCGCCGTGGACGCCGGCACCACCGGCGTGCGGGCCCTCGTGGTCGACGAACAGGCCTCCGTGGTCGACATCGCCTACCGGGAGCTCACCCAGTACTTCCCCCGACCGGGCTGGGTGGAGCACGACGCGGACGAGATCTGGCGGGCCGTGCGCGACACCCTCGGCGAGGTGGTCGGCCGGCTGACCGACGACGGCCGGGTGGCCCGCGCCATCGGGGTCACCAACCAGCGCGAGACGGTGGTGGCCTGGGACCGGGGCACCGGTCGACCGCTCCACCGGGCGCTGGTGTGGCAGGACCGCCGGACGGCCGACCGGTGCGCGGCGCTGGCCGCAGCCGGACACCTGCCGTTGGTGCGGGAGCAGACCGGACTGGTCCTCGACCCGTACTTCTCCGGGTCCAAGATGCAGTGGCTCCTCGAGGAGGGCGGGGTCGGAGCCGGGCCCGACCTGGCGCTGGCCACCGTCGACACCTGGATCCTGTGGAACCTGACCGGCGGCACCGACGGCGGCGTGTTCGCCACCGACGTCACCAACGCCTCGCGCACCATGCTCTTCGACATCGTGGTCCGGCGATGGTCCGGCGAGCTGTGCGACCTGTTCACCGTGCCGGAGCGCGCCCTGGCCGAGGTGCGGCCCAGCTGCGGCCGGTTCGGCCGCGTGGCGGCCGACGTGCTCGGCGGGTCGTCACCCCTGTCCGGCGTGCCGGTGAGCGCCATGGTGGGCGACCAGCACGCGGCCCTCTTCGGCCAGGCCTGCTTCGACCGGGGCATGACCAAGGCCACCTTCGGCACGGGCAGTTTCATCCTGATGAACGTGGGCGACACCTGCCCGCCACCGGTCGACGGCCTACTGACCACGCTGGCCTGGGACCTCGGCACCGACGGCGATGTGGCCATCGGGGCCGACGGCGGCCCGCGGGACGGACGGGGCTCGCTCGCCTACGCCGTCGAGGGATCGGTGTTCGTGGCCGGCGCCGGGGTGCAGTGGCTGCGGGACGGGCTCGGGATCATCGACGACTCCTCCGAACTCGAGCCCCTGGCCCGATCGGTCGAGTCGACCGAGGGCGTGGTCATCGTGCCGGCGTTCACCGGGCTGGGCAGCCCCCACTGGGACCCGGGAGCCCGGGGCACCATCACCGGACTCAGCCGGGGCATCGGCCGGGCCCACCTGGCCCGGGCCATGATCGAGGCCATGGGCTTCCAGGTCAGCGACGTGCTGGAGGCGATGGCCGGCACCGGCACGGCGCCGACCGTGGTCCGGGTGGACGGAGGGGCCGCCGTCATGAGGCTCCTGCTCCAGCACCTCGCCGACCAGGCCAGGCTGGAGGTGGTCCGCCCCCGGTCGGTCGAGACGACCGCCCTGGGTGCCGCCACCATGGCCGGCCTGGCCGAGGGCGTGTGGGGCTCGCTGGACGACCTCGTCGCCCTGTGGTCGGCCGACGCCTCGTTCACCCCGGAGGCGGACGAGGCGGTGGCGGCCGTCGCCCACCAGGCGTGGCGGCGGTCGGTCGACCGGTCGCGGGGTTGGGTGGACTGACCGGGACGGTGCTCCGAAGGGCCTTCCTCAGGCCAGTTCGCGCCAGCCGTGGTCGGCCAGCTCGGCCATGATGGCGATCCACTGGCGCTCCCGGGACCGGAAGACCGGTGCGGTGCGGCCCACCACCAGCACCACTCCGGCCCGGACCATCTCGGCGGCGGCCACCCCCGGGCTCTGGTCGACGGACGATCCCGACTCGTCCGCCCCGACCGGCGGGGACAGCGGGGCGACGGCCCACAGCGCCATGGCCCGCAGCTCGTCATCGGACGGCGCGTCCCCGTGGGTGGCGGCCACCCGGGTGGTGTCGGCGTCGATGACCGCGGCGAAGTCCGCCACCAGGCTGTGGCGGACCCGGTCGGCCAGCCGGTCGAGCAGGGCGTCCGGCGACACCTGCACGAACAGTTCGGTGGCGATGTCGAGCAGTTCGGCGTGCCGGTCGGGCAGCGGGCCCTCGACGGCCCGGAGGGTCTCGATGGCGACGCCGTCCACCTCGAGGATCTCGTCCCGCAGCAGGTCGAGCAGGTGGTCGCCGGCCAGTCCGACCCCCAGCTCGTCGACCACCACCCCGTTGTCGCGCTGGAGGATGTCGATCGAGACCACGTCGCCGCCCACCGACCCGATGCGGCTGGCCACGGCGCCGAGGGCCCCGGGTCGGTCGGGCAGCTGGACGCGGATCAGGTAGTTCGGCACCGGCTCAGGGTAGAGGGGGATTGTGTCGGCACGGTTTCCAACTGGTTACGACCTCTGCTCCGTGCTCGCAATGCCGGTTGCGGTCACCTCGGTCGGTGCCGGCTTCTTCCGGCTGGCGTACTCGTCCACGTAGACCTGGCCCGAGAGCGCGGCGATGCCCCGCTGGACGGCGTCGGTCAGGGCGCGCAGCTCCTCCTGCCCCGGGGCCCGGGTGCCGTCGGGGCCGGCCGGCCGGTCGCCGGCCTGCCACGACCCGGTGGCGATGCGCTCGCCTCCGAACTCGTAGGTCACGGGTGGTCCGAACCGCACGGTGACCGCACGGAACGGACGCATGACCATGCTCCCGGGCGGTTGCACCTTGCGGGTGCCGAGGATGCCCACCGGCACCACCGGCACGTTGCAGCCGATGCTCAGCCGGGCCACCCCGGTCTTGCCCTTGTGGAGCCGGGCGTCGGGGGCGCGGGTCCCCTCGGGGTAGATGGCCAGCACCCCGCCGCCCCGGAGCACCTCGGTGGCGGTGTCGAGGGCCCGCTGCGACGCGTCGCCACCGCTCCGGTTCATCGGGATCTGGCCGGCGGCGCGGAAGAACCACGCCGTCTTCCAGCTGTCGAAGTACTCGGCCTTGGCCACGTAGGTGACCCGCCGTTTCACGACCAACGGCAGGAAGAACGAGTCGCAGAACGACTGGTGGTTGGCGGCCAGGATCACCGCACCATCGGCCGGGATGTGCGCACGGCCCTCGACCCGGACCCGCCACAGCAAGCGGAGGAACAGGCTGATGATCGCCTTCATGATCCAGTAGGCCACGGCAAACGGTAACCCCGTGTGTGCTGTACTGCACTGATGACCCAGACATCCCAGGAAACCGCCTCGTACGAGGTCCTCGGACGGACCATCGGGCTGCCCGTCCAGGTCCGGCGCGCCGCCCAGTGGGGCGTCCAGTACCTGGTGCCGGCGGCCGCCGCCCAGCGGATCGTGGACCCGACCGGGCTCGAGGTGACCGGCCCCCTGCCGGGCCGTGCGCTGCTGGCGCTGGCCGTCTGCCGCTACGACGACACCGACCTCGACGCCTACCACGAGGTGGCGGTCAGCTTCGTCGTCCGCCGGCACGACGCGCCGAGGGGCGTGTCCGCCGCCCGACGCCTGCGGGAGTTCGGTTCGGGGGACATCGGCGCCTACATCCACCGTCTGCCGGTGGACCAGGAGTTCACCTGCGCCGCCGGGCGCGACGTGTGGGGCTACCCGAAGTGGATCACCACCATCGACATCGACGAGCCGGCGCCGGGCGGGGCGCGGGGCACCGGCACCACGGTGCGTCTGGTCGACGACGGGGTCCACGCCCTCACCCTGACCATGGCCGCCGGGGGCCCGATCAAGCTGCCGTCCCAGGCACCGCCCAGCTATTCGTTCCGGGACGGGGTCCTGCGGCGGACGCCGTGGGTGACCTCGTCGGAAGGCGTCACCGGCCGGTTCGGCGGGGCCACCCTGGTGTTGGGCGACCACCCGGTGGCCGACGAACTCCGCAGCCTGGGCCTGCCCAAGCGCGCCCTGTTCACGTCCCACGCCGCCCAGATGCAGGCGACCTTCGGCGCGGCCGAGGTGGTGACGACCGGGGGCTGAACGCGCCCGGGTCGCCCGACGTCAGTGCAGCCGGGTGAGGGCCTTGCGGAGGCTGCGCACACCCTGGCCCACCCGCTGCTCGTTCTCGATGAGGGCGAAGCGGACGTGGCCGTCGCCCCCGGGTCCGAAGCCCACCCCTGGCGACGTCGCCACGTCGGCCTCCTGCACGAGGAACTTGGAGAACTCGAGCGATCCCATCTCGCGGTACGGCTCGGGGATGGGGGCCCAGACGAACATGGTCCCCCGGGGCGGGGTGACCTCCCACCCGATGCGGTGCAGCCCGTCGCACAGCGCGTCACGTCGGGACTGGTAGATGTCGTTGATCACCTTCGGGTAGTCCGGCACCTCGTTCATGGCCACGATGGCGGCGATCTGGATCGGCTGGAAGGTCCCGTAGTCCAGGTAGCTCTTGAGCTTGGTCAGTGCCTGCACGATCTCGGGGTTGCCGACCAGGAAGCCGACGCGCCAGCCGGCCATCGAGAACGACTTGGTCAGGGTGTAGAGCTCGACGCAGCAGTCCTTGGCCCCCGGGACCTGCAGGATCGACGGCGGGACGTAGCCGTCGAAGGCGATGTCGGCGTAGGCGAAGTCGTGCACGAGCACGATGTCGTGCTCCTTGGCGAACTCGACGATGCGGGTCATCCAGGCCAGGTCCACGCACTCGGTGGTCGGGTTGTGGGGGAACGAGAGCACCACCACGCGGGGCTTCGGCCACGCCGATTCCCACGCCTCCATGAGGTTGTCGAAGAAGGCGGCCCCGCCCTCGGCGGTGTCGACGGTCTGACCCGACGGCATGTCGAGCCGCACGTGGCGGATGTCCGCTCCGGCGAACAGGGGGGCGTAGATGTGGATCGGGTACGACGGAGACGGCACCAGGGCGGTGTCACCGGGCCCGACGAGCACCCACATGAGGTGGGAGAGCCCCTCCTTGGCGCCGATGGTCGTCACGACCTCGGTCTCGGGGTCGAGTTCGACGTCGAACTTCCGCAGGTAGAGGTCGCTGATCGCCTGGCGGATCTTGGGGATCCCACGGCTGGCCGAGTACCGGTGGTTGCGGGGGTTGCGGGCGGCCTCGGCCAGCTTCTCCACCGCCACGTCGGGCGACGGCAGGTCCGGGTTGCCGAACCCCATGTCGATGACGTCCCGTCCGTCGTGGCGGGCGGCGGCCTTCAGGTCGTTGATGGTGGCGAAGACGTACGGCGGCAGCCCGTTGATGCGGCGGAAATCCATGCCCCACGTTACCGCCGCGCCGGTGGGGCGGCCGACAGGCCGCAGCCGCCCCCGTGCGCCGCCGTCGGCCGTCGTGCCCTCAGCGGACCGCCGACGCCGCCTCGGCGACCACCTCGAGCGACTCGGGCCAGGCACACACGGCCCACGAGGCGCCGGCACGGGCGACCGACTGCAGCATCGCCGTGGCCTCCTCGACGGTGTCCCCCACCGGTCCGCCCCAGGTCACCTCGACGCCCTGGGCCACCAGGCCCACCACCGGTTCGGCATCCACCTGCCACACGTTGACGGCGGCCCCGGTCGACCGGGCGATGGCCACGTTCTCGGGACGACCGCCGCCGACCCACACCGGCACGCCGGCCCCGGCCACCGCTGCCGCCACCGAGCCGAGGCGCTCGCGACGGATGGACGCCGACTCGAACGGGATCCCGTAGGACTCGTTCTCCTCGCGACTCAGCGTGTCGCCGGTGCCGATGCCGGCCACCAGGCGGCCGCCACTGATGGCGTGGACGCCGCACAGGACCTCGACCAGCACCTCGTCGGGGAGGAGCCCGATGCGGGCCACCAGGGTGCCCAGGGCGATGGTTGTGGTCGACGCGGCCAACGCCCCCAGCAGGGGACCCGACGAGATGGCCGGGCGGCCGGGCTGGCCCATCGGCCACAGATGGTCGAAGCAGAAGACGCCGTCGATGCCGAGCTCCTCGGCACGGCGGGCGGCGGCCAGCGCGGTGTCCGCCTCGTCGCGGAACTGCGGGAGGGTGATCCCGACCTTCATCGCCCCCGGGTCCCGCCCGTCGGGCCGTCCGGGCGGTGGCGCCTGCCGGTCATGACGTCGACTCGACGCGTGCCTTCAGGTCGCGGAGGGCGATGGACATGATGCGGCTCTGGGCGCGCATCTTGATGAAGCCCGGGAGCGGCACCTTCATCTCGACCTCGAGGTGGTAGGTGACCTCGGTCCCGCCGTCAGCGGTCGGCTCGAAGACGTACCGGCCGTCGAGCTTGTTGGTGATGTCACCCTCGGTCTGGATCCAGGCCAGCACCCCGGGCGCCTCGGAGTAGTCGTAGGCGAGGGTGTAGCTCGTGCTCCGGCCGAACGCCGCGGCACGAAAGGTGACCACGCTGGGACGGCCTTCGGCGTCGCGGGCGTCGATGCTCACCGACTTGATGTCGGCGGCCCACGACGGATAGCTGGCCAGGTCGGCACTGACCTCGAAGCAGCGCGCCGGACCGGCCGACACCACCATCCTCTCAGTGGCTTGTTCCGCCACGGTCGGCCCTCCTCGTCGAATCGTCGTCTGCAGCCCGGACAGGACTCAGCATCGCGTGTCGCCCAGCGACGCGGCCAGCCTAGGGGCGAGCAGGTCGTAGTCGAAGGATGCCTCGGCCCGTCGTCTCGCCGCACGCCCCATCACCCGGGACCGGGCCGGATCGTCCAGCAGCTCCGCCAGGGCGGCGGCGACGTCGGCCGCCTCGGTCGGGCGACGGACCAGCACCCCGGTGACCCCGTCCTCCACCGCCTCGCCGGCGCCACCCGATGCCCCGGCGACCTGGGGGACCCCGGCCGCGGCCGCTTCGAGGAACACGATGCCGAACCCCTCCTGCTCGAGCCCCAGCCACCGGCTCCGACACAGCATGGCGAACACGTCGGCCGCCCCGACCAGGCGGGGGAGGTCGGCGTCGGACACCCCGCCGAGCAGGCGCACCGGCGCCCCGGCCTCGGCCACCCGGCCGGCCAGGCGCTCGGCGTCGCGGCCCCGCCCGGCGATGACGACGGTCAGCCCCGGGAAGCGGGGCGCCAGCAGCGCCGCCGCATCGATGAGGACGTCCATCCCCTTGCGCGGCACCAGCCGGCTGACGCTGACCACCAGGGGGCCCGCGGCCGGAAGGCCCAGGTCGGACCGGGCGGCGGCGCGCGCCTGCTCGTCGAGTGGCACGAACCGCTCCAGATCGACGCCGGGCGGGATCTCCACGACCGGCGGCACGCCCCTCCCCCGCGCGGCCCGGCGGGCCTCCGCCGCCGGGTACCCGCCAGCGGACACCACCAGGTCGGCACCGCGCACCACGTGGGTCAGCGCCGACCGGCTGCCGGGCAGTCGCCCGGGGATGGCCACCTCGGCCCCGTGCAGCAGGACGGCGTAGGGGATGCCGAGCCGGGGGCCGACCAGCCCGAGCGGGACGGCCGGGTCGAGGACCACCAGGTCGGCGCCGACCCGCTCGGCAGCCGCCCGGATCCGGCGGACCAGCTCCGGGGTGGGGAGCAGCACCCGGGACGGCACCCGTTCGATGCGGATGCCCCGCATCGCCTGCTCGGCGTCGAACGCGGCGGCGTCGGGATGGGACGAGGCGGTCAGTACGGCGTAGGTCGACGGATCGAGCCGACGCCACAGCTCCCACAGGTAGACCTGGATGCCCCCCACCTTGGGAGGGAAGTCGTTGGTGACGAGGAGGTGGGTCACGTGGCCGACCCCTCCGGCGTCGTGTCCGGGGTGGCCACGGGTGCGTGCAGACCCAGTCGGGCCGCCGCCCACCGGGCGTGCTCGGCCAGCAGCGGGTCCCCGGACCGGGCCCAACGTGCCAGTACGGCCGCAGTCGCCGGATCCTGTCCGTCGCCGACGTTGCCCAGGGCGACCAGTGCGTTGCGCCGCAGGTACCGGGGGTCCCGTTCGGCCAGGTACCAGCGGCCGTTGAGCGCCAGCAGCGCGGCGTCATCGGCGCACAGCATGTCGAGCAGGTCGACTGCGGCCACCGAGCCCCCTTCGGCCGCGGCGGCCGGTCGGCGCCGGTCGGCGGCCCGGTTGACCGGGCACACCTCCTGACACTCGTCGCAGCCGTAGATGCGGCCACCGAGGGCGGCACGGTGCTCGACCGGGAACGGTCCGGGGGCCTGGACCAGCCACGCCAGGCAGCGACCGGCGTCCAGCACGCCGTCGCCCGTCAGGGCGCCGGTCGGACATGCGGTGACGCAGCGGTGGCAGGAGCCGCAACCTTCAGCGGGAGCCGAGTGCCCGACAGGTGGGGTGGGGGGCAACGGGGCATCGGTCACCACGGACCCGAGCAGGAACCACGAGCCCTGACCGGGCAGGAGGAGGAGCGTGTTGCGCCCGTACCAGCCGAGTCCGGCCCGCTGGGCGGCGGCCCGGTCCACCAGTGAGTTCTCGTCGACGACCACCTGGGCCCGCCACCCGTCGGCGACGAGCCGGTCGGCGACCGGGGCCAGCGCGGCGCGCAACGACCCGTAGTGGTCCCGCCTGGCGAACCGGGCGACCGTTCCGACCGGACGGCGGGCCCGGGACCCCGGCGGTGCGGTGCCGGGGTCGGCTCGCCGGTAGTGCCACGCACCGACGACCAGCGATCGGGCACCCTCGAGGATCTGGGCCGGGTCGGTGGACCGGTCCGGATTGCGGTAGGTGAACTGCATGCCGGCGTGCAGACCTGAACGCCGGCGTGCATGGAGGGTCGCACGGGTGTCGGCGAAGACGTCGGCCGCGGCGACGCCCATCGCGGCCAGGCCCGCCGACGTCCCGATCCCGCAGAGTTCGTCGGCCAGGGTCGTCGACCGGCGTCGCTCGTCGGACACCGGTCCAGGGCGGAGCGGGACGGTCGTGGCCACGCCCCATCGTCGCACGACGGGGACCATGGGTCGCACCGGTCCCCACGGGGACCGGTGCGGGCTACTGACCGCTCGCCCGGGCCTCGTGGCGCATGGCGGGCACCAGGCCGGCTCGCTCGAGCAGGCGCACCGCCCGGGCCTCGTCGGCATCCACCACGAGGGCGTCCTCGGGCTCACGCCCGACGATGAAGGACACGACGCAGTCGTCGCAGACGTCGGTGTGCCGATGGGCGCACTCGGCGCAGTCGATCGTGAGGGACCCGCCATCGCCCGGTCCGCCGCCCGGCGCGCGCACCGTCGGGAACGCCACGACCACGCCGCACGCCGGCTCCCCGCCCGCCGGGGCGGCTGCAGGTGGCCGGTCGGACTGGCTGGTCACGTCGGTGCTGGCGTTCACGGTGCTGCCTCCTGGGTCGGTGATCCGTTGGTATCCCGCTCCACATGCTGACCGCGGGGTGTGACACCGTCACCGTGGGCCGGTGTCGCATCCGGCTCTCCTGTCGGTGGATCGCTCCGGTCGGTGAGTTACTTTCGAGATGCCTGATAATGATTATCATTATCATTTCGGTTCCCAGGGTGGATTCGACTTGCCGGGCGTTGCCCGCCGGTCGCCGATCGCAAGCTCGAGCTCCGGAGTCCGGGACCACCGACCCAGATGCCGCAGGGGCGACCCATCGGGCCGGACCGCCGCCTGGACACCTCAAGACATCCCTCCGACGGGTCGATACCCCTGGTGGGAAAGGTCCCGGACCGCCACCGGGGCGGGAACGGGCCCCACCTCACGCACCACCAGCTGGAACGAGCACCGGGTGGCCACCGCCACCCGACGGTCGCTCCCGGACAGCGTCCGTCCCCTGACGGCACGGAAGCCCCATGAGCCCACATCGCACCACGACCCCCACCGCGGCACCGGAGGCCACGCAGACGTCGGCGCGCCCGCACGGCACGGCCGCCTGGGAGCCGGACGCGTCCCGACCGCATCCGAGGACCATCAGCTGGGTGGGCGCCAGCGCCCTCGCGCTCGGCGGTTCCAACCAGTCGATCTTCCTCATCGGCGCGCTGCTCCTGGCCCAGGGGACGATGGCCGTCCCGCTGCTCGCTGTCGGCCTGGTGCTCAGCTACATGGCCACCCCCGGGTGGATCGAACTGTCGTGCATGTTCCCCAACCGGGTCGGGGGGATCGCCGCCACCTGCGCCGAGGCCTTCCGGCCCTACAGCGCCGTCCTCGCCAATCTGACCGGCGTCTGCTACTGGTGGGGCTGGGTCCCGACCTGCGGCCTCACCGCCATCTTCAGCGCCGAGGCCATCCACCAGTGGTACCTGCCCCATGCGTCGGTCAAGCTCATGGCGACCCTGATCGTCCTGGGCTTCACCGCCGTCAACCTGTGCGGGCTGCGGTGGGCCGTCCGGGTGGCAACGCCCATCGCCCTGGTCGCCTTCACCCTGGCCCTGTGCTCGGGGATGATCCCGGTGGTCACCGGGCACGTGGACTGGCACCGGGCCCTCGACTTCCACCTGGTGTCCCCCTTCGGCGGCACCTTCGGTCACCTCACCAGCATCATGGCCGGCCTCTACCTGATCGGGTTCGCCGCCCCGGCCTTCGAGGCGGCGGCCTGCCACATCGGCGAGATGCGGGTCCCGGCCCGGGACCAGCCGGCCGCCATGTGGTTCAGCGGCGGCATGGCGAGCATCTTCTTCGTTCTCATCCCGGTGGTGTGGCTGGGCGTGTTCGGTTCAGGCCCACTGGAGGGGAACCTGGCGGCCGCGCTCGGCCCGACCTTCGCCCCGGTCTTCGGCGGGCTGGCCAAGGCCTGTGCCGTCGGCTTCGTCGCCTTCAACATGTTCTGCGGCACGTTGCAGCCCCTGTCGGGTGCGTCCCGGACGCTCTCCCAACTGTCCGAGGACGGGCTGCTGCCGCGGACCATCGGCTACCGGAGTCCCCGCACCGATGCGCCGGTCGTCGCCATCCTGGTCACGGCGTCGGCGTCGATCGTCTTCCTGCTGCTCGGCGACCCGATCTCGCTGGTGGCCGCGGCCAACCTCACCTATCTCATCGGTATCGCCCTGCCCAGCGTGGCCGTGTGGCTCCTGCGACGCAACGAGCCCCACCGCGTCCGGACCTACCGGGCACGCATCCTGTCGATCTACCTGGGCGTGGCCGCGGCGGTGGTGTGGCTGGCCGCCACCGTGCTGGGCTTCGAGCAGTTCGGCCTGCCCATCGTGATCTTCGGACTGGGCCTGGCCTTCTCCGGCTCCCTCGCCTACGCCTGGCGGGCCCACGGCGACCGCAAGCGGTCCGGTCAACGGGCCCTGCGGCGCTCCATCTACGTGAAGCTGACCGGGGCCATGCTGGTCGTGCTGGTGCTCGACGGTCTGGGTTACCTGATCGCCGTCAACCACGTGGAGCCGGGTAACGCCGCCCTGGTGGCCATGTTGAAGGACATCTTCGTCGTGGTCGGCCTGCTCACGATCTCGGTGGGGCTGGTCCTGCCCGGCATGGTCGCCCACACCGCCAACCAGGTCCGCGACGCCGCCCGCTACCTGGCCGAGGGAACCCTGGCCGACCTGACCGGCGCCATGGAGGCCATGGCCGGGGACGACCTCGACCGGGCCCACGCCCCGGTGACGGCCCAACCGGTCGTCGTGCGCTCGGCCGACGAATTCGGCCAGATGGCCGTCAGTTTCAACATGATGCAGGACGAGGCGGTCCGGGCCGCCCTCGCCCTCGACGAAGCCGTCAGGGAGCTGAAGTTCCACCGGGGCGAGCTGTCCCGCCTGGTCGAGGAGCGCACCGTCGCCCTGATCGCCGCCCACGAGGAGATCGAGCAGGCCCACCGGCGCCGCCAGGACATGCACGACCGCATGCGCATGCTGTCGGCCCGTCTGGGCACCACCGAACTCGAGGGCGTCGACCTCGCCTCCACCCTGGTCGAGATCGCCTCGACCGTCGGACAGGTCCTCGACGTGGACGTGGTGGCCATCTACACGGCCACCGACGGCCACCGGTTCGGGGACGTCCCGACGGTGTGGCACCCGGACCGGGTCCTGCCGGCCTCGGACGCACTGCTGGAGCTCGACGACCGGAGACGGAAGTTTCTCGAAGGGGTCACCGAGCGCCGGGGCACCCTGGCCATCACCGACGTGACGACCGTGCCCGAGTCGCCGGCGGGGGACCAGGAGCCCACCTTCCTCGACTCGAGCGGGTACGCGGCGTGGATCCTCTCCCCCGTCCACGACGCCGACGGCAACCTGCTCGCGCTGCTCGGCCTCGGCCGGGTGGAGCCGGTCACCGAGTGGAACGACGACGACATCGCCCTGGTCGACTCGGTGGGCGCCGACCTCGGTCGCGCCATCGTCCAGGCCGACCTCTACGAGCGGCAGAGCGAGCTGGTCCGCCAGCTCCAGGACCTCGACCGGGCCAAGAGCGAGTTCCTGTCGACCTTCTCCCACGAGCTGCGCACCCCGCTGACCTCCATCCGGGCCTACACCGAACTGCTCCGCGACGACGGCGACGAGTTCGATCCCGACCAGGACCGCATGCTCGAGGTCATCGAACAGAACAGCGTGCGCCTGTCGGTGCTGATCGAGGACATCCTCACCCTGTCCCACCTGAATTCGGCGGTCTACGCCATCCACCTGGTCCAGGTCGACATCAATCCGCTGGTGGCCGACGTGGTCGAGTCGCTCCTGCCCATGGCGACGGGCAAGCAGTTGGCCCTCGAGGTCCGCACCTCGTCCGGAGGTGCCGTCGTGCTGGGCGACGCCAACCAGCTCGAGCGCCTGCTCCTCAACCTGCTGACCAATGCCATCAAGTTCACCCCGTCCGGCGGCAGGATCCAGGTGACCACGTCGGTGACCGACACCTCGGTCGTCCTGTCGGTGGCCGACTCCGGCATCGGGATCCCTGCCGAGGAACAGGAGGCGGTGTTCGGGCGCTTCTTCCGGGGGGCCGAGGCCACCCAGGAGGTCATCCCCGGCACCGGGCTCGGCCTCGCCATCGTCCAGGCCATCGTCGAGCACCACGGCGGGACCCTCAACCTGGCGTCCGCCCAGGGTCAGGGGACCACCGTCCGGGTCCGCCTTCCCTCGGCCGCGGTCGCCGAGTCCCGTCGTCAAACCGAGGCTCAAGACGCGGCGCCAGACGCCGATAGAGAGGGGAAGGACCTGATGCCGATCGGCGTCGCGGCCCCGGGCCACGTCGCCCAGGGGCCCGGCGACGGCGTGCAGGCAGGCGAGCAGAGCTAAGGAGCAGTCGAGATGACCACCACACTGAGCCCCGAGCAGGTCGCTGGCACGACACGGGTCCTGATCATCGAGGACGACCCCTCGATCGCGGAGGCCGTGCGCCGGGTCGTGGCGAAGCAGAACGGGACGGGCGTGGTCGTCGCCGACGGGCGCAACGGGCTGCGCAATTTCTTCGAGGAGCGGCCGGACCTGGTGGTGCTCGACATCGGACTGCCGGGCATGGACGGGTGGGAGGTGCTCGAGCGCATCCGCGACCTGTCCGAGGTGCCGGTGCTCATCCTGACCGCCCACGACCTCGAGCAGGAGAAGGTACGCGGCCTCACCGGCGGCGCCGACGACTACCTGACCAAGCCGTTCGGTGTCCAGGAGCTCGGGGCCCGGATCCAGGCGCTGCTGCGCCGCAGCCAGGCCGCGTCCACGGCGGCGTCCGAGGAGTCGACGGTCTACCGGGACGGCAACCTCGAGGTGGACTGGCCGGCCCGCGAGGTGCGGGTGGACGGCGAGGTCGTCGGACTCACCAAGCTCGAGTTCCAGCTGCTCCAGACCTTCGTCCGCCACCCGGGTCAGGCCCTGGCCACCCAGCAGCTGTTGGAGCAGGTGTGGAACGACCCGTTCGGGATCGGACCGGAGCGGGTCAAGTTCACTGTGCTCCGACTCCGCCGCAAGCTGGGCTGGCAGGACGACCAGAAGGACGTCCTCGAGGCCATCCGGGGCTACGGCTACCGCTACACGCCGATGGGCTCGCGCACGCCCTCCGCCTGAGGCTGACCACGGCCGGCCCGACCACGGGGTCGCACGGGCCCGAGTCCGCCCCGGGCCACCGGGCCCGGGCGGGACGGGCTAGTAGCCGGCCACCGGGTCCACCGTCCCCACCATCGGGCCGCCGCTCGCCAGCCGCTCGACGTTGACCCGGATCCGCTCCGCCAGCAGCGGCAGGACCATCTCGATGGTGTCGGCCGTGTGCGGCGTGATGATGCAGTTCGGCCGGCCCCACAGCGGATGCCCGTCGGGCAGCGGCTCGGGGTCGGTGACGTCGAGCGCGGCCCCGCCGACGGAGCCGGCGTCGAGCGCGGCCACCAGTGCCGGCGTGTCGACGTGCCGCCCCCGGGCGACGTTCACCAGCCACGACGAGCCGCCCATCACCTCCAGTTCCGGCGCGCCGATGATCCCGGTGGTCTCGGGGGTGAGCGCCAGGGCGAGCAGCACCACGAGGGCGCCGGACAGCGCCTCGTGCAGCGACTCGACCGGCAGCACCCGGGTGGCTCCCGGGACCGGGTCGGCGCGTCGGCGCACGATGGTGGCCCGCACCCCGAACGGCGCCAGCAGCTCCAGCAGCGCCGTGGCGATGCCGCCACCGCCGAGGATGGTCACCTCCTGGTCGTACAGGCTGGTCCCCGCCGGTGTCCCCCACGACCGGGCCTCCACCCGGGTGGGCAGGTGCCGGAGCCCGGCGAGCGCCAGCGCCAGCGCGTGCTCTGCCACCGGTTCGGCATAGGCGCCCTTGGCGCAGGTCCAGACGTGGTCGCCGTCGAAGAGGCCCTGCTCGAACGCCTTCTCGACCCCGGCGAACGGCAGCTGCACCCAGTGGGCCGACGGCGCCCGGGCCAGCCAGGACTCGAGCTCGGGCATGGCGTGGGGATCGAGCCAGACCACCCCGTCGGGTGCGTCCCCGATCCCGACCACCCGGCCGCCGCCGGCCCGGACCGCGTCCACGGCGAAGTCGCCCGGGTGCGGTCCGACGGCGATGCGGGGTTCGGTCATGGGTCAACCGTAGCGAGACCCAGGCGGCGGCCGCCTCCCCACCAGGGCGGCACCGGCGGCGGGACCGTCCGGTGCCGGCGTGTGCCGGAGGTCGCCTGTTTGCTTAGATGGGGCCCTGACCGGCGCCTCTGGGGGGAACCATGCACATCGAGTTCAACGTACGCGACTTCCTCGACCGTGCGGCCGCCACCTACCCCGGACGGGTTGCGCTGGTCGACGAGCCCGACCAGCCGGCCGAGCCGTGGGCCCCCCTGACCTTCGCCGAGCTGGCCGCACGGGCCCGGGCGCAGGCGGTCGGACTGGACCGGCTGGGGATCGGCCCGGGTGAGCGGGTGGCCGTCGTGTCCCACAACTCGGCCCGCCTGCTGGCGTCGTTCTTCGGGGTGACCGGCTGGGGCAGGATCCTGGTCCCGGTCAACTTCCGACTGGCCCGCGCCGAGGTCGAGTACATCCTCGAGCACTCGGGGGCGTCGGTGCTGCTGGTCGATCCCGAGCTCGACGAGGCGCTGGCCGGCATCGGCCCGTCCCGCCGGTACGTGCTGGGCGACGCGGCCGATGCCGAGCTCTACGTGTCGGGCGTCGAGCCCGAGCCGTGGGCGTCCGACGAGTCGGCCACCGCCACCATCAACTACACGTCGGGCACCACCGCTCGACCCAAGGGCGTCCAGCTCACCCATCGGAACTGCTGGGTGAACGCCGCCGTGTTCGGCTGGCACACCGGGGTGTCCGACCGGGACGTCTACCTCCACACGCTGCCGATGTTCCATGCCAACGGCTGGGGGATGCCGTGG
>Ga0075030_100002358_pt1 | contig 17119 bp, 12 predicted proteins | sample LitLauG_LLR_2012_FD_71393 | JGI IMG/M metagenome (GOLD analysis project Ga0075030, IMG submission 71393) | Freshwater sediment microbial communities from Pennsylvania, USA - Little Laurel Run_MetaG_LLR_2012 | ecosystem: Environmental > Aquatic > Freshwater > Creek > Sediment | place: USA... | reverse complement strand
TCATCGGCGCTGACGCCGAGGACTTTGATTCCAGCGGCGTCGAAGTCGGCCCTGGTCGCGGTGAACGACTTGCCCTGGATGGTGCAGCCGGGCGTGTCGTCTTTTGGGTAGAAGTAGACAACCAGCCATTGCCCGGCGAAATCGCCGAGTTTGGTCGTTTTGCCGTCCTGGTTAGGCAGCGAAAAATTCGGGAACGGATTGCCAGCGGTAAGCATTGGAGGAGTCCTTTCTGATGTTTGCTCCAGCTGCGATTGTACGAATTCGCGGGGCGAGCACGGATACGACCCCGGCTCTTAGCCGTTAGATGTTAGCTTTTAGTCAAATCCGACTTCGGTCGAGCCGAAAGCTAAGAGCCAACAGCGAAAAGCCGTTGTTACGCCGCCGGTTTCATCTTCTTCATGCGTTCTTCCATCTCCTGAGGCGACACATCTTCTTTGTGGGTCGCAACGCCCCAGAGGTGGCCAAACGGGTCTTGAATGAAGCCCGAGCGATCGCCGTAAAACTGGTCCTGGACCGGCTTCAGAATCTTCGCTCCGCCAGCAACGGCGCGTTCCACGATTGCGTCCACGTCTTCGACGTAGAGCAAGATGCTCACGGGAGAGCTGCCGTCCGAGACCGGGGCACGGTAGTTCATTTCCGGAAACTCGTCGGCCAGCATGATGTGCGAATTGCCGATCTTCAGCTCAGCGTGGCCGATCCGGCCACTGGGGTCAGGCATCCGCATAACTTCGGTCGCGCCGAAGACTTTCTTGTAATACTCGATCGCCTCGGCGGCGCCCTTGATGACGAGGTAGGGAGTAATGGAGTTGTAGCCCTCGGGAATGTAGTGGATTGGTTTCATGATTTTCTCCTCATGGTTTTCTCCTCGAAGTCGACGTTGAGAGTTGAGGTTCGAACGCGCAGGCGGGCCCCACGGCACAAGTTCTTTGTTAATGAGAACACAAGTTGGAGGGAGGCTCAAGGCCGGACTTTTGTAGTGTGGATGCTCCAAGATAATGTCACCCCCTAACTGCAACGAGACTTTGTCACCCTCAAGGGATGGTGACGATGAGTCAGAAAGAGTTCCAACGGGTGAAAGTGATTGAGAATGCAGCAGGCGGGAGGCTGAGCGTACGCGAAGCCTCCCGTCTGCTGCAATTGAGTGAACGCCAGGTGCAGCGTCTCAAGCGCCGCGATCGGCCCGATTCCGTCGGCTGGGTGCAGCACAGCAATCGCGGACGCTCCATGCCTTGGGCCTTGCCGGCTCCCCAGAAGCAGTTGATCTTAAGCCTGGCCCGCGGCAAGTATCAGGGTTTCAACGATTCGCATCTGGCGGAAAAACTGCGCATCGAAGAGAACCTCTCGGTCAGCCGCGCAACCGTGCGCCGCCTCTTGCGCGCCGCCAAGCTGGCCTCTCCGCAGAAGCGCCGGCCGCGCAAGTACCGCTCTCGTCGCCCGCCCCGCCCCCGTTTCGGCATGATGGCGCTCACCGATGCCAGTCGTCATGACTGGCTGGAAGGCCGTGGCCCCACGCTCACTCTGATCGGCTTTCAGGACGACGCCACCGGCCAGATCCTGGCCGCTCACTTCCAACTCGAAGCCGAAAACACTCTCGGCTATCTGCGCGCCCTGCACCTCCTGATCACCACCCACGGCGTTCCGCTCAGCCTGTACCGCGACCGCCACAGCATCTTCCAGCGCAACGATTCGCACTGGACGCTGGCTGAACAACTCGCCGGAAAACAAGCTGCCACGCAAATGGGACGCGCCCTCGATGAACTCGGCATCCAGCAGATCCCCGCCTCCTCTCCCCAAGCCAAGGGCCGCATCGAGCGCGCCTGGCGCACCTGTCCGGACCGCCTGGTCAGCGAACTTCGCCGTGCCCGCGCTTCCACCGTGGAACAAGCCAACGCCGTGCTCGCCCGCTTCTGCGCTGATTACAACCAGCGCTTCGCCCGTCCCGCCGCCGACGCCGCCTGCGACTTTCGCTCTCTTCCACGCCGCTTCGATCTGTCTCGTTGCCTCAGCTTGCACTATCAGCGTGTGGTCGCCGCCAACCACACCGTCACTTTAGGCACGCAATCCATCCCTCTGCCACCCTTGTCCGGTCCTCGCGCCTTCGCCGGGGAAACGGTCGAACTCGCGCATCCCTTGGATGGTGTGCTGCGCGTCTATCGGGGAGATCAGCTTCTCCTCGCGTTGCCGCTGCCGCTGCAGGAACACGCCGAACGCCGCCCTGCGCCGATCACCTCGGCGCAGAAAAGAAAAACCCCGAGGCCGCGCATCTATAAACTCTCCGGCCGCCCCGCTTTAGCGGCCGTTACTTAAACGATACGGGGTGACAAAGTCTCGTCGCAGTTAATACGACATTTTCTGGTTGCAACAACAGGCCGGACTTTTGTAGCGTCGTACTCGATTACGGGTGTCGTTCAGGATTTTCGACGGTTGGCCGGTCATGCGTGTAACGCCGGTGCGCCTGCAGAGCTAAGGGAAGTTCATCTGGCGGAGCAAATCCTGGAAGCGCGCGTCGGAGCGTAGTGGGTCAAACATGGGATCCACTTTCAGGACTTGGAGCCAATACTCCCGCTCGCGGTAGGTTTTTTCGAGCCACTCGAAGGCATGATCTTTGTCGTCGAGGCTGATGTAAACGACGCCAATAATGGCTGGCCAGATAAACTGGTGTTTCTGCTTTTCCAGAAGAAAGTTGAGAATGCGCTGGGCTTCTTTTCGGTTTCCAGCCCGGCCGTACGCGTACCCGAGCATCCAGTTCGTATTGGGGGTGGGAACCTGGCGGCTCAGGAAGACCTGAATGGCTTCGTCGTACTTGCCCATGGCGGTCAGGGTGGTGCCCAGCTGCCACTTGGCGAAGACCGATTCGGGTGAAAACGCGAGGGCCTTGCGGCATTCCAGCGCCGATTCTTCGTAGCGGCGAGCGGTATAGAAGAACATGGCTCGGTGAACGGTGATCATGACCGACAGAGGATCCAACTGCTGCGCCATTCGGCTTTCCTGCAGGGCTTCTTCATGGCGGCCCAGAGTATTCAGCGTCCAGGCGTGAGTATTGCGAGCCATTGCCGATCCGGGAGACAGCTGGGTCGCGCGAACCGCGTCCGCTTCGGCTCCCGTCCAGTCCCAGTCGCAAAAAAAGCCGACCCAGGCACGGGCCGCATAAGCATCCCCGAGCGTCGGGTCGAGCTGAATCGCCTTTTCGCTGGCGGCACGAAACTCCGGGCATGCCTCCTGCATGGGTTGATAGCCCACGCCGGCCGTCGCCACATAGAAATCCGCGAGCGCGACATAGGCGGGCGCGTAACTTGGATCGCGCTGGAGCGCCTGCCGCAGGAGTGCGACGCCTTTCTCCAGCGAGTCCCGGTTCGTATTCTCCCGGCCGAGCAAGTACTGGGCTTTCAGGGTGAGTTCGTAAACCTCGGGATCGACGTCGCGCCGCTGCGCCAGCCGTTGCGTTTCTTCCGGCGTCACCACGACGCGAATCGCCTGGGCGATCGAACGGGCCACTTCGCCCTGCAGGGAGAGCACGCTGTGCACGTCGCGGGTGTACTCTTCCGCCCACAAGTGCGTGTCGCTGGGCCCGTGGATGAGCTGCACCGTGACCCGTAACTGGCCACCTTCCCGAAGCACGGTGCCTTCTACGACTCCGTCCACGTTCAGCTCGCGCGCAATCTGGGGCAAGGGTTTCCGCACGCCCTTGTACTGCATCACCGATGTGTGCGAGATCACTTTGAGCGCGTTAATCCGCGCCAACTCCGTGATCAACTCTTCGGTCATCCCGTCCGCGAAGTATTCCTGTTCGGGATCGCGTGAAAGATTGATCAGCGGCAAGACGGCGATGGAGTGGATTTCCCTCTGCGGCGCGAAGTAGGAGAACAACTGCGCTCGCAAGCTGGGGATTGCGGCAACCACCGCCGCCAAACCCAAGAGTAAACCTGCAGCCACCAGCCAAAATCGCGGTGTTCCCGCACCTTGCGCTGGTTTGACAACGACCATTGGAAGATTGGCCGTGCCGGCAGAATCTTTCGCTCGCGCTCCCTCTACCTCTTGTTCGTCCGGAACACCATCCCCGGGGCCGGTGAGCTTCTGGCCTCTCTGCTCCCACCACCGATCCATCTCAGTGCGCAGCGCATAGACGGAGCCGAGCTTGGAATGTGGAAGACGATGGACGGGAAGGCCATCTTCCCGTTCCCAGCGCTGGACTGTGCTTACGCCGCGGCGCAAGTAGGCGGCGATTTCCTTCCAGGAATCCAGACGGTCGGTGGGTCCGGGAGGAGACGAAACGGGCTGATCCTGAGGGTCTCTGGCCATCCCCAACTCTTCCACAGCCGTAGTGCCGGAATGTTAAGCACTTGGGACTGGTGATTTCAAGGACTTGCGTCACAACGCGCCAAAGTGCTTCACGGCGCTCCTGAAGCACCTTGGCGCTTGCCCGGAATACTCCTGCTGCCAATACTGACCCTGCAAGATAGGCCGGTTTTTGGCCTCCCGAGGTGACTCATGAAACAAACTGCCATCCTGGCCCTGCTTATTAGTTCGTGCTTCACTGGGACGTTCACTGGCCAACTCCTAAAGGTCACGCAACTGCGCAACCCGCTCGCGACCCCGCGTCTTCAGCGGCGGATCGGCCCGTCCCTGGCTCAGCGACCCTACTCGGTCTCGCCGACTCCGCAGTTGCCCGCCTCGGCGTCCAAGAACATCATTTCCGCCACCTGTCCGCCGGAAGCAGTGGGGGCGGTCTGCGGTTACGTGCCAGTTTCGCTCGACCGCAAGCATCCCCAAAACGGAACCATTCAGATCTACTTCGAGCTCTATCCGCACTCAAACCCGGGTCCGGCAGAAAGCGCACTGCTGTTCAACGAGGGCGGGCCCGGGGCAGGGACTACCGTGTGGCGCGATGACGCGTTTTTCGCCTTTGGCTCGAACCTGGGCGCGCATGACCTCCTGTTGATCGACGATCGCGGGCGCGGGCTCTCCAACACGATTGACTGCCCGGAGTTGCAGCACGGAACTGCACGTTGGGCCCAAGCGGAGGCCGACTGCGCCGCGCAGCTCGGGGCTACCGCCAGCAGCTATGGAACAGGGGACATTGCGGACGACACCGAAGCGGTGCGCGCCGCTCTCGGCTACGACAAGGTGGACTACTACGGATGGTCCTACGGAGGCCCAGACGTGGTCGCGTACGCCACTCGTTACGGCGAACACTTGCGTTCGATCGTTCTGGACGCACCTTTTGCAGGGGCAGTCTTGAACAAATTCGACCTCTATGACCACTACCGAACCCAGCAGGATGAGAGGATGGTAAGTCTGGCCTGTCGTCGCTCACCCACCTGTTCCGTCGATCACTCCTCGCCGAACGCTGAGCTCAACGCGCTGGTTTCGGCCATCCGGCAACATCCGGTTGAGGGAGACGCCTATGACGCCAGCGGAAATCTCACACAAGTCCACATTGATGAGGCGTTTCTACTCACCTACATTGTGGATAACATGCGCGGGAACTTCGCCAGCACGGGGGAAATCCTGGCCGCAGCCACAAGTTTCTGGGGCGGCGATCAGAAGCCGTTACTTCGTCTGGCGGCGGAAACTTTCTATACCCTGGAGGGCGATAACGGCGACCCAGCGTATTTCTCCAAAGGTGCAAACGTGGCCACCTTTTGTTCTGACCTGCGCATGCCGTGGGAGTGGAGTGCAACCGTGCCCGACCGCAAAGCACAGTTTAATCGCGCAATGGCTCTTCTTCCCAAAGACTATTACGCCCCATTCTCTAAAGCGGCCGCTGCCAACTTGACCTTCAACGCCCCAAAGGAGTGCCTCTGGTGGGAGAAGCCGACTCCGTCTTCTCCCGTGGTGCCGGAAAACGCGACTTATCCAAACGTGCCCACACTGGTTTTGTCGGGCGACATGGATAACGGGGTCCCACCTGAAATCACCAGAGACGTAGCTGCGCTTTTTCCAAATGCGACCCTAGTCCCGGTGGTCGAAATCGGGCACGGCGCTGTCTGGTGGTCGCCCTGCGCCGCGAATCTCGCTTCCCAGTTCATCGAGACACTTCAAGTCGGCGACACCACTTGCGCGAAAACGCCCGGTACGGTCTGGCCGGCAGTGGGACGGTTTCCGCTGCACGCCAGAGACACTCGCGCCGCTGTTGTCGATCCCTCCGGCAAGAACAAGATCGGAACCGCCGAGCGCAAGGTCGTGACTGTTGCCGTGGCCGCCGCGACGGATGCCCTGCAACGCAGCATCATGGGCTGGGGAGATGGTGTTGGCCTGAGAGGCGGCACGTTCCATACCGACTATGCCGACGTGTGGACAACCACGCTCACAGACTGCGCCTTCGCGGATGACGTGAAGGTGAGCGGCACCGCAACATGGTTCCCGGGATTCACCTGGTCAACCTGGGGACTGTCCGGCGACTTTACGTTTGCCGCGGACTTGCAAGTGAGCGGATCCGGGACCTCCGGCGGGTCGCTGCACGTCGAAGGAACCTGGCAGGCTCCCGGGAAAGTGGGGACCTTCAAAGTCACCGGCATGCTCGGCGGCCGACAGGTATCGGTTCTTGTTCCGGAGGGGTAAGAAGGCTAAAACTTCGCGTCTGTTTCATGACTTACTCGAAACTGAACACAGCCGCTCGATTCGTCGGGCGGCTTTTTCTCTTCTTGGTCATGTTCAATTTCCACCCTACAGCATTCGCTTGCAGTTTCGGGTTGACGACAGGATTCTTCTGACGACGGTGCGGGCATAAGATCCTGTGAAGAAAGGGCTGGCTGGCACCGCAGAAGAATACCCTTACACCTCCGCTAAGCCTGGCATTGTGCTGGATGTACTGCCGCAGCGGTTGAAACCATCGGACTCTCCGGCGTGACCTCAGCGGCTAAAGCCGCAGGATTAAAGAAGGCGCTTATCGGAGCGCTGAAGCGCTGCGCCACCCAAAAGCAGGTAGATGGCGCCACCCACGTTTCGAAAAAGCGCGAAACGTGGGGTGCCCGGCCGCCATCCCGCCTATGAGGCGTATAATCCTCGCTGCTATGCTGGTGCGGATTCTTGTGGCGGCCCTTCTTCTGCAGCCGTTGATGGCCCAGACGTGGGAAAACTCCTCTGTCATTAAGGTTTCAACTGTTAATGAATGGTGTCGGCATTGTCCCGACTGGAATCAATCATCCTATTCGTTCAAACTTGACGACGGCACTGTTTACGTTGGCCAGTGCCACAAGAGGCTGGATGTTACGCTTAATGGCCGCACCAAGTTTCGTTTTGAGAAGGATGGCCATGTTGGGGACTACATCTATATCCTTGATGACGCGGGCAAGGAAAGAAAACTCCGCCTCATCCAAAAGGTAGCCCCTGAGAAGTGAACGGATGGATTCGCGGCCCAGTGGGCCCGCAGCCAAGTCCCGAACCACCGCCTCAAATTGCCCCCTACTCCATCCCCAACTCCTTCGCCAGCGCCTTCCACTTGCTGTCCACCAGCGCGCGGGTTTTGGCATCCATCACGATTTCGTCAGGCCAGGGGCGGGCGAAGCCTTCGGTGGACCACTTGCGTGTGGCGTCGATGCCCATCTTCGAGCCGTAGTTTGCGAGGCGGGCGGCGTGGTCGAGCGAATCCACTGGGCCGAGCGTGAACTGGATGTCGCGCTCGGGGTCGATGTTGTTCAGCACTTTCAATGTGACATCGGCGAGATCTTGCACATCCACGTCTTCGTCCACCACAACGATGCACTTCGTGAACATCGCCTGCCCCAGCGACCAGATGGCGTTCATTACCTTGCGCGCCTGTCCGGGATAGGACTTGCGGATCGAGACGATCATCAGGTTGTGGAACACGCCTTCGATGGGCAGGTTGATGTCGACCAGTTCGGGGATGGTCAGCTTCATCAGCGGGAGGAAGATGCGCTCGACCGCTTTGCCCATCCAGGCATCTTCCTGAGGCGGCTTGCCGACGATGGTGGTGGCGTAGATCGGGTCTTTGCGGTGCGTGATGCAAGTGACATGGAAGACGGGATACTCGTCTTCGAGCGAGTAGAAGCCGGTGTGATCGCCGAAGGGGCCCTCGGTGCGGAGTTCGTCGAGGTTGACGTGGCCTTCGAGGATGATCTCGGCGGCGGCGGGGACTTCGAGGTCGACGGTTTCGCATTTCACCAGTTCGACTGGCTTCTGGCGGAGGAAGCCGGCGATGATGTACTCCTCCACGTCGGGCGGGGCGGGCACGATGGCGGAGAAGGTGAGGGCGGGCTCGGTGCCGATGGCTACGGCCACGTCCATGCGGCCGGAGGGGCGGCCGCCTTGGGCCAGCATTGAACCGCCGGAGGAACGGGCCATGATGTCCACGGCGGCGGAATTCCCACCTTTGCCAAAACCGGGCAAAGGTGGGGCACCCTCGGCACTGGTGGAACGGGCGAGGGCGCCCGGCTCTCCACTCTTTGTGAATTCTTCTCGCATCCGGTCGCGGTAGTGCTCGGCGGCTACTTTCTGGCGCTGCCAGTGCATGCCGGTGGTGCGCTCGTCGTAAACTTGCATGCGGTACATGCCTACGTTGCGCTTGCCGGTTTTGGGATCGCGCGTAATCACGCAGGGCAGCGTGATAAAACGTCCGCCGTCTTTGGGCCAGCATTGCAGGATGGGGAAATCGAGCAGCGAGAAGTTGTCGCGCTGGATGACTTCTTTGCAGGGGCCGGTGGGGACCGTTTTCGGAAAGAACTTACCCATCTCGGCCAGCATGGGCAGCATCTTTACTTTGTCGAGAAAGCCCTGGGGAGATTTGACGTCGAGGAAACCGCGGATGCGCTCGGCGACTTCGTCGAGTGAATCGACTTCGAGCGCCAGGTTCATGCGACGGGCCGAGCCGAACTGGTTGATGAGCAACTTCTGGCCGGGATAGCCCTTGAGATTTTCGAACAGGAGCGCCGCGCCGCCTGGCTGCGGAGCTTCGCTCCGCGGGACGGGCGAGGGCGCCCGTCTCTCCATGGGGGCGAGCGACTTCGAGACTCGGTCGGTTATCTCGGCAATTTCCAGAATTGGATCCGCTTCGGTGCGGATGCGCTTGAGTTCTCCGGCACGGTCGAGCGCCTGGATCCAGTCTCGCAGATCGTCGTAGGCCAAAATTCCTCCCGAAATAACAGACGATTATATGACGGGACGCCGGCGGAGGCGGGAAACCACACAACCGCATTCTTCGCGAACCCTTGCGTCACCTTTCGCGTGCTTTGCGATCAAGAGCTTTTGATCGCAAAGGTCGCGGAGGACGCGCAAAGGTCGCAAAGTCACCCTTCCCGCTTGACACACTCTTCCACATTTCCCGCTCTGCGAATAGGATATGTTGGTAAATTCACAGTTCATCCGTCTTTGACCGGGGGAACACAATGATCCGTTTTAAAGTGAACGGGAAAGAGCAGACGTTCGACGGCGATCCGGACATGCCGCTGCTGTGGTACTTGCGCGACGTGGCCGGGCTTACGGGAACCAAGTTCGGCTGCGGGATGTCGTTGTGCGGCGCTTGCACGGTGCACCAGAACGGCGCAGCCATTCGCTCGTGCTCTACGGCCATGAAAGAAGTGAGCGGAACGGACATCACTACCATCGAGGGCATCACGCCCATGCATCCGGTGCAGAAGGCGTGGATGGAGATCCGGGTTCCGCAGTGCGGTTACTGCCAGACCGGCCAGATCATGCAGGCTATCGCGCTGCTCAAAGAGAATAAGCATCCCAACGACCAGGACATCGATACGGCCATGTCGGGCAATCTGTGCCGCTGTGGCACGTATCAGCGGATTCGGGCGGCCATTCACCAGGCCGCGAAGGAGCTGGCATGAACCTCATTGAGAACGTCAGCCGTCGCGGATTTTTGCAGGGCGTTGTCGCCAGCGGCGTGTTTGTGCTGAGCGCGCGCTTTGTGCCCGAGCCGCTGTGGGCCGCGGAAGGGGAAGCCGCTGCACCTGCGATTGAGCCCAGTTTATGGATGTCGATTGCTTCCGACGGAACCGTAACCATCGTGGCGCATCGCTCGGAGATGGGTTGCGGCAGCCGCACGGCGCTGCCACTCGTGGTTGCTGACGAACTGGATGCCGACTGGTCGAAAGTGAAGATCGATCAGGCAATCGGCGATCCTAGATACGGCGAGCAGGATACGGATGGGTCGCATTCGGTCCGCAGCTACTTCGACCAGATGCGGCTGGTGGGCGCTGCGGGACGCGCCATGCTGATCAGCGCCGCTGCCGCGCAGTGGAGCGTTTCAACCAAAGACTGCGCGACCGAACCGCACTTCGTCGTGCATCGCGCGAGCGGACGAAAGCTGGGGTACGGCGACCTGGCCGCCGCGGCGGCGAAGCTGCCGGTTCCCAAAAAAGAAGACCTGCAGCTCAAGCCCAAGTCCGAGTGGCGCTACATCGGGAAAGAGAGCAACGCGCTGTTCGACCTTCCCGACATGGTGACCGGCAAAGCGATCTTCGGCATGGACGCAACCATGCCTGGGATGGTCTACGCTTCCATCGAGCATCCGCCCGTGCTGGGGCAGAAGATCAAGTCCTATGACGACAAGGCCGCTTTGAAGGTACCGGGCGTACAGAAGACCGTCGCCATCGACACCGTCACACCGCCCCACCTGTTCAAACCACTCGGTGGAGTAGCTGTAATCGGCGACAACACCTGGGCGACATTCAAGGGGCGTAAGGCGCTCAAAATCGAATGGGACAACAACAGCCCGCATTCGAGTTACAACTCGGATGCGTTCCGCAAGACGCTAGAAGCAACTTCCCGGCAGCCGGGCAAAGTTGTGCGCAATGTCGGCGACGTGGACGCTGCGTTTGCCAAGGGTGGCAAGATCATCGAAGCGGAATACTACACGCCGCACCTGGCCCACGTTTCGATGGAGCCGCCCGTCGCCGTGGCGGAATATCGCGACGGAAAAGTACTGGCGTGGGCGCCGACACAGAATCCGCAGGCGGTGCAGGAGACGATTGCGGGCGTTCTCGGCATCAAGAAAGAGGATGTTACCTGCCACGTGACGCTCCTCGGTGGCGGCTTCGGTCGCAAATCGAAGCCCGATCAGGTTGCCGAAGCGGCCGTCCTGTCGAAACAACTTGGCAAGCCGGTCAAAGTGGTGTGGACGCGCGAGGACGACATTCACTTTGACTACTTCCACTCGGTTGCGGCCATGTACATGAAGGCCGCGGTTGGAGCGGATGGAAAGCCGACGGCATGGTTGCAGCGCACCGTCTATCCGCCGATCGGTTCGACTTTTAATGCAGACGCCAAGTATGCCGACGACGAGATGGGTCTGGGCTGGAACAATCTTCCGTTCGATATTCCCAACCATCGCGCGGAAAACGGTCCTGCCGACTACCACGTGCGCATTGGATGGTTCCGCAGCGTGGCCAACATCTATCACGCGTTTGCGATTCATTCCTTCGCCGACGAACTGGCCCACGCGGCCAACAAAGATTCTGTCCAGTACCTGCTGGGTCTGGTTGGACCACAGCGGATCGTCGAGCTTGATCTCAAGGGGGATGAGGCGGAAGACGCCAAGCGCTATCCGCTGGACACGGCTCGGTGGAGACGTGTAATCGAGATGGTCGCGGAGAAGTCGGGCTGGGGCAAACGCTCCATGGGCAAGGGACGCGGAATGGGCATCGCGGCTCACCGCAGCTTCCTTACTTACGTGGCTACAGTGGTAGAAGTCGAAGTGGACAACAAGGGGCAGGTGCACATCCCGAATGTCTGGACTGCGCTCGATGCGGGCACAGTCGTGAGCCCGGACAACATCCGCAACCAGTTCGAAGGCGCGGCTGTGTTCGGCACAAGCCTCGCGCTATTCGGCGAAATCACCGCCACGAACGGAGTGATTAACCAGAGCAACTTCCACAACTACCAGCTCGCGCGCATGAACCGTGCGCCTCGGCATGTGGACGTACAGATTGTGGAGAGCGACGCGCCGCCGGCTGGAGTAGGCGAACCGGGCTTGCCGCCCTTCGCGCCCGCTTTGTACAACGCAGTCTTCGCGGCCACGGGAAAACGCGTGCGGGAGTTGCCGCTGTCGAAGACGAAGCTGGTGTAGTGGGCTCTTAGCTCTTAGCTCTTAGCTCTTAGCTCTTAGCTTCTGGCTGTTGACGGCCAGTCCCGGAGGGACTATTGAAAATAGCCCGCCAGTTTACTGGCGGGAACGTTCGATCTCTCTCCCTGGCAGTGCCGGAGGCACCACTGGAGGCGCGCCGGTGCCGTGAGTCTTCAGTCGTCCCTAACGGGACTGGTTCATCAAGCGCAAACGACCCGGCGTTGAAGCGCCGGGCTATTTTCAGGAGTCCCTCTGGGACTCTGGAGTGATTCATGTCAACAGGGCCAAGCTTGCTTTTGCCCTTGGCTCTTTTTCGAGCAACACTTCACTCGGGACGATCCGTGATATTAGTGCGTGAGCTCATCGTGTTCTTAGTCGTTCTGGTTTCCTGCGCTGCGGGACAGGAGATCACAGTGGCGGCTGCGGCGGATATGAACGCAGTTCTTCCGGAACTGGCAGCACGCTACACGAAACAGACCGGGCTAGCGACCAAGCTGTCGTTTGGTTCGTCTGGCAATCTGGCGAACCAGATTCGGAACGGCGCACCTTTCGACGTCTTTTTCTCCGCCGACGAGGAGTATCCAAAGCAACTGGCTGCGGATGGGTTGGCCGTTCGAGACTCGCTTTACCGGTATGCGGTCGGTCGATTGGTGCTGTGGGTTCCGACGGAGTCTACTCTCGACTTGCAGAAGCTGGGCATGACGGCACTGATGGATCCATCGATCAAGAAATGCTCGATCGCGAATCCGCAGCACGCTCCGTATGGCCGGGCTGCGGAGGCGGCACTTCGGCACTTGGGAATCTACGATCAGGTGGCATCGAAGCTCGTGCTGGGAGAGAATGTTGCGCAAGCGGCGCAGTTCGTGGAATCGGGCAATGCCCAGGCGGGATTGATCGCACTCTCCCATGCGCTCGCGCCGGCGCTGAAAAACAAAGGCCGCTACTGGATTGTTCCGGTCGATTCGTACCCCACGTTGAACCAGGCGGCAGTCGTGCTCTCCTCGTCGAAGCGACCGGATGCAGCGCGCAAATTCCTTGAATTCGTGCGCTCCCCAGAAGCTACTTCCCTACTTGAGGCCTACGGCTTTAGCCTTCCTGCGGAGAAGCGCTAAATGAACTGGGAGGCGTTTTGGTTGACGGTCCGGCTCGCAGGGATCGTCTCAGCACTTCTGATTGCGATCGGAATGCCCATCGCTTACTGGATTGCCTTCTCGCGCTGGCGGTGGAAATTTCTGGTCGAGGCGGTGGTTGCGCTGCCGATCGTGTTGCCCCCGACCGTGCTCGGCTTCTACGTTCTGCTGGCGCTGGGTTCCCGGAGCCCCCTGGGGCGCTGGTGGCAATCGCTGACCGGCCACACCCTGGCGTTTACTTTTGAGGGACTCGTGATTGGGTCTCTCATCTATAGCCTGCCATTTGCGGTGCAACCGTTCGCAGCCAGCTTTGGAGCGGTCGATCCCCGGTTGCTCGGTGCTTCGGCCTCTCTCGGGCTCTCGCCGGCGCGAACCTTTTGGCGGGTTGTGCTTCCGCTCTCGAAGGCCGGCCTGGTCACCGGATTTGCCCTCAGCTTCGCGCACACGCTGGGTGAGTTCGGCGTGGTGCTGATGGTCGGAGGCAATATACCGGGGGTGACCCGCACGATCTCGATTGACATTTACGATCAGGTACAAGCGGCGCAATACTCGAGCGCGAATTTGACCGCCGCCGTGCTGCTGGTGCTTTCTTTTGCGGCGCTTTCGATCGTGTATGGAATCAACCGCCGGCCGTGGGCCGTGGGTCCATCGAAGTGAACACCGCTCCTTCCAAAAAATCGGCGGCGCGCCCTGCCGTCTCGTCTGAACTCGAAGTCCGTATTCGCAAGCGGTTCCTGAATCCTGAAGGCAGCTTCATCCTGAATGCACACTTTCGCGCGCTGGCGGGGTTCACGATTCTGTTCGGCGCTTCGGGCGCGGGAAAAACTACCCTGCTGGATTGCATCGCGGGACTGACTGAGCCCGACGATGGGCGCATCGCAGTGGGCGGCGAAGTCCTGTACGACTCAGAGAAGAAACGGAACGTCGCAGCCTGGAAACGGCGGATCGGATACGTACTTCAGGAGCTCGCCCTCTTCCCTCACCTGACCGCCGAGCAAAATGTGGCCTACGGGCTACACGCTCTTACTCCAGCGGATCGGCAGGCGCGCGTCGACAGCATCCTGCAGACCTTTCGCATCGATCATTTGCGCGAGCGGCGGCCGGCAGACATCTCGGGAGGCGAACGCCAACGGGTAGCATTGGCGCGAGCTTTGGTGACCGACCCTTGCGCCTTGCTGCTGGATGAACCGCTCGCCGCGCTGGACCGTCCGACCAAGTCGCACATCCTGGCGGACCTGCGGCACTGGAACCAGAATCACCGGGTGCCGATCCTCTATATCACGCACAGCAGCGAAGAAGTGTTCGCGCTCGGCGATGGAGTCATCGTGCTGGAGGCTGGCCGGATCGTCGCCCAGGGACGGCCGCACGAAGTGATGCGCGCTCCGCGGCTCGAAACCGTCGCGCAACTTTCCGGGTTCGAGAATATTTTTGACGCTACCGTGGTTGCGCTTCATGAAGATCGTGGCACGATGACCTGCCGGGTTGGAACCGGTGCCTTGGAATTGGAAACGCCGCTGGTTCGAGCAGAAGTTGGAGCGCGCCTGCGCATCGGCGTCCGCGCCGGCGATCTGCTGCTGGCTACGGAGAGTCCCCGCGGTCTGAGTGCACGGAACGTTGTGCCGGGAACGATCGGTGGACTGGAGCAAAGAGACGTCATTGTTTCCGCATTGGTTATTTGCAGTGGGACCGAATTCGAAGTGCATTTGACGATGGCCGCACGCGCAGCGCTTCACCTCGCTCCGGGCAGGAAAGTCTGGCTCGTCGTTAAGACGCACTCGTGTCATTTGATGAGCGGGTGAAGGCATGCGGAGCCTACAAGCTTGTCATCCTGAGCGAAGCGAAGGACCCATGTATTCTCTCAGCGTCGAGCATGCTGACGAGTCCAGAGGTTCTTCGCTTCGCTCAGGGTGACCGCGAACTGTGGCCCAGGTTAGCGCCCAAAGAACGGGCGCGAACCTGGGGCACCAAAAAGTCACGGCCTCTCAGGATGACAATAATTGAAAAGGTACGGGTCCTTCGACTCCGCATGAATTTCAGGGCAGGCGACGAGCATCTTCCATTGTCTCGATCGCGATGATCGCGACCCACTGTCCGTCGCTCGTTTTCTCAAACACAATCCTTCCCTCCAGGCGCCGGGCAATCTCGTCGGGAAGCAAGTCGCGATGGTAGCCGAAGAACCTTTCCTTGATGTGCTGCCACCAGGGCCACTGTTCGAGGAACGGGTGCGGCGGCTGGTACTTGGTCGAAAACACGAAGGCGACATCGAAATGGCCGTTCGCCGCAGAGGCCGTCTTGATCTGGGCTGCTGTAAAGTCCTCGATGCGCACGACTGGAAACGGGCGGGACACGTAGCCGAGCCATGGCCGAGTGAGTTCGTCGGACGCGGGCCAGGCGCTGAGCACACGCGCGCGGGGATAGCGCATCGCCAGAAAGCGGCTGGCCTCGGCATGCATGACGACGTAATCGCGGTAGGCGAGGTTGTCTTCCAGAGAGAAACCGTAGGGTGGATTGGTGAAGAGTCCCGCCGCGAAAGCAACCGCAACCGCTCCAACAACCACTCTCCAGAATCGCACCCGCCGCCACAAGGTCGCCGTCAATACGAGAATCACCAGCGGCACGACCGGCAACATGTAGCGCGCCAGCACCGCACCGCCGACGGCCGACATGAACCCTAGATAAGCGAGGGTTACCGAAAGAAATGCAGCCTGAATCCAGATGGCAATGCGCGGGCGTGACACTCCTTTTTCTATCTGCGCTGGACGAAGCATCGCCAACAGTCCGGCCAGCGTAAGGAGATAAAGGCCCATATATCCGAACAGTTGCCATAGCCGCAATCCCAGAGCGAGCGGGATGCGCAGAGGATCGAGCGTGGCGGCAACGTTGTAGCGGAAGTACTCGGGGTTGCCGAGCAGGAAGCCCGTCTTCGCGTAATGGTAGGCATACCAGCATGCCAGCGGCACGACGGGAACCAGCAGATGAAGAGCGTGCGTGCGTCGGTCTGAGCCTGGAAAGAGTTCCCGCCATCGCGGGCGAAGACCATGCCCCACAATCTCCCAGATCAACAGCGCCAGCGGCGCCAGAATCGCCGTCTCCTTCGCCAGGACCGCGAGGGAGAACCAGGTGGCTTGTTTCCACTGACAGTCCTCGAAGTAGGCGGACAACCCCCAGAAGGTAAATCCAGCGGCCGCCAAATCCACCTGAGCAAGAGAACTTTGGATGAAGAACACCGGGTAGAGCGCAGTCAAGGCGGTGGTTGCCGAGGCCACCGCAGGGTTTGCTGCAACTCGGGAAAGCCGCCAGATTCCTAACAGGAAAAACGCGGCCAGGGCCAGCATGGCGGTGCGCGTGACCAGCGTGGAGTATCCGCCGACTCGCCACGCCATCGCGAGCCAAGCCATCACCAGCGGCGGGTGCGCATTCGAAACCGTGGTTTGCGGAATGAGCTTGCCGGTCAGGTACAAGTCTCGCGCCGCCGGCAAGTAATAACCGGCTTCATCCCAGAAATAGGGGAGCCGCAGCAGGGGCGCATGCAGAAGCATCAATCCCGCAAAGAACAGTGAGAACAACAAGAGTTGCTGCGTCCAGCGAAGAGAGAGCGGCGTCTGTGCTTTTGGAGCGCGGTCGGCGGATGGCCACACACGCATCAGTGAATGGGTCCGCCGGGAGCGCGCGGATCGAGTTTGATCTCGCCAAACGCGGCCTCATAGTTGGTCACGTTCTGCTGCAAGAGCGCCATCAGCGCCTTGGCCTGCTGCGGACTGAGATAAATCCCCTGGAAATTTCTCAACTCCACCTGCGTCTCCGAGCTTTGCTGCATGGTTCCGAAGACGAGGAAGAAATCCCAGACATTCACGCGGATCTGTACGCTGTTGGAGTACGTCTCGCGATAGTCCGGGGTCTGCGAGAATTTCACATTCGGTTGGGTCACATTCATAGCTGGCAGTGTACCGTCTCTGAT
>Ga0075030_100002357_pt1 | contig 17124 bp, 14 predicted proteins | sample LitLauG_LLR_2012_FD_71393 | JGI IMG/M metagenome (GOLD analysis project Ga0075030, IMG submission 71393) | Freshwater sediment microbial communities from Pennsylvania, USA - Little Laurel Run_MetaG_LLR_2012 | ecosystem: Environmental > Aquatic > Freshwater > Creek > Sediment | place: USA... | reverse complement strand
CTGCTAGACTGGCCAGGCCCTGAAAGGAATTCCCATGCCTCCCACCCTTGCCAGCGGAAAAATCTGCTACCTCGAGATGCCCTCCACCGACATTGCGCGCTCGGCCGAATTCTATAGGGCGGTGTTCGGCTGGACCATCCGAAAGCGCGGCGATGGCAGCACCGCGTTTGACGACACGACCGGCGAAGTCAGCGGAAGCTGGGTGCTCGGGCGTCCGGCCTCCGCTACTCCGGGGTTGCTCTTTTACATCATGGTGGACAGCGTAGAAGCAGCCGTTGACGCGGTCGTTGCTCACGGTTGCGAGATCGTGCAGCCGATCGGAGCTGACGCGCCCGAAATCACCGCGCGCTTCCGCGATCCAGCAGGAAACGTGATCGGCCTCTATCAGCAGCCCAGGAAATAAGCGCGGCCGAGAAGTACTTTCGTAATCTCTGTCCGGTTGAGGGCGGCCACTGGCCCGCCCTCAACCACTCGGATTGCATCATTTTCCATTAGAATCTCAAAGTGACTTCAGTGGACCAATCGAATCGGCAGCAACTGCACGCCGACCCTTCCGATGCGGGGACGCGGCTGGACCGCTTCATTGCTGCGCAATGTCCGGAGCTGAGCCGCACGCGCGTCCAGGAACTCATTGACTCGGGTTTGGTTCTCGTCAATGGCGTTGCGGCAGAAAAGGGCGCGGTGGTCGTTCGCGGCGGGGAAACCATCACCGTCGAAGCCATCGAGCGTCCGGCAATCGTTGCTGTAGCGGAATCCATTCCGCTCGACGTTCTCTATGAAGACGACGACGTGATCGCCATCAACAAGCCCGCTGGCATGACGGTTCACGCCGGAGCGGGCGCTCCCAGCGGCACGCTCGTCAACGCACTGCTCGGCCGCGGACAATCGCTTTCCCAATCCGGGGATCCGCTGCGTCCGGGCATCGTGCACCGGCTGGACAAAGAAACTTCCGGCGTAATCCTGGTCGCCAAAAATGATGCAGCCCACGCAAAGCTCGGCGAAGCGTTCCGCCGGCGCGCCATGAAAAAAACCTACATCGCGCTGGTTCAAGGCAAACTCGCTCAAAAATCCGGGCGCATCGAACTGGCCATCGCGCGCGATCCCATCCGCCGCACGCGAATGACTACGGAGCGCAAAGCCTGGCACGGCAAAGCGCTCTTGAATCCCCGCGAAGCGCGCACGGATTGGCGCACCCTCGCCGCCTTAGAGAATTTCACGCTGGTCGAGGTCCAACTCCATACCGGCCGCACGCATCAGATCCGTGTGCACTTCTCCGCGATAAAACATCCGGTCGTTGGCGACACTTTGTATGGAGCAGCCGCGCAGCTTCGCTTCCGAGAAATCACGCTCGCTCCCTTGCAACGCAATTTTCTGCATGCCGCAAAGCTAGGTTTCGCTCAGCCGCGGACTGGTGAATGGATTGAAGTGCGCGCTCCACTTCCTCAGGAATTGCGGTCGTTTCTTGCTGCACTTTGCAAGGCGTCCGGCGAATCCCAGGCTCGCATTGACGCTGCGCTGGAGGGATACCTATAATTCATGGTCATGCGACGGTTCACTCTCTTCATGCTGCTGATGTTTGCCTTAGCTCTGGTTCCCCTGTCGGATAGCGCTCAGGATCCAAAAACTGCTCCCACGCCGCCGGTTGTGGCTCCGCAACAATCACCAGGGCCGGAACCTGCGATGCAAAGTGGGCAGGTGATCCACAACGTCGTAAACCTTGTTGACGTGCTTTTTACCGTTCTCAACCGCCGCAATAAACTGGTTCCCGATCTGGAGAAAACTGATTTCAAGATTTTTGACGACAAATCTCAGCAGGAGATTCGTTACTTTAGCAAGCAGACCGATCTGCCTCTCCGCATCGGCATGCTGCTGGACACCTCAAACAGCATTCGCGACCGCATCAAGTTTGAGCAAGACGCTTCGATCAATTTCTTTTTCAGCGTGCTTCGCCGCAATAAGGACGAAGCCTTCGTCATGACCTTTGACGACGAACCGCAGATTGTCCAGGCATTTACGGGCGATACCGGCGCACTGCGCGACCAGATCATCCGCACGCGCGCCGGAGGCGGCACTGCAATTTACGACGCCATTTACGAGGCTTGTGTTGATGAGCTCAGCCATCCGCCCCGGCCGCCCGGCGACCAGCCGGACGTGGTTCGCCGCGTGATGATTCTAATCAGCGATGGCGATGACAATTTGTCTACGCACACGCGAAGCGATGCCATCGAAATGGCGCAGCGAACCAGCGTGGTCATTTACACCATCAGCACCAGCACCCAGTGGGTGTCCCTTTCACAGGATGATCCGAACAAGACTGCCGATCGCAAGTATCACCTGACCGATGGCGACAAAATCTTGCAAGACCTCGCCGACGAAACCGGTGGACGGGCGTTTTTTCCCTATCACGTGGATGATTTGGATCAGTCTTTCCAGGACATCGGAGACGAACTGCGCAATCAGTATTCTGTCGCGTATAACCCGACGAATTCCATTCTCGACGGCCGCTACCACCGGATCCGCATCGAAGTTTCGGAACATAAGGGCTATCAGGTGCGCGCCCGCCGCGGCTATTTCGCGCACGCCAACGCTAACTTGCCGACCAAGGCAAACCCTGCTGGTGCGGTGAAGTAATTGGGAATTCGTGGCTTGCGTTTTTTGATTTACAACTGACGGCTACTCTCTGGGAGCGTAGTAGCCCTTGCGAGCGAGCACGTGCAGGTCTTTGTCGTTTGCTTCAACTTTGAGCTTGCGGAACTTTCCGTCGGGTGCTCCGTTTGTCGGATAGTAGCCCAGCGTGTACTGATTTCGCAGCTCTTCTGAAATCTGGTCAAAGGCCTCGCGGATGTGTTTCATCGATGAAACGTCAATGACGCGTCCGCCGGTGGCATCCGCAATTCTCTTCGCGATGTCCGGTCGTGTCCCATAGCCGGGATCGTGCACCAAAAGAATGTGTACTACGGTATCGGTGCGCTCCGCGGCTTCGATGGCTTCTTGGACGGTGACCTTGCTTCCAAAATCTTCAGCGTCGGTGACAATCACCAGGGCTTTGCGCCCTGCTTCGGAAGAAAGCTTGTCGCTGCACGAGGTGTAGATAGCATCGTAAAAATGCGTGCCATCCGGTCCAGAGGGGAAAGTGCCCGGAGTGACCGGAGCGTTGGGAGCGTTCACCCGGGCGCTGTTGATGGCGCGATTCAATTTTGCTTTATCGTCAGTGAAATCGGCGAGAAGATCCACGTCAATGTCGAACGAAATTACCATGGCCTCGTCGCCGTTTTTCATCACCTGCTGCAGAAAACCAGAGGCGGCTCCTTGTTCGGCAGGCAAGCGGTTTTGTTCGCTGCCGCTGGTGTCGATCAAAAGGCCGAGGGTGATAGGGAGAGTTGTTTCATTGGAAAAGAAAGCGATTTTCTGTTCCTGGTCGTTCTCGAAGACGTGAAAATCTTCTTGCTTGAGATTGGTGACCATGTGCTTCTTCTTGTCGCGGACGGAAGCGAGAATATTGACCAGTCGAACTTCACGCTTAATCACCTGGCCCTGGTCACTCTGCTGCGCGCTTGGCTGCTGGGGCAACGCAGCCGGAGCGAGCGACATCGCAATCACTGCGACTGCGGAGCCTGCCACAATAAATTTCATGGAACGCATGTATAATTTCCTCGACGTAAAATACTCGGAAAGACAATCCTTCGGGAGAAGCAGTCCAGTACGATGCGGGGTCGCGGCATAAGGGATGCGTGGCCGCTTACGTTCCCGCAAAAAACCTTTCAAGAAAGTTTGACCTGCTACCGATGAAAAGTCCACGACAAAGGATTCGAGCAAGCGCGGCGATGTTACTGGCGTTGATTTCGAGCAGTGCTACGGCTTACGGTCGGCAATCGCCACCACCAGGCACGGCGGCGGGTGCGCAGGAAACCGCCCAGCAGAAGACGCCTGGACGCATCGTAAAAAACGTGACGCGAGTGATTGTTCCCGTAAGCGTAAAGGACAGAGCGGGACAACTGGTTCCGGATTTACGGCAAAGTGATTTCCGGATTCTGGAAGACAACGTCGAACAGAAAATCACGGATTTCAATGCGGAGCCGGCGCCTCTTTCGATTGTCGTGCTGCTTGACAATGATTTGAAATCGAAGGACGCGGAGCAGGTGGCAGCAAGTCTGCGCTCGATACTGGCGGCGCTGAGCCTTTCGGACGAAGTCTTTGTGTGCCGGTTCGATCAGTACTTTCACCAAGGCAAAGGGTTTATTGCAGATCAGGACAAGCTGTGGAAGGAATTGAAACGCACGGAACTAGACACCGAGCCGTCCGTCGCGCCTCCCAGCCCGGCGATTAATAATGGACCAAGCATTAACGGGCACTCCGCGAGCGGCGATGCACCAAATACAGCGGCGACAACGCTCATTATCAAGGGACAGCCGACGAAAGCGATGGACGATGCCGTCTATGAAGCGGCGCAGCTTTTGAAAGACCGAGGCCGTGACCGCCGCAAGATTATTTTTCTGATCTCAGACGGAATCAATGCACCGAAATTCAACAAGTTCAAATACGGCGATGCGCTTAAAGAATTGTTGCGCAATGACATCGCGGTATTCAGCATCGGCGTGGGAGGCGCGTACTTCGACCGCAAGTTCGAGCATCTTTCGCGGTACGCGCATGACACCGGCGGCGATGTGTTCTACGGCATGAAGAACAAGGCGCTGGAGGAACTCTATTCGCGGGTAACAGAAGAGGCCCGAAATCAGTACCGGCTGGAATACTCCCCGGAAAATACGAATAACGAGGAGACGTATCACTCGATTGAGGTGCGGGTGAAGAGGGAAGGCCTTAGCGTTACCGCACGGCAGGGATATTATTCCGGCGGAGCAGCGCGGTAGGTTCAAGAGCTAGTTCGGCATTTTTGGCGGCTTGCGCCAGGATTGAGAGGGTAGCGAGACGGCGCGCGGCTTCTAGCCTCGAAGGGCCCTTTTCTCCCTGAACCGAATTTATCGTGACATAACTCCGCTTCAAGAGAGGCTCTGCCTCGGCAAAGCGTTTCTGGGAAGTCAGGCACTCACCCAAAGCTGCTTCCGAAACGCCAATCAATTGATTTCCAGCGGGCAGAAGGTGTGTGCGTGCTTCGCGTCCGAACCAATTAGATCGAGCAAATCAATCCTGCGCGCTTCGGCTATGGGAGAGAGATTCTTCGTGCGCGGGGCAGATGGGTTTGTAAGCGCAAGAGCGGCAGACGAAACTGGGATTGGCGGAGAATTCTCCCGCGCGGATGCCGACGGCGGCTTCCAGGACGATTTTCTGGGCTTCATCGAGTTGTTTCGCATCGCGCGTAGTGACCTGAACCTGATTGTTCTGCAGGTAATGGAACATCAGACGGACCGGGTTCCACTCGAATATTTCCTTTGCGGCGAGCGCGTAGAGGCTTAACTGCAAATCCTCTTTCGCATCAGCGTCTTTTCTCGGCTTGCCAGTTTTGTAATCCACAATTTCCACGTCGCTCCCGCCCAGCGAATTCACCTGATCCATGCGGCCGGTGATCAGGACGTCATCTTCCATTGGGATTTCGAACGGTTTCTCTTGTTCGAGAATGCGAGACGGCGAGGCGATTACCGAATCGTAGAAAGCGCGCAACTGTTCGATGCCGTCTTTCTTGTAGCCCTCTTCCTGGTAGGTGTCCTCAAAGCCGACGGAGCGCCATTCCATCTCATACAAGCGAGCGAGATCGTCAAAAGTAATTTTGTTGCCTTTGCGCAATTCGCCAAGGAACCGCTTGATGGTGCCGTGCATAATGCTGCCAAAGCTCAGAGTCGCTTTGGGACCTTCGCGCAGCGACCAGAGATAGCCGAACAGATACTGTTGCGGGCAGTTGCGATATCCATTTACCGCGGAGGGACTCAATTTCAGAGGCCTGGGGACTGGGGGGCGGAAGGACTCTGCCCATTGAGCGATTCTGGTGAAGATTTTTGGCGGTTCCGAAGAAGCTGGAAAGAGCTCGCCGGCATGGCCTGAAGAAGCGGTTCCAGGGGCAGGCGCGGCGGCTGCAAGCGGAGCTTTCGGCATCAACGGAAGGACGTCTTTGTGTCTTACGACGGGGTCCATCAAAATGTCTTCGACGAAAACTGGAATTTTGCCCTTTTTTTCTGTGAGAGTCGTTAGCGTCAGGCGTTCCTGAGCGCGGGTAAGCGCGACGTAGAAAAGGCGGCGCTCTTCCTGGATGTGAAATTGCTCGGCGGGCTTTCCTTCCTTCATCAACGCGGCGGGAAATTCGAAGACGCGGTTTCTTTCACCGGCAGGGAATTTGCGCGTGTTCACCCGCAGGACGAAGACTTGGGAAAATTCGAGGCCCTTGGCGCCGTGGACGGTCATTAACTGAACGGCGTCTGTGGGCGCTTCTTCTTCGAGGCTCACGGTTCCGCCGGCTTGATCGAAATAGTCAAGGTACTCGACGAATTCGGGAAGGTTGCGCGTCTCGCTCTTGGGCTCCCACTCTTTAACGAACTCAAAAAGGCGCTTTACGTAGTGGCGGTCTTGTCGACCGGCGCGCTGCGGAACTTCGAGCCATTCAAGGACGTCGGAAAGAATTTCGCGAGCCGTGCGGCGGTTTAGCGTCTTGCGCTGGCTGGAAACAAACTCGATGAGCGTGGCGATGGAAGCGTGCGAGGCGTCGAACGCAAGTTCGGACTGGGGAGTTTGCAGTACATCGTAAAGCGCAGTGCCGCGCTTTTTGCGCGCGCGTTCGGCGAGGCGCACCAAGTCTTCGGCTTGCAGATGCCAGGCAGGAGCGGAGAGTACTCGAGCGCAAGCGATGTCATCGAACGGCGTGGCGATCAAGCGGAGGTAGGCGAGAACATCCTTGACGATAGGATGATCGAGGATGGAAAGCTTGGTAATGACGAAGGGGATTTTGCGGCGCGCGAGTTCTTCGACGAGTTCATCGCGGTGCGCGTGTTGGCGATAGAGAACTGCAAAATCGCGCCACCGGCGGCCCGCGGAATGGATCCGCTGGAGTTCGGAGGCCACCCAGGAAGCTTCGTCTTCTTCGGTAGCAAGTTCGGCGATGCGGATTTTTTCTCCTTCCTTGCGATTGGGATTGAGAACTTTCTTTGGGAAATCGGCTGTGACGGTGTTCAATCCGATCACTTGCGTGGCCACGCGAAGAATGTTCGGCGAAGAACGGTAATTTTCGGTGAGGCTGACGCGGAACTTTGTCGAATCCTCGCCTTCTTTCCAATTGGCGAATTGCCTCAGGAAAAGTTGAAAGCTGCCGAAGGATGCGCCGCGAAATCGGTAGATGGCCTGGTCATTGTCGCCGACGGCGAAAATGTTTCGGGAATCTCCCGCAAGGAGTTCGAGCAAGCGCAACTGTGCGATGTTGGTGTCTTGGAATTCGTCAACAAGGATGTAGCGGTAGCGCTTCTGGAGCGACTTTCTGAGAGTGTCGTCTTTTTCAAGAAGCGCGACGGCTCCGGTGATGAGCGAGCCGAAGGAGAAGCGGTTTTTGGATCGCAGAAGCTCCTCGCTGGCGCGAAACGCGCGGGCAATTTCAAGTTCGCGAGCGACGGTTTCCTCGCGCTCTTTCAGAGTGTCTTCGTCGAGGGCAACTTTCTCGCGTTCCAATTCCTGCGCGAGGCTTTCGGCGTATCGCTGATAGTCCTGCCAGGAGACGAGTTCATCCTGGCAGCGCGAGAAGAACTCGACGAAATCATTGAGGAACTGGCCAGGGTCGGCCAGTCGGCGGTATTTATCGAGTTTCAAGCGCTCGAGATTGCGCCGGAGCAGAATCCAGTGGTCGAATTTGTCGAGCATGATGCGTTCTGGCTCGATTTCTCTTAGCAGCGTCTCGCAGAAGGAATGGAACGTGGCGAGCGTAACCTCTTTTCCGCGCTCACCGGTGGCTTTCACCACCCGAGCTTTCATCTCTCCGGCGGCTTTGCGCGTGAAGGTGAGGCCCAGAATATTTTCACCGGCGAGCGACGGATCAGATTGCAGCAGGTGCCGGATGCGTTCAGTAATGACACGTGTTTTGCCAGTGCCGGCGCCGGCGATGACAAGGAGAGGCCCGTCACGATGTTCAATGGCGCGTTTCTGAGCGTTGTTGAGCTGAAGGCCGCTGTCCGCGAGCGGCTCCATGTCGAAGAGCGTGGTCATGCCTTAAGAAGGGTAGCGGATTTTGAGGAGGAGAGGTAGGGAACCCAATCGGTGTTCGAGCGCGCTTATAACGGATGCGAGATCAGTTGCAATTAGTTCACCGCTGGGATTTTTTTCCGGAGGCGACATCAGCGGTGAACTCCTTTGAATGGCCGCGGGGAACGGTGAGCGCGGTCCATTTCCCGGAAGATTCCGCAGCGGCGTGCTTCGCGAGGAAGACGATTTGTCCGACGTGGTAAGAGTAGTGAGCAGTCTGGCGGTTGATAGCTTGCATGACCGAATGCGGCTCTGTGCGAATGGTTACGGTGCGGGACATGTCTGACTCCGTCAGTGGATCGATGGCGTCAAACAGATACTTCCAGCCTTGTTCCCACATTACAAGGAGTTCGGTGCGAGTTTGGGGAGGGGTTTCAAACTCAGTGTCCCGATTGCGATCGGGCTTCTGCCCGTCGCTGGTGAGAAACTTGGTCCAGCGGGAACGCATATTGCCGGCCAGGTGTTTGACGATGACGGCGATAGAATTGGACTCGGCATCGAGCGTGGTGAAGAGGCCTTCGTCGGGGCACTGGGCCAAAGCACCCTCTGCCAGCTTTTTGTAGTAGCGGAAAAGGTCCCGGGAATCTTTTGTAAAAGAGGCGCTGAACTCGTGTGCCATGTGGCTATTTTGCGGGTTGATTGCAAACTGTCAACGAGAATTCACGAGCGTTTAGGGCGATGTTTGGCGTGTGAGTGGCAACCGCAAAACAGGACCGGGCACAACTAACCAGGACGGGGAGGAGGCGAGGCAGAGCGAGGTCAAGAAAAACTGCTTGACAATTCGCTTTTTATTCGCCTACTATCTTCGCGCTGTAAGAATAGAACCTAAGCTGGAGAGGGAGAACGCGTATGAGCATCGGACAAACACTGCTGTCGGAATTTGACCAAGAAATGGCGAGCACTCGGAAGGCGCTGGAACGCGTCCCCGAAGAGAAGTGGAATTGGAAGCCGCACGAGAAATCCGGTACGGTCGGCTGGCTTGCGAGCCACGTCGCCACAGTGCCCGAGTGGATCACCATGACCATCAAGACCGACGAACTCGATTATGCGCCGGTGGGTGGTCCCGCCTACGAGCCGCCCAAGATTGCGAACCGTTCGCAGTTGCTGTCTGCATTCGACAAGGGTGCAAAGGAAGCCCGAGCGGCATTGGCTGGTGTGAGCGATGCCGACATGATGAAGAACTGGAAGCTGCTCGCGGGAGGCCAAGAGATTTTCACGATGCCGAAAATCGCCTGCATCCGCGGGATGTGCCTGAATCATCTGTACCATCACCGCGGACAGTTGACGGTGTACCTCCGCTTGACTGGAGTGCCTGTCCCCGGACTCTATGGGCCAAGCGCGGACGAAAATGAGGCCGGAGCAGGAGCTTCGGCGTAAGCAGTCGCCGGCTGGTGCGGCGGCAAATGATTTCAGATGAGCAAAGAGGCGAGAGCAATCTCGCCTTTTTGCATTTATGCCCCGCGCGTAAGTATCGCTTATAATCGGGGTTGTCGCTCCCCAGGAGGCAGTTCATGGAAATCCCCGTCATTCTCTCCGCAGTGCGCACACCCATCGGAAAATTTCAAGGAGGCCTTGCGAGTTTTTCGGCGCCGGAACTTGGCGGCAAAGTCGTGGCGGAAGCCGTGCGGCGGGCGGGCCTTGATGGAAACGCGATTGATGAAGCGATTCTGGGAAACGTGGTGCAGGCGGGGCTTGGACAGAATCCTGCACGGCAGGCGGCGCTCAAGGGCGGATGCAATCCTCGCGTCGCGGCGATGACCATCAATAAAGTGTGCGGTTCCGGACTGAAAGCCGTAGCGCTCGCGGCGCAAGCGGTGCAACTGGGCGAATCGGAAATAGTTGTGGCGGGAGGGATGGAATCCATGTCCAACTGCCCCTACCTGCTGCCGAATGCGCGGACCGGTTTTCGCATGGGCGACCAGAAACTAGTGGACTCGATGATTGCGGATGGCTTGTGGGATGCGTACGAAAATTTCCATATGGGCGTGACCGGCGAACTGGTCGCGGAAAAGTACGGCATTGGGCGCGAGGAACAGGATAAGTTTGCCGTGGAGAGTCACCGGAGAGCCGTTCAGGCAAGGAAGTCTTGTTTTTTTGAAGCGCAGATTCTGCCCATGGAAGTGCCCCAGAAAAAAGGTGACCCAACTGTTTTCAAGTACGATGAATCTCCGCGCGAAGATACGACCCTGGAGGCGCTGGCGAGGCTGAAGCCCGCGTTCAAGAAAGACGGAACGGTAACGGCGGGGAATGCTCCGGGGACCAATGACGGAGCAGCTGCACTTGTCGTGACGAGCGAGCGAAACGCGGCGAGGCTGGGTAAACAGCCGATTGCCCGCGTCGTGGCGCAAGCCGTCAGCGGCGTGGAGCCGAAGTGGGTGATGATGGCCCCGGTGGATGCGGTGGAGAAGCTGCTTCGGAAAACCGGCTGGGACCGCGACAAGGATGTGGATCTGGTGGAGTTGAACGAAGCGTTTGCGGTGGCGGCGATTGCAGTGACGCGGCAGCTCAAGCTCGACCCCGCGAAGGTGAATGTGAATGGCGGCGCGGTGGCGCTGGGTCATCCGATTGGAGCGAGCGGAGCGCGCATCCTAGTCACCTTGCTCTACGAATTGCAGCGCCGCAATCTCAAGCGCGGCGTGGCCGCCCTCTGCCTCGGCGGCGGCAACGCTGTCGCCCTCGCCGTCGAGCGTTTCTAACGCGCGCAGGAAGCGGGGAGCAACAGTGATTGCCCTGCGCGAATGTGGTCGGCATCGGGAAGTTCTGGATTTGCGGCGGCGACGCAGCCAGCCGTCTCAGCGCGATGGAAATGGGCTTTGGCAATGCCAGAAAGTGTATCGCCGGGCTGGACGCGGTACTGCGCATCAGAAGTTGGGAGCAATTCCGAACTAGGCAAGCAGATTTTTTCTCCCACGCGAATGTGGTTGCCGTCACCCAGATTCGGATTCGCGGCTACAAGGTCACGCCATCGTTGGCCACGGCCAAGGTGCTCCTCGGCAAGTTTCCACAGCGAGTCTCCCGGCTTGGCGACCACGATGACCGTCGTCGGAACATTGCTTGGGTCAATTGCATTTCTAACCGCAGAGTAGGGAGCAACACGGATAGGACTTGCTTCCGGGTCGATGGGGACACTTGGATGGACGAGCGCGGCGGGGACGGGGGTCGCGCGGGGACTCACAAATCTCGGTTGCGATGGAGTAGCAGGACGCGGTGCCGCAGCGATATCGCGTGATGCAAGAGGTCGCAGCGTAGGCCACAGAGCGCGCGGCGCAGCGTAGAGATTCCGCGGACGCTCGAATGGAGATCGGCGAACCACCGGCCCGCCCGGCAGCGGAGGTGACTGCGCGGACTTAAGTACAAGCGGAATGATCGGCGCAAGTGGTGGAGATGTATTTGGCGGCGCCGGCTTTGGCGATGCAAGCCGCGGTTCGCCAGCCAGCGGAAGCGAAAACTGCTCAGAGTGCTCCAAAGTGCGGAGCTCCTTTTTCTTGCGATTGATGCGAGCGACTTCACCGAGCGATGGTTCGACCGGATGCCCTTTGGCGATGTTGCTCGCCGCGGCAACAGAATTTTCCTCATTTGCCGGCAACGCGGGCTTTCTTGCAGCTTCAAGTTGATCGCGATCTTCGGGCGTCAGGATTTGCGCGCGTTTCAAATCTTCGTCGGTATAAACGTGCTTGGATTTTTTGCGGGCTTCTTCCTTGCGGGCGCGCTCTTGTTTCGCGGCTTCCGCGACGTCTTGCGCCTGCGAAGACGCGACAGAAATTCCTAAGGAGAAAACCACAACAAGCGCCACGGCAGAAAGGCGCAGGACCGCCCTCCCACGCCTGGGAGCACGGGTGGAAGCAAAGACACTGCTGCACGATGTAGAACAATTCATGGGAAATCACTACGGGGGGACTCCGGTAGAACGGCAGTATACCCAAAACACGATGAGTTGCAAACGGAAATTTTTCGCCGGGTGGGATGGAATACGTGGGACGAACATTCCGTGGTTGGGTCAAACCCTCGAACAAAAGTTTTGAAACTAATAGCGTCGAAGCCTTAAGGCTGGACCTGGCGTTGCACTTGTTTTTTGCAACTCCTACGGTTTTGGTGTCGCGGGATTCGGGCTCACGAGCGGAGCGACGCTGTTTTCAGCCAACCTACGATTGAACCCAGCAAGATCGTCTTTGATTAGTTTCTGGAAGTCTGCGTCCACTTTTGCCCAGTCGCTTTCATAATTTTGTAGCAATGCCAGTTGTGTGTCGGTCGGAGCGAAGTCCGCTCCCCCGGCGACGTCGCCGCCGCCAGTACCGATTTCGGCATTGAGCCAGAGCAGGTTGAGGTAAAGCCCATATCCTTGCACGAAATATTTGTCGTCGCTGTTGGCGAGCGCGGGCGAGACGAGTTTGTCTTCGATGCCGCGCAGTTTTTTGTCCGTCTCTTCCGCCTCTTTCAGCAACTCGGCTTTGCGTTTGGTTTGAGCTTCATCCAGAGGTTTGGGCGGAGCCGGCGGCGCTTCGGGATATTCGTACTCGTTTTCGCGTTCGGCGGCCGGCCTCTCCTCCGCCTTCTTTTTCGGGGGACGCAACATGGTTTCAATCACTTCGATCTGTTTGCGCAACCATTCGATCTGGTTGGCCGCGTCTGAAACTTGGCTCACCTTGTCCCGCACGCGCAGTTGAGTTTTCACGGAAAGAGAAATATCGGAATCAGAGCCAGGTGAACGCGGGTCGCGCAGTACAGTCAGCGGTTGCGAATACGTTTGGGTTTCTACCGTCAGCCGCACCGTGTACTTGCCTGGAGCGACGATAGGACCATGTTCGGCCGGCTTGATGCCCCAATGGGTGATCGAGCGGGAGTCCGAATCGCGGAACCGCGGTTCGTTCCAGATATGAGAATTTTCGGGAGCCGCCGTCCTGAGCGCAATCACGCGTGGAGAGTCGTGGCGGAGGTCCCACTTCACACGGTTGAACCCCACACGGCCTTTGGCTTCAAGCTTGCGGATGACTTTGTCGTCCGCGTCGAGAATCTCGAGTGAGACCGGATCTTTTGGCGCGGCTGTCAAGGAGAAATTGAGAAACGCCTGGCCGTTGCGCGAGAACCGATACGTTTGCCGAGGTTCAAACAAGACAGCCGCCGCTTCCGCGTGATTCTTGGCCATCTGTTCGAGCGGAGTGATGTCGTCGAGGATGTAGAGCCCGCGTCCGTAGGTGGAAATCACTAAATCGTGAAACTCTTTTTGAACCACGGCCCAGGTAACGGGTGCGTGGGGAAGGCCCGAATCCTGAGCGGTCCAGTGAGCGCCGTCATCGAGCGAATAGTAAAGGCCGTTTCCGGTTCCGGCGAAGAGAAGCCCCGCGCAGTTCGGGTCTTCGGCGATGGTCCGCACGTAAGAGAGTGGATGCTTGGGAAGATTTCCAGTAACCAGCTTCCAGGTCTTTCCCAAGTCGGTGGTCTTGTAAATATAAGGATCGCGATTGTCCATCAAGTGAAAGTCCACGCTGATATAGGCGGTGCCCGCATCAAACGCGGAAGGCGCGATGCTGGTGATGATACCCCATGCAGGAAGTCCGGAAATATTTTTTGTGACGTTGGTCCAATTGGATCCGCCGTCGCTCGTATACCAGAGCTGGCCATCGTTCGTGCCAGCCCAGATCAAGCCTTTCTGGATTTTTGATGGCGCAATGGCGAACACGACTTCGCCGTAGAACTGGCCGAGGTTGTCGCCGACGATTCCACCCGAAGGAACAATGCGAGAAGGATCGCTCGTGGAAAGGTCAGGACTCGTGGCGGACCAGCTCTGCCCGCCATTCGTGGTTTTGAAAATCACCTGGCAGCCGTAATACACGGTGTTGTGATCGAAGGGATCAACGGCCAGGGGAGAAGTCCAGTGGCAGCGGTACTTCAGGTCGTTGGGTGGGGAATCGAGCGTGTGCATCCACGGGCTGACCGAACGCGCGTGCCGGTGACGAGCATCCCAGCGCGTGACGGAGTTGCCGTAGCAAGTGGCCCAAACAATATTTGGATCGACGTCATCCGGAACGGTGAAGCCGGATTCGCAGCCGCCCATGCGGCGGTCCCAATCGGCTTCATTGTAGTCCTGAGGGACGCTCGGTCCGCGCATGTTTCCGTCGTCCTGCATATTGCTATAAAAGTAGTAGGGAATTTGGTGGTCCACGTCGACGTGATACATCTGCCCGATCGGCAAGGTGACGTTGTGAAAGCCGCGGCCATGAACCGTGGTGATGAGCATTCCGCCGTCGTCGGTGATCACAAAACGATCTGGGTTCAGAGGATCGATCCAAATGTCATGAGTGTCTCCGCCCCAGCGCGTTTCCTGAAAATTCAAGCCCCCATCGAGGGAGTGATGAAAGGAACTGTTCGCTACGTAAACTTCATCGTCGCTGCCGGTGGAAACGGCGATGCGAATGTAATAGCCCGCGCGGCCAATCAGCGCGCGCTGAAAATTGATGGCTTTCCAATGTTCGCCCGCGTCGTCCGACCTCCAGACAGAACCCTGGTCTTTGGTTTGAATCAGCGCAAAAACGCGATTGGAATTTGTGGGAGCGACGGCGACGTCAATTTTGCCGAGAGGAGATTTTGGCAGTCCGTGCTCCTCGATGCGAGTCCATTTTGTGCCGCCATCGCGCGAGACGTAAACACCGCTGCCGGGGCCGCCGCTCAGTTCCGCCCAGGTATGCATTTCCACTTGCCACATTCCAGCGAAAAGAGTGTGCCAATTGTGCGCGTCCATGGAGAGGCCCGAACAGCCGATGTTTTCTCCGGCAAACAGAACGCGCTCCCAATGCTGGCCGCCGTCAAGCGTACGGAAGACGCCGCGTTCCTGCTGAGGGCCGGTGGCGCGGCCGAGTGCGCAAGCAAAAACGATGTCAGGATTCGCCGGGTTGACGATGATGTGGCCAATGCGGCCCGTCTCTTGCAGGCCCATGTTGGTCCAGTTCTTGCCGCCGTCCACGGATTTGTAAATTCCGTTGCCCATCACGTCGCCGTCGCGAATCACCCAGGCTTCGCCCGTCCCGGCCCAGACGGTGCTCGGATCGGAAGGAGCCACGGCCAGCGCGCCGATCGCTGCAGCGGGCTGCTTGTCAAACAGTGGAGTCCAGCGATTGCCGCCATCTATGGATTTCCAGACGCCGCCTGAGGCAGCGCCAGCATAGTAAGTGCTGGGATCGCCGGGGACGCCCGTAACCGAGGCGATGCGATTGCCAACTCTTGGCCCGACGAAGCGGAAGCGAAGCGGGTCTTCTTTTTCTGGGTCGGGCTGCTGCGCACCGACTGGCGCCACGCAAGCCAGAATTGCCATCAACCAAAAACCGAGAACGTATTTTCCTTTAAGAGCCACCAAAGCCTCCACGCAGCGAAAATCATTTGAAATGTTCGGTGACAATATATACGGAAGCCGCTCTACGCCGCCAACATGAAATTTGTGGAAAGAAGCTCAGCGGTTTGCTACACCCGAATTACCGGCACTGACACGGAGTGATTCTTTGTAATCCCGCTTTAGAGTTGTTGTCATGGACCAAAGTCTAGCTACCTAGCGCTCATCTGAAACTGACCTGTCGGAGCGAATCCCATATCCGTGGACAGGCGTGGTTTGGCGAATTAGGTGTCTCAGGTCAAACCGAGCTTGGCGTTCATTGACGCATCCGCAGGCCCGGCCTAAGATGTCAGCCAGCAGAGGATTCCTTCCAGAATGATTGGCCAGACGCTCGGCCACTACCGCGTCCTCGAGAAAATCGGCGAAGGAGGGATGGGTGTAGTCTATCGGGCCCACGATGAGCGCTTGGACCGCAGCGTGGCGCTGAAGTTCCTACCTGTAGGCACCCTACCTGACGAACCTGCTCGCAAGCGTTTTCACAAAGAAGCCCTTCTCCTTGCCAGGTTGAGCCACCCGAACATAGGCGTGATCCACGATTTCGACGCTCAGGACGGCGTGGACTTCCTGGTCATGGAATACATTGCCGGAACTAACTTGGCTCTCAAGCTTGCGGCCTGCTCCTTAGCTGAGAAGGAAGTAGTCGGACTGGGGGCGCAAATTGCGGCTGCGCTAGAGGAAGCGCACGAGCATGGTGTCGTGCACTCCGACTTGAAGCCGGGCAACGTGGATGGCAGCGGTTTGCAGCGGGTGGTGCCGAATCACGTGCTGTTTCTCTTCGATGTTTCGCCGGACGGGAAATGGTTGGCCGCCTGGGAAGGGCTAGCGGTGGTCCTTTATTCGACAGACGGTGCGGTTCGCAGAATGGTCTGTGCTGACTGCGCGACGGCCGGCGGGGAAGACCGCGGCCTCATGCCACCGCTGGTGAGCTGGTCACGCGACGGTAAGCTTCTGTATTTGCACGCTACCGAAACTCTTCACGCGATCGAATCGCGCAGGACGTACCAGGTCTCTCTTCAGCCCGGTCAAATGGTGCCGCCCTTGCCGGACTCCGGATTTCGATCGATTGGGGATGCGGCCAGATCGCTTAGGGGCCGCGTGATCTCAGAACAGCGGGCGTTTCTGAGCGCAGATCCGTCTGTGTATGCGTTTCTGCGTCGCGCTTCGCACCGCAACATCTTCCGAGTCCGAGTGCCCTGAAAGCGCTTGGCTGCTTGCCGATGTTCTCATCGGGCACCACTTCGTTACCGATTGGCGATGGGCTTATGCCTTCTCTAACGTTTTCACCAGCGCTTCAAGTGTATCGTGATCGCGAAGATCAGTTCGAAACCGGTTGAACTTCGCCCCATTGGTGCAAGAGGCGCCACCCATTCGCGCTTGTGTGAAGTATCAGTGGTCGTGCACTCGGAAGTCCCATCTGGTTAGCGCGCTTTTCGGAAACCGAGTCGCAGGACGGTCGGAGCGGGTGCACGACAAGAAAGTGATGAGTCATGCGGCCCTTTGTTCCGTTCTGCGTTCCCAAAAGTCCTGAAAGCGCCCGCTGAGCTTGGCACAGCGGAGGGCGATGATGGCGTTAG
>Ga0075030_100002356_pt1 | contig 17125 bp, 14 predicted proteins | sample LitLauG_LLR_2012_FD_71393 | JGI IMG/M metagenome (GOLD analysis project Ga0075030, IMG submission 71393) | Freshwater sediment microbial communities from Pennsylvania, USA - Little Laurel Run_MetaG_LLR_2012 | ecosystem: Environmental > Aquatic > Freshwater > Creek > Sediment | place: USA... | reverse complement strand
GAGATGCCCCCGCGCGAGGGGATCAGCATCGCACATTTTCTCACCGTCACCGACATCGAGCGATCGGCTCGCTACTACGAAAAGATTTTCGGCGCTCGCATCCTGAGCCTGGGTGACGGCAACGCTCCTGGCTACCTTCAGCTTGCGAATATCTGGATGATTCTGAACGTGGGAGGAGGACCCACTCCGGATAAGCCGACGGTCACGCTCAGTATCCCCGACCCGAATCACATCAACAGCTTTTTGAATTTCCGGGTTGCGGATATTCAAGCGTGCTACGAATTGTGGAAAAGTCGAGGAGCGGAGTTCATTACGCCGCCGATCCCCAAGTACGGCGAGACGCGCTGCTACATCCGCGATCCTGACGGCTATATCATCGAGGTCGGACAGAGCACCGACCTGACCTACGGTTGACGCTCAGCCGCGAAAAGCGTCCTCATAGTGCCAGACGAGTTGTCGCCCGCGCCGCTTGGAACTCTCCGCGTCAGCGCTTGCCATTACTCTTTCGCCGCTGCTTCAAGCGTCGCTATGTCGAACTTGACCATTTTCATCATCGCTTCCATGGCTTTGGGATGTTTGAGCATCTCGCCAATCTTTTCCGGCACAATCTGCCAGCACAGGCCGAACTGATCGGTGAGCCAACCGCAGGCCATGGGCTTGCCACCCTGCAGCAGCTTGTCCCAATAGCGGTCGAGTTCCGCCTGGTCTTTGCACACAACGGAATAGGAGAATGCGGGTGTGAGCGCCTGCGCGGGCCCACCGTTGAGGAACGTCATTCGCTGCCCCATCAGTTCGATGGTGATGGTGAGGATCTTTCCGGCGGGCCACGGCCCCACGCCGTTCGAACGCAATTCCGCTACCTTCTTCGTCTCCGGAAACACCGACAGATAAAACTCTGCGGCATCTTCGGCGTTATCGCTGAACCACAAAAATGGTGTGATCTTGTTCATGCTTTGCCCCAATCGATAGTATCCGAAGTCGAGCCGTGGAAAAGTCGCCCTTTCTTCCCGGCCATATGCCAGTCACAGCCCTAGGCGAAAAAAACACAATTTTTTAACTCCAGTCCTCACATTGATTTAAACGGCCTTCCGTCATCTCCGCAAGCAGCAACCTGTTCTTCCCATCCCGCAGCCTTCGCTATTTTGAACCCAGATCAGGCACAGTACGCTTCTCGCTCGGCCCAGATCTGAAATCTTACGAAGCAGAGGATGATGCAAGAACATGAACCGCAAAGAACGCCGTGCCGCTGCGCACATTCAACGGAAGCTCGACCGTAAAGCCGGTTTCCCCTCACCCGATCCGGGGCCTCAACCGCCCATCGCCAAAAACGAAATCCCGAACCCGGCGTCCATCAACCCCAAACCGCCGTCGCGGCCTCCAATATCGGCAGCTCGCCTCAACGCTAACCGCGCCAACGCACAATTCTCAACGGGCCCATCACCCGCAGGTCGCGCCGCCTCCTCGCAAAATCACACCATTCACGGCCTGGCCCGCCATAACGGCACCTTCAAACTTCTTGCCACCGAGGACGCCGCTGGCTTCGAAGCGTTAAAACAGGCTCTCGCCGAAGAGCACCAACCAAGCACTCCAACCGAAGCCATCCTTGTGAACCAGATGGCCGAGTGCCAGTGGCTCGCGGACCGCGCATTGAACCTCCATGCCACCTGTTTCGATTCGCAATCCGGCCAAGTGGCCGACCCGAAGCTGTTTTCGCTCTATCTCCGCTATCACACCACCCACCAGCGCGCCTTCTACAAAGCGCTCAATCAACTCGTAAAGCTAAGATCCGAAAGGCGCAAAGACCAAGCTGGGTTCGAAGCGCAAAAACGCAAAGAAGCCCGTACGGAAATGGACAATTTCCACTCCGAAATGCAAAAAGAGATGAAAGCCGACGAAAATTTCATCGATAATCCCGAGCTCCGCGACCTCGCCATCCGCATGGGCGTCGCAATGACCCACAAAAGTCCCAATTTAGAAGCCCTCAAAAACGAATTTAAGGAGAAATGCCGCTCCGTCTGGCAGGCAACCCACGCAGCAGCCGCCTGAAACCGTCTCGAACCATCCATTCGCCCCCGAGTCCACGCCCGTATTGTGCCCCTTCACCCCGTCAAACCACTTAAGGCACAATAAAGGAGAACAACCGGAAGAAACCCGGACTGTTCGATTGACGGGACTAATGTTGAAGAGTAGCCTTAATACATGGAGCCGAACGTAGAAACTTTTGTGCCGTCGCGCCAGTATGCGCGCTTCGGCTGGGCGGCGTTGGCTGGCTCCCTCGTGTGCGTGCTGTGCGGCTTTGGCGCACCGCTCGCCTTTATTCCGGCGTTGTTGTGTCTAACAACAGCGGCGGCGATTTTCTGGCTCGCTGCCCGGCCACCCATCCGGCTCGGCGAAACGCAGTTCAATATAGGTGAACGCTGCATTGCCTGGCGCGAAGTGCGCGAGGTCAACCGTAGCCGTTTCAACGGCGCGGGCTTCATCTCCCCGCTTGTTCTCCACTTGAAGTTGACCAACGGCCGCTATAAGCTTCTCGTATTTCCTGGTGACGCCGAACGCGTCGAGCGGCTTGGTAAAGTCCTGCGCAAGAATTCTCATTTGGCCACTTTCGACGGCGTCCCCTATCGCGATTACTGGATGTGGAACGATCCTTCCCCAGAGGACGAACGCCCGGCTCTCCCGCCTGCCTCGGCGCCGCCGGTTCATTTGTTCAGCCGCGAGGACGAAGAAGAAATCGAACGTCTTTATCAGAAGCTGAAGACGGTTGGCCGTCTTGATTCCCGTACCTCCTCGAAAGACTCGCCCAATCCAAAAGGCAAGGATTAAGACCGCCCGTTGAGACGAGTGTTCGGGCCTCCCAGGCGTAAGCGTGGCTGCCTCTTTCCCATCCTGCTGCTTGTCCTGATCGCCGCGGGCATCCGCCTGCTTTCCGAACCTTTCTTGACGGCGTGCGCCAGCTATCTGATTGAAGACGACGGCCCCCGCAAGGCCGACGCAATCTTGGTTTTGGGTGGTGATCGCTATGGCGACCGCACTCTCAAAGGCGCAGAACTGGCGAAGGCTGGCTATGCGCCCGTTGTATACGTAGACGGTCCTCCGCGTCTGATGGGCTACGAATCCACTGATGAGGTGACCTATGCCGAGCAGAAGGGCGGCTATCCGCCGGCCGTATTCAAGGAAGTGCACCTGCCCGAGGATGCTGAATCCACCCGAACCGAAATGATGTTTGTTGGTAAATCTATGGCGGCGGACGGCATCAAAAGCATCTTACTGGTCACCAGCAACTTCCACACCAGGCGGGCTGCAAAGTTGTGGCGTCAGGTGAACCCGAATATCAATGTGACGGTGGTTGCCTCCAGTGATCCCTACTTCACGCCCACCACATGGTGGAAAACCCGGCCTGGGCAGAAAACGTTTGTCTACGAATGGCTGAAGACCATCTCGGTTATGTTCGGTATTTGAGATGTTTGCGTCGCTTTCCACCGTCTGGCCTTACCTCCGCCGCTACCGCAAAGGTTTGACCCTAGGCATCGGGTCGTTGGTAATGAAGGCGCTGCTAGCCTCCGCCCTCCCATTGGTGATGCGCCAAGGCGTAGACTCCATGAGCGCGGGATTCCAAATCGCCACTGTCTTACGCTTCGCGGGTCTCTTGGTTTTTGTCGCGTTCCTTAAAGGTATCTTTCAATATTGGATGCGCGTCATCATCATCGGCATCTCGCGCGATATCGAATTCGATTTGCGCAACGACCTCTTCCGCCACCTAGTCGAGCTGTCGCAAGACTTCTACGCGCGCTTCCGCACCGGCGACATCATGGCGCGCAGTACAAACGACCTGAATGCCGTGCGCATGATGCTGGGCCCAGGCATTATGTATTGGGCCGAAACCAGCATCACTTTCCTTGTCTCTGTTGCTGTCATGCTGCATACCGATCTCCGGCTCACGCTCATGGCGCTACTGCCCGCGCCCTGTGTTTCGTTTGCGGTGATCTTCTTCGGTCGCCGTATTCATAAGCGCTTTGAGCACATCCAAAGCATGTTCTCCGATATCAGCAGCCGTGTGCAAGAGAATCTGGCGGGTGTCCGCGTTGTGCGCGCCTATGCGCAAGAGAAGGCGGAAGTCGCGCAGTTCGAAGAACTCAATTTGGGCTACGTGCGAGAGAACGTCGGTCTGGCCCGCCTGCAAGGTTTCTTTACTTCTCTTTTGCAAGCATTCATCGGCCTAACGTTCTTGCTGGTGATGTGGAGCGGCGGCCGTCAACTGCTCGCCCATCGCATCACCATCGGCAGCTTTGTCATGTTCAACACCTACATGGGAATGTTGATCTGGCCCATGATTGCCTTTGGTTGGGTGGTCAATCTGATGCAGCGTGGCACGGCATCCCTGAATCGCATCAACGAGATCTTGCACGAGAAGCCGACCATCGCTCGCGAAGCCGTCGTAGAAGCCGCAGCCGGCTCCGGCACAGACATTCAGTTCGACGGCGTCACTGTCAGTTTCGACCGCCGTCCGGTCTTACGAGATCTGAACCTCGCTATCGGCAGCGGGGAAACCATCGCAATCGTCGGTCAAACCGGCAGCGGCAAAACGACACTAGTGAACTTGATTCCAAGGCTCTTTGATCCGACGTCGGGGTGCGTACGGGTCGGCAGCGTAGATGTGCGCCGCTTCGATCCAAAGGAACTCCGCCACGAGATCGGCTTTGTCCCGCAAGAGACGTTTCTGTTCAGCGCCTCGCTTGCCGAAAACATCGCCTGGGGCCGCACGGACGCCACGCACGAGCAAATCTCCTGGGCCGCCGATGTTGCCGGTTTGACCAGCGATATCGAATCGTTTCCTAAAGGCCTGGACACCATTGTCGGCGAACGCGGACTCACTCTCTCCGGCGGCCAGAAGCAACGCACGGCCATCGCGCGAGCCATCCTTCGCAATCCGCGCATTCTGATTTTGGACGATGCCCTTTCGAGCGTCGATACCGTGACTGAAGAGAAAATCCTCACCCAGTTGGGTACGCTGATGCGCGGCCGTACCACGATTTTGATTTCGCATCGCGTCTCAACCGTCAAGAACGCCGACCGCATCGTCGTGTTGAACCAAGGCCGTGTGGTAGAAATTGGTACGCACAGCGAATTGCAAGAGCGTGGCGGATACTATGCCGAGTTGCATCAAAAGCAGTTGCTGGAAGAAGAATTGGAGGCAATCTAAAATCTATGTTTGATTCGAAATTGAGCCGGCGAACTTGGCTATCGGCCGTCCCGGCGTTGGCATTGGGCGGCAAACTCGCCGCTCAGGAGTACCAGATTCGCGGCGCAGACATCAAGCTCGGCATCGCTTCCTACTCGTTTCGCAAATTCTCGCGTACCCAGGCGATCCAGATGGCGAAGGAATTGGGCACGCCCTTCCTCAACGTCAAGGACTTCCATTTGAAGTTGGACGCCTCGCCCGAAGAAATCGACGCCGCCAAGAAAGAGTTCGCCGATGCCGGCATCACCCTCGTCGGTTGCGGCAACGTCAGTTTTCAGAAAGACGACGAAGCCGACATTCGTGCCAAATTCGAATACGCCAAGCGCGCGGGCTTCCCGCTCATCGTTTGCGCGCCTACGGCCGAAACGCTTCCCAAACTCGAAAAATACGTAAAGGAATACAACATCAAAATCGCAGTTCACAATCACGGCCCTGAGGACAAACACTTTCCGACTCCACAAAGCGTCCTGAAAGCCGTCAAAGGTATGGATCCCCGCTGCGGCCTCTGCATGGACATCGGTCACACCTCGCGTACCGGTGCCGATATCGTGGAATCGATTCGCGAAGCCGGCCCTCGTCTGCTTGATATGCATACCAAAGACTTGGCCGATCCGATGGGGAAAGACAGCCAAGTGGCAGTGGGCGACGGCAAACTGCCCATACCGCGCATCTTCGAACAACTGATCAAGATGAAGTATTCGGGTTGCGTGAACTTAGAGTATGAAATTCACGACGACGCGCCAATGCCGGGCATGATCAAAAGCTTTGCTTACATGCGCGGTGTTTTAGCCGGATTGCAAGTTCGCGCTTAGGCGGTCTCATTCAGGCTTACGGAAGAAAATGATGTGCTGCCAGGGAAGCTTGTCCACTACCTTTTCGAAGGTGTAGCCTTCCGGCAGCACTTCTGCTTTCACTTCGTCTACGCTCATCTTGTGTTCTGGACGAATCGGCACGCTCGGATCTTCTTTGCGGAATTCCAGAAGCACCAATCGCCCACCCGGCTTGAGACTTTCCTTGATGTCTTGCAAAATTCTTTGCGGCCTCGATAGCTCGTGATAAACGTCCACCATCACAACCAAGTCCAGTTTGCCCTCCGGTAGCTTCGTGTCGCTCTCTGTTCCCACCACTCGAATAATATTCCGTACGTGCGCATCACTCGCTTTTGCGGCCAACTTTTCGAGCATAGCCGGTTGAATATCGTTGGCGTACACAAATCCGCCTGGGGCAACTAGCTTCGCCATGCGAATGCTGTAGTAGCCAGTGCCCGCACCTACGTCGCCCACCATCATTCCGGGTTTAAGATTGAATTGAGCTATGGCAACCTGCGGCTGTTCCTCCCGTTCCCTTTCTTCGCGATCAAGCCAATCGGCGCCCCCCACTCCCATAACCGGCGCGATAGGACGGCCCGTTACCGGATGAACCGCTTGACCGCCCCCCAGAAGGAAAGAGAAAGTGAGTGCCGCCACCGCATGTCGCCAGTTCATGCCCGTTTAGATGCCTCTCTCCGTGTCATCGTTGCTTTTGTGATGGTCAATGTTGCTATTTTGAGCGCACAAACGGTCCAAAATCCTTTACAGATTGTCTCCGCAGGGGTGGAAACCTCCGAAGACGCGCCCTTCTCGCCCACAACGTATCGTTTTTTGCCCGGCGATTACGTGTACTGCCAGTTTCAAATCGCCGGCTACGCGGTTCAGAAGAAAGAAGAGAGTGAAGTGCGGAAGATTTCGTTGAGTTACGAAATTACCCCGCAAGATAGTAATGGCGTGCCGCTCACTGCCACCGTGTCAGGCGTGATTCAAGAAGAACTCAGTGCGGAAGATAAGAATTGGACACCCAAACGGCGCGCCTCCTTTCTTCTGCCATCCTTTCTCGCAGCCGGAGACTACCGAGTGCATCTGGCGTTGAAAGATCTGGTGGCAAAAACCGCCACTGCCAGCGATTTAGCCTTCAAGGTCGGTGGCACCGTGGTCGTGCCCACTACGACGCTTTCGGTACAGGATTTTCAATTTACTCGCAAGGAAGACGACTCAGAAGCGCTCGATGTGCCCGCATTCGCTCCGGGTGACACTGTTTACGCCCGTTTTCTAATGATAGGCTTTCGCTTGGGTGCGGCTAACGAATACCATTTAAGTTACGGTTTGAGCGTGACAAGGCCCGATGGCAAGCCCTACTTGAATGAGCCGGCGGCTGCGCAGTTGACAGATAAGAGTTTCTACCCGGTGGCCTTCGTTCCGAGCAACGTAAGCATCACCACCACCCGAAACTCAGCTCATGGGCAATACACTCTTGTGCTCACGGTTCGTGACCTCGTGGGGGCGCAAACCTATCAGATTAAACGCTCGTTCACGATCGAGTGACCGCTAGCGCATGGAATCCATGGTTATGACTTTGCCATCACCAAGCACGTCGCGGTGCGTTTCTTCAAAGTCAAGTCCACGGAAGAATATGCGTGCGTCGTGTTCCTGCTCGGGCCGTACAAATGGATGAATTGCCAGCACAATTCGTTTGTGGAAGAAGTTCTGGCATTCGTATTTGGCCAAGTCCGGATCGTACACTTCGAAAATATAGCGCGAGAGCCGTTGCGAAACGAATACTACACAGGTGTCGCCCCCCAATTGCGGGCGTACCAGCGCCGTAAGCTTCGCAAGGTCCGCGGGCTGTGTCCGCACGTATTCGAGGTCTCCCGGAATGCAAAGAAGGATTGCAATAATTACGATGGCCGGGTTGAGCAGAGACACGCTCTTCAAAGCCGGCAGGCGAACCAACGCGTCGAGCGCCGCGCAGAAAACGATAATGAGCGCGGGCACTGCCCACAAAATCTGGTAGGGAGAGAAGACCTGGCCTGTATATCCACTCACTGCTATCTGGGAAAGTAAAGTTGCCAACGCCCCGCCGATTAGACAAAAGACAACCGCGCGCCGTCTTACCAAAGCCTCGGCTGGAGGCTGCGCACCCAGACTAAATGTGCCTAACGGCATTACGCTTGCGATTGCGCCCACGAGGCCAATCAGCAGCAGCGAGATCAACGTTATGCCAAACCACGGATTTGTGCCCGGGTCCAACCCCATGAGTGCCTGTACGCCCGCAATCTTAATGGCGAAAGCCGGGAACTGTTCGGTGAGCCAATCCGAACGCCGGTGGGTGACGGCCCAGAACTGATAAGGAGCATATGCGGCGATGGGAACAACCGTGGCCGCCAGCGCATACCAAAGAGCCGCTCGGTATTTCTTAACGTTTGCGAATCCTAAGAGCGCGATGGTATAACCCACTGCCGGCAAGTAGGAGGAAGGCTGAGTGTACAGGCAAGCGATCAGCAGTAGACTATAAACGAGCGCCTTGAAGAAGGCTGGTCGCTCCACTAGCGAGAAGAACGCAAGCGAGGATAAGAGCAGCAAGAACAAGCCGAGTTCGTAAGGGCGAGCTTGCGTCGCGTACATCAAATGAGTGGGAACCGCGAGAAACAGGATCAACGCCAGAACGGGATGCTGCAGCGGCACGCGTTTGGCAAGCGCGAAGAACAGGAATACTGAACTCAGTGCCGCAATGACTGCGGGTACCCGCAGAAGCGGCTTCGTGTCCGGAGCCGCCAAGGCAAAAGGCATTTCAGCCAGGTAATGAAGGGGTGCGCCGCCCGGCGTCTGGGCGATCCAGCCAAAAAAACTTTGCCATTCGAAATGCAGAAAAGCGGCTGCTTGAGTAATTTCACTAAGCCGCAACGGCACGAGGAACGCTGTGCCTAAAATCAACAGCGCATAAACAACTAGAGTTAGAAAGAAAGCGAGTGCTGTCCGCACGTATTATCGTAGCCTCATTCAAATTCTTGGAAAGCGAGGGGCAACCTTCGTAGCGTACCATTTTGGCCTTTGTTGAAGGATCAGGAACGACGCAAATATCTTACCGGTCTTGCTGCTTTTCCTCAAAGACTAGCCGCTAGACGTTTTACCCTCTCCAATCCTTCCGCGAATTTTTCCGGTTCCGAAAGCAGACTGAGTACAAGGAAAGCCTCTTTGCTCATGTCGTAGAAGTAGCCGGGCTGGACGACGATTTGTTCATCGGCCAAGAGCTTTAAGATCCAGCTTTCTTCGCTCCAAACGCTGGGAACCTGCAAAATTGCCGACCAGCCGCCTTCGCTCGTCAGCGCTTCAATGCGCGTGTTAGCGAGAGCGCCCAGAGCGCGGCGATTCTGCCGTAGCCGCTTGTCGATTTTGCCGTGCAGGCTCGAGCCGATGCGCAGCAGCAAGTCCGGTAACGCGTTTTGCACGGGAGTTGATACCGAGAGGTAACTATCCAGTAAGAGTTCGATCTTGGAGAGCGCCGAAGCCGCAGCCGGCTTGGGGCCATTCACGGCTATCCAGCCGAGTTTCATTTGCGGCATTCCTGCTGCTTTCGAAAGCCCGTTGAGCGAAAAACTGAGTACCTGGTCGCGCCCGATGAGAGTGCGAACCGGATTGCTCTGTGACTCGGCCGTCGGGTAGGTCATGAAAACCTCGTCCGAAATCAGCGCCAGTTCATGGGTCTCGGCCAACGATTCCAGGAGTTTTGCTTCGGCTGGTTGCAAGAACGAGCCGGTGGGGTTGTTCGGATTGACAATGACGATGGCTTTTGTGCGCATAGAGATCGCTTTTTCCACGCTCGCCATGTCAACGAACCAACCGCCGTCGTAGTTGAGGTAGTAGGGAACCGTTCTGACGGACTCAACGCGCGCAAGGTATTCGAACAGCGGGTAAGAAGGGCAGGGAATCAGGATCTCGTCGCCAGGGTCGCACAACAGCTTGAACAGCATAGCGTAGGCTTCGCTCGTGCTGGCAGTGAGCGCGATGCGTTCGGAATCGACGCAAATCCCCAATTCGCCATACCAATCCGCGATGGTTTTGCGAGCTTTTTTTGCTCCCAAAGCCTGTGGTTCGTAACGAAAGCTTGGAATTTCCCCATAAGCGCACGCGATTTCGCGGTGAGGGTAGTCGCTGAACGCTTCGCTTGGATTTGCGCTTGTCAGATCCAGCAATTCAACGCCTGCCTGGCGTTTCTGTTCCAAAAGCAAACTGTAGGGGTTCTGAGGAGCCGACCACACCAAGCGCTGCGAGAAGCGTTCCAAAGGGTATGGTGACACGTTGAAGTTTGAATCTACCAGGGGCGCACTTGACTCAGCGACTTTTAGAAACGCGGGGCGCTAACCCAATAGCGCCCCGCTTTGCGGCGCCGGATTGCCCGTATACGGCGCCTGTTCACGTTCGCCTTGGAGCCGCTAGCTCAACCACGGGTTTGGTTAACCGCAAAAAAACCAACCCTTATCGCGTGTGTCCAGCACGCGCGGGAACTTGGCCGGCTACGAACGTGAATATCAAGATCCAAAGAAACTGACACCTTCAGAAAAGTTCAGGGGAGCGCTTCCCGTGCCGAGAGCGCTCCCCCAACTCTGGCGCCGGATAGCCATCAAACCGGCGCCCATCCGCATTCGTCCTAAACGCCGGTAGCTCAACCACGAGATTGGCCGCCGCCAAGCTTGCCAATCCCTAACGCGTGTGCCCAGCACGCGCGGGAACTTATATCCGACGAACGAACGCGGAATCTCAAAACACCGAACTCTTCCGAGAAATACGCGCAAGTGGCGCCATTCGCGCCTTTTTGCGCTTCTTCTCGTTTCCACAAAAAACAACTGTGGGACGCCATCTTAAGTGGCGTCCCACGAGAAGGGTACCGGATTGCCCGATCCGGTACCTATCCACCTTCGCCGTAGCGCCGGTAGCTCAACCGCGGAAGTTGGCTGCCGCCAAGCTGGCCAACCCCTAACGCGTGTGCCCAGCACGCGCGGGAACTTTTCCGACTAGCGAACGTGGAATGTCAAATTCTGAAACTTGCCTTTCGGAACCGGTGATGCCAGCGCGAACACCGTGCGCTCCACACAGGAACCACCGTCTAAGACCAGCGCCGACTCCAAAACCTGATTTTCATAACTCGCCACCTGATCGGGTGTCAGTACAGGCTTCAAAGTGTTTAGAAGTTGCTGCGCCACGGCAGCCCCGACCGCCGCGCCAGCTAATGCTCCCGCTGAAACGCCCGACCGCGAAGCACCCAAAACTGACAGCACCCCCACTGCCGAATTCACCGCTACAGTCAACACCGTGGTGGCGCTGCGACGCTGATTCTGCAAGATAACCGCCAGCATAATCTTTCCGCCCAACGGCTGAAGACTCAAATTCGATTCAGCCAGTGCCTGATAAATTTGGCTCGCGGTGACCGCATGCTTATCGCCAGTCTCATTGCAGATATTCAGATCAAAGGCCGTGATCGTCTTGGGAACCCTGCCGTAATTCATCCGCACCAATTCCGGAGGGATCTGTGTTCCGGTGACCGAAAAGGTGCTTTGAGCGTGAGCCGCCGTGGCCAACAAACTCAAAAAAGTTAAGAAGGCGCTTGATACCGCAACCTTCTTCCGGAAGCTTTCTGGGAGCCATCTGCCGATTGATTTCATCTCGTTCCTGGTTCAGTTGTAACGTGGCCGCCATTCGCACCTTCCAAAAAAAATCGGCTAAAGTGTTGACAAATAAGCTAGATAATTTTTTTCAAAGTTCTGTGACCGGAACTTTGTATCACCTGCGGACCTCTCTAAACCGGGCTGGAGTGGCTCGGTTAACTGCTAAAGTAAGCCCGTTTCGGATTTATCCTCATTCGTAACCTACTGATTGAATTGATATATACCCCTGTTTTCTTTACAATGGTAATAGCGTTTATCCAAACATTTATGAAGCAAGTTCTTTCCTGTGTCTCCGTCTGCGCGTTTTTCATGCTCACTGGCTGCGCCCAAAGCTCTGAGAAACTGCTGGCAGCCGCCAACAAGTACCACGAGAAGAAGCAATATCAAGAGGCATCGATTCTCTATCAAAAAGCGATCGCAAAGGATAAGCTCAACGCCGAAGCCTACTATCGTGAAGCCTTGAACTTGCTGGACGACCAGAAAGTAGGAGAAGCCGTCCAATATCTGCGCCGAGCTGTCGATCTAAAGCCCAGCAATTTGGATGCGACCACCAAATTGGCCGAGATTTACCTCACTGCCTATCAAGCCGATCCAAAACGCTACCAGTCGTTTCTGCCCGATGTGAAGGAACTTGACAACAAGATTCTGACCAGAGAGCCAAACTCGTTCGATGGGTTGCGTCTCAAGGCGTTGATTGCTCTCACCGAAGGAAAAGCCGAAGAGTCGTTGCCCCTCTTCGCCAAGGCCAACCAGATGAAGCCTTATTCGCGGGAACTGGTGGGCTGGTATGCGCAAGCCTATCGGCAGGCTCAGCAATCGGATAAAGCTGTGGCGTTAGTCAACGACATGCTGGCCCACGATAAAACTTGGTCGCAAGGCTATCAATTTCTTTTTGTTTACTACGGTCAAACCGGCGATAAAGAAAAGGCCGAAGAGGTTCTGCGCGATAACGCCAAGAACGACCCCACGAGTGAAACCGCCACTGTCAACTACGCCAACTTCCTGGCGGCTAGCAAGCGCATCCCGGAAGGGGAGGCTGTGGTCCGGCAGGTCTTGAATAATCGCAAAGCCTTCCCCAAGGCGCGACTCATTGTGGGCGACTACTACGTGCGCACCTCGCAGTATGAGAAGGCCACCACGGAGTACCAAACCGGAGCCAACGAAGATGCAAAAGATGCGGTCACGTACAAAGAGCGGCTAGTCGCCCTGGAAGCGTTTAGGAACCACCCTGCCGAAGCCGCCAGAATGGCGAAAGAACTGGCGGAACAGCATCCGAAAGACCCGTCTGTAAACGAAATGTACGCCTCGGTTCTGTTGCAGACCGGGCAAAAAGAAGATGCCGCCAAGTCACTCGACTCTTTAAAAGGTTTGGTTGCAAAAAACCCGGGCGATCCGGTGTTGCACCTTGACTTAGCGCGCGCCTACTTCAGCGTGAACGACAAAGACAAAGCTCTTTCTGAAGCGTTAGAAGCTGCGCGTGGTGAACAGAAAACGCAGTCGCCTCGCATGGGCGTCATTATCCCGGCGCAGACCGTAGCCGCTCGTGTTTATGAAGATCGCGGCCAGCATCCGAAAGCTTTAGAACTGGCGGACTTGATTCTTTCCAACCAACCGAATAACCCCGACGCGATCCTCATTCGCGACCGCGCTTTGATCGGTACCAATCAGGCGGATAAAGCGTTGCCCGAATTGGAGAATCTGGTCAAGGCGAATCCAAAGCTCAACGACGCGCACCTGCAACTAGCTTCCATTTATCTCGGCCAAAAAGCGTTTGATAAAGCACGCGCCGAATACGAAATTGTCAACGCCGCCACTCCGCCCGATATTCGCGGCTTCATAGGGCTGCAAACCGTAAAGATGAACACCGGTAAAGGGGAAGAGGCGATCCAAACCATGCAGGAATTGGTGGAAAAGAATCCCACCATTCTTCCTTACCGGTATGAGCTGGCCAACTTCCAGGCTGCCTTAGCTGGAATCAACTGGAATACCAACACGGTCCGCTCCAAAGAACTTCTTCAAAAGGCAGCCGACAACTACAAGGAAATCCTGAAAACCACCGCGAACTCTTCGGAGGTCTGGCTGCGCCTCGGAGTGATGCAGCGTCAATTGCTGCAGTACGATACCGCGCTCGCGTCTTTTGAACAAGCCGGTAACGCCGATCCTAAGAACGTGGCGGCGTTTCTCAATCAAGCCTTGGTGTGCGAAGCCCTTGGTCGCAAAAAAGAGGCGACCGATGCCTATAACAAGGTTCTATCGATTGATCCCGACAATGCTCTGGTCTTGAATAACCTGGCCTTCATGGTCGCCGATAGCGGCAGTGGCGCTAATTTGGATCAGGCGCTTACGTATGCTGAACGCGCTAAGAAACGCGCCCCCGAAAGTCCGGATGTGTCGGATACCCTAGGGTTCGTCTACTACAAGAAGGATTTGAACTCCGAGGCTTTGCGCATTTTCAAACAGTTGGCGCAAGACCATCCTCAAAACTCTACCTTCCGCCTCCACCTGGCCATGGCGTTGCTCAAGTCGGGTGATAAGCAAGGCGCTAGAGATGAAGCCTCCAAGGCTCTGCAGTCTGCTACGACACCGGACGAAAAGAATAGAGTCACGTCTTTCGTGAGTCAGATCGGCTAGTTTCGTCGCTGAGTGGTCTTAAATCAATTGCAATCCTGGCGCGACGAATATCCGTCTCTCGGATATGTCGCGCCATTTGTCACTGTGCTCCTCTTGCTGGCACTCCCCAAGCCGCAGGCGCTGATCTATTGGGAATGGCCCATCCAAGTAGTTGTGGTGGCCTTGGTCTGCTTTCTAACCTGGCCTAAAGACGTTACGTTAGGTCCGAAATTCTGGCTCTTGAGCTTGCTCATTGGTGCGGCGACATTTATCTTGTGGATTGGCCCGGAGGTGATCAATCCAAACTATCGCCACGGTATTCTTTTTTCGAATTCGTTGGTGGGCCACGTGGGCTCGTCCCTGCGTGAAGAAGCACTCAAGAGCAATTCCGTGCTGTTTTGGCGGACCGTCCGCGCGTCCACCGTGGTTCCTGTTGCGGAAGAACTCTTCTGGCGCGCTTGGCTCATGCGCTGGCTCATTCGCACGGATTTCCGAACGGTAGCCCTTGGCACCTATGCCCCTGCCGCATTTTGGATCACCGCGCTCATGTTTGGCGCTGAGCATGGACCTTACTGGGATGTGGGCCTGCTGACTGGAGCCTTATGGAATTTCTGGATGATGCGTTCGAAGTCGGTAGCCGATTGCATTCTCGTCCATGCCGTAACCAATTTGTTGATGAGTCTCTACGTGATTCGTTACGGCCAATGGCAATACTGGCAATAGGTTTTGTTCCTATCGCAGCCTGACCAAACGGATGAGATAGATTACCCCAAGCCGCTACTAGCACTGTGTGGCTTTGTTTCGTACCTTTAGCGCCGCTATCCAGGGCATTGACGCGCATGTAGTCGACGTGGAAGTCGACATGTATCCCTCCGGTTCCCAGCGCGATTTCGTGACCGTGGGCATGCCCGATGCAGCGGTCAAGGAAAGCCGCGAGCGCATCAGATCCGCCTTGCTCAATTCGGGCTTCGGCTATCCCAGCAAGTCCGTCACAATCAACCTCGCGCCGGCCAACATCCGCAAGGAAGGTGCGGGTTTCGATCTGCCGATGGCTATGGCGATCCTGGGCGCGATGGGCGTGTTCGGCTCCATGGAAGAATACATGGTCGTGGGCGAATTATCCCTTGATGGCAGCATCCGTCCCATTCGCGGAGCTCTGTCGATTGCCGTTTGCGCGGCTCGCCGCGGCATTCGCAACTTGGTGCTGCCTTTTGAAAATGCGGCGGAAGCCTCCGTCGCTGAGGGCGTTCGCGTCTTCGGTTTGAAGCATTTGGCGGAAGCAGTGCAGTTCCTAAACGAGCCCGCCTCTTTTACACCGGTCGCTGCCAGCATTCCCGATCCAACGGAAACCGACCCGAACGTTCCCGACTTCAGCGACGTGCGTGGACAAACGATGGCCAAGCGCGCGTTAGAAGTAGCTGCCGCCGGTTCGCACAATTTGCTCATGATCGGACCGCCGGGTTCCGGCAAGACGATGCTCGCTCGGCGGTTTGCCGGCATCCTGCCGCGTCTGACATTTCGTGAGGCGCTCGAAGCAACGCAGGTGCACGGCGTGGCGGGGGTTCTTCAGCCGGGCATCGGCATTCTGCGCCAACGGCCTTTCCGCGCACCACACCATACAATCTCCGACGCGGGCTTAATCGGTGGTGGCAGCGGCAGTCCGCGTCCGGGCGAAGTAAGTCTCGCACACAATGGCGTGCTCTTCATGGACGAGCTGCCCGAGTTTCCACGCGGCGTCCTCGAGCAGTTGCGCCAGCCGTTGGAAGAAGGCTCGGTGACGCTAGCGCGCAGTAACGGAACGCTCACCTTTCCGGCGCGCATCATGTTGGTGGCGGCGATGAATCCTTGTCCCTGCGGCTTTTATGGAGACACCACCCGCGAATGCCGTTGCACGCCAGGCATCATTCAACGCTATCTCGCCAAAGTGAGCGGTCCTTTGCTTGACCGTATCGATCTCCACATTGAGGTTCCGGCGGTGGCCTACAAGGAACTCCGCAGCCAAACCGCAGGCGTCTCCTCAGCCGAAATTCGCGTCCGCGTCGAAGCCGCCCGCCAGATCCAACGCGACCGGGGTTTCTATAACTCGCAGATTCCACCGGCGGTCTTGCGGACGATTTGCGCCTTGGATGATACCGGCGAACGGACGTTGGAAATGGCGATGCGCCGCATGAATCTTTCGGCGCGTGCACATGACCGGCTGCTGCGGGTGGCGCGGACGATTGCGGATTTGGACCATTCCCCGAACGTGGCGGCGAAACATATTGCGGAGGCCGTGCAGTTTCGCAATTTGGACAGGAATTATTGGAGTTGAAAATGCCTGCTGTTGAAGCTGCGCCGCTGGCGCCGGTTAAGGTCTACAACCAGAGCGCCCTCATTTCCCTACCGTTCGCCGCTCCCTACCCTAAGAAAACACTGGGGCTATAGCAACCCACCAAACTTTGGCTTAAACTGAAGGAGAAGGAACGGCAATTCGTAGGTTGCCGCCCTTTCTCGCTTTAGAGTCTACCGTCGGCTATTTGGCCAACGGAGCTCCCAAACGATAGTCCACAATTTCTTGTAGACTACCTTCAGACTTAGGTGAAAAAAAGCATCACCCCCTGCGTGAAGTAGGGATTGAAAGGCCGGAGCCTTGAACTCCGGCCGATCACTTCGCCGCTCAAAGGCAGCGCAGCTATCGCTTACGATTCCGTTCAATAAATCCCGCATTACATCTTTAGTGCTGCAGAATGGACCGTCTATCTCCAATGGCAGCGCGATTGACTCAAACTATTTCAACGGCCGCCGCCTGAGCGAAGCGGGGG
>Ga0075030_100002353_pt1 | contig 17132 bp, 10 predicted proteins | sample LitLauG_LLR_2012_FD_71393 | JGI IMG/M metagenome (GOLD analysis project Ga0075030, IMG submission 71393) | Freshwater sediment microbial communities from Pennsylvania, USA - Little Laurel Run_MetaG_LLR_2012 | ecosystem: Environmental > Aquatic > Freshwater > Creek > Sediment | place: USA... | reverse complement strand
CTGTCGGTCACCAAATCCGGAGCACGAATACATTTTGCGTCCCAAACGGCCTGGCAGCAAAATTACCGGTATTACAACGCCCCCCTCGACGGCGATTTCTCACCGGCCGATGCGGTAACCATCATCAATAACTACGGTAAGAAGTGGAATAACGTGAAAGTATTGACCCAGGAATTCCGGGCAACTTCTCCGGCAGGCACCACCTCCCCGTTCAAGTGGACCGCAGGCACTTATTTTTTCTACCAGGATAATCCGTCCAAACAAGCGACTCATTTTGGCAAAGATGCCGCGCTGGTGGGCGCCCCCGATACTGATTTTTCAACCATAACGACAGCCACCGGGCGCAATGAGGGGATCGCCCTGTATGGTCAGGCCACGTATGCCTTCACCGAAAACCTCTCGGTGGTGGCTGGCCTTCGTCTTGACTACGAAAATAAGCGGCTGGACGTCGAAGGTCAATATCAAAAAGACGGTGCGGCTGCCCTGATTTCTCAGGCCGATACGGCCGCTACGTTACACTTTAGTGCACTATCCCCCAAACTGGCCCTGCAATACCTCGTGGGGACCGGTAATAACCTCTATATCAGTTATACACGGGGATACCGGACGGGCGGCCTGACCCAGTTATCGTCTGATCCGTCACAGCCACCGCTCTACCCCTATCAGCCTGAATTCAGTAACAATTTTGAAGCCGGCTATAAACGCCGGCTGTTGCAGGACCGGTTAAATATTTCCTTCGCGGCGTTTTTTACCGGGGTCGATAATGCCCAGGTGCCCACGCTGGTTTTACCGCAGGCTATTACTGTTACAAAAAATACCGGGAAACTGACCAGCAAAGGCGCAGAAGTAGAGGTCTCATCCACTCCATTCAGGGGATTTGACGCGGATTATTCATTTGGCTACACCGATGCCAAGTACACTTCGTTACAACTTGCCGAAAACGGGGTATCCATTGACCTGAAAGGCAGCCGCCAAATTTTCACGCCGAGAGAAACTTCCCTGCTGGCAGCTGAGTACAGTCATCCAATTGGGGCATTCAAAAAGCTGAAGGTGATCGGCCGGGTGGAATGGCAATATTTGGGTACCGAATATTTTGATCTGGCCAATACGATCAGACAGTCCCCGTATAGTTTATGGAACCTGCGTTTTGGTATTGCTTCCCGGCACCTATCCTTGTTCCTGTGGAGCAGAAATACCGGCGATAAAAAATATATTTCATATGCCTATGATTTCGGGGCCGTCCACCTGGGCGATCCAGCCACTTTTGGTACAACGATTTCGCTGCGCCTGTGAGGCCTCTCCTATTTGATATAATCGATTCTGGACAGTCCGGCATCCGGATTTTTATGAAACCAGCCGGTGCCGTATTCAAGAATATAGATTCTGCCGTCAGGTCCCATTTCGATATCTATGGGGGCGGCGAGTTTTAAATTCTCGATAAAGGGCTCCATCTTGTAAAAATCGCCGTTAGGCCGCAAGGTCACAATTCGAATAAAATTTCTGATCCAATCGTAAATGAACAGTTTCCCGCTGAAGTAGTCCGGCAACCGGCTCGAATCGGGATACAAGTCACTATAATATACCGGGCCGGCCATCGCACAACGTCCCCCGGCACCCATTTCAGGAAACACCGCGGAACTGTCATAAGGGTACCATATGAATGCCGGTTGTGCCGGTGGCAAATCCTTAATACCGGTGTTGTTGGCGGAATTATTCACCGGGTGGCTGGCGTCAAACGCAGGGCCAGACACTCCGGTGCTATAGTTATAACTATGGTAGGCGGCATTGTCGGCGACAAAAAACGGCCACCCAAAATAACCCGATTTGCGGGCCTGGTTGATTTCGTCATACCCCCTTGGGCCGCGGGTGTCAAAACTGTCTTTCGGTGCATCCGGTCCGACCTCGCCCCAGTATAAATAACTGTTCTTTTGATCTACCGCGATCCGGTAAGGATTTCGGTCCCCCATGATGTAGATCTCTGGTTTGGTTTTTGGTTCATTTGCGGCAAAGAGATTCCCGTCAGGAATGTCATAGCTGCCGTCTGCCTTCATTTTAATGCGGATGATCTTCCCACGCAAGTCGTTACTGTTACCGGCGCTCCTTTCTGCATCGTATTTTTCATGACCCGGGCGGCCATCCAGTGGAGCGAAACCGCGATTGACATACGGCTGTTTGGGCTCATCAAATGGGGTAGAATTATCCCCAGTAGACAAATACAGCAGGTTTCCCGGTCCAAACGCTACGGATCCGCCGGTGTGGCAACAGATCTCCCTTTGCGAGTAGAACTGAAGAATGATTTTTTCTGAAGCTGGATCAATAGAATCGTCCTTCATAGTAAACCTCGAAAGCCGGTTGACGGAGGTATCCACAGGGGAATAAAAAATATACACCCAATTATTATGCGTATAATCCGGATCCTTGCAGATTCCCAACAACCCTTCTTCTGCGTTTACGGTGGAGTCTTTCGATTTCCAGTATACGCGCAGAAAACCGGCCCGCTGTATTTTTTTCGTATCGTTTTTGTAGAGTAGTATTTCGCCCCGGCGTTGCAGGATGAGCACATCCAAGTTGGGCAAAATCGTCATTTCCGTCGGTTCAAAAAAAGTGCCCTGGGACAGTATGGTTTTGGCAAAATGACTCGAATCCGGCGGGTACTGAGACTTGGATTTCGAATAATCGAGCGTGCCGGTCCCAATCGCATAAACAATCCCACCGAGAATATGTTTCAGATACAGGGAGTCGGAATAGCTTTGATTGGTATGGCCCAGTTCTGTATAAAACGCCCTGCCACCGTCAAAGTCATGGTACCATGCCATCGGATGATTCGTCCCCATGGTCCCTCCTTTATAGGTTCTTTCATCAATTTTCAGAAGCACCTTGACGTTGGTACTCATATTTCTGAAATTATACCATTCGTTTTTTTGATGCCAGATCGGCGGAAGAAAACGCGTAGCGGGCTGAGCGCTGTCGACGACGACTAAATCCGCATCCTGGATATCGGGATGATTGACAAAATAAGCACCGACCAAATCTCCATACCAGCCCCAATCATATTCAGTGTCGGTAGCTGAATGAATGCCTACAAATCCGCCCCCGGCCTGTATAAACCGTTCAAAGGCAATTTCTTCGTGGTTGTCCAGCACATTGCCTGTGGTGTTCAGGAAAATGACTGCCCGATACTCTTGCAGGGTATCGTCGTTGAATTTGGTCGCATCTTCAGTAGTATCTACGTCAAAACCATTGGCAAGACCCAAGTTCCGGATGGCGGCCTGCCCGAAGGGAATAGAAGCATGGCGAAAGGCCTTGGTGGCAGAAAAGACGAGAACCTTTGGCTTGCTCGAGTTGTGACACGACATGAAAAACAACGCAAAGGTGGCTAGGAAAAAAGCGGCAATTTGTTTCATTTCAGCGTTTAAGGCATTAAAATTATGCATTAAATATTATTGCTCATGTTTTGATAAGGTAATTATTATTCGCGGAGAAAAATGAACGGTCTTTTCAAATAATAGCGGCGGATGACCACCGGGATCCGGCAGCCGTTTCTTTACACTGCCCGATAGAACTAATAACGCCCGGGGGCTTTCCTCGTCCAGTGAAGAAAGAGCCCGATCCCTTATAGGGTCAAAAATAAAACCGTGGAGGCTCGTTTTTAATCTCCTTAAAACATTTATTTTCGGCTAGCCATGTTCAAATCCATTACCAACTTAAGACAGGTATGTATTTTTTTACCTTGTCTGGTATTTTGCAGCAGGATCCTTTCGGCGCAGGAGTTACGGTTGGCAGTCAGGAATGCGTACACTATCACCCGGCTGGCCGAAAAATTTCATGTGCAGCCCCGTTTGTTGAATCGTGATTTTTCTGCAGATGTCTTTACCCAGGTCCTCAGGCAATTAGACCCGGACAAAGTCTTTTTCACCGCCGGAGACATCAAAGAGTTATCAAAATTCCAATTCGACATCGCCGGGGAAATACAACACCAGCAAGCCAACTTTGTTACGGCGATGGCGGCCACTTTCGCCAATCGGGTATACCTGGTTGATACGATGATCGACCATATTTGCAAAAATCGTTTCGATTTTACGCTGGCGGAAAGCCTCACTGCGCGCGAAGACACATCCTATCCGGTAGACAGCAAAGCCCGGCGCGAGAAATTAGTCAAGTTGTTGAAACTGGAAACCCTTGAAATTATTACCGGTGATGATCGGTTGTTGTCCTTATCTCCCAATGAACGGCGCAAATATGCAGACAGCGTAGAACCATCGGCAAGGCACAAAGCCCAAGATGCTTTCAAACACACGATCAATCTCGTTTTGCAAAATGCCGGTGGAGTGGAAAAATCCGTTGGCGATGAATATTGCAAGGCGATTGCTGTATGTTATGATCCGCATTCGGAATATCTTCCGCTCACAGAAAAAGAGAATTTTGACAGCGAACTTGGCCAGCAACAAATGGTCTTTGGCTTCAAATGCGCCGAGGAGGACGATGGTTCTGTCAAGATTGAAAACATTATGCCGGGGAGTCCTGCTTTTAAAAGCGGCCAAATGAACAAAGGAGATAAAATCATTTCGATTCAATGGGAAAACAAAGCGCCGATTGATGTGAGTTCCGGGGGGCTTAAACAATTGTATGAGGTCCTGGATATGAGCAATCACGATAGGGCAACGTTTAAACTTCAAAAACCTGACGGCACCCAACGGATCGTTATATTGATGAAACAAAAGATGGATTACGACGATGATGCCAATAAAGTGAAAAGCTTTCTTTTGAAAGGCAGCAAAACAGTGGGTTTTATTTCCTTGCCGGCCTTTTACCAGGATTGGGATAATGCGGTCACCGGGGTCAACGGCTGCGCCAATGATGTTGCCAAGGAGATTCTTAAATTGAAGAACGAGAACATGGAAGGATTGATCATTGACCTGAGGTATAACGGCGGTGGGTCGCTGCAGGAGGCTGTAGATTTAGCGGGCCTTTTTATCGACTTCGGTCCCGTTGGAATGGCCCGGGATAAAGATGGCAAGATGTATACATTAAGGGATGTCAACCGTGGAACGGTATATGATGGGCCACTGATGCTGATGGTAAACGGATATTCGGCGTCGGCTTCCGAAGTATTTGCGGGGACCTTGCAGGACTATCACCGCGCTGTGATTGTGGGAACGCCTACCTACGGCAAAGCCACGGCACAGGTAGTATTGCCCATGGATACTGCCGTTGACATAGACAAAAATTTCAGTGAGATCAAGACGGACAGTTACTTTAAAGTAACGGTATCAAAACTCTACCGGGTGACGGGCAACAGTGCCCAGGCGGTTGGCGTGCAACCCGATATTCTCCTGCCCGATTTGCTCGATGTACATGCCCAGCGTGAGGCCGACAACGATCATGTGCTGTTGGCCCCGGCGGTGGCGGCCAATAAATATTTCAAACCCTATCCGCCAATTAACTTCGAACCGCTTAAGCAAGCAGGGCAACAGCAGATGGCCGCTTCTTCCTATTTCCAGCAGCTTAACCGGTACCTGCAGATGACCAAAACGGAAGGGGATCCCAAGACAATCAGTTTACAACTTTCCGTCGCTATTGAGGAAGAAAAATTAGCGGTAAAAAATGAAATTATTCCTGATACTACTGTCGCGGGCAAGGTTCCCTATGGGATTGACAATAATGTATTGGAAAAGGAACAATTACAACTCAATACGGACCTGAAAGACGCCAATGATCAATGGATCAACTTCCTGCGCAAAGACGCCTATCTTCAGATTTCTTACGAGATGATATTGCTCATGATAAAATAATTTGTAAAGCTATGCAACCATTATTTATGATTGTTCTCAAAGCATGCAAACGCCCATTGGCGGCCTTAACGATGGTGATCATCCTGTCCGGACTTTGGCAAATTTCTTTTGGCCAGGACCTTTCCAATCCCGGAGACTATATGACCGCTATCAGCAATGCACAGACGGAGATGAACCACAAATACATGGCCTATATGAGTGCCACGGCTCACGTGCGCCGCGCCAGGAAAATAGATAAAATGCGCCTGCAGGCTTTGGAAAGCATTGAAAACTGCCGGTATAAGACCATTGATCTGCCTTTATTTAAAGGCGACAACAGTTTGCGCCAGAGCAGCATCGAATACATTAAGTTTTGTTACAATATTTTCAATGATGATTACGCCAAAATACTCAACCTGGAAGATATTGCAGAGCAGTCGTTTGACGAAATGCAGGCCTACCTGCTGTTACAGGAAAAAACAAATGAAAAGATCAACGAGGCGTCAGAAAATATGCAGGTTGCCAGCGTGTCTTTTGCCCAAAAGTATCATGTCCAGCTGATTGACACAAAAGATGAGTTGACGGAAAAGCTGGGCCAATCACACCGGCTGAATCATTACAGGAACGCCTTGTTCCTGATTTATTTCAAATGCCAGTGGCAGGAAGGTCAAATAGTCAAAGCCATCAATGCCAGCAAAATAACGGAGGCAGAGCAGGGGCGCAATTCATTGATTCATTTTATTGCCCAAGGCACGATTGGCCTGGATTCCCTGAAAGCCTTCGAGGGCGATCCGGCGATGGCCCTTGCCTGCAGGCAGATCTTGCAGTCCTACAAACTTATGGCAGAAAATGAGATCCCCCGGGAAACAGACTATTTTCTCAAAAAGGAACAGTTTGAAAAGCTAAAAAAATCCATCGACCAAAGATCAGAAAGCGATCTTAGTAAACAAGACATCGCCAACTTTAATGCCAGGGTCCAAGAGATCAATAAGGCTACGGACGATTTTAATCAGCTCAATAAAAAAATGGATACCCAAAGGGCGGATATCGATAATAACTGGAATGACGTTGATAAAACGTTTGCGCAAACGCATATGCCCTATTATAAATGAGGAAAAATTGCTGCCTCAAAAAAACCCGTGGCAACAATTTGGGATTGTAAACCCCTGGTACTACCTTTGGACGGTGTCCGGTAACAATCAAATATTTCCAAAATACCGAACAATAAATAATACCAATATGGATAAGAAACAGGAAGAAAAGCAAGCAATCAGAGGCATTCTATTGGTCGCTTTATTTGCCGGGCTTGGGTTACTTTTTATGATCTACCTCAACAGCTGACCTGTCGTTCTCCGGGCTATCACCCGTTAATTTTGGGCACTTGGACAGCTGATTGCCGGCATCGGCAAAGTTATTGGGGGCTTCAGTATTGATCGGCAAGACGGGTGGCGCCTGCCGTAACCCTGTCGATTCCGCTTTGAGTGATAGAAATCGCAATTTTATCCAGGTGTTTTACCACGACAAATTCTTTTTCCGCTAATATTTGCAGGTGCTGTTGTACTACATCCCATCCGATAAACTGCCGTAAAATAATTTCTCGAGCGCTGCACAAATAGCTCTGTGGGTGGGCATCGTTTTTTACTATTTCGAAGATCGTTTGCAACGTGAGATATTCATCTTCCATGTATTAAATTTACGGGGAAGTACCCATCAAAAATCAAGCGGCCCTTTGAAAATTATCAACATAAAATAGAAAATTGTTAACAAAAATAAGCGGCGGACCACCGGGGAAGCATGGTTGCCCGGCGCCAGTGGTTTTGGCATAGGCCCTGGTTTTGGCCGAATGGTCCGGAATTCTCACCCGACGGTCTGTACCGGTCGGTATACGGCGGTTTATTTGAAAAATTTGACTGGGCGGCCATTTTTTCCAAAAAAGCAGCTGGTAAAACCACCTCTTCCAGGGCCGAATGAAGCAGTCATTATTCAATGCTCACCTAAGGATCAAGCTGTGCCCGATGCGGCAAGGTTATTTGCGGCTGTGGTCCATTAGTATGCTTTTGCCGGATGAATTCCCCCTTTGTGAAGGCTCATCCTTTTTTGGCAGTATTGTTTTCACCAGGAAATACTCCCTACTGTTAGGCGTATTCGAGGCTTACGCCCATAGCTTATATCTATCTATGACACACGAAAAAGCCCGCAGCAAGCAGGCTTTAAAAGTTTCAAATCGAGGGGGCGGTGTTCGACAAGAGGTTACAGGCATGCCAATTAAATGGCCGTTTAGCTAGTATCAATGGTTGTTGATAAGTATTGGATTTTAAAGCACTAGAAATTGACGGTCCTCAGGGTCGATTTTTTATGGATATTGAATCATCAGCATTACAAGGAATCTGGATATCTCGATTAAGTGTATCTAAGACACCAATCAATTTCTGAGATGAAGGTAAGTATAGTTTATTGCCGGACAAGCGCACTACTACTCAATTTTAGACGTTCGGAAAATACGCTGCGTAATGTCGCAGTCTCATTAAGGTTGGTTGTGATTCAACAAAGATCGATATCAACTATTATCATCCCTGGAATCAGCGGATGAACTCATAATCGATACAGAGTCGGTCAGCCTGTCATAGCCATCTTCATTGGTGTCTTCAGTCGTTTCGTTATCCACTGCATTTTCTGCCGTCAGGTTTATTGACCCGATCGCCAGTTGGGTGAGCGCGTGATCTGTTACATGTTCGTCGGATAGGGCATTTTGTATTGCAACAGCGACATCCGTCAGTTTGAGTTCGGCCGCGTAGGCCCCGGCAGTGCCGTACGCCGCAATCTGATAATGGGTGATTTTTTGAGCAGTGCCTATTATAGCGGCATCCATGGCCTGCGGCGTCATTTCTTCCTGCATTAATCTGTTAGCTTCCCGGAAAAGGCCTTCGATACCGACAGCGGTAACTGCATTGCTGCCTCCGAATAAACTGGAAAAAAATCCGGTACCTTCCGGTTCGGAAGTTTCGCCGAGAGCTTTTTTGATCGCCTCCAAACTTTGCAGGTGCTCCTTACCCACGGCCAGGCGATTGTTTAAAGCGTCCTTGAGCTGCGCATCCTGAACTTGGGCCAGCATTTTCGGTAAGCCATCAATGATTTGCTCTTCAGCGGAAAACAAGCTTAAAGTCTCATGTTTCAACAGGTCCGCGAGATCAATTATTTTTTTCATTTTATTATTTTTTGAGGATTTTTTTTCAATCGTTCAGTAAAAAAGAAGGCCGGTCTGCGCCACCACCAAACTCCACGTTTGAAGTACCCGCGTTTTCGCGCTATTGTTTTTTTACTGTTGGGAACGCGGATGACCGTGTCAAAGATAATCATTCATGCGGTGTTTGCGTTCCATTGGTCTTGTGACCACAATCATCCCAGGCTATACGCTAGTCGACTGCCGTCATCAAAATGTCAAATTAAAAGAATTAATCATCCGTTCAAGGGTTATTATCAAAGCAGTCTTCTGTATTCGAATGAAATATGCACTTTAAACCATAATAATCTGAAAATAATCCGTTTACGAAAGATAAATTAGAAAATTTTCTATAGTGAACTGTTACCTGTTGTGCTTACCTTCAATCACGATTGGGCCGGGACGAATTGTTCATAAAATACAAAACTATCAACATATCGAATAACTGGCTGTAATTCATGATAACAAACTGACTAATTCCGATTAAAAAGACGCCCCGCACCCTTGAAATGCCTGTTATTTTACAGAATACATCCTGCCTCAACAACCCCGATTGGCGTTTGCTGACTAACCAGGTGGCCATAAGTTCGCGTACAGCAACAGACAGACAAAACATTTTTTTGTCACAATCAATTTTCTGCGTCCAACGAATGAAACCCTTAAAATGAATGACGCTGCCGCTTTTGTTAAGAATTTCTTTGAACCCTTTGATTGGCCCACCATGTGGCAGTGTACTCAAGCGAGTATACTGGGAGGATGGTGGGGCGTCGCCGGTGATTTTTTAATAGGTTCATCCTTGCTGATCATTGCACCGGTGGTGTTTAAGGAATTAAGGCGCAAGAAAAATCGCTTTGTACATAGGCCGCTGTATTTGTTGTTGTCGATGGCAGTAGTAAGCTTTTGCGGAAGCCTTTTTTTAGACGCACTCTTTTACTTGGGGTTGCCATTATTGAGGATCAACGCACTGCTCTTGTTTATCGCGGGCATTTTTAGCGCCGCAAGTGTTTGGTACATGATCTCCCGTCGGCGGCTCATTTTTGCGCCCTCTCTGCAAAAAGAACTGGATCAGGAAAGAGAAAGACGTAAGAATATTGAGGCCACCCTTGGTAACTTTGAAACCCTGACGGACCATACCCAGGTGCTCATCAGGGATTTGGACGGCAAGATCACTTATTGGAACCAGGGCATGCAACAATTGTACGGATTTGATAAACAAGAAGCCCTTGGACAGATAACCCACCAGTTGTTTCATACTGAATTTCCGCAACCCCTGGCCGAGATTGAAGCGCAATTACTGCAAATCAATCACTGGCAGGGTGAATTGCTTCACTCCCGGAAAGATGCTTCCAAATTGGTCGTTTTAAGTTATTGGTTTCTCCACTGCGACGCCGACGGTAAACCGATCGCCGTCGTTGAGACCAGTAATGACATTACGGCCCTTAAAAAGGCGGAAACAGATCTAAGAAAGGCAAAGAAAGATTTCCAGTCGCTGGTAGCCAGCGTAAACGACGTGGCCATTTTTATGGTGGATGTTTCGGGTCATATCGCCACTTGGAACAGCGGCGCTGCCTCCATTAAAGGCTACGAAGAATCTGAAGTGATCGGCCGATCGATCGACATTTTGTATCCGGCTGGAGATGCTGCTGCCGGTCTACCGCAAACCAACTTAAAAAAGGCTTTGGAAACTGGACATTACGAAACACAAGGCTACCGGGTACGAAAAGATGGTTCTCAATTTTATGCTGACATTATTTTCACTCCGCTCTACGATGAGGGGAAATTGTACGGGTACTCCAAGGTAACCCGTGATATTACGGCAAAACGAAAAGCCGAAGAACGGCTTCAGTTTCTGGCCACGATTGCCGAAAATATCCAAGACCCGATTATATCTTCAGACGAAAATTCAAATATATCCCGGTGGAACAGCGGCGCTGAAAAATTATTGGGATGGAAAACCGACGAAGTGATCGGGAAAAACATTACAGAAATCATCCAGCCAATTTATCCTCACCAATCGAGGGAAGAAATTATTGCAACGTTCAGCAGTGAAGGGTTTTGGCACGGAGAATTGATTTACCACACGAAAGCCGGGCTAAAACTCAATATCCTTGCGACTATTTCCCACCTCAAAGACGCTGCGGGTCAAATTAAAGGCATTCTGATCCTGGCCAGGGACATTACCGCCAGAAAGAAAGCCGAGGAGGCGCTGTACCAATTGAATCAGCAATTAGAACAAAAGGTAAAGGAAAGAACGGAAGCTATTTACAAGACCGAAATCCGGTTTCGGTCCCTGATAGAAAATAGTGCAGAAGGCGTTTCCCTCTTGGATTCGGAAGGAAATGTCCTTTACCGGTCACCCTCTGCCTCTAACATTTTGGGTGATAACTCCACGAAAAAAGTGCTTGAAATGGCGCACCCGGTCAACCTGGTGGATTTCAAAAGAAAATTTGCAGCATCGCTCGACGCGCCGGGCCAACCTATTCCCTACCAGGTTCAATATTTACACCACGGCGGCCATTATTCGTGGTTCGAAGGCACTTTTACCAATTTGCAGCATATCGAATCGGTAAATGCCGTGGTAGCCAATTTCCGTGATGTTACCGCCCGCAAATCAGCGGAAGACCGGTTGCTGAAACAGGAGCAGCAATACCGCTATTTATTTGAGAATAATCCCATGCCCATGTGGATTGAAGACGAAACTTCTGAACAATTCCTGGACGTCAATATCAGCGCTGTCGATCATTATGGATATAACCGGCAAGAATTTATCGCTATGAACACCAGGGAGATCCGCCTCGGGACGGAAAAGATTAGCCTGCAAGAGGCTGTTGGCATCCACACGCCAAAAGCAGCAACCCACAATAAGACGGTTTGGGAACATGTCAAAAAAAACGGCTCCATCATCAATGTTGAAGTAAGCGCCCATCCGATAACCTTTCAAAACCGTGCTGCCAGGCTCGTCCTGTCGAATGATGTTACCGATCAAAAAAGAGCAGAAGAGAAAATAATTAAAAGTGAGGAACACTACCGGATGCTGGTGGAACAGTCACCAAATGGAATTTTCCTGGCTGATCAAAACGGCTATTATTTGGATGCGAATGAGGCAGCGTGTAAGATGATGGGCTACTCCCGGTCTGAAATAATATCGCTGCATTTGACAGATATGCTGGCAGTGGAGGAATTACCGCGGCTCCCCGCAGTGCTAGCGGACTTGCAAATGGGAAAAATCGTCACATCCGACTGGAAATTTAAAAGAAAAGACCACACCATATATTTCGGTGAGCTAGTGGGCCGGCAACTGCCTGATGGAAGGTACCAGGGCATTGTTCAGGACATCACACTGCGGACAGAAGTGGCCAAGAAAATTCAAAAAATCAATGCCGAGCTGGAGGAACGCGTGTTGGTCCGGACCGCCCAACTAAAAAAGACGAGTGAAGAAATGGAAGCTTTCTCCTATTCGGTTTCCCATGACTTGCGGGCCCCTTTGCGCGCCATAGTTGGCTTCGCCAGCATTTTAGAAGAAGACTATGTCAATAAACTGGACCCAGAAGCCAAAAGAATCATACGGGTGATTATCAACAATACCGTGAAAATGGGGCGTTTGATCGATGACCTGCTGTCGTTCTCACGCATGGGAAGGCAGGAACTGGTAAAGCTGCGGATAAATACCGGAGAATTAGTCCGCCAAATCATCGTGGAACAAAACGGGCAGCACGAGAAAAATCAGCCCGTCAATTGGCTGATCGGGGAATTGCCTCCTTCCTTTGGGGATCAGAATACGATGCGGCAGGTATGGGTCAATCTGATCTCTAACGCTGTTAAGTATTCCGGTAAAGTAACCCAACCGGTAATCGAGATCGGCGCTTCGGCTAAGGAGCACATGACGACGTTTTGGATCAAAGACAATGGAGTCGGGTTTGATCCAAAATACAAGGCCAAACTATTTAAAGTATTTCAGCGGCTGCACAGCCATAGCGATTTCGAGGGAACCGGGATTGGCCTGGCCATTGTAGAAAAAATAATTTCAAGGCACGGAGGAGAAGTTTGGGCCGACGCAGAGCCGGTGAAAGGAGCAACTTTTTATTTTTCAATACCTAATAAATAAACCCAATCGGATGTGTACCCAAGATAAAAGCGAACAATATGGACTATAATTCAGTTGAGATCCTGCTGGTTGAAGATAACAGCGATGATGCAGAACTCACGATCCGCGAATTGAAAAAAAGTCATCTCGCCAATAAGCTACATCACGTAAAGGACGGAGAGGAAGCGTTAGAATTTATGTTCGCCGAGGGACGATATGCCCAAAACAGGGACATCATCTATATTCCCAAGCTGGTATTACTGGATATTCAGATGCCAAAAGTGAATGGAACCGAAGTGCTGGAAAAGATCAAGGCCCACGAGTTGACCAAATTCACTTCCGTAGTGATGCTTACTTCCTCCAAAGAATCGCCTGACATTAGAAAATGCTATGAACTGGGTGCGAACAGTTATATCGTAAAACCGGTCAATTTTGACAGCTTTACCCACGCCATAAAAAATATTGGTTATTACTGGCTATTATTAAATCAACCCTTAGCTAAATAACAGGACTTATGTACGAGACAATGAAGATCTTAATATTGGAAGACAGCGATACGGATGCGGAGTTGGTGCAGCGGCTATTAAGAAAAGAAAATCCGCATATTCAATTTTCCGTCGTAATGACACGTGAGGAATTTGTCGGGGAATTGAATGAATTTCAACCGGATGTCATTCTTTCTGACAACAGTATGCCCGGTTTCAGCGCGGCGGATGCCCTTACCGTATTAAAAGCGCATACTAAAAAGATTCCATTTATCCTGGTAACCGGCACCGTCTCCGAAGAATTTGCCGCCGGTATCATCAAGCAGGGCGCAGATGATTATTTCTTAAAAGACCGGCTAGCCAGGCTGCCTGCTGCCATCGAAGCGGCTATCAGGGAGAAAAAATCAGAACAGGAAAAAAACGAGGCCACGCAACGGCTGGCCACAAGCGAGGAACGGTACCGTTCATTGTATGAACGCAACCATGCAGGCGTATACAGAACAACCTTCCAAGGCACCATATTGAGTTGCAATTTTGCTTTTGCAGCCATGTTTGGATATGACTCGCCTGCAGCGCTCGAACAGAAAAATGCTTCGATTCTCTATTTTTCGGACACCGATCGGGCCAGCTTCACGAAATATTTGACCGATCATAAAGAAGTCGCTAACTATGAAATCAGGTTAAAACACAAAAACGGCAGCGTTGTCTATGGCCTTGAAAATATTTCCGTATACCAGGATGCCGCCACGGGCCAGGAAATTATTGAAGGGGTGCTACTGGACATCACCCAACATAAGAAAGCAGATGAAGCCCTGAAAAAAAGTTTTCAGGAAAAAGAAGAGCTGGCCGAAAGGATGTCCAATATTCTGAACACCTTACCTGCAAACATTGCGCTCCTGGACGAAAAAGGGATCATCATCGATGTGAATGATTGCTGGCGCCATTTTGCAGGCCAGAATAGCTTTATTGGCAGCAGTCATGCCATTGGAGAAAACTATATCAAGGTGACAGCTGCGGCTAAGGGCAATGAAAAAGAAGATGGAAAATTTGTGTCGATGGGAATTAAGAGCGTCTTAAACAAACTGACAGACAGCTTTGAATATGAATATCCGAGCCACACCAACAAAGAAGAAAGATGGTTCCGCATGATCGTAACCCCGCTACTGGAAAGAGAACAAGGCGGCGTCGTGGTGATGCACCTGAATATTACTGAGCAAAAGAAAAACGCGGTAGCCCTTGAAGCAACCCTGAAAGAACTCTCTAACTATAAAATTGCATTAGACGAATCGTCCATCGTCTCCATCACAGACCCCAAAGGAGTCATCACGTATGTGAACAAGAATTTTTGCGAAATCTCAAAGTATTCAGCCAGCGAATTACTGGGCAAAAATCACCGCATCGTCAGTTCCGGTTTTCATGAAATTGAATTTGTCCAGCAATTATGGAAGACCATTTTATCTGGATCGATTTGGAGAAACGAAGTGAAAAACAAAGCAAAGGACGGGACATTTTACTGGGTCGATGCGACTATCGTGCCTTTCCTGGACGCCAAGAAGAAGCCCCTCCAATTTGTAGCAATCAATAAAGACATTACAGAAAGAAAATTAATTGAACAGGAATTAGTGCGGCAAAAGGTGCTGGAGCACAAGAAAATATCAAGGGCTATGCTGGCCGCCCAGGAAAAAGAAAGAAATCATCTCGGTGAGGAATTGCATGATAATATCAATCAACTGCTTGCCGGGGCAAAACTATACCTGGGTATGGCTGCGACGAAAAGCCCCGAGTTAAAAGAACTTGCCAAATACCCCATTGAATTAATTGAAGAATCGATCGAAGAAATACGGATGCTTTGCCACCGTTTAGTGACGCCTCTTAAAAACATTGACCTGGATCAAATGATAAAAGATTTTCTGGTAGAACTCAATAAAACTACTACCCTCAAGGCAGTCTATCAGTATTCCCCCATTTCCACAGCAATTTCGGACGATCTCAAGATCAATATCTACCGGATCATCCAGGAGTCTATGAACAATGTGGTAAAATATGCACAGGCCAAGAATGTCACTATTTCCATAGCAGACCCGGACAATAAACTCCACATCACCATCACCGATGACGGCATCGGCTTTGACGTAAAAGCCAAAAGAAAAGGCATCGGCATCTCCAATATGGCCCACCGAATAGAATCCTATAATGGAATCATCGACGTGATCAGCAGCCCCGGTAAAGGCACTACCATTGACATCAACATTCCCCACTGATTCAATCCCCTATTCGTTTTTTTAGGAGAAATGATCGCCGGCAATTTTCATCGCCGGTTCCGCCAAAAAATGGTCGTTCCGGCTCACCAGTTTGTCGACAGGGCAAGCCTGCAGGCGTGCTGGCCAGCAACACTCCCGCCATTAAGCTTTCGTCGCTTAAATGGTAGGCCACGGCCAGCAGTGCCTCTATATCTAACGAATATTGACCGCAATCGCTTAAATGCTTATACAACTCCTTCCGGCGAACTAATGAGTTTCTCTTCCACTACGCTTACGCAGCACTCCCGGTCTCCGTTCAGAAAAGAGCATCACCACCCGTGGCAGGACGCAGGGTCAAATTCCACTGGCTTACTTTGAAGTATACTAATCTTTTAACCCCAGGTATTTTTTAACTGCATTATAATCGTTCCAGTTGATAGCATCCTTAGGATCTTTGGCCCCATTCTTGGAAACCGGTAACCCTGTTGGCACGCCTCCGGGAATCAGCACATACCGGTATTGGAAATAATGGTACCCGTTAATCGTGTATGAACTTGCGTCATAGTTAGAAATTAACTGGATCGTATCGGTGAAGAAATAGGGATTGATACGCAGCGTGATCGGGTGTTTGCTGGTATCAGTAAAGAAGAACGGCTCCGTCAGTGGCAATGGAGACACAAACTCCCCCCCGACTGAGTCGCTGCCCAGATTGACATACACTTTCACTTCTCCCATATTCATTATGGAGTCTGTCAATTTCGGAGCCGAAATAATGGCGAACGTATTGGTGTCTGAAAACTGCTGGAACGTGACACTGATCCACGGAGAATATATCACGTTGGCTGCGCCCTTGGCTCCGGCGGGTCCTGCGGGTCCAGCGGGTCCAGCGGGTCCTGTAGCACCCGTAGCGCCCGTTGCACCCGCAGGACCTTTAGAACATGATGCAATGAAAAGAGTCACGGAGAATAATAAAATGCACGGAAAAGAAAGCAATTTCTGTTTCATAACTGACTGGTTTTAGATTATTATTTTAATTGAGCACAAGGTAAAGATAAGCCGTAAATAATTCGGGACAAATGCCGTTCATCTCCGAGCCGGTAAAGGTTACCTACCTCCTCCCAATACCCACAAGAACGTCGTCATTGCTGAAAAGATACAAATTGCCTCCGGTAAGTTGGGAGCGTGCAAAATATTCCTGGTGAGCAAAAAAAACCTGCAAAAGATCGCCAAAAAATCGCTCGGCCGGTAGATGGCAAGTCAGGAACCTGGTTGCATGGTCCTGGCTGGCGTCATGCCAGTGGTTGGCTTCCTATAGACGCCGCGCTGTAACTT
>Ga0075030_100002349_pt1 | contig 17138 bp, 16 predicted proteins | sample LitLauG_LLR_2012_FD_71393 | JGI IMG/M metagenome (GOLD analysis project Ga0075030, IMG submission 71393) | Freshwater sediment microbial communities from Pennsylvania, USA - Little Laurel Run_MetaG_LLR_2012 | ecosystem: Environmental > Aquatic > Freshwater > Creek > Sediment | place: USA... | reverse complement strand
GGACTCCCGTTCCGCCGAGTTCGAGCATTTCTTCAATTTTTTCGTAGATGGATTCGAAGGATAGAATATAGCCATCCTTTGCGCCCAGGGGCCGATAGAAAGCGCAGAACGAGCAATACTCCGTGCAGAAATTGGTGTAATTGATGTTGCGGTCGATCTGGTAAGTGACGACGCGCGGGTCGTTCTTCTTCAGCCGAAGGTGATGAGCGGCCATTCCGATGCCGACAAGGTCATCCGATTGAAGCATTTCCATTGCTTGCTGCTTGGTGATTCCCACTTTGCTTTACCTCGATGAGCGGAGAATTGGCGGATTCCGCAAATGCCATGTGAAACGTTACGTCGCGCGTTTAACACTCACAATTAAATCCATATAACGAGCCGGGCCACCTGGCGCAGCGGCAATCTCAATGCCACGAAACTCAGGAATCAATCCCAATTCCGCTGCAAGAGCATAATAACGCAAGAGTCCATCGCGATTCTCTTTATCCAGATGGTAATCAATATTTTCGGAAAGGTAGCGCCGAAGCTCCTTGGAAGGAAGGTTCATCTTCTGGGATGCGTCCGCAGCGATGGCGTCCAGATGCTGTAGACCGAAAGCTAGAGAATCCTGGAAATCCTGCACCAATTCGGGAGTCGTAATGTCTCGGCGAGCGGCCCAAACGGCAAGGACAGCGGGAAGACTGGTCATCGCCCGCCATTTTTCGACGATGTCGAAAACGAAGAGCGAACCTTCGGACTCTACACCACCGACTTTGCCAGGAATGCAGAGCTCGCCGGATGGATCCCGTTGGGAATTCAAAGAGGCAGAGATTGCCAAACGCAAAGCGGGATCGCCAATGAGGAGGGCTGCGTCGGCATGGTCGAGCATGTCCGGAAGGTTGGGTTCGGCTTCAACGAATTCGGGTTCGATGTGCCAACGCTTTGCGCACAGGATGCGGGTCAAAGCCTGAGTGCTGCGAGAACTGCGATCCAAGGCGATCTTCGTAACGTGTTGAATGGGCCGTTTGGAGACGAGGAGCAAACTGCGTACTGACTTTTTAGAAGCGATCGACATATCCGGGAGGATTGTCAGATTCGGTATGCGCTGGTATTCGATGGCGGGGATAATGGCAACGTCCACAGCGCCCGCGCGCAAGGCGTCTGCGCATTGTGATGGAACAGTAAAAGAAAGCTCGTACTTACCCTGGAGGGGCCCGTGGGTGAAGCCGCGGACCAGAGGGGCCGTATTCAGATACTGAACGATGGAAATACGTAAAGGTTTCAAGTGTGAAATCCGCTCGCCATGGAGATTATAGCAAAGGGACCTCCCGAAACGCTCCTGTGGCTTGTGCGATGAATGTGTCGCCCCTTTTGAAAGCTATGAAAAATCAGGGCTTCCGGGTCGAGACGAGCGCTTGGCGAATCAAGCGGCTTCTGCTAGAATTAAGACTTTGCTTTTCAATCTTTTGGAGTGCAGGAACTGACATGGCATTGAAGTGTGAACTTTGCGGCAAAGGCCCGCAGTACGGAAACGTGGTTAGCCACGCAAATAACACCCGGCGCCGCCGGTGGAATCCAAACCTGAAGCGTGTGCGCGCGGTGGTCTCTGGCGTCAATAAGCAGATTCGCGTCTGCACGGCATGTATTCGTCTCGGCCGTGTAACCAAAGCGGCCTGAGCATACCTTTGAACAAATCGCGTTTCACTCATAGAAAAGCGCTGAGTTCACGTCGCGGTGGAGCCCTTCTGCCACTGGCGGGAATGGTGTTCTCGGTGATTGCCGGGTGCAAACCGGCGGAGCATCATTCGCCCGATGTATGGGCGGTGGTTAACGGCACCGAGATCAAGCGCGAGGAAGTCGAAAAATATTACAAGTCGCAGGTGAACCCTGAAGGGCAAGAGCCTTCACAGGAAGAGGCGCTTTCACTCAAGCTGAACGTGATCGATCAGCTTGTGAATAACGAGATTCTTTTGGAACGCGCGAAGAAACTGAACCTGGAAGCCAGCGACGGCGAAGTGGAAGACAAGTTCACCGAGCTGAAAAACCCCTACACGGAAGATGAATTTCAGCGTCAACTGAAAGCACGTGGCATGAGCGTGGACGACCTGAAGCGCGACCTGCGGCGCCAACTCTCCATCCAGAAACTGTTGAACCGTGAAGTGGCTGCGAAGATCACGATCACAGACCAGGATGTTGTGGACTTCTACAACACGAATCACAATCAGTTCAATGTGGCCGAACCGCAATACCGTATTTCGCAAATTGTGATTACCCCGCGGAAAGATATGCAGCTCCGCAATCGCAAGAACGACGATGCGACCAACGAAGCGGAAGCTCAGCGCAAGGCCAAGATGCTGACCGATAAGCTGAACAGCGGAGCGGATTTCGCACAGTTGGCAATGGATTATTCCGAGGACGTAAACACGGCGGGAAGCGGCGGCGACCTGGGTTACATCCCAGAATCGGCTCTGAATCAGGCAGATCCCGTGCTCAAGAAAACGGTGATCGGCTTAAAGCCCGGCCAAGTCAGCCAGCCCGTCCAGTTAAAAGACAGCATACGCATTCTGAAACTTGTGGCACGCGAAGCCGCCGGTTTGCGCGGAGTAAACGACCCGCAGGTTCAGCAGACAATTCGCGACACCCTACGGAACCGCAAAGAGCAGTTGTTGCGCTCGGCCTACCTGGCTGTAGCGCGCGATGAAGCGAAGGTTTCGAACTTCCTTGCCGAACAGGTTGTGGAAACGGCCGGGAAGCTTCCCGAAGCGGCAAAGTCCAGCGCCCCAGCCAATAAGCAAGTTGCACCCACCGCAAAACCTGCGAACACGCAGTAGAGTCGCCTAAATCCTTATAAACAGGTAACAGTGGACGAGGACTGTTGTGCCTCGAACAATCATGCTTGGCATTCCGGCGAGGTTGTCAGCCCTATTCGACCCAGGCAAGGATTTCGCCTGCGTTGACATTCTGGCCTTCCTTGGCAAGCAGGCGTTCGACTTTGCCCTTTTTGGGAGAGCGAATTTCGTTTTGCATTTTCATGGCTTCGACAACGAGGAGTCCCTGGCCAGCTTCGACTTGCTCGCCCGTCGCAACCAGGAGGCGAACTACTTTGCCGGGCATGGGCGCAACGATTTGTTGACGACCCTCGACTTCGGCGGCGCTTTGTTTTCGCCCGCGCCACTCGCGCGGATCGCTGATATCCGCGGAGAACTCGTGCGGGCCACATTGCAGTTTCATTGTGCCGTCAACGGCCCGGTTGATGTGAATTTCAAAAGAACGGTCATCGAGAAGCACGGAAACTGTGTTGGGCGAGATTTGGACAGCGTCCGCAGCGACCGCTTTTCCATCTAGAATAAAATTGTAGCCGTTGTCGTTCTGCTCCATCTCCAGAACGCGAACCTTCTTGCCTCCTGCCCCAGCGAGTGAAATTTCGAATTTCATGGCATGTGGTCCAGTTGCTGGCGGCGGCCTTCCGTTTTCCAGCGAGAACTCGGTGGCTGTGAAGCTGTGTGAGAATCGGAACTTTTGGCTGTCTGATTGTGATGCCACAAGGCCGCGGCGATCAGGGAAGCTTCCTCCGTGCCGGGGCGGGGCGGCGTTGAGGGCGGATGCGGGCGGGCAAGTAGTTCGTCAAGCCATTTGGTATGAAATTCGGCACGCAGAAATTCTGGCTCAGAGAGAATGCGGCGAAACAGACTGACATTGGTGCGGATACCTGTGATGGTGTACTCGTCCAGGGCACGGCGGAGACGGGAGATGGTCTCTTCGCGGCTGTTGCCCCAGGCAATCAGCTTACTGAGAAGCGGGTCGTAGTCCATGGGAACGGTCCAGCCTTCGTAGACGCCCTCGTCCAGGCGGATACCGGGCCCAGTGGGTGCATGGCGGGAGATGATTGTTCCTGGCGAGGGGTAGAAATTGTTGTCCGGATCCTCGGCGTAGAGGCGAACTTCCATAGCGTGGCCGCGAGGAGTAATGGTCTCCCAGGCAAAGGGTAGCCTGTGGCCGGCGGCGATGGCGATCTGCAACTTGACCAGATCGAGGCCGGTGACCTGCTCGGTGACGGGATGCTCCACCTGCAGTCGAGTGTTTACCTCAAGGAAGTAAAAATTCAAATCGGCATCCACCAGGAATTCAACGGTCCCAGCGTTGGTGTAGCCACCTGCGCGTGCAAGTCGTACGGCTGCCTCTCCCATTTTCTTTCGAAGCTCTGGCGTGACAATGGGGGAGGGAGCCTCCTCCACTACCTTCTGGTGTCGGCGTTGAATGGAACATTCGCGTTCTCCGAGCGAAACAACGCGACCGTGCGCATCGGCAAAAATCTGAATCTCGACATGTCGCGGACCAATAAGATATTTTTCGATAAACACGCGCGGATCGCCGAAAGCGTTCATTGCTTCCGAAGCAGCATCCCGCCACGCTCCGGCAAAAGCAGCATCGCTCTCAACTACGCGCATACCCTTGCCACCGCCTCCGGCAATGGCCTTCAGCAAAATTGGGTAGCCCATGGATTGGGCAATTGCTTGCGCTTCTTCTGGATTCTCGATGGGATCGCTGGTGCCCGGAACCGTCGGCACTTCCGCGCGGCGGGCCAACTGCTTCCCTGCCGTCTTGGAGCCCATAGCCTCCATGGCTTCCGTAGGGGGGCCGATGAACACCAAGCCAGTGTCAACGCAAGCTCGTGGAAGAGCAGCGTTTTCCGCCAGGAAACCGTAACCGGGATGAAGCGCGTCACACCCGGATTTCCGGGCGACATCCATCAGCTTATCGATCCGCAGGTAGCTTTCCCGGGAGGGGGCCGGGCCAATGGGGTACGCTTCGTCTGCCAACCTGACATGAAGAGATTTGCGGTCTACTTCGCTATAAACGGCAACGGTCTTGATACCGAGTTCACGGCAGGCACGAAGGATGCGCACGGCGATCTCGCCGCGATTGGCAATCAGAATTTTTTTGAACATTCGGGTCTTTAGATTACTGGCGGGATTCTATCACGCGGGTTTGAGGCCCCAAAGGTTATGCATCACTTGCGTGTCGTAACCGATGCGGTGTATCAAGGTGACCACGGGGTTTCCAGGAGGATTCCATGAACCGTCTTTGGATGTTGTTGACTGCTGTGATTTTGCTGGTACTGCCGGCGAGCCACTGCCAGGAGCCTGTTCTTTCCACGCCGGAAACCATAGTTGCCGACGGTGTTCCGAAAATTCCGTCAGTTCTGGCTGAGGCCGCAGGTCGGTATGGGGAAAATCGCTCCGCGTCTGCCGCCGACTGGCACCCGTTACGCCGCGAATTGCTGATCGGCACACGATTTGGAAACACCTACCAAGCCCATTTGGTAAAGATGCCAGGCGGCGCACGTCAGCAACTTACTTTTTTCAGCGAGCCGGTCTATGGCGGCCGTTTCCAGCCGACGCGTGGAGACTACATGGTGTTCAGGAAGGACACCGGGGGAGGCGAGTGGTATCAACTATATCGTTATGACATGTCGACGGGGGACGTGACTCTGTTGACGGATGGAAAATCGCGCAACCTGCTGGGCCCCTGGTCGAACAAGGGAGATCGCATCGCGTATACCTCAACGCGCCGCACCGGCCAGGACACTGACCTGTGGGTGATGGACCCGGCAAATCCGAAGACAGACCGCATGGTTGCAGAATTGAAAGGTGGAGGATGGCAGACGGAGGACTGGTCGCCGACGGATTCGAGCATCCTGGTGGAAGAGGGTATTTCCGTCAATGAATCCTATTTGTGGTTATTCGACCCGGCAACAGGGCAAAAGACGGAATTAACACCGCGCAGAGGCAGCGAAAAGATTGCCTACAACAATCCGCGCTTCAGCAAAGATGGCAAGGGGATTTACTACACATCCGACGAGGGCGCGGAATTTCAACAACTGCGTTACCTGGATCTGGCGACGAAGCAGAGCAAAGTGATGACGGGAGAAATTCCCTGGGATGTGGACGAATTTGCATTGTCATCCGACGGCAGAAAAATTGCATTTCTGACAAACGAAGATGGGTTGAGTGCCTTGCACGTCATGGATTCCAGGACGGGCCAGGCAATTCCGACACCCAAACTTCCCGTTGGGATCGTGAGCGGCCTGATCTGGCACAGGCAAAATAACGAACTGGCATTCGACATCACCTCCGCAAGTTCACCCGGAGACTGTTATTCGCTATCCCTGGATAGCGGCAAACTGGAACGCTGGACCATGAGCGAAACAGCAGTGAGAACCGATAGGTTTCGTGAACCGGAATTGATCCGGTGGAAGAGCTTCGATGGAAAGATGATTTCCGGATTTCTTTATGCACCGCCCTCCAAGTTCACGGGGAAACGGCCGGTGCTGATTGATATTCATGGAGGTCCCGAAGGTCAATCACGACCCGAATTTCTGGGGCGATACAACTACTACCTCAATGAACTAGGCATCGCGATCATTGAGCCAAACGTACGCGGTTCTACAGGTTACGGCAAGACTTTCACGAAACTCGATAACGGGTTCCTTCGACAAGACTCTTACAAGGACATAGACGCGCTATTCAATTGGATTGATGCCCGAAAGGATCTGGATTCGAGCAGAATCGCAGTCATGGGCGGCAGTTACGGCGGACATATGACGCTAGCGATCTCGACATTCTATGCAGATCGCATTCGCTGCTCGATCGATATTGTGGGAATGTCCAATCTGGTAACTTTCCTGGAGCACACAGAGGGTTACCGGCGCGATCTGCGGCGCGTGGAATATGGAGATGAGCGTGATCCTAAAATGCGGGAATTCCTGGAACGCATTGCGCCGATGAACAACATCGCCAAGATTCAGAAACCAATAATGGTGGTGGCAGGCAAGAATGATCCGCGGGTGCCTGTGAGCGAGAGTGATCAGGTCGTTGCCGCTTTGAAAAAGCAGAGCACGCCGGTGTGGTATGTCATGGCAAAGGACGAAGGTCACGGCTACCGAAAAAAAGGGAACCAGGATTATGAGTTTTACGCGACGATCGAGTTCTTGAAGAAATATCTTTTGAGTGAGTGATAAGCAGAAATTTCAGTACCAAATCTCCATTCGCAAGCCATTTGCGTCGGTCTCCACCTGACCTTCAGGCAGCAGACAAGGTGAACGGCGCAACGATGCCTTCGCGACAGCGATTCCGACCAGAGCGTCAAGGATGTCATCCTGAGTTGCGGCGCGTCCCAGGAGATCCTTCCAGCGTAGAATGCCTTCGAGCGAGGGAATGAGCTTATGCAGAAGTTTTTTTCGTTCTGCGATTCCCTCGTAAGAATGCTTTGATTCCAGATTTCCTCCTGCCAGCCGCATCCATGTCAGTTCGGGATGGAACTCAATGACGCGCTTCTGATGCGCAGAAGTCATCGCGTCATTCGCATCGATCACTTTGGGGAGAAAACCCCAAACGGGAATCCCCGCCCCTGCGCCTCTGGCTCTGCGGTGAAGCCGTTGAAATTCGGAAGGCGATTCGGCTCGAATGGTTTCGCGTGGTGGAGCGTAGAACAGGGCCGCAGGGTTGTGCCCTGAGAGGAGTTTCTTGGCTTCCCGATCGCACTGGCGAATGTTCTTGCCGGAGGGTAGACCGATCGGAATATCAACGGCAACGCGATCGCAATCCCCCGTCAATTGAAGGACTGTTCGAAAATTGGGACAGACAGCAAGCAGAGGTACTTCGCTGCAAGGCCACGAAGAGCTCTTCGCAACCATCCAGCCGCCTTTGCATGCATCCACGCCGGCAAACATAATCACAGGGGGATATTCGCGTGCTTCTTCCTGGGGTTGGTGTCGCGCTTGTTTTCTAATGAGCGCAGGGTCGTGATGATCCGGGCGCGCGTGTCGGCCGGCTCAATCACGGCGTCCAAATAGCCTCGCTCTGCGGCGACGAACGGATTGGCAAAACGGTTGCGGAATTCCGCAACTTTCTCCTTCCGCAATGACGCTCTTTCGCTTTCAGGAGCCGCGCTTAGTTCCCGCTTGTAAACAATGTCCACCGCGCCTTCCGGCCCCATAACGGCAATTTCCGCGGTAGGCCAAGCAAAGTTCGCATCGGTGCGAATGTGCTTCGAAGCCATAACGCAGTAGGCACCGCCGTAAGCTTTGCGGGTAATGACTGTGATCTTCGGAACCGTCGCTTCCGCGAAGGCAAAAAGGAGTTTTGCGCCATGACGGATAATCCCGCCGTATTCCTGCTGCGTACCAGGCAGAAAGCCGGGGACATCTTCGAAAGTAACGAGCGGAATGTTAAAGGCGTCGCAGAACCGGACGAAACGCGCACCTTTGACGGACGCGTTGATATCCAAAGTTCCAGCTAGAAAAGCAGGCTGATTTGCGACGATTCCGACCGGCCGCCCAGCGAACCGCGAGAAACCCACCACGATGTTCTTGGCAAAGTGTTCGTGCACTTCGAAGAAGAAGGCGTCGTCAACAACGGCATGAATGACGTCCTTGATATCATAGGGTTTCAAAGGGTCTTCGGGGACGATGGAGTTCAAGGAGATTTCGCGCCGGTCTGATGGATCACTCGTTTGGCGACGGGGAGCGTCCTCCAAATTGTTGGAGGGCAGGAAACTTAGAAGTTCACGGATCATGGCACAGCAATCGGCGTCATCACGGGAAATGAAGTGGGCAACGCCGCTTGTGGCATTGTGGGTCATAGCACCCCCAAGCTCCTGTTTGGTCACTTCCTCGTGAGTGACGGTCTTGATCACGTCCGGACCTGTCACGAACATGTAAGAGGTTTCCTTGGTCATGAAGATGAAATCTGTGATTGCGGGCGAATAGACCGCGCCCCCCGCACAAGGGCCCATGATGGCGCTGATCTGCGGTACGACCCCGCTGGCCAACGTATTGCGCAGAAATATGTCTGCGTAACCTGCGAGCGAAGCCACACCTTCCTGAATGCGAGCGCCTCCGGAGTCATTCAGTCCGATCACGGGGGCGCCATTGCGCATCGCAAGATCCATGATCTTGACGATTTTCTGTGCATTGCTTTCAGAAAGCGAACCACCGAACACAGTGAAGTCCTGTGCAAAAACGTAAACCAGGCGGCCTTCCATGCGGCCGTAACCCGTTACAAAACCGTCTCCCGCGGGACGCTGTTCATCCGCGCCGAAATCCACACAACGATGCCGGACAAATTTGTCTAGCTCCTCGAAAGTACCCTCATCCAGCAGGAGATTAATCCGTTCCCGCGCGGAGAGCTTGCCTGCTTTGTGTTCACGCTCGCGGCGCTCCGTACCTCCGCCCCGCTCGGCTTCCTCGGAGATGCGGTGCAACTGCTCCATGCGGTCTGCGTTTGTGGAAGATTCCCAGGTCGTGTGATTTTTTTCAGCCAAGTGGCCCTCCCTCGGGCTCATCGTTCTTTGGAGCGAAAATTAAAACTGCCACGTGAGTCGCCAGCCAGACGGTGCCAAGCAGGAGTATCACACCCAGCAGAAGCTCCGCTGTGATGGCACCCGCACGGGGTAGCGGGGATTCTATGGAAGTAACATAACTGGTCGCGCGGAGTAGAATTGCCATGGCGCTCATAGTCAGAGCCACAATCATCAGGGTGGTCAGAATAGAGAGAAGGACCTGTTTCATGGCCTCGAAATCCTAATTGGTCTAGTTCTGCAAAGCATAACGCATCTGTCAGCAAAGCAGTATGCCGAGGAGCTTATAAGGGAGCAGGTTGCCAAAAATGGAAAGATCGAGGAGAACTCGAACTCTTGACTCGCGAACAATTTTACCGGAGTCCAGACCAATCATCTGCGACGACAATCGAATCGCTGGGATTCGATGGGTCATATTTAACGCTTGCGGGATATCCTGCGACCAGGCGTTCGAAACGGATCTGGCTCTCAAGGCCGGTGATGTCCTGTGCCGTGTGGTAGGTGACGCCGGAAATCGAATAGCTGTAGGACACGAGACTGCGCGGACCACTGTCAGCCAATGGTCTGGATCGTGAACCGAGCAGCCCTTTGCGATGTTCGACCTGCGGGGCGGGATGTTGCGCCAGTTCCACCACCTGACCTTCGGCGATGCGGCCAATCAGATTCAGATGCAGACGCCGCTTGCGCTCCTCCGCTTCCGGATCCGCAACCGGCCGGGCAAACGCAAAGACAATCAGGGCTATTGCAGCAATACTGCCGGCACCAATCGCGAGCAGCAACTTCCAATCGGCGAGCAATTCTTTCAACGCTCAACCCCTTGCCAATTTAACTTTTGGAATTTTCTCTAGCGGATAGGACGCTCGTGCCGCAAATCAACAAAGTAGCGTCGCCCCATCCCCCACAATAGCAGTCTACAGGATGCGACAGAGGTCTGCGAAGTCAGGTGCGAGGCGCATGCACCGGATTGTGCAACACACCGATACCTGAAATAGAAACATCCACGGAATCGTTGGCCACGATGGGCCCAACGCCTGCCGGCGTTCCTGTAGCGATCAGGTCACCCGGTAGAAGCGTCATCATGCGTGAAATCCAGCGAATCAGATAAGCGACCGGATAGATCATGAGAGATGTGCTGCCCGACTGCTTGACCATCCCGTTTACCCGAGTCTCGACCAAAACGTCCCGGGGATCGAGCTCAGTCTCGATGTGAGGACCAACGGGGCAAAATGTATCGAAGCCCTTGGCGCGGGCAAATTGGACGTCACTTTTCTGAATGTCGCGTGCAGAAACATCATTCAGGCAGGTATACCCAGTAACAAATGAAAATGGATCATCGCTGTCGCCGAGATGGGCGCAAGTCTTGCCAATGATGACGCACAATTCACCTTCATGCTCCACATGATTGGAGTATTTTGTGAGAACGATTGCATCACTCGGGCCAACGATCGAGGAAGGCGGCTTGAAGAAAATCAGGGGCTCCTTCGGAACCTGATTCCCCATTTCCGCCGCGTGCGCGGCGTAGTTCCGGCCGACACATACGATTTTACTGGGATCCACAGGAGCAAGCAGTTTTGCTTGCGATAAAGGGAGTGTACCTGCTTCTGCCGTCCACTGCTGCCAGGGCGATGCAGAAATCCTTCGAATCAAATCCCCTTCGATCAAGCCATACGATGGAGTAACGGAGGCAGATCCAGCAGCAGCTTTCGGAACGAACCTGCAAATTTTCATTTTCGGAAGACTCTCTTAGTGGGGCGTTTGTGCGCTTTGCGACTGCTTAGCCCGCCAAACGATCATACCAATCCAAGAGAGTGTTGCAAGAACGAGATAGGTGACAGCCCCCACGACGAAGACGTGAAAGGTGCTGTAAGTGTCTTCCAGATGAATGAAGATCACGCCGAGAATTCGGTACGTCAGGGTGAGCAGGCTCCAAGCAACAAGTCCGGAGCGCAACAAGTCTCCTGATGATCTCAAGAACCGCAACACGGGCATGGAGGCAAGGACAAACAGGAAGAACGACGCGAGAATATTGCGCTGCATCGCAAGCGGCTCAAGAACAGGAATGCGGTTGGCGATGAAAACCCAACCGATGAACACAACTGAGAGACAAATTCCCGTATAAATGCCGACGCGAACCGGGATGCTAGGTAACGCGGTGAGAGGCCGATAACCGGGCGGACTGAATTTCCCTGGCATGGCTGGGCTTCCTTGTAAAACGACTCCTAGTGGTTGGAACCCTTGTTCAGCGAGAAGGTTGCGTAAAATCGACTACCGCGACCGTGCTGGGTCCGCTTTCGTTCCCTGAACGATCTACGGCCGTGACGGTGTACCAATAGCTTTGGCCGCGTTGGACAGAGCTGTCCCGGAAAGATGGCGTCGGCAGAAGTTCGTGCGTTAGCAACTCGCCTTTTTGATCCCGGGCTGAAGCGCGGTAGACGCGGTATCCCGCGAGATCGGGTTCCACATTGATCGCCCAGGACAATTCCGCCGCAGGCTGGGCCGTGGATGCTTGCGGCAGAATCGCTGCCACAAGGTTCTGTGGCGCTGCTGGGGGAAAAATGTCCTTCGGTGTGACGATAGCAGGCGATGAGTCGCTCGACTCGACAAGCCCAATGGGGGACTGGATCACAGTGCGAACGATGTAGGCATAGGTCTTGCCGTAGTCGAAACCCGAGTCGCGATAATCCGAAGCCTCGATCGAAGCGATCTGCTGGAGCGGAGCATTCCACTTGGCGGACTGCAAGTCAATTCCTGTGATTGAAGATGGATCAAGTTCGCCACGATAAATGTGAAATTCCTGCACTGCGTTCAAGGGTTCGCCCAACGAATTCCTGGATGGGGCGGACCATTTGAGTTGAATGCCGGGTTCCGTCACGATGGCTTCCAACGAAACGATTCTTTGTGCAGCAGGGTAGAAAGTCAGAGAGGCATCGTTCGAATCCACGGATGGTCTCTTCTCGGAGATGGAAGTCTTTACCCTGTAAATCAAAAGCTGGCCGGGATGCACCTGTTGGTCGGCGATGGGAAGCGGATCCACAAAACGCACGATGCCACGCTGGATGTACCGGCTTACCAGTGCTCCAGGAACAGTATCGGCGACTCGAAAAGATTTCGGATCAACCTCGCCATCCTGTTTCAAAGCGCCGCGCAAAATTTCAATGGTAGGTGTTTGTTGCAGCCTTTCGCCAAGCGTGGATTTCGTCGGCATGGTGAACGTCAGAAGCACACCGTCGCCGGCCTGCTTCGCGGAAAGATCTGTGATTGCCTGAGGGACGGGAGGCGATGGCGGTAAAGGATCGCCGGGAGCACCACAACCGACGATGGCGATAAGCCCCAGAAGCAAGGGAAGAACTTTTGATGAAAACGGCAGGCTACTCCCTGCGGATGTCACACCTTCAGAGGGAGGACGTGTGTGCATTGCGGTGGTGTGGCCTCAGAGGATGTAGCGGCTCAGATCCTGGTTTTTTACGATATCGGCCAACTGTTTATTCACATAGGCAGCGTCAATCTTGACGGTTTTCTTCTTCAGATCGGGCGCCTCAAAGGACAATTCATCCAACACCTTTTCCAGAATGGTATGCAGGCGGCGGGCTCCAATGTTTTCTGTCTGCTCGTTTACGCTGGTGGCAAACCGCGCGATGGCTTGGACGGCATCCTCCGAAAAGGTGAGTTTCACACCCTCGGTTTCCAGCAACGCGATGTATTGCTTGATGAGAGCATTTTTCGGCTCTGTCAGAATCCGCACGAAATCCTCTTCCTTGAGGGACTGCATCTCTACACGGATCGGGAGGCGTCCCTGAAGTTCAGGAATGAGGTCGGAAGGTTTCGTGACGTGAAAGGCCCCAGCGGCAATGAACAGGATGTGATCTGTACGGATCATGCCGTAGCGAGTATTAACTGTGGTGCCTTCAATAATCGGAAGAATATCGCGTTGGACACCTTCACGGGAAACGTCCGGGCCATGGCCCGATTCGCGCCCGGCGACCTTATCGATTTCGTCGACAAAAATAATGCCCATCTGCTCAGCGCGTTCGACGGCGATGCGCGTGACCTGTTCCATATCAATGAGTTTGTTTTCTTCTTCCTGGATAAGGTATTCGAAGGCATCGGCAACGCTCATCTTGCGCTTTTTTTTCTGTTGGCCAAAGAAACCGCTGAGCATGTCTTTCAGATTGACGTCCATCTCTTCGACGCCCTGATTGGAAATGATTTCAAACGATGGCATGGCGCGCTCGCGTACTTCGAGATCGACCATGCGTTGATCGAGCTTGCCTTCCCTCAATTGGGCACGGAGTTTTTCGCGGGTGCGCTGGTTCTGTTCGCGTTGCAAGGCTCGTTCTTCGTCGGTGATACCAGCCGCTTCCGGCGTAGGAGGAAGGAGGAGATCGAGTACGCGTTCTTCGGCGGCTTGTTCCGCGCGATCCGCGACTTCATCCAGCTTTTCCTCGCGGACCATGTCAATCGATGTTTCCACGAGGTCGCGGACCATGGATTCCACATCACGGCCTACGTATCCCACTTCTGTGTACTTCGAAGCTTCAACCTTGACAAAGGGGCAACCTGCAAGCCGCGCCAGGCGACGAGCAATTTCCGTTTTGCCGACGCCGGTTGGCCCAATCATCAGTATGTTTTTCGGAAGAACGTCCTCGGCAATTTCCGGAGGGAGTTTCTGGCGTCGCACGCGGTTGCGCAAGGCGACGGCGACGGCGCGTTTTGCGGCAGCCTGCCCAACAATGTATTTGTCGAGTTCAACGACAATTTCCCTTGGCGTCATCTCATCGAGAGACGACAAAAGTTCGCCATCCTCAGGCTGACCGGTTTCGACGCCGGTGGGGAACAACGTAATTTCTTTTTCGGACTTGGTTGGCATGAACTTTCGATTCCTTGCGGCCTCCGGTGAATTGAGATTCGGAGGTTGCCCTAGATCTCTTCCACAGTAAAGTTAGCATTGCTGTAAATGCAAATTTCGCTGGCGATGCGCATGGCCTCCAGCGCGAGTTCCTTCAAACCGAGTTTCGAATGCTTCAAGAGTGCGCGAGAAGCGGCGAGTGCGTACGTGCCGCCGGATCCTATGGCGCAAAGACCATCATCCGGTTCAATGACGTCGCCATTTCCAGAAAGGACAAAAGTGGCTTTTGCATCGGCAACAATCAGCAAAGCCTCCAAGTGACGCAGCGCGCGATCTTTGCGCCACTCTTTAGCCAGTTCCACAGAAGCTTTCTGCAGATTACCGGAGTGTTCCTGCAGCTTGCCTTCAAAACGTTCGAACAAAGAGATAGCGTCCGCTGTTGATCCCGCGAAGCCCGCCACTACTTTGTCGTTATAAAGACGGCGAGTCTTCCGGGCAGTGTGTTTCAGTACATGATCGCCCATGGTGATTTGCCCATCGGCGATTAGAACGACTTTATTCTCTTTGCGAACACACAATACGGTCGTGCCGTGAATCTGTGGCCCGCTGGGACTGTTTCGCATTCACTTAGTATAACGCCTTGAGCGGTAGGAGGCACATGCCAGGAAGGTTTCCCGTGGACTTGATGCTAATTATTCAGTGGAAGCTCGCGGAAAGAGAGAATTTTGTAGGTCAAAAGGTTTGCCCCACTGGACTGCCCACTAATCAAGCAACTGTTGTAGGTGATGCCCCGACCGTAATTAGCGCCAGAACCGGACAGGCTGAAAGTTGGGGTGCCGAGTGATGACAGAAGATTCCCCGAAGAGTCTCGCGTGCGAGCTACGAAAACAGCTCCGTCAATGCCATTAGCACCCGTCTTCGTGGAGACAAACACGCCTTGCCCGATTACCAGAATAGTTCCTTCCCAGGTTGCATCGGGATCATAAGTCAGTGTTCCCGTAACGACAAGGAGACCATACCCAACTCCATGCCAGTTCGTGAGATCGAGGTTGCCATTGACCACTATCGTTTTTTGCGTGGCGGGAGACATGCCACCAGGTAGATTCGTTCCGTGGGCGGGGCCGCTGGTTGTACCATCCAAAATCGCATCCGCATTAGAGGTAATATCCCTGACAAGCAAATCCAGGCCGGAAGGGGTCAGCAGATCTGGCCTGATCACAGTGCTGACATCTTGAATACTCGCAGGACCGGTCGACGGAGCGTTCGTCCCAGTGACCGGTGGGTATCCCAGGAAATTGGCGCTCTCACCCATCCCAGCTAGGATGTTGCTCTTCGAATTGTCCTTACTGTTGGTAAACCCGACGGAAGGGACCATGAAATTATTTGTGCTGCACGCGTCCTGTCCATTGATGGTAAAAGAGCTCGAATCCGGAGTGGAGAAATTGACATTTGAACCTGCTAAAGTCAGAGCCGCCGGAAAATTCAAATTCACCAAACCAGTCGTCGGTGGATTGGGCATTGAAGTCGAAACCACATCCGGTGCGACGATGTACTGGAGAAGGCGACGTCCACCGCCAGGCGTCACGGCCAATGCTGTGATTTCAAGTGCTTGAACGGAGGTCGGGGTTGGGCCTGAAGGCGGAGAAGCCGGGCTCGAAACAAGCAACCCCGGAGCAGGAACGATTCCAACTCCCGGATTCGCCGGATCATAGAAGAGCGCCCCGCTATTATCCAGAACACCATTTCCATTCACGTCCGCATGAATGGAAGTTTCCGTGATCGCATTGTAGCGAACCCATTTGTAGCTCGGGGCGGAGGAAGTAGAACTGCCGACGACCGACGGAATCATCTGGACGGTGGCGGCAGATAATCCGGCGCTAAATTCCTGCGCATATTCGGTATCAGGGTACTGAGTAGGATCTGTGCTAGTGGGATCGACCGTTTCTCCCGGTGCGGGATTCGTAATGTATAGGACTTGGCTCAGGCTCCAAGTTGGCAGACCGAATTTCGCCATCAAATTCGAATAAGTGTTGCTCTTGTTGATGTAATCCGGATTTTTCAAAAGTAACCGGCCGCGCCCTTCTTCAAGGCCAGCCAAAGCAGCGTAGTAGGCGGTGCCGGAAGACCGGTAGTTGCTGGCAAGGGCTGAATCTGTCCCAGAAGAAATCAGAAGAGCAATCGCGACCACGCTGATCAGAAGCAGAGCAAAAATCGCAATGAGCAAGGCCGTACCCTGCTGAGAATTGCAGCAAGATTTAGAAGGAGCGAATTTCATCTGGTAATCGCCTAATCCCTAATTCGCCGGGTTTACGCGCTGCCCCCTTCCGGTCAACTGGACGAGCTTGATTGCTTGCGTCTGCATGTCCCTTTGCGGAGTCATCACGATCAGGTTGATATCCACGTCCCGAATGTTTGCAGGAGTAGCGGAATTACCTGCAGTTGGGCAAGGAGCCGGCCCGATGGGTGTATCGCAAGTGTACTGAAAAATAGGCTGTGAATTCCCGCCAAGGAACATGGAAGGGTAGGACGCTTTAATCTGCGACATTAGCTCCGGATGCGTGTTGGGAGCGGTATTCATAACATTGGTCAGAAAGGGTACCATGACCCCCGCTGCAGACGTTACTGTTGCAGCCTGGTCATTCCCTCCGACTTTTGGAACCACGGAACGAAATAGTGTTGTCCCGATCAGTTGGTACCTGATCCAGTTTACGCCGGTTCCCGTTCCCAAATCGGTTTCCAAAATCAGGTCGAAATCGCCTGGCGTTGTGCAGGTGCCACTCCCCGCTGTTCCCACAAGACAGGTTGTGGTTGGATTGCCGGGGTACCAAGCCACTGGGCTATAAGCATATTTGGTGGAGTCCGAAGGCAACGTGGAAAACATGCTCTTCGCCGGATAGCCGGACACGTCGAAGTCCCGAACGATCTGATCAACGGCCAGCCTGGATTCCTGGAA
>Ga0075030_100002347_pt1 | contig 17148 bp, 14 predicted proteins | sample LitLauG_LLR_2012_FD_71393 | JGI IMG/M metagenome (GOLD analysis project Ga0075030, IMG submission 71393) | Freshwater sediment microbial communities from Pennsylvania, USA - Little Laurel Run_MetaG_LLR_2012 | ecosystem: Environmental > Aquatic > Freshwater > Creek > Sediment | place: USA... | reverse complement strand
CCACCGAGGCTGCATGATCGCGGTCATAATCCAAGCCAAGAAACCCGACACGTCCGGCTCATCGGGTGCTTGATTAGATCATCCCTTGGTGGATTCAGACGCACGAACTGCGAATAAAAGATTTTGCTGAATCACGAGCGGGAAGGTGGGTGACAGGATTGGTGCTACCGCTTGACCAGGCTGGTGTGACTGGCGACGCACTGCCATTTGCCGGTGTCGAAGACCCAGGTATCGGTAAACCGTCCGACGTGGTCATAGGGCTTGCCTTGAAACGTGCCTTGGGTGTGATAGGTGCCGGTGATGACCGCAGTGTCCCCGAAGAAATTCATCTTGACGTCCTGGATGGTAGCCACGGTCGGCTTGAAGCGGGGATCTTTGATGTCAGCCAGGAATCGCTGTTTGTCGGTGACTTCTCCATCCCATTCGGTATTGACGAAGCGGCTGCCGACCAGCGCGTCCAGCGCCTGGGAATCGCGATTCACCTGCGCTTCGTTCCACATCCGCTCGAGGACGAGCAGCTTGGTTTCGCGGGGATCGGCCTGCTGGGCGGCCAGTCCCACAGAGCCCAGAGCGATCGCCAAACAGCAGGAAATGGTGCGAATCATAGTACACGTTTGCCGGCATCCCCACGTGAGGGCGAACGTGCGACGACAATAGCAGTCCCGAGCGCATGGATACTATTGAAAATGCACCCTCATGAGTTACCAACGTCACGCTCGCGCGGGGCAGAATCGTGCCCGCGATCGGAGATCTAGTAGGCCCAGCGCAGCAGGGTCGCGCCAATCGTAAAGCCGGCGCCAACCGAGGCGAGCAGCACCAGGCTTCCCTTTTTCAATTTTCCCTGCTCAATTGCCGTCTGCATCGCCAGCGGGATCGTTCCCGCGGTGGTATTGCCGAATTTGTCAATATTCACGATCACCGCCTCGGGCCGCAGTGCCAGACGGTCCACAGTCGCGCTGATAATCCGCAGATTCGCCTGGTGCGGAATGAAGGCATCGATATCGGATCCCTTCAGCCCGTTGCGCTCCAGCAACTTCTGACACAACTCGGTTTGTTTCCGCACCGCAAACTTGAAAACCTGCTGGCCGTCCTGGTGCACGTAGTGCATCCGCTTCTCGATCGTTTCTTTCGAGGACGGATTCAGGCTGCCTCCGCCCGGCATATACAAGAAGTACGCTCCGGAACCGTCGACTTCGTGGATGAAGTCAATCAAACCGACGGAGTCGTCTTCGGCAGGCTCAAGGATGGCTGCTCCGGCTCCGTCGCCGAACAGCACGCAGGTGGCGCGATCGGTGTAGTCGATGATGGAAGACATAACGTCGGATCCGATTACCAGCACGCGCTTGTGTACGCCGTTACCAATGAATTGCGCCCCGGTCTGCAAGGCGTAGACGAATGCCGAGCAAGCGGCGGAAAGATCAAATCCCCAGGCGCCTTTGGCGCCCAGCTTGTGCTGCACCAGGCAAGCCGTCGAGGGAAAGAGCATGTCGGGAGTAACTGTGCCGACGATGATCGCATCGATGTTTTCAGGGGCCAGGCCGCGCTGCGCCAATGCCTTCCGGGCCGCTTCGACGGCGAGATCGCTGGTGGCCACGCCTTTGTCCACGATGTGGCGCTCGCGGATGCCGACCCGGCTCATGATCCAGTCGTTCGAGGTGTCGACCATTCTTTCCAGGTCGGCATTGGTAAGAAGACGCGGCGGCACATACGTGCCTAAAGCGCTGATTTTGGCGCGGATCGGTTTCGTCAATGAGAACCCCTGTAGGAGAGTTCCCATATTTTGAAGGATTGGAGTGGGAATGTCTAACTGAGGTCAGGGGCAGACTGGAGATTTATCTCAGGTCAACCTGCGGTTTCAGAAAGCCCAGCGCAACAGAGTTGCTCCCGAGGTGAATCCGGCACCTACGGCCGCGATCAGCAGAAGATCTCCTTTTTTCAACTTGCCTTCTTCGAGGGCGGTCCGCATGGCCAGCGGAATCGTGCCGGCGGTCGTGTTGCCGTAGCGGTCGATGTTAATGATCACTTTTTCCAACGGCATCCCCAAGCGGTCGGCGGTGGCAGTAATGATTCGCCGATTTGCCTGATGCGCGATGAAACAGTCCACATCCTGCCCGGTGAGGTGATTTCGCTCCAGGAGGCGCTCCGTCATCTCCGCCATTTTCTTCACCGCATACTTGAACACATTCTTTCCATCTTGATGAATATAGTGCATTTTCTGATCGACGGTCTGGTGGGACGCAGGGTTCAAACTCCCGCCGCCCGGCATGAACAGAAACTCTCCCCCCATGCCCTCCACCTGGGCCACCTGGTCGATGATGCCTTCGCTGTCCTCGGCCGCTTCCAGGAGCACGGCACCAGCGCCGTCGCCGAAAATGATGCACACCGCGCGGTCCGTGTAATCGGTCATGGATGAGTTCACATCGGAGCCGATCACCAGCACTTTCTTGTGTTGCCCCGATTCGATGAATTTCACACCGGTGTTGAGCGCATAGAGAAAGCCAGAACATCCGGCAGAGACGTCGAACCCCCAAGTCTTCGCGATCCCGAGTTTGTGCTGCACCAGGCAGGCAGTGGACGGGTACATCATGTCAGGCGTTACCGTGCCCACGACGATCAACTCCACTTCCTGCAGATCGAAGGGATGGGAGACGAGCAGATTTTTCACCGCCTCGACGGCCAGATCGCTGGCCGCGACGCCCTTGTCGACGATGTGCCGCTCGCGGATGCCGACCCGTTCCATGATCCAGTCATTGGTGGTGTCCACCATTTTTTCGAGATCGGCATTGGTTAGAACTCGAGGCGGGACATAGGTACCGACAGCGCTGATTCTGGCGCGGATCGATTGAGTCAATGAGGGCTCCTCACACAACGGATCACGAAAATCGAAACCCAGTATTGTGCAGGATTGGCGGCGGAAAGTCTAACGAAGCGGGCTCCAGTGGTCCTTTGCCGCGCTGACCGGTCGTATTTTAGAACGTGTAGTCAGGCGGCTTAATTCCCTTGACGCGCAAATAGACTTCGCACTGGGCACGATGATGCGCAGTATGCACGAACATATTCAGGATCATCGCCCGGCCGTCAGGGTCATTGCGCCCCTTCCACGAAGGGATGTGCCACGTGTGCTGAAGTTGCTCCGGAGTGATTCCCGGCACTACCGCCAGCACGTAGTCAAACGACTCATTGAGTAACCTGAGGACATTCTGCTTGTCTGCGCCTGGCGGCTTGGCCGGATCGAACGGAAAGGGCGGTTCGACGCCCGAAATCTCGTGAAAGCGGTAGACGTTTGCGCCAGCGATGTGCAGCATCTGCTCACCGAAGGTCATCTCCTCCGGGCTGGGTTTGAAGGTGTACAGCTCCGCGGGCATGGCGGTGGCCACATCGATGGTGAACTGCTTCGAAATCTGCCAGTCATGGACGAACTCGGCGACATCGAGCACGCTGTTTAGTTTGGTGGCTTGGGCCGCGGCAGAAGCGGCCAGAGCCAAAGAAAGCAGCACGACGCGATAGCAGCGGGAGCGGAGCATCGCACCTCCTCAGTCGTCCTGGATGTTACCTTGGACGAAACAGTGGCGGTTCGGTTACCCGATCCTCAGGCCGCTGCTCGCGCCTTCTCGTACTCGATCCACTGGCGGATAAAGTCCGGACAGGAATCGATGCCGAAGTACTGATTCTCACCTTCGATCAAGTATAGAAGTGCGGGTCGGTCCAGCTCTTCCAGTCCCATCAGATTCAACAAGGGCCAGAGACGGCAATCGCCGGCGGAATGAACCAGTTGATCCAGATAGAGTAAGTGCCCTTGAAACAATTTCCCGGAAACGCGGATCGTCACCGCGGGGTTTGCATTTTTCAGCGGAATATGACGAATGCTCATTCGGTCTTCGCTCCCCTGTTGTCAGGTTCGCCAGCCCGAGCGGGTGACTGGCGTATCTATTGGACGCTCGAAAAACGGATTCTTGCGCCCAGAGTCGTCACAAAAGTGTAAAGATTCGTGCGCGAAGGAATCGGTAGTGCAGAGAGGGATGTTTAGCCAGGCACCGGGGGCTCACTGCGCACGCAAGAGCCCGTTACCGTTGCTTCCTTCCGGACCTGGCGGGGTTGGCGGGAGTACGTCGCGCGAGACCGATGCCTGACCAACACGATTCTAGCATCCGCATCGCAAGGACCCGCAGAGGTCGCCAACGGTGCGCGATTTCCACGCCGGAACCCAGGTGACTTTCGGTGCAAGAATGCGGCCAGCGCGCCTTCCCTTATTGCGAGCTTTGTCGAACAATAGAAAACAATGGCGCTTCAGCCTTCACAACCCGCTGCGGCTTCCTTAACGACGGCCATCGACTATTACTTTGACTGGGCGCTCTATCTGCTTGTAGTCAGCGGTTTTGCTGCGTTAGTCAGCACCGGCGGCTTAGACCTTGCATCCACCATTTTTGTGGTTGCTGCTCTTTGCGTTCGCGGCTACCTGCTCTTGAAAAGCCGGGAAGCCGTGATTTCAGAGCGCTGGACCACTCCACTGACTCTGGCATACTTCGCCTTTTTTGCGGCGGATTACTTCATTGTCTCGCACAGTTTTCTGATGGCCACCGTGCACCTGGCGCTGTTCGGTGTGGTCGTCCGCATGTTCACGCTGCGCCGGGAGCGCGACCACATCATGCTGGCGGTTCTCGCCTTCCTCATGGTCCTGGCGGCGGCGGTGCTGACCGTTGACAGCGTGTTCCTGCTTTCGTTTGGCGTGTTCATGCTGATGGCAGTTGCCACTTTCGTCCTGCTGGAGATGCGCCGCTCTGGCCGGACGGCAACCCTTCAAGCAACGCCCTCCAACGATCCCCAGGAGCGTCGGCGACTGGCGTTTTCCCTGGTGCGAGTCGCCCCGGCATTGATGTCCATGATCCTGATCGGCGCTGCGGCCCTATTCTTTCTCTTGCCGCGAAGGTCGGGAGGATACCTCGGTGGATATTCCTTCGGGACGGATTTCTCTTCCGGATTCAGCGACCGGGTGCAATTGGGTCAGATCGGCCAAATCCAGCAGTCCAATGCCGTCGTGATGCACGTGCAAATTGATGGCGACCGCACCGGGCGTTATGACATGCGCTGGCGAGGCGTGGCGCTGGCGGATTTCGATGGGCACACCTGGTCAAAGCCCCGGCAGCAGTTTGCCTTGCAGCGCTGGCCCGATAACAGCTTTGAGGTGCCTCACCTCGAGAAGCCGCCACAAAAACCACCGGTGCGGTTTGGCCCCGGCGGTGAACACAGGATCCACTATCGAGTGCTGATGGAGCCGATCGGCACCAATGTTTTCTTTCTTGCCCCTTGGGCGCGCAACGTGAGTGGGACGTATCAACTGTTGGCCGCGGACAGCGGCGGTGCGGTGTACAACTTCGATACCCAGCACGCCATCAGCCGGTATGAGGCCGAATCGGACGTAGCGTTGCCGTCGGCGGCGCAGTTGCGCGCCGCGGGACAAGATTATCCGGAGGAATTGAAGGAAAGCTATCTTCGCCTGCCTGGGCTCGATCCGCGGGTGGCACGACTGGCGACCCAGATCAGCGCCTCCGCGAAAACTGACTACGACAAGGCAACGGCTCTGGAAAGCCATCTCCGAACGCGCTACCAGTACACGCTGGAGCTGCCGCAAGTCGCGCCCGACGATCCGATTGCGAATTTTCTGTTCGACCGCAAGCGCGGCCACTGCGAGTACTTTGCCGCGTCCATGGCCGTGATGCTGCGCACACTCGGAATCCCGTCGCGGGTGGTAAACGGATTTCGCAGCGACGAATTCAACGATCTGACCGGCAACTACGTCGTCCGGGCAAAAGACGCCCACGCCTGGGTGGAAGCCTATTTCCCCGGCTACGGGTGGCAGACCTTCGATCCCACGCCCGGGGGCGGCTCCAGCATTCCGCAGGGCTGGGCCCGCCTGGCGCTCTATGTCGACGCCATGTCCTCATTCTGGCGCGACTGGATCGTAAGTTATGACACCTCGCACCAGTACGTCATCGGCCAAACCGCGCTGACCCGCACGCATAATCTTTGGGAGGGCGCGCGGGCCTGGGCGCGAGCCCACTACCAGTCGATTCTGGAGTGGGCCCGGCGGACGCAGGACCGGGCCCAGCACTCGCCGACGCGCTGGCTCCTCGTCGCGGTCGGCGTTTCGTTGCTCTTTCTGTTTGTGCGCAACCTGGGGCGAATTCTGCACCTGCTTCAGGAATACAGGTTGAGTGCGCACCCGGAACGGTCTCCGGAGCAGGCTGCGGCGATGTGGTACGGGCGCATGGCGCGCGTTCTTGCCCGCCGGGGAATGCCGAAGCCGGCAGCCCAGACAGCCCGGGAGTTCGTCGAAAGAATCGATGACCGGAAGGTCAGAGAGCCGGTGGCGGTGTTTACCGAAGTCTACGAATCGGCAAGATTTGGAAACTCCGCAGACGACGCCGAGCGTTTGCCCGAGTTATACCAGCGGGTGGAAACCGCAGCGCGAAATCGCTGACACGAACGGCTCGGGGCGCGCGATCCGGATCGGGAGCCCTACCCTAGAAACGCCAGAAGGCCCCGCCCATCACGAAGAAATTGTGCTGCCGGGTCTTTCCGGTAGGTGCCAGCGGAAAGTCTGGCTCGCCGGACCAGAAATCACGGACTCCTCCCCGAATGCTCAACCGGCTCCAGACCTTGACGTCCAAACCGATTCCGCCTTGGATGACCGCGTTCGTGGTCGACTTGCCCGGATTGGCGCCGCCATAAACCAAGGTTGACGCTTCACTGAAATGGCCGAAGCCAGCTCCGAAACTGACCCATGGTGAAACGGCGGTGGTGGGAAACAGATTCAGCCGGGCCGCCGGGGTAATAAAAAGGGCCTTGTAGCCGGTGGGAACCACGGCAGACCCATAAGCGCCGCCGTTCAGATCTTCGTCGGGGTTGAAAGCACCAACAACCTCGCCAGAAACGGAAAAAAGCGGGGTAACGAGGAATCGGCGGGCGTACTCTCCTTCCATCGTTATCCCCTTGCCAGAATGAATCACAGGGTCAACGAAAGTGGCGCCGGTGATGCCTTGATCGCTGACAAAGATGCGTCCCGCCGCTCCACCGATTTCGTTCTTCTCGGTCTGAGCGAATCCGAACGAAGCTGTGACCGCAATCAGGGCGAGGACCGCAACCCAAAACCGTCTCGCAGACATTTCTGCCCTCCTTGCGAGGTGCTTGGCTAATGATTTACGACGGTGAGAGTTAGCCTAGCATGGCCTGCTCTCTTTTGAACCGCAGAAGTGCATTGTTTCTGTGACTTTTGTGGTCCCCCGGATGCGCGCGCGACATTCCCTCTGCGATGCGAATTACCACATTGCGGGATGCTAAAATGGAAAGATTCCATGCCGTTGAAGGAATTCTACGATTAACAGTTCCCTGGAAAAAAAGAAAGCGCATTCGCCGCGCGCGGGCGCGCCAAAGGTCGGCTTTGTCAGCCTGGGCTGCCCCAAGAATCTGGTCGACAGCGAAGTCATGATGGGCATTCTGGCCCGGTCCGGAGCCGAACTGACCCCCAGCGCCGAGGACGCCGACGTCATCGTGGTCAACACCTGCTCGTTCATCGAGAGTGCTCAGCAGGAGTCGGTCAACACCATCCTCGAAATGGCGGCGCACAAGCATGGCGGGAAGGAGAAGAAGTTGGTCGTGGCCGGGTGCCTGGTCGAACGCTTCCGCGATCAGATCCGCAAGAATATCCCGGAAGTTGACGCGGTGGTAGGAACGGGCGAACTGGAGACCATTCTCGAGGCGGCGGGTCTGGCAGCGCCGGAGCGCAACCACGGCCAGAGTGCGTCACAGTTCGTGATATTGCCTTCTCGCCCGGAAGGCGATGCTCGGGCCGCGCAAGGCCGCTTTTCGCGCGAGGCCTGGAGTGGGGTGATTGGCGATCTTCCCAATTACCTATACGACGAGGCTACGCCGCGCGTCCTGGCTACGCCCCGCCATCGGGCTTACCTCAAGATCGCCGAGGGCTGTGACCATCCCTGCACATTCTGCATCATTCCGCAGCTGCGCGGCCAGTTTCGCTCGCGCCGCTTCGAATCGGTGGTGGCAGAGGCCGAACGCCTGGCGCGGTCCGGCGTGCGCGAGATTACGCTGATCGGGCAGGACACGACCTGCTACGGTGAGGATTTCGGCCTCAAAGATGGCCTGGCTCTGCTGCTCGAAAAGCTTGCCCGCATTGAGGACTTGACCTGGGTCCGCTTTCTTTACGCCTACCCCAATAAGGTCACCGGCAAACTGCTGGAGACCATGGCGCGGGAAGAAAACATCTGCTCCTACATGGATGTGCCTTTGCAGCACGCCTCGGCGTCGGTTCTGAAACGGATGAAGCGCGGCGGCGGAGCGGACGTATTCCTGAGGTCGATCGCCAAGATGCGGCGAACGGTCCCGGGCTTGACCCTGCGTACGTCCTTCATTGTGGGATTCCCGGGGGAGACCGAGAAGGAATTCGAAGAGCTGTGCGACTTTGTCCGCGAGGCGCAATTTGACTGGATGGGCGCGTTCGCCTACTCCGATCAGGAAGGTGCGGGCGCCTTCGGACTGGAGAAGAAGCTGTCTCCCCGCGAAATTGAGAGCCGCCGGAAACATCTGATGGGAATCCAGCGAAACATCAGCCGCACGAACAAGAAAAAGCTGGTGGGCCAGGAATTCGCTTTGCTGCTCGAGGGTGAGTCGGAGGAGAGCGACTTGCTGCTCGAAGGCCGCACTCCCATGCATGCGCCCGAAATTGACGGGAAAGTCTTCGTGAATGACTTTCCTGCGGAATTCGAGCCGCAGCATGGCCGGTTCTACCGCTGCCGCATTACCGAGTCGCACGAGTACGATCTGGTGGCGACCATTGTCGGAGATTGATGCTCGAGTCGGATCTGGGGAACGGAATACAATTCAGTCATGGCCCGCAAGCGAACCCTCAAGTTGCGCTGTCCAATCTGCAAGAAAGCGGTCAAGAGCGCTGATCCCGAATTTCCTTTCTGCAGCGACCGCTGCCGCACCATTGATCTGGGCAAATGGGCCAGCGGAGGGTACGTCATCCCGTCTCCAGTAAGCGATGCCGACGAGGGAATCGGCGAGAGTAATGTGGAAGACCGTGAGCGCGATTCGTGACTCGTTTATCCGACACTGAAGGGTCGCGCTCTGCTACCCCACCTGCGATTCGCGGTCCGTTATGGGCGGATCTGGTTGCCACCTTCTTTGCCATTGGCCGCCTGCGTCCTGGACCGGGCACGTGGGGATCGGCCGTCACCGTGCTGCTCTGGGCGGCTGTGGCGTACAGAATTGATCCCGGTCTGCGCACACCGGTGGCGATCGTGCTGGCAGTTCTAGTGATCGCAGTCGGAATTCCCGCCGCCACCCAAGTATCCCGGTCGTTAGCCAGCAAGGATCCGCAAATCGTGGTTATCGATGAAGTTGCCGGGCAGTTGATCACCTTGATTGCCGCCCCGCTTGCGTGGAAAACATTTCTGGCGGGTTTTATACTTTTTCGAGCCTTCGATATCACCAAGCCTCCTCCGGTACGGCAACTGGAGAGGCTCCCGGAAGGCGCGGGGATTGTGCTCGACGACGTCGCAGCAGGAATCTATGCACTCGCAGGGATGCAACTTCTGCTGCATACTGGTCTACTAACGTAATAGCGAGTTGCGTGTGTCGCGTATCGAGTTGGCGGCTCGCACTGCTCGTTGCTCGCGTACCTTGTGATTCTCATGGGATTCTCCGACCGCATATTGGGCAAGAAAAGCGTGAACGGCGCTCCACGGATTGAAGGCGTAGCTCCTGGCCTGGCGCTCGTCGGGGGCGAAATCCGTATTACCGGCTCCGGCTTGCGACCGCAGGAACTGCGTCGACCGAAAGTGCAGTTTGGCGACCTCGAAGGCTCGGTCGTGGTCAGTTCTGACGCATTCCTGGTAGCCCGGGTTCCTGAAGGCGCCTCTTCTGGTGCCGTGGTCGTGGCCACCGACGGCCACCTCAGCAACCCCCACCCGGTCAAAGTAGCCGCTCCGATTGCCGAGAATCTTCACCCCGTCACCAACCCTGCCCTCGATGCCGAGGGCAACATCTACGTCACATTCTCCGGCTCGCGCGGACAAAAGGTTCCCGTCGCCATCTTCAAGATCGACACCCATTACAACGTCAAGCCGTTTGTGGTTGAAATGATGAATGCGACCGCAATCGCGTTCGATCGACAGGGCCAGATGTACGTTTCCTCCCGGCATGACGGCGCGGTCTATCGCGTGACGCCCAACGGCACCATGACGACCTATGCCGAAGGCATGGGCGTCGCCACCGGTATCGCCTTTGATCGCGAGCAAAGCCTCTATGTGGGCGACCGCAACGGCACGATTTTCAAAATCTCCCGCGATCAACAGGTTTTTGTCTTTGCCACGCTTGAACCCAGCGTTTCGGCCTATCACCTGGCATTCAGTCCAAAGGGCGATCTGTTTGTCACTGGACCCACCACTTCAAGCTTTGACAAGGTGTACAGGATCGACCCCTCCGGCGCAGTCAGCATTTTTTACAAAGGCCTGGGACGTCCGCAGGGACTGGCCTTCGACGTGGACGGCAACTTGTACGTGGCGGCATCGCTTTCCGGAAAACGTGGGATCATCAAGCTCACGACCGACGGAAAGGCCAATCTGGAAGTTGCCGGTCAGGGCCTGGTGGGTCTGGCTTTCGCCCCCGGCCGGTCGGTCGTGCTGGCAACCACGAACAGCGTTCACCATCTTTCCTGGAACATTCAGGGACTCGCTCTGTTGCCGGAGTAATTTCCACAGCGACATTCGAACCATCTGAGAAAAGTGCTTCTCGGCCTCAGCACCGCTTCGTTCGTCTTCGTTTACACTTTTATTCCGTGAATGCCGAAATCATCGCGGTCGGTTCCGAAATGCTCACGCCCTACCGCATGGACACCAACTCGCTCTATCTCACCGAGCAACTCAACCTGTTGGGGATCGAGGTCATCTTCAAGAGCGTTGTGGGCGATGACCTGCGGCGGCTGGTCGCGGCCGCGCAGCATGGGCTCTTCCGTTCCGAGATTCTGATCTTCAGTGGCGGGCTCGGGCCTACTGAGGACGACCTTACCCGAGAAGCTGTCGCCGAAGCCCTGGGCATTCCATTGCACCGCGATCCCGAGCTGGTGCGAAAGCTGGAGGAGCGCTTTGCCGCCCGTGGCTGGAAAATGACGCCCAACAACGCCAAGCAGGCTGACATTCTCGAAGGTGCCGCATTGCTGCCGAATCCCAACGGCACTGCACCCGGACAGTGGCTCACCGGCCAGCTCGACGGGCGCGGACAAATCATCGTGCTGCTGCCGGGACCTCCCCATGAACTCAAGGCTTTGTTTGAGGCGGAAGTGCGCGAACGGCTGCGCGCCCAAGCCCCGCCCGCTTTCCTTGCGACGCGCACCTTAAAGGTGGCCATGCTGGGAGAGTCCCATGTGGACTCGCGCGTTGCTCCCATCTACAAGCGTTACGCCGACGTGAGCACCACCATCCTCGCCGCGGCCGGGGAAATTGAGTTGCACTTCAAGTGCCGCGCCGCCACCCAGGATTCCGCGCAACAGCGGGTGGATGAAGTCGCGGGCCTGGTAGAGGACGAACTCGACGACGCGGTTTATTCCCGCAACGGCGAGTCGCTCGAACAGATCGTCGGTTACTGGCTGCAGATGCGGAACGCCACAGTGGCCGTGGCTGAATCCTGCACGGGAGGCCTGCTGGCGGAGCGAATCACCTCGGTCAGCGGGAGCTCGCGCTATTTTCTGGGCGGCGCCGTGGTTTATTCCAACCAGCTGAAAACCGAGTTCGCCGGAGTACCCACCGACATGATTGACCGGCACGGCGCCGTCAGCCGCGAGGTTGCGGCGGCCCTGGCCGAAGGTATCCGCTACCGTTGCGAGTCGACGCTGGGCGTGGGCATCACCGGAGTGGCTGGCCCGACCGGGGGTTCGACGGAAAAGCCCGTGGGACTGGTGTTTCACGCCGTGGCCAGCGACTCGGGCACGGAAGTGGTGCAGCGGAATTTCCCCGGCGATCGCAAACGCATTCGGAAATTCGCATCGACGATGGCGTTGGATATGATTCGCAAGAACCTGATGTGAGTCGCGAATCAGTGACCGTTGCCTCGGTTAGGCTCGTCCGGCTGCGGCTTGTGGCCCCGACATTCGAGCACCGGCAGCCGGGGATACTTGGGAAACTCCGGCTCACTCTCCGAAAGCGTGCAGAAATAGAAAGTGGAACCGCGGTCTGACCTCCTGCAACGCATGAACTCGCAGTTCTCACATAATCCCACCCCGGAGGTGTCAATTCCCTGTTTCTTGCTGGTCACAGTGATCAGGATACCCGTCGGCCATGGCTGAATGCCTCTGGCTGAACCCGGATAGACGCGACCTCCATCTGATTCGGTATACTAAAACAGTCATGCCCGTGCTCAAAAACATCGCCGCAATCGCCAAGGGGATGAGCATTACCTTCATGGAGATGTTTCAGCCGACGATTGTGGAAAATTACCCCGACGGCCAAGGACCATTGAAGGGCGCGGTGTTTCAGCCGCGTTTCCGCGGTGCGCACGTTCTGCAGCGGGATGAAAACGGGCTGGAGAAGTGCGTGGCTTGCTTCCTGTGTGCGGCGGCGTGTCCGTCGAACTGCATCTATATCGAAGCGGCCGAGAATACCGCGGAACATCGGGTCAGCGGCGCCGAGCGCTACGCCAAGGTTTACAACATCGATTACAACCGGTGCATTTTCTGCGGCTACTGCGTCGAGGCCTGCCCGACCGATGCGATTACCCACGGACATGGATTCGAGCTGGCGAGTTTCAACGCTTCCAACCTGGTCTACCGCAAGGAGCAAATGCTGGCCCCCCGGCCAGCACACATGGGAGCGAATGTAGTTTTCAATCAGGCCGACGTGGACGGTGGGGCGCCCGCGCAGATGGTGCCGGGGAGCTGAGCTTTCGATCGAAGTTCGAGTCCATCGACACGCCGGTCCACCTGAGACCGGCGTTCTTGCATGCGACAAATCAACTTCCGTGGCCTCTGTTCCCAACGGACCGGGCTGAAGCTAGGAGCTAGAAGCTGGCATGGCTGACTTCCTACAAATCGCAAAAGAGCGCGTCGTGATCTACGACGGCGCCATGGGCACCAACATCCAGAAGCGCAATCCCACCCTCGACGATTACTGGGGCAAGGAGAATTGCAGCGAAGTGCTGGTGCTCAGCCGTCCCGACATCATCCGCGACATCCACGCCGACTTTTTCCGGGTCGGTTGCGACGTGGTCGAGACCAACACCTTTGGCGGCTCCAGCATCGTGCTGGGGGAGTTTGGTTTGGCGGACCGCACGCGCGAAATCAATGTGAAAGCTGCGCAACTGGCCAGGCATGTGGCCCAGCAATTTTCGACCAAGGGCCGGCCTCGATTTGTCGCAGGATCGATGGGACCGACCACCAAATTGCCGTCGCTTGGCCACATCGGTTTTGACCAGATGGTGGCCGCTTACGAGGAACAGGCTGCTGCTTTGATCGAGGGCGGAGTCGACGTGTTGCTCATCGAGACGGCGCAAGACCTGCTCCAGGCCAAGATCGCCGTCATCGGTGTGCTGGAAGCGATGCGGAAAGCGGACAAGCGTCTGCCGGTGACGGTGCAAGTCACCCTGCAGGAATCCGGGACCATGCTGCTGGGCACCGAGATCGGCGCCGCCTTAACCGCGCTCGAGCCTCTCGAAGTGGACGTGATCGGATTGAACTGCGCGACCGGCCCGAAAGAGATGAACGACGCCGTCCGTTACCTCGGATTGAACTCGACCAAGGTCATTTCGGTCCTGCCCAATGCCGGCCTACCGCAAAACGTCGCAGGGCACGCGGTTTACAGACTGGCTCCGGCGGAACTGGCTGAGTTTCACAAACACTTCGTTCAGGATTACGGGGTTCATATTGTCGGTGGGTGTTGCGGCACCACTCCGGAACATCTCAAAGCCGTGGTGGATGCTGTATCCGGAGCAGAACCGGCAAAGCGCGAAGTAAAAAGGGTGGGCGCGGCGTCGAGCGCTTACACCTCGGTTCCGCTCGATCTTGAGCCCAAACCCCTGATCGTGGCCGAAGAGATGAACACGACCACACGGGTCGAGCATTTCCGAAACCTGGTGCGCGCGAAAAAGTACGACGACATTCTCGCGCTCGCCAAGAAACTGGTCAATGACGGGTCGCACATGCTGGACCTGTGCTGCGCGATTGTCGGCGAAGACGAGAAAGGCTACATCAGTTCAATTCTTGACCGGATTGCTACGCGGGTTCCCGCGCCGATTCTGGTGGATTCGACTGAGGCCGACGTGGTGGAGGAGGCGCTCAAACGCATCCCCGGTCGCGCCATCATCAATTCGATCAATCTGGAAGACGGCGAGAAGCGGACGTCGCTGGTTCTACCGATGGCCAAACGCTACGGCGCGGCCGTGATTGCGCTGACCATCGATGAAGACGGCATGGCGCTGACCGCCGACAAGAAAGTGGCGATTGCGCATCGCATCCACGATCTGGCTACGAAGAAGTACGGTCTCGACCCAACGGATCTGATCTTCGATGCGCTGACTTTGCCAATTTCAACCGGCCAGGAAGACTACCGCACGGCCGGAATCGAGACGCTGAAGGCGGTGGAGCGGATCAAGAAAGAGCTGCCATCGGTAAAGACCATCCTCGGCGTGAGCAATATTTCTTTCGGTCTCGACGCTTACTCGCGGCGCGTGCTGAACTCCGTGTTCATGCACGAGGCGGTCGACCATGGCCTCGATATGGCGATCGTGAACTACACCAAAATCTATCCCTTGTACAAAATCCCGCAGGAAGAAGTGGATCTCGCGCGGAAGCTGATCTTCCGCGATGAGTCGGCGGGCGACCCCCTGCAGGTCTATATGGCGCATTTCGCCGGGCTGAAGGGCAAGCCGGCGTCCACAACCACGGCCCACGTCGATACTCTGTCGGTCGAAGACAAGCTGAAGTTTGCCATCATCAATGGCGAGAAAAACGTGGGCGAGGGTGCGAATAAGAAACCCCTCGAAACTTTGCTCGATGACGCACTTGCGAGTTATTCACCGCTGGAACTGATCAACACCGTTCTGCTCGATGGCATGAAGACCGTTGGCGACCTGTTTGGCGCGCGCAAGATGCAGTTACCCTCGGTGCTCGATTCTGCCGGCGTGATGAAGCAGGCGGTCGCTTACCTTGAACCGAAGATGGAGAAAAGGGCGGGTTCGAAAAAAGGCACGATTGTGCTCGCCACCGTCAAGGGCGACGTCCACGATATCGGGAAGAACCTGGTCGACATCATCCTGTCGAACAACGGCTTCCGGGTCATCAACCTTGGAATCAAGCAACCCGGAGACACGATCATCCACGCTGCTCAGGAACATCGCGCTGACGCCATCGGCCTCAGCGGTTTGCTGGTGAAGTCGACGCTGGAAATGAAATATGTGATCCAGGATCTGGAGCGGCAAAAACTGGACTTCCCCGTGATCTGTGGCGGAGCAGCCTTGACGCGCAAGTACGTGGAGGACGACTTGCGGCGGGAATACGCGAATGCAGTCTTTTACGCAGACGATGCCTTCGCGGGACTGCACATCATGGAAGACCTCGCTACGGCCGATGGCGCCCGAGAAACGCGCTTGCGTGAAGGCCGGACGGTCAAGGAATACGCGAAGGCGGCTGCCGTGGACGAAGAAATCGGCCCGGTCTTTGCGGAACGGAGTCCGGTGGTTGGGGACGCCCCGAACATTCCCGCACCGCCGTTTTGGGGTGTGCGGGTGCGCAAGGACTACGATCTGCGCGAGGTGTTTCGTTACATCAACCAGACGGCGCTCTTCAAGAATCAATGGCAATTGAAGACCGCCTCGCAATCCGACTACGTGCGACTGGTGGAGGAAAAGTTCCGCCCGGTGCTGCGCGGCCTGGAAGACGAAGTTGCAAACTCCGGACTGTTCGAACCGAAGGTGGTTTACGGATACTTCCCTGCCCAGGGCGACGGGAATGATGTGATCGTGTTTGACACCGAGGGGCAACCCGGGTCCTTTGTTGTTACCCGTGAGTTACTCCGCTTTACATTTCCCCGGCAGCGCGAGGGGCGGCGGCTCTGTATCTCCGATTTTTTCGCTCCCAAGGCTTCCGCAAAGATGGACGTGATCGGCCTGTCGCTGGTCACGATTGGACCCAAGGCCAGCGTTGAAACTCAACGTCTCTTTGAGGAAGGTCAGTATACAAAGTACCTCTATCTGCACGGGCTTAGCGTGGAGACCGCGGAAGCCCTGGCGGAACTGCATCACCGGAAAATGCGGGAAGAACTGGGCATTGCTGGCGAGGATGCGGGAGAAATTCGCGATCTGTTCCATCAGAAATACCGGGGCTCCCGATATTCATTCGGTTATCCCGCGTGCCCGAACCTGGAGGATCAGACCAAGTTGTTCGCTTTGCTGAAGCCGGAAGACAACGTTGGAGTGCGGCTCACGTCGGGATTCCTGCTCGAACCGGAGCAGTCTACCTCGGCGATCGTTGTGCACCATCCCGGCGCAAAATATTTTGTGGTCTAAGGGCCTCGCCGATCAGAACGTCGCCTGCAAGCGCACGAAGTAACTGCGCGGCGGGGCAATCGCGTTTCCCGAGAACAATCCGCCGAAATCGATCACATTCAGGCGGTTATTCAGGTTCTCAGCGTCGACCTGAAGTCCGATTGAGACTCGGTCTTTCCGATAGACCTCGGCACCCCCCGAGGCGCCAACCGCCAACAACGGCCGCACGCGCCCGCGTGCCAGATCGAGGCGATCGACCACCGCCTGACCGTAATCCGCCAGCGCCTCCTGGTAGGTCCCGGTGAATTGAAACGGCAAGCCGCTGCCGTAATCGCTGGATCCCGCAATCCAGGCGCGGGATACCAGTTGATACCGCAAGCGAATCCGCACCGTATTGCGCTGATCCTGCGAATCCGGAAAGTGCCCGCTCAATTGTGCCCGGGCGCCTGCGGCCTGATCAGCAAGAAACAGACCACCCGTCACGGGGAACCACGCATTCCCCACCGTGTAAGAGTAGCTGGCGAAGCCGGAGAAACGTTTCCAGTTCGGAATCTCGATCTTTCCTTCGGCCCCGTAAATCACCGCCTTACGGAAGGCGAT
>Ga0075030_100002346_pt1 | contig 17157 bp, 15 predicted proteins | sample LitLauG_LLR_2012_FD_71393 | JGI IMG/M metagenome (GOLD analysis project Ga0075030, IMG submission 71393) | Freshwater sediment microbial communities from Pennsylvania, USA - Little Laurel Run_MetaG_LLR_2012 | ecosystem: Environmental > Aquatic > Freshwater > Creek > Sediment | place: USA... | reverse complement strand
CGTCGCCGACCAGCCAGCCGGGACAGGACTGCACGGGGGCGTCCAGCGACCCGGCCGCGGCGTCGCGCAGCCGGGCGGCGTCGTCGTCCCACAGCGCCAGGTAGCGGTCGCAGGCCAGAGGGGTGGGGGTGTGCGTGGTCACCGCTGGAGCCTGGCAGCCGAGCGGGGCCGCTGTCGATCGACCCGCGCGGCGAGGCGGCCGGCACCTGGCTGCTGGTGGCCAGGACGTCGTGGCGGACCGCCCACACTGCCAGGGCGGCGGCGACGGCCACCACGGCCACCCCGCTGACCGCCAAGGTCACCCGGGGCCCCACCACCTCGGCGCTGTGCCCGACCACGACCGAGCCCAGTGGGGTCCCGCCGAGGAAGACCAGCGCGTACACCGCCATCACCCGGCCGCGGACGGCGGCGTCCGCGCCCATCTGCACCGAGGAGTTGGCCGAGGTGAGGAACCACAAGGCGGCCACCCCGGTAGGCACCAGGAGGGCGGCGAACACGACGGCGGTGGGGGCCAGCGCGCTGACGGCCTGCAACAGGCCGAACGCCGCGGCAAGGACGAGCACCAGCGCCAGACCGGGCCGCCCGTGCCCGGTGCCGCCGCGCCGCGCCGCCACGAGGGCGCCGGCCAGGCCACCCACGGCGAACGCCGCACCGAGCAGACCGAACGCCGCGGCACCCAGGTGGAACACCCCGGTGGCCATCAGGGCGGTCGTCACCTGGGTGTTGAACCCGATGGTGCCGACCAGCCCCACGGTGGCCAGTGCCAGCAGCAGGTCGGGTCGCGACGCCAGGTAGGCGAACGTGTCCCGCAGCTGCCCCTTGGCCCGCGCGAGCGGGCGGGTCGGGCGCAGGTCAGCCGGGCGCATCGCCGCCAGCCCCGCGAGCACGGCGAGGTAGGACGCGGCGTTGATCAGGAACACCGCACCGGTGCCCACCGCGGCGATGAGCAGGCCGGCCAGCGCCGGTCCGATGACCCGGCCGAGGTTGAAGGTCGCGCTGTTCAGCGCGACCGCGTTGGACAGTTCGCCCGGGCCGACCATCTCCACGACGAAGGACTGACGGACCGGGGTGTCCACCGCGGCCGCGATGCCCAGGCCCAGGGCCAGCAGGTACACCGCCGCGACGCTGGCGTGACCGGTGACCACCAGCAGCCCCAGCGCGAGCGCCTGCAGCCCCATCGCGGCCTGCGTGCCCATCAGCAGCCACCGCTTGGGGTAGCGGTCGGCGAGCACCCCACCCCACAGGCTGAGGGCCAGCAGCGGGGCGAACTGGGCGGCGGTGGTGACACCCAGCGCGGTCCCCGAGTTGTGGGTCAGCTGCAGGACCAGCCAGTCCTGGGCGACGCGCTGCATCCAGGTACCGGTGTTGGAGACGACCTGCCCAGCGGAGAACAGCGCGAAGTTGCGGACGCGCAGGGCGGCGAAGGTGGGGCTCATGCCTGCCCGAGGCGGTCGAGCACCGGCAGCGCGCGCGCCAGCGCGGCCCGCTCGTCGTCCGACAGCGACGCCAGCTGCGCGGCCAGCCAGGCGTCGCGGCGGCGGCGGTCCTCGCTCAGCAGCGCCCGGCCGGCCGGGGTGGGGGCGAGCAGGACCTGGCGACGGTCCACCGGGTGGTCGGTGCGCGCCACCAGACCGGCGGCGGTCAGTGCGGCGACGATGCGGGTCATCGACGGGGGCTGGACCCGCTCCTGGGCGGCCAGGGCGCCCGGGGCCAGCGGGCCGCACCGCTCCAGGGTCGACAGCGCCGACATCTGCGACAGGGTCGGGGAGTTCTCACCCCGCTGGGCGCGCAGCCGGCGCGCCAGGCGGGTCACCCCGTTGCGCAGCCCCGCGGCGAGCTCGGCGTCGGCGGGCGCGACAGGGCGAGGCATGCTCTTAGCATAACTCATTACCTTGGCTAAGCATGTCCCCGACGGTAGCCTGCCCGCCGTGACGACTCCCCCCTCTCCCCCGTCGCTGCCCGCGACCCGGCAGGGGGACGGGGTCCTGGCGGTGACAGTCGGCACGATCGCCTGGGCGGTGGCCCTGGTGGTCCTGCTCGCCGCGCACGCGTGGGTGACCCGCCACCACGCGACGTGGTGGACGGCTACGGCTGCGGTCGGGCTGGTCTTCGGCATCGGCGGCACGTGGTGGGTCCGACGGCGCCGGGCCCGCTACCAGGCGGCCGGCCGGTCCGCGTCCGGCCAGGGCGAGAGCGGCTAGTCCCCCGAGGTCGCGGCGGCCTCGCCGAAGGACTCCTCGGCGAGCAGCTCCTCCACCCGCGACGGCTCAGCCAGCACAGCGGCGGCCAGCAACCGGGCGTCCCACTGCCCGCACGCCCAGGCGCAGCCGCGCGCCAGACCGTCCAGGGTCGCGGCGTGCACCGTGGCGTCGCCGGCCACCCACCAGTCGACGGCCACGCCGGCCACGACCAGGTCGTCGTGCTCGCGGTACGCCGGCGGGAGCCCCGTCAGCACCCGGGCCAGCACATCGGGGACCGGCAGGGCAGCACCGCCGACCGGGTCCACCGCCTGGCGTGGGTCGACCCCGGCGGCGAGCAGCGGCAGCAGCATCGGGGAGTCCGCGACGTCGGCCGCGCTCGAGGCCACCCCCACCGCGGCGAGCACCGCGGCGTCGACCCCCGCCAGCGCCGCGGGCAGCGCCAGCCCCAGCCAGGCCGGCGCCCCGGGCAGGCGGTAGTCCCGCGGCCGACGCCCGTCGAACCGGACGTGGCTGCCCAGCCACCACGCGGTGTAGCTCGCGACGTCGACGCTGTCGCCGTCGGCGGTGACCAGGCGCGTCGGGCCGAGCAGCGCGGCCCGGGTGGCGGGGTCGGCGGCTAGGGCGGTGAGCACGGCGGGCCAGGCGTCGTCGTCGACCAGGTCCAGGTCGGCGACGACGACCATCTCCGGGGCCAGCGGCGGGTAGCGCAGCGCGGCCTGCCCCAGCCGGTCCTCGACGTCGGTGAGGACGTCGTCCGCCCACCGAGCCGCGTCGTCCACGTCCAGGTCGACGGTGTCGGGGTCCAGGCTCACCGCGGTGAGGCTGCGCACGGTGAAGGTGTCCAGCACCCCCGCCGCGACCAGCGCGTCGCGCCCTACCTCGTCGACCAGGGCCGGGTCCACCAGGTCCGCCGCGCCCGGGGCCAGCCAGCCGGCCACGACGGCGTCGGGCAGCACCAGCTCCGCGGCCGGCACGTACCCGCCGCCGGCGGCCGGCAGGAGCAAGCCGCCTAGCCAGGGCCGCTCGCGTGCCGCGGCGCCGGCGCGGGCGAGGAGCCCGAGCACGGTGCGGGCCAGCTGCGGGTCCGCCTCCCCGCCCCCCACCGCCGCGGCCACCCCCGGGTGGTCCAGCACCGTCTGCGCGTCGGCGGGCACGGCGCCGAGGCGGGCCAGGAGCGGATGGTCGACCGCGGCCAGGCGCAGGCCCAGTCCCGCCCACGCCGTCGCGTCGGCGCCCGACGCGCCCAGCAGCACGCCGCGGGGGCCGCTGACGGTGCGCCCGTCCACCAACGGGACGGGCAGCCCGGACAGCGCGGTGAGGTCCGCACCGTCCAGCGCGGTGTACAGGTCCGCCCACCACTGGGCGGGGCGGTCCACGCCGGCCAGCTCGTCGACCAGGTCAGCCAGGCCGACGCGGGCGACCCCGAGGGAGTCCACGCCGGGCGCGTCCCACTGCGGCGCCAGCAGGTCGGCGACCACGTCGGCGACGAGGGGGTAGGCCGGCGCGGGCAGCCCGACCGGCAGCCGGGCCTGGCCGGCCCGGACCCCGCCCGCGCCCAGCGGCAGGTCCGCGAGCCCGGCGCGCACCACAGCACGGATCGCCGCGTCCGCGACCCCGGCGCCGACCGGTCCCGGCAGCAGCGGCAGCAGCTGCGCGGGTCCGTCCGCCGCGGCCGCGACGAGCAGCCCTAGGTAGGCCCGCCCGGCCTCGGCGAGCAGCAGGTCGGTGACCGGACCGGGCGCCAGGTGGCGACGGGCCGCGTCGACGGGGAAGCTGCCGACGAGCAGGGCGGGCAGGTCCACCGGCTCCGTGGTGGGTGTCGGTGCGTGGATCACCGCGGGGCAGCCGGCCGGGCGCGGCACCGCCCAGCGCAGCCACCACTGCCCGGTGCCGCGCTGCTCGGTGGGCAGGCTGGCCAGGGCGCCTGGTGGCAACTGACCCTGCGCGGCGACGACACGGTCGGACTCGGCGGGGCCGGTGAGGACCCGACGGCGCCCGTCGGCGACCACCTCGATGACGGACAGCGCGGGCAGGGCCACCAGCAGCCCCTCGTCCAGCTCCTCCACGGCCGCCCGGGCCCGCGCGACAGCGGCGGCGTCGCGCAGGGGCAGCGTCACCTCGGTAGTGAACCCCTCAGGAGGCCGCGCGGTGTCGGGGAACGGTAGGCGCAGGACGGGCACGTGCCCGTCGCGGCGCGCCAGCTCCGCTGCCAGCTCGGGCAGCGCCTGCACCGCGGCGCGGGTGCGGTCCGCGGAGAACGCCACCGCACCGCTGGTCGAGGCCACGACCGGTGCGTCACTGACCGCGAGCACGGCAGCGAATCCCACCCCGAAGCGACCCACCGTCGCCGCCGGGTCGTCGTCCCGCTTCGCCGACGCCCGCAGCGACGCCAGCGACGCCACCCCGGCGGCGTCCAGCGGGGCCCCGGTGTTCGCCACCGCCAGCACACCGTCGTCCAGCCGGACCGCGAGCCGCCCAGGCTCGCCCGCTCGGGCCGCGGCGTCGGCGGCGTTCTGCGCCAGCTCGACCAGCACCCGGTCCGGGTAGCCGACCAGCGCCGTGTCCTCCTCGGCGTTGGCGTCCTCCCGGAACCGGGTCGGCGACGACGACCAGGCAGCGAGCACCGACGACCGCAGTGCCGCGGTGGCGAACGGGTCGACGGGGCTGGTCTCAGCCCTCGAGGGCGTCGTAGCCGACCTCGTCCAGGGTCATCGCGCCGGCCGGGGACAGCGCGGCGGCCGCGGCCTCCGAGTGCGCCCCGCAGCCATGGTCGTAGGTGACCACCCGTCCGTCCGACGGGGACAGCTCGTTGGCGCACGCGCCGAAGGCCTGGCCGAGCAGGCCGCCCAGTCGCACCACGAAGCCGCAGCTGGCGCAGCGGCCCGGCGCGGCCACGGCGAGCGGCGAGGACGGCCCGCCCGGGCCGTTGGTCCAGCGGTCCACGGCCTCGTCGACACCGGTCAGGCTCAGCACCCGGGCCCGCCCAAGCCCCGTCTCGGCGATGATCTCCGCCAGCTCGTCGTCCACATCGGGGGGACCGGGCCAGCCGGCGTCCTCCCCGGTGTAGCCGGGGACCAGCCGCGGGTCGTCCGGCGGGGTCACCAGCAGGTCCCCGGGGCCCAGGTCCCCGGCCTCGACGCGCTGCGACCACGGCACCCACGCGGGAGCCAGCACGCTCGTCGCGCCGGGCAGCAGGCACGACTCGTTGACCGTCACCGTCCGCGAGCGGGAGACCCGGACCAGCGTGACCGACCACTCCCAGCTGGCGTAGCCGGGCAGCAGGCAGGCAAAGCGGTGCGTCACGACGCGCTCGTCGTCAGCGCTGACCCCGAGGTGCGCGCCGGCGGCGTCCCGCCCGGCGGCTTCCACCACAGCGGCGCGGGCGGTGTCCACGGCGGCGGCAAGCACGGCGTCCGGTCCAGACCGGCGGGCGGGGCTCACAACGGCCAAGGGTAGCCTCTGGACCACCACCGCCCGGCACTGGCGCTGAACGGCGGGCCAGCGGAAGGGGCGGCGTGCGCAGCACACGGGCGGCCTGGGTGCTCGGCGCGGTCACGCTCGCGGCGGTGACCGCCTGCGACACGCCGCTCCCCGCGGTGACCGTGTTCTCCGGCCCCGCCTCTGTGCGCACCCACGCGACCTGCTGGACCACCACCGCGGCGGCCGGCGCCACGCCCCGCTGCGCGGCCGTCCCGGCACCGCCGCCGCTGGCCGTGCTCGCCGGGCAGACGGTGGGCATCAGCGTGGACACTGCGGTGGCGGCCTACGGGTGGGTCGTCGCGTTTCGCGGCCATCAGCTCGCCCCGGCGACGACAGGCACCTACCAGCGGCTCACGTTCACCGCAGCCCAGCTGTCGGGCGGGGGAACGCTGGACGTCATCGCGCTGCAACGCGGTGGACGTACCCCGCGCGGGGACTGGGTCTTCACCCTCACCCCCGCCCCGTAGCGCCGCCGTGCACGACAAGCGCTGACGCCGCGTCACCGCTCGGCGACGCTCCGCCCCGACCCCTTGGCGAGCCTGCGGGCCCTCACTAGGCTGCGCCGCTGGGTTCGGAGGATCACCGGTGGTCGCGAGGGGGCTCCCCAGATGGCACAGACTCGGCTGACAGCACGCCCCGCAGGCCGGCGGCGGTGGGCCCGCGGCGCCAGCGCTGTGGCCGCGGGAGCCCTGCTGGCCACCCTGGGGGTGCAGGTGGCGGCCCCGGGCGCTGGCGCGGCGGCGCTGCGGTCCTCGTCGTCCACGGGGTTCGCTCCGCCGTACACGGGCACGCCGCGGTACGTGTCGGCGGCACCGAGCGAGGCGACCAGCGCCGCCCAGGTCAACCAGCCACTCGGCGCGGCGGCCGCTGCTGCGCTGGCCGCCAGGCTGGGGCTGACCCCCGCGCACAGTTTCACCCCGCGCCAGTACGCCGAGTTCATCGCCGGCAAGGGGGTGGGGGGTGACCCCACCCAGGCGGCGCTGGTGGACGAGAGCGTGCGGATCCTCACCAACACCATCGGACGACCGCTCATCGCCGACGTGCGGGGCGTGCCCACCGCCACCGTGCTGGCCAGCTACGGCCTGTTCGTGACCACCCACGGGCTTCTGGAGAGCCCGGCGAACGCCGCCGCGCCGACCCGACAGGTGAACACGGTGATCGCACCGGGCGGCTACCTCGGGTCGTGGTGCCGGGCGAACGGTGCCACGGCGTCGCTGCGGATGCTCTACCGGTCGGCCTACCCGCTGGAGGCGGCCTACGGGTTCGTCGCGCAGCAGATCTCCGGCGCTGCCCAGCTGGCCCCCAACACCAAGGGCGGTGTCCTCACCACCGTGGGCATGTCGATGGCGCCCGCCTTGTGGCTGGTGAACTTCATGCTGATCTACACGCTGAACCCCGCGCTGGCCGCTGACATGCCGGCGCGCTGGACCCCTGTCCCGGGCACCGTGGCGCGCGCGCTCCTGGCCAGCCCGACCGGCCAGGTCCGCTACTCCAGGTACGCGTCGTACTTCCCGTAGCCGCCCGGTCGACCGGCGGCGGCACAGCTGGGTCCACCCCGACCCGGTGTCCGCCGCGCCGGGGTGGACCGGACCGGCGCCGCTGGACGGCCGCCCACCCGGGGGGGCACCGTCCACCAGGGTGCGCTACGCGTCCAGGTCGTCGGCCACCGCACGCAGCAGCGACGCCACCTTCCGACCGTCCGCGGGCGGCCGCCCGCGGCGCAGGTCGTTGCCTACCTTGTCCAGCAGCTTGATGAGGTCCTCGACGATGACCGCCATGTCCTCGTCGGGCTTGCGGGTGGCCCGCACGACGCTGGGCAGCGGGTCGAGGATCTGCACCGACAGCGCCTGCTCGCCCCGGCGGCCCTCGGCCACGCCGAACTCGACCCGGGTGCCCGGCTTGAGGGCCGGGGTCCCCGCGGGCAGCGCGGACTCGTGCACGAAGACGTCGCCCCCGTCGTCACGCGACAGGAAGCCGAACCCCTTCTCCACGTCGTACCACTTCACCTTGCCGGTAGGCACCGCATGTCCTTTTCGTCGAAGGGCCAGCCGCACGCGCGACCAGCGGACCCTCCAGCGTACCCGCGCCCAGCACCGACCCGCACCGAGTACCGGCCGGTGCCGACCTAGACTCCTGCTGTGACGCAGCGTGGCCCGGGCGACCGGCTAGTGGCGGTGGGGGCGGCGCTGTTCGCCGTCGGCGTGCTCGCCACCATCGTCACCGTGGCGCCCTACCTGCTGGGCACGACGCGCCTGCCCACCCCCGCGTACGTGGTCTGCATGCTGGGCCCGGTGGGGTTCGGCATCGCGCTGCTGGGCCTGGTCAGGGCCGGGCGGGCGCGGGTGCGGGCGCACCAGGGCCCGGACCCGACACCTCGTTGAGGGCCCCGCTGCGGTACCCGCGCGGGTCCAGCTCCACCTCGGCGAAGCCGGCCGCGGCGACGCGGCGCAGCAGGTCAGGGCGGGCGGCCAGGGTCCCTACCGCCGCCGGGTCCACCTCGACGCGGGCCCGCCCACCCAGGTCGCGCACCCGTACGTGGTCCACCCGCAGGCCGGCGTCGGCGAGCCCGGCGCGCAGCGCGTCCTCGGCCGCCCCGACCCGCTCCAGGCGCTCCCGGGTCACCGGCACGCCGTAGGCGACCCGGGACGCCAGGCACGCCGCGGCGGGCTTGTCCCACGTGGGCAGCCCCCAGGCGCGCGATGCTGCGCGCACCTGGGGCTTGGTCAGCCCCACCTCCCGCAGCGGGGCGACCGCCCCGGCCGCGGCGGCGGCCGCCACCCCCGGTCGGTGCGGGTCGCGGGCGTCGTCGGCGTTGGTGCCGGTCGCGACGACCGCCAGGCCGTGGGCTGCGGCCACCGGCGCCAGGGAGTCCACCAGCTCGGTCTTGCAGAACGCGCACCGGTCACGCCCGTTGGCCACGTAGCCGGGGCGGTCCAGCTCGTGGGTGTCCACCCGCAGGTGACGCACCCCCAGCGCCTCGGCCAGCCTGCGCGCCTCGGCGAGCTCCGCGTCGGGCAGCGACGGGGACACCGCCGTCCCAGCGGCCACCCGCGCGGGCCCCAGCGACGCGACAGCCGCCGCCAGCAGGAACACCGAGTCGGCCCCCGCGGACAGCGCGACGAGCACCGACCCCAGCTCGCGCAGCCGGCTGTCCAGCGCGGTCAGCCGTGCGTCCAGCAGCCACTGCGCCCACCACGCGGGGAAGGCGCCCAGCCCGGCCAGCACGTGGTCGGCCCCCGCCGCACGCAGCGCCGCAGCGTCCGCGTGACCGGTCGTGACGCCCAGCGCGACGGCGCCGCCGACGGTGGCGCCGAGCATGTCCCCGGGGTGGTCCCCCACGTACACCACCGCCCCGGCAGCGGCCAGCGCCGCCCCCTTGTCGGCCCCGAAGCACTCCCCGACGACCTCGTCGACGTCCAGCCCGGCCACGGACAGCGCCTGGCGGGCCACGGCGGCAGGCTTGGCGGTCACGACGAGGCTGGTGGCGCCGTCGGCGCGCACCGCCTCCAACGTCTGCGTTGCGCCGGGCAGTGCGACCAGCCCGGCGAGCCCCACCCCGGGGTAGGCCGCCCGGTAGGCGGCGACCGCCGCCGGCACGGCGCTGGCCGGCACCATGCCCGCAAGGATGCTCTCCAGCGGTAGCCCCACACTGGCGGCGAGCAGCGCTTCGTCGACGGGTGCGCCCACCGCGTCCAGCGCCAGCCGCAGGCACGCGGAGATGCCCGCGGCGGAGTCGACGAGTGTGGCGTCGAGGTCGAAGCCGACGACGAGGGGGGGCGGGGGCACCCTGGCAGGTTAGTCAGTCGGCCCAGCGCAGGCCCGCCGGGCCGCGGTGGCCTAGCGTGGGTCGGATGAGTCCCGCGCCGCGCAGCCTGAGCGAGGCGTTGCGGGCGGCCGACGACGCGGCGCTCGTTGAGCTGCTCGCGGCCCGTCCCGACCTGGCCCGCCCGGCGCCGGCGGACCTGGGCCAGCTCGCCGCGCGGGCCGCGACGCTGCCGTCCACCCGCCGGGCGATGGACCGTCTCGACCGCTTCCACCTGCAGGTGCTGCAGGTGGCATGCCTGGTCGAGGAGCCGTTCGACAGCGACGAGCTCGCCGCCCAGCTGCCGGCCGCCGCCCCCGACCGGGTGGCTCAGGCGGTGGGTGACCTGGTCACCCGGGCCCTGCTGTGGGGCAGCGCGGACCGCCTGGTGGTGGCCAGCGCGGTGCGCGAGGCGGTGGGCGCGTGGCCCGCTGGGCTCGGCCCCGACGTCCCGACCCGGCTGCGCGTGCCCGGGGCCGGCCCCGGTGGGTCCGACGCGGGCGAACCCGACGTCCCCACCCTGGCTGCCGCCGCGCCACCAGCGGCCGCCGCGGTGCTGGACCGGCTGACCTGGGGACCGCCGGTCGGCACGCTGGGCGACGGCGCGGACGGCCAGGGGGCAGAGGTGGCGGCCGGGGTGGAGTGGCTGGTCGCAGCGGGCCTGGTGGTGCGCTCCGACCCGCGCACCGTCGTCCTGCCGCGCGCCGTCGGCCTGGCACTGCGCGGCGGCAGCCCCTACCCGCAGGTGCTGGTGGAGGCGCCCCGGCCGGTGGTGACGACCACGGCGAGCGCCCAGCGGGTGGACGCCACGGCGGCGGCGACCGCTTTCGCCGTGACCCGGCTGGTGCGCGCGGCGCTGGACGCCTGGGCGGCAGACGCTCCTACCGTGCTGCGCGCCGGTGGCCTGGGGGTGCGCGAGCTGCGTCGCCTCGCGACGGTGCTCGACGTCGCGGAGCCGGTGGCCGCCCTGGTCGTGGAGACGGCCTACGCGGCCGGGCTGCTCGCCCCCAGCGATGACGCCGACCCGGTGTGGCTGCCCACGCCGGCGTTCGACACGTGGGCGGCCCAGCCGGAGGAGCAGGCCTGGGTGGACCTGGTGACTGCCTGGCTCGGGGGCACCCGACTGGTCGGCCTGGTGGGGGGTCGCGACGAGCGCGACCGTGCGGTCGTCGCGCTAGGCCCCGACCTGGAGCGGGCGTCCGCGCCGGCGATGCGGGCAGCCGCCCTGGCCGTGCTGGCCGACGTCGAGGTCGGCGCGGTGGTCGGCGCGGGCGAGGTCGAGCGGGTCCTGGACTGGCAGCGACCGGCCTGGCCCGCGCGGCTGCGCGGCGATGTGGTGGCCTGGACGCTGCGCGAGGCCGAGGCTTTGGGGGTCACCGGGCTCGGCGCCCTGGCCTCCCCCGCCCGGGCGCTGCTGCGCAGCGGGCCCGACGCGGCACGGGAGGTGCTCGCACCGCTGCTGCCCGTGCAGGTGGACCACGTGCTGCTGCAGGCCGACCTGACCGCGGTGGCGCCCGGCCCGCTGACCGCTGAGCTGGCCACCGACATGGCGCTGCTCGCCGACGTGGAGTCCACCGGCGGGGCGACGGTGTTCCGGTTCAGCGAGGCCAGCCTGCGCCGGGCCCTGGACGCCGGGCGCAGCGCCAGCGACGTCTTGGCCCTGCTCGCCAGCGCGTCGACCACCGGCATCCCGCAGCCCCTGACCTACCTGGTGGAGGACGTCGGCCGGCGCCACGGCCGGGTGCGGGTGGGCGGGGCGGCCGCCTTCGTGCGCTGCGACGACCCCGCCGTGGTGGCAGAGCTGGCCAGCCACCGCCGCCTCGCCGAGCTGCGGCTACGCCCGCTGGCGCCGACGGTGCTGGTCGCCCAGGCGCCCCCGGAGACGGTCCTGGAGCGGCTGCGTGCGCTGGGCTACGCCCCTGCCGCCGAAGGCAGCGACGGGTCGGTCGTCGTCGCCCGCGCCGCGCGCCGGCGGACACCGGTCCGGCCCCGGCCGCCCCGCCTGGTGGCCGAGCCGGCGCCGGGGGACCCGGCCACGCTCGCCGCGGTGGTACGGGCGCTACGGGCCGGTGAGCGGGCCGCCCGGGTGGGCCGCACGCGCGACGCGGCCCCCGTCGGCCTGCTCCCGCGCACCGCGGCCGGTCGCACGCTCGCCCTGCTGCGGGAGGCGGTCAGCCACGGCCGGCCCGTGTGGATCGGCTACGCCGACAGCCACGGCGCGGTCAGCGAGCGGATCGTGGACCCGGTCCGGGTGGACGGCGGCTTCCTGACCGCGTTCGACCACCGCAGCGGGCAGGTGCACAGCTTCGCGGTGCACCGCATCAGCGGGGTGGCCGCCGCCGACGAGGAGGAGCCCGCCTAGCAGGAATGGCGCCGGGACCGCGGGCGCTGTAGGAGACGATGGCACGCGCAGGTCCCGGCTGGCGGGGCACGCGGAGAGGGAGCCGGTGGCTGACGGACCGTTGATCGTGCAGTCGGACAAGACGCTGCTGCTCGACGTCGACCACCCCGACTCCGGGGCGTGCCGCCTGGCCATCGCCCCGTTCGCCGAGCTCGAGCGCGCCCCCGAGCACGTCCACACCTACCGGCTGACCCCGCTGGGCCTGTGGAACGCACGCGCCGCCGGGCAGGACGCCGAGTCGGTCATCGACACCCTGCTGAGGTTCAGCCGCTATCCCGTGCCGCACGCCCTGCTGGTCGACATCGCCGACACGATGGACCGCTACGGCCGGCTGCGGCTCCTCCACCACCCCGCCCACGGGCTCGTGCTCGAGGCCGTGGACCGCGCAGTGCTCGAGGAAGTCATCCGCTCCAAGCGGGTGGCTCCGCTGATCGGGGCCCGCCTGGACCCCGACACCGTCGCCGTGCACTCCTCCGAGCGCGGGCACCTCAAGCAGGTCCTACTGCGCCTGGGCTGGCCGGCGGAGGACCTGGCCGGCTACGTCGACGGGCAGGCCCACGCGATCGCGCTGGTCGAGGAGGGGTGGACGCTGCGCTCCTACCAGCGCGAGGCCGCCGACTCCTTCTTCGCCGGTGGCTCCGGGGTCGTCGTGCTGCCCTGCGGGGCCGGCAAGACGATGGTGGGCGCCGCGGCCATGGCCCACGCGCAGGCCACGACGCTGATCCTGGTGACGAACACGGTCGCCGCGCGGCAGTGGAAGTCCGAGCTGCTCAGGCGGACGTCGCTGACCGAGGAGGAGATCGGGGAGTACTCCGGGTCCCGCAAGGAGGTCCGGCCGGTCACCATCGCGACCTACCAGGTGCTGACGACCAAGCGCAAAGGCGTCTACGCCCACCTGGAGCTGTTCGATGAGCGCGACTGGGGCCTGATCATCTATGACGAGGTGCACCTGCTGCCGGCCCCGATCTTCCGGTTCACCGCCGACATCCAGTCCCGGCGCCGCCTCGGGCTGACCGCCACCCTGGTCCGCGAGGACGGGCTGGAGGGCGACGTGTTCTCCCTCATCGGCCCCAAGCGCTACGACGCGCCGTGGAAGGACCTGGAGGCGCAGGGCTACATCGCCCCCGCGGACTGCGTGGAGGTCCGCGTCACCCTCACCGACGCCGAGCGCCTGGCGTACGCCACCGCCGAGCCGGAGGAGCGCTACCGGCTCGCGGCCAGCGCGGCGTCGAAGACCGCGGTGGTGGAGGCGCTGGTCGCCCGCCACGCCGACGAGCCGACACTGGTGATCGGGCAGTACATCGACCAGCTGGTGGCGCTCGGGGAGCGCCTCGGGCTGCCGGTGATCACCGGGGACACCACCGTCAAGGAGCGCCAGCGCCTGTTCGAGGCGTTCCGCGAGCAGACCGAGCCTGGTCTCGTGGTCAGCAAGGTGGCGAACTTCTCCCTGGACCTGCCCGAGGCGTCGGTGGCCGTTCAGGTGTCGGGCACCTTCGGCTCCCGCCAGGAGGAGGCGCAGCGGCTCGGCCGGGTGCTGCGGCCCAAGGCCGACGGGCGCACCGCACGGTTCTACACCGTCGTGGCCCGCGACACCGTCGACGCGGAGTTCGCCGCACACCGCCAGCGCTTCCTTGCCGAGCAGGGCTACGCGTACCGGATCATCGACGCCGAGGCGGTCCTGGCCGGCGAGGAGGTCTAGCCCGGCTCACTGCCCCACCGGGCCGGCGACGAGCTCGGCGGGGACGTCACGCAGGTGGTCCCGGTGGTCGAGGAGCACCGCGGCCGGGCTCGGCCGCACTGCGGTGGGCTCCCGCAGCGGCGGGCGCGCACTGCCCAGCGTCGTCACGCGCCGTGCGCAGCGGCAACGCCGCAGCGGGCGCCGGGCTAGCCTGGCGGCGTGGTCGACGAGCCGGCGGTCGGGGAGGCGCTGACGCTGCGGGCGTCAGACGCCGACCGTGAGCGGGTCGCCGACGTGCTGGCGGCGGCCTACGCCGAGGGGCGGCTGAGTGCCGTGGAGCATGACGAGCGGCTGAGCGCGGTGTACGCAGCCACCACGTATGCCGACCTGCTCCCGACGCTGGCCAGCCTGCCGGTCCCGCCCGGCACCCTGGTCCTGCCAGGGACCGCCTCCGCGGCGGCGGTGGCAGTGCCGGCCGCGTCGCCGGGCGCACCTGCCCGCGTCGCCCCGGCGCTGGCTGCCCAGGCCGCCGGCTCAACGACGTCGGTGCTCAGCGGCACGACGCGGCGCGGCCGCTGGGTCGTGCCCGCGCAGATGCGGGCGCTCACCGTGCTCGGCGGGATCGACCTGGACTACACCGACGCCGTGCTGACCAGCGCGGACAGCTACCTGTCGGTGGTGTGCGTGCTCGGCGGGGTGGAGATCACCGTGCCCGACGGCGTGGAGGTGCGCACGGCGGTCACCTGCCTCCTCGGCGGGGTGGACGAGCCGAGATCCCCGGCGCTGCCGGGCTCACCTGTCCTCCACGTCAGCGGGACGGTGCTGCTGGGCGGCGTGACGATCCGTCGCCGCCACGGGCCCCCCGGCGACCTGCCGACGGCGGGCCCGCCTGCCGTCGAGACCTAGCCAGCCGGCCGAGGCGGCGCGTGGTCTAGGGCAGCGAGACGTGGCCGCCGCGCATCTTCCACAGGTAGTACTTCTCGAACGCCACCTTGAAGGCATGGTTCTGCGGGCCTGGTACGAGCACGCCGTGCGCACGAGGGGGGAGCATCTTGTCGGCGAGGATCAGCACGCCGTTGTTGCCGGCGTCCATGATGCAGACGGCGGGCATGTCCCCGAAGCTCTCCGCGGTCGACGGGGGCAGCCCCATCACCTGGGCGGCGATGTTTGCTGCCGCGACGTGTGCCATGCGCTCGGTCGGGAAACCCGTCTTGGGTACCCCGACCGGCGTCGGTGTCACCCACGGCACGGTGACGGCGGCGGCCAGGCCGACGGCGTAGATGTCGTCGTAGGCGACACTTTGGTAGGTGTCGCGCACCTCGACGAAGCCCCCCGCGTTGACCAGGTCCGGGGTCTCGCGCAAGAAGTCCTGGCCGACGAAGGGCGGGATCACCATGGCCAGGTCGAACGGCACCTTGTCCCCGTCCGCGGTGAGCACCGCGCCCTGCTCCACGGCGGCCATCTCCACATTCGTGCGGTAGTCGATCTTCTCCTTCTTCAGGAACATCCCCAGCAGCGACTCCCCGTGCGGGAGGCCGCCTATCCCGAAGTGGCCGAGGAACGGCTCGGCGGTCAGGTAGGTCAGGCGCACCTGCCGCTTCACCCCCGCCTTGCGCAGCTGATAGGAGGTGTTGAACAGGAACTCGTACGCCGCACCGAAGCAGCTGGCTCCCTGGGTGGCGCCCACCACGATGTCGCCGGGCCGCTGCAGGAACCGCCGCCACGCCTGGCCCGTCGCGACCGCGTCGTCCAGCGTGGTGATGGTCTGGGTGTTGTCCGCCAGCCCGTCGACAGCCTCGGGCTTGTTGCGGGTCCCCGTCGCGATGACGAGGTAGTCGTAGCCGTGCACCGCCCCCGAAGCGGTGGTGACGGTGTGCGCGACCGGGTCCAGCCCGACGGCAGCGTCGACCCGGAAGTCCACACCGGCGTTGTCAAACGTCGGCGCCACGGGGAAGGTGATGTCGCGGGCGCTGCGCTTGCCGAAGGGCAGCCAGATCAGGGACGGGTTGAACAAGAAGTGGTCGCGAGCGCTGAGCACGGTGACGTCCACGTCGTCGTGCAGCTCGTGACGGACCGCGAGGGCAGCAGTCAGACCGCCAAAGTTTCCACCGAGGACGAGAACCTTCTTGCTCATAGCCGCCTCCGACCTCCGACTAGTCGCACGCTAGCGACGCGGGTGGCCACGGACCGCGGTCGAAAGTCCCGGCTACCCGGACATGAGGTGGCCAGCGACCACGGCGGTCCCGTCGTCCGCCTCGGCAGCCAGGAGCGCCAGCAGGCCGGCACTGCGCACGGCAGCCTCGGTGGCGCGCGCCTGCTCCTGACTGGTCTCCACCAGCAGGGTGCCGGTGGGGGACAACCAGCGCGACGCCAGCGCCGCCACCCGCCGGTGCACGTCCACGCCGTCGCCGCCGCCGTCCAGGGCGCGCAGCGGCTCGTGGTCGCGGGCCTCCGGCGGCAGTAGCCGGATGGCGCCCGTCGGAACGTAGGGGGCGTTGACCACCAACAGGTCCACGCGGCCGGCCAGGTCTGGCGGGAGCGCGGCGTCCAGGTCGCTGACCAGGGCGCGGCCCCGCCACGGCTGGATGTTGGTCTGGGCGCAGGCCACGGCGACCGGGTCGATGTCCGTGGCCACGAGGGTCACAGCGCCGAGTGCAGCGGCCACCGCCGCGCCCAGCGCACCGCTGCCGCAGCACATGTCGAGAACGAGGCAGCCGGGCCAGCCACGGGCCACCGCCTGGTCGACCAGGAGGCGGCTGCGCTGGCGAGGGACGAACACCCCCGGCGAGAGCGTCAGCCGCAGCCCGGCGAAGTCCACCCAGCCCAACACCTGTTCCAACGGCTCGCCAGCACAGCGACGCGCCACAAGGGTGTGCAGGTCCCTGTCCGTGGCCGATTGCTCCACCAGCAGGGCGGCCTCCTCCTCGGCGAACACGCACCCCGCCGCCCGCAGGCGCTCGGTCACCGCCTGGGTCACCGCCGCCCTGTCCGCTGCGCCCACCGGCAGTCCCCCTGTCCACCGCCCGCGCCGCGGGTCCAGACCCGGCGCAGGGCGCCGCGCCTGTCGTCGCGCCGACCTGGCTTGCGACCGTCGCAGGCGCGTCAGTATCCACCGCTCGTCCACGGGCGGGGCGCCCGCAGATCAGCGCGGCGCGTGCCGCTTGGGCCGGCGCAGACCCGCCGCGCGCAGCGCGGCGACGACCTCGCGGGTGGTCACAGGCTGCGCGCCTGCCGCCAGCAGGTCGTCGCGCCACTCCGCGGGCACGTCGTAGTGGTCGCGCTCGAACGCGCGCTCGGGCAGGCCGACCCGCGCGGCGAACGCGTGCAGCTCGGTCAGGGAGGTGTCGGAGACCAGATGGCACCACAACCGGTCGCGGCGGGGCACCTCCGCCGCGTCGAGCAGGATCATCCGGCCAGCCTGCCATGCCGCGGACGCGACGCCGCGACCCCCACAGGGAGGTCCCGCAGGGTCTCGCCCAGGGGTGCGCTGGCCGACGAGGTGACCGCGCCATCCTCGCGCAGTCCGGGCGCTGTCGCGAACCGGAACCGGCGCCTACTGCTGCGACCCCACCACGTCCCGACCGCTGCGCCCGGG
>Ga0075030_100002342_pt1 | contig 17171 bp, 17 predicted proteins | sample LitLauG_LLR_2012_FD_71393 | JGI IMG/M metagenome (GOLD analysis project Ga0075030, IMG submission 71393) | Freshwater sediment microbial communities from Pennsylvania, USA - Little Laurel Run_MetaG_LLR_2012 | ecosystem: Environmental > Aquatic > Freshwater > Creek > Sediment | place: USA... | reverse complement strand
CCGACGCGGGCCTCGCGCGGGCGCAGCGCGAAATAGGCGTCCGATTCCGCCGCGGCGACCCGCGCCACCGGACCGCGGATGCGCACCTGGCGCTCGAGCTCGGCCCAGTGGAACAGCAGGCAGGCATGCGGGTTGCGGCCGAGCTCGTCGCCCTTGCGGCTGGTGTAGTTGGTGAAGAAGACGAAGCCCTCGTCGTCGAATTCCTTGCACAGTACGATGCGGACGTTGGGTCGGCCGTGCTCGTCGGCGGTGGCCAGCGACATGGCGTTGGGATCGCGCAGGCCGGCCGCGACCGCCTCGTCGAACCAGCGCCGGAACAGTTCCAACGGATCGTCCCCGGCAGCGCTTTCGTCGAGCTGGTCGCGCCGGTATTCGCTACGCAGATGGGTCTTCGGCATGGAGGATGGCGCCCGATGAGACAGCAACAGCCGCCGGCGCGGCGGTCGCCGCGCCCGGCGCCGCGCACCGCAGCAGCGGGTGGCGACCGTCGCATTTTACGGGCCGCCCGATGAGCCGCACCGATGCGGATGAAACGCTCGGCTTCGACCCGCAACGGCGCTTCGGCGGCGTCGTGCGGCTCTATGGCACGGCGGGCCTGGCGCGCTTCAACGCGGCCCGCGTCGCGGTGGTCGGCATCGGCGGTGTCGGAACCTGGGCCGCCGAGGCCCTGGCCCGCACCGGCGTCGGTCACCTGACGCTGATCGACCTGGACCATGTCACCGAGAGCAATACCAATCGCCAGATCCACGCCCTGGACGACCAGTTCGGCATGGCCAAGGTGCTGGCCATGGCGCGGCGCATCGATGCCATCCATCCCGGTGCCCAGGTGCGAACGGTCGAGGAGTTCGTGACGCCGCAGAACGCGGCCGGCTTGCTCAAGGGCGTCGACCTGGTCATCGATTGCGTCGACCAGGTCGCCGCCAAGGTCGCCATGGCCTGCGCCGCACGCGCGAGCGCTTGCACGCTGATCATGTGCGGTGGCGCCGGCGGCCGGCGCGATCCGGGTCGCATCCGCCACGGCGACCTGGCCCGTTCCGGGGGCGATGCCCTGCTGGCCAGCGTACGCCAGCGACTGCGCCGCGACCACGGCTACCCGGCGCGCGGCAGCGGTGCGCAGGCGCCGCCGTTCGGCATTCTTGCGGTCTATTCGGACGAAGCGCTGCAGCCGGCGCCGGCGTGCCCGCCCGAAGCGGCGCCCGGCAGCCCGCTGGCCTGCGGCGGCTACGGCTCCGCGGTCACGGTCACCGCGACCATGGGATTCGCCGCCGCCGCCTGCGCGCTCGAGCACATCCTGCGCGGCCCGCTGCCCCCTGCGGCCTGAGCCGGGCGGGGCCGCCGCCGTGCCTTGATGGCGGTCAATCCGGGCGGGCGGCGCCGGCCTAGGATGGTCGGCGTCGGGTCCCGGTCCGCGGGGCCCGGGGGAGCAGAAAATGTTCAGCAGGATACTTTTCCCGACCGATGGATCCGACTTGTCCCTGCGCGCGGCCAAGTCGGCCGTTGAACTCGCGCGGCGCCTCTCGGCGCGTCTGGTCGTGCTGACCGTGGTCGAGCCGTACGCCTATGCCAGCCTGTCCGAATACCGCCCGGAAACGATTGCCGAGTACGAACGGCGGGCCGATCAGGTCGCGCGGGACCGTCTCGCGGCGGTCGAAAACCTGGCCAGGCAGGCCGACGTGCCGGTCGAATCGACGGTTGCCCGGTCCTTTTCGCCTTATGAGGCGATCATCGAGACCGCCAATCGCCAGCAGTGCGAGGCGGTTGTCATGGCGTCACACGGACGGCGCGGATTGAACGCGGTATTGTTGGGCAGCGAAACCCAGAAAGTCCTGACCCACTGCAGCCTGCCGGTCCTGGTCCTGCGCTGAGCGCACCGGCCCGACCGCCACTCCCGATCGCGCATAAACGCGTGATTGGCGCTGGCCGGTCGGGCGTGCACGCTCGGTGGCAGGCACACGGAGAAATACCGGGCCGGAGTCGGGAGAGCTCGCACCGGGATCCGATCGCAAGGCGCTCGACGTTGAGGAGACATCATGACCGACACCGCACAAACCGCCACGGATCTGGGCTATTTCGAAGTCGGATTCGAACCGATGGACGCCATCCATCGCGATTTCCACGGCTTGCTCACGCAGCTGTCCGAGCCGGGCGACCAGGGCGAGAAGCTTCTGGCGCTGCACGAACACCTGCTGCAGCACTGCGCCCAGGAAGAGCGTTGGATGCGCAGTTCGAATTTCCCCTCCTGTGTCGGCCATCTTCGCGAGCACGAGATGCTGCTCGAGGTCGTTGCCGAGGTTCGCCGGCGCTTCGATTCGGGCGACTCGGCGATTGTCCAGCGCCTCGCCGACGAGTTGCCGCAGTGGTTTGCGGTGCATGCCAACGCCATGGATGCGGCGCTGGCCGTCCATCTGCGCGGGCTCGAACAGGGCGCGCCGGCCGGCGCGGCCCATCCGTTGGGCGAGGAAACCGCCCCGGCCTGACCGGGTTGCTGCGGGCCGTGAGGCGCGCCCGCAAATCGGCGCGCCGGGATCGCGGCCGGCTTGAGCGGGCTTACTTCGGGGCGTCCCGCGACGGATGGTTGTCGTTGATCGGGAACGTGCCGGGAGGGCATTGGCGGTCCGAGAAGATGGTTGGATCGTTGTCGGCGCGTCCCTTGCACCGGAACACCTTGCCCGGACTCATCAGGATCTCGTTGCCCGGCGAACCTTCCGCATTGGCTGGAGTCGGTGCCAGATCGATCCTTTCGGCCTTGGACTCGGTCGCCGTGCTGCCGGGCGCGGCGCGAGGGTGCCCGAACCAGTGGTAGCCCAGCCAGCCGGTACTGCCGAGGAGGCCCAGCACGACCAGCCCGGTCAGCACGCGCAGCGAGAAATCGAAGCCGCGGTCGGCGGCGCCAGCCAGCCGGCCGACACGCTCGAATTCAGCCAGCCCCGCCATGCCGGTACTCGGTCCGGCCTCGCCCGCGCCCTCGGAATCGGCCAGGCGCGCCGCCGCGGTCGCCTGGCCCAGGCCGGTCGTCGCCAAAGGCGCGCCGCTGCCCGGGGGTTGCGCGGGAGGGGGATACACAGTCATGGATATCGGGCTTCGTCGCCTTGCCGAAGGAAGCGGGCGCGTCGGCGCCGGACACCAGTCGACCTCTCGTGCCCCGCACGCCCGCGATCCGGGCATTATCGCCCGCCCGCAGCGGGCGCGCCGCGCAAGCCATAATCGCTGCCGGCGCCGACCGGCGATCCGGCCGCGGCGCGCCGGCCCCCATCGATCCATGACCCGCTCGAATGCCGTGTTTGCCATCCTGACATCCCGACCGCCCGCGCCCGGGGCGCCGCGCCGCACGGGCGCGGCATTGGGCCTGCTCCTGTTCCTGACAATGGCCGCGGCCGCGGCGCGCGAGCATGCCGAGCCGCGCAGCATCGCGCCGCGTGGCCCGCTGACCGCGCCGGAGCAGGCCGTCGTCGGCCTGTTCGAGACGGCCGCGCCGTCGGTGGCCTACATCACGACCGAAGTGATCCGCAGTGCCGGGATCTTCGGCGCCGAGGTCGCGCGCGGTGCCGGCAGCGGCTTCGTCTGGGACACCGCCGGGCACATCGTCACCAACAATCATGTCGTCGAGGGCGCGACACACGTCTACGTCCAGCTCGACGCCGGCGACGCCATCGAAGCGCGGGTGATCGGCAAGTCGCCGGAGTACGACCTCGCCGTGGTCAAGCTGCTGCATCCGCCCGCGCGGCTGCGACCGATCGACGTCGGCGCGTCGGGCGACCTGCGTATCGGCCAGACCGTCTACGCCATCGGCAATCCGTTCGGACTGCAGCGCACCCTGACCCACGGCATCGTCAGCGCGCTCGACCGCGAACTGCCGACCGAGAACGAGCGCGAGATCGCCGGCGTGATCCAGACCGATGCGGCGATCAATCCGGGCAACTCCGGCGGACCGCTGCTCGACAGCGCCGGCCGCCTGGTCGGGGTCAACACCGCGATCCGCTCCGAATCCAACAGCTCGGCCGGCATCGGCTTTGCGATCCCGGTCGACCTGGTCAACCGGGTCGTGCCTTCGCTGATCGCTCGCGGGCGCGCACCGCTGCCCGGCATCGGCATCACGCCCGTGCGGCCCGACCTGGTCGAGCGGGCCGGCATCGCCGGCGTGGTCATCGCCGACGTGCGCCGCGGCACGCCGGCGGCCGATGCCGGCCTGCGGCCGCTCAATCAGAAGACCGGCGACCTGGGCGACGTCATCGTCGGCGTCAACGGCAAGCGCATCGAAGGCCTGTCGTCCTTTGTCGGCGAGCTCGGCCGCATCGGGGTCGATGCGGTCGCCGATCTGACCGTCGTGCGCAACGACAAGGAACGCCACGTCCGGGTGCGCGTCATCGAAGTCGGCCGCTGAGGCGGCGCGCCGCCGAGCCGTCGCCCGGCACGGCCCCGCCCACCCTCGCGGACCCGGGCCGCCGGCAGGACTACAGCGGCTCGGTCGAGCGCAGCAGCCAGTCGAGCGCCGGCCCGTCGACCCGTCCCTGCAGACGCTCGCGCACCATCCGGTGGTAGTCATCGAGCCAGGCCACCTCGTCGGCGCGCAGCAGCGCGCGCTCGATGCAGCGGCGATCGATCGGGCACAGGGTCAGCGTCTCGAACTTCAGGAATTCGCCGAACTCGCCCTGGCCCGCGGGCACGGTGGCGAGCAGGTTTTCGATGCGCACGCCCCAGCGACCGGGCCGGTAGATGCCCGGTTCGTTGGAGGTGATCATGCCGGGCTCGAGCGCCGTGGGCGGGTCCGGCGCCAGCAGGGGCGAGATGGCCTGCGGGCCTTCGTGCACGTTCAGGAAGTAGCCCACCCCGTGCCCGGTGCCATGGCCGTAGTCGACGCCGGCCGCCCAGATCGGCGCGCGCGCCAGGCTGTCGAGCAGCGGCGCACGCGTGCCGCGCGGGAACTGGGCGCGCGACAGCTGGATCATGCCTTTGAGGACCAGCGTGAAATCGCGGCACTGTTCGGCGCTGGGCCGGCCGATGGCGATGACCCGCGTGATGTCCGTGGTGCCGTTCTGGTACTGGCCGCCCGAATCGATCAGCAGCAGGCCTTCGCCGCCCGCCGGTCCGTCGCAGATCACGGCATGCGACTCGACCGAGGCGCTGTAATGCGGTGCCGCGCCGTTGGCGTTGTACGCGGCGATGGTGCCGAAGCTCGGGCTGACGAATCCGGGGCGGCGGGACCGCGCACCAGTGACCTGCTGGTCGATCGTCAGTTCGGTCACGCGTTCGCGGCGGGCCAACGCCTGTTCGAGCCAGGAGAAGAATTCGCAAAGCGCCGCGCCGTCCTGTGCCATCGCCTCGCGCACGTGCGCGAGCTCGGCGTCGGACTTGCGCGACTTGAGCAGGGTGCTCGGATTGATCTGCTCGATGATCCGCACGCCGGTGGCCACCGATTGCACCATGGCGAGCGTCACCCGGCGCGGATCGACCAGCAGCACGGCCCCGGCCGGCAAATCGCGCAGCGCCGCGGCCGCGGCGCCGTAGTCCTCGACCGCCACCCCGTCGGTGGCCAGTCGCGCGCGCAGCGCCTCGCCGATCTTGCCCGGCGCGACGAACAGGCGGACCCCACGCGGTCCGACCAGTGCATGGGCCAGGAACACCGGGTTGAACGGCACGTCCGAGCCGCGCAGGTTGAGCAGCCAGGCGATGTCGTCCAGGCTCGAGATGAAATGCCAGTCGGCGCCGCTGGCCTGCATCCGCTCGCGCACCGCGGCGATCTTGGCGCCGCGCTGCAGGCTTTCGAGCGCGCCATCGCGTTCGATCACCGCGGCCGCCGGCAGTGCCGGTCGGCTGTCCCAGATCTCGTCCAGGATGTCGCGGTCGGTGCACAGCTTGGCCCCGCGCGGCTCGAGCGCCGCTTCGATGCCGCGCGCCAGCGCTAGGCCCAGGCTGGCCCCGTCGACCCCGACGCGGCTGGCCGCCGCCACGTTGTGCGACAACCAATCGAACAGCGCCGCGCCGGCCGCGCTGCTGGCCTTGACCGCCTCGATACCGGTGCCCGCCAGGCGGGCCTCGGCCTCGACCCAGTAGCGGCTGTCGACCCACAGCCCGGCATAGTCCGCGGTCACGACCAGCGTCCCGACCGAGCCGCTGAAGCCGCTCAGCCAGCGCCGCGACTGCCAGCGTTGCGGCAGGTATTCGGACAGGTGCGGATCGGATGACAACGCGATCCAGGTCGACAGGCCGCGTGCCCGCAGGACGGTGCGCAGGGCGTCGATGCGCGCCCGGATCTGGCCCAGCGGTTCGATCAGCGTATCCACGTCGGCAACCTCGTCGCGGCGCCCGGGCCACGATGGCAACCGGATCGCGCCGCTGGAAGACGCTCGAGGATAACGCGAATGGCGGTCGGATCGACGACCGCGCGCCGCGCGTCCCGCAACGAGCGCGGGCTCAGCGGCCGCGCGAGTCCTTCAGGGTGACGATGCGATTGAAGACCGCCTGTCCGGAGCGATGGTCATGGCGGTCGGCGACAAAATACCCATGTCTTTCGAATTGATATCGATCGTCGGCCTGCGCCGCCATCAGCGACGGTTCGACAAAGGCCGCCATGACCTTGCGGCTGTCGGGCGTCAGCAGCGTGCGGTAGTCGGCCGGATCGGCATCCGGGTCGGCGATGGCGAACAGGTGCTCGAACAGACGCACCTCGGCGGGCAGCGCATCGGCGACCGGCAACCAGTGGATCGCCCCCTTGACCTTGACGCTATTGGCCCCCGCCGTACCGCTGCGGGTCGCCGGCAGGATCTCGGCCCGCACCGCGACCACACGCCCCGCCGCGTCCTTGTCCATGCCGGTGCAGCGCACGACGTAGGCATAGCGCAGGCGGACCAGGGCGCCCGGTGCCAGGCGGTAATAATCCGGTGTCGCCTGCTCGCGGAAATCGTCGCGATCGATCCAGAGCTCGCGCCGCAAGGGGATCCGGCGCATGGCCGGCTCGGCGCTCGACTTGTCGTGCGGATTCACCGCGGCCAGGCAGGTCTCCTCGGCGGCCGGATCGACATTGGTCAGGATCAGGCGCAGGGGATCGAGCACGGCCATCGCGCGCGGCACGCGCACGTCGAGGTCCTCGCGTACCGCCTGCTCGAGGACCGCGATGTCGATCCGCGAGTCGGCCTTGCTCACGCCGATGCGCTCGGCGAACAGGGCCAGGCTCTGCGCCGTGTAGCCGCGCCGGCGCAGACCGACCAGGGTCGGCAGGCGCGGGTCGTCCCAGCCATCGACCAGGCGCTCCTCGACCAGCTGGATCAGCTTGCGCTTGCTGAGCACGACGTGGTCGAGGTTCAGGCGCGAGAACTCGTACTGGCGCGGCAGCTCGAACGGATCGGCCCGCCATTCCTCGAGCGCGTGGGCCAGCAAGGGGGCGAACTGAACCGGCGCGCGCGCGATCAGGTCGAAAAAGGCGTCGAGGTCGCGCACCACCGCGCTGCGATCGTGCTCCCAGTGCTGGAACAGGGCGCGCATGCGCGCCTCGTCCTCGCTGGCGAACAGCTTGTGGGCGAAGTTGTGGCAATGCACGGCGAACTCGCGCGCCGCCTCCAGGCCCTGGTCGCGGATCGACGCGACGCGTTCCAGGCCCTCGCGCCACTGCGGCGCGCGCAGCACGGGCACGCAGCGTTCGACGCACCAGTCGTACAGCGGCCGGTGGTCCTCGAATTCCAGCGTGCAAATGCTGTGGGTGATGCACTCCAGCGCATCGGACAGCGCATGCGCGTAGTCGTACATCGGGTAGATGCACCAGGCGTCGCCGGTGCGGTGATGCCGGGCATAGCGGATCCGGTACAGCGCCGGGTCGCGCAGGTTGATGTTGGGCGAGGCCATGTCGATGCGCGCGCGCAGCACCATGCTGCCGTCGGGGTGGCGCCCGGCGCGCATCTCGCGGAACAGCTGCAGGCTCTCCGCCGCCGGACGCGCCCGGTACGGCGAATCGCGCCCGCCCTCGGTCAGGGTGCCGCGCGCCTGGCGCATCTCCTCGGCACTGAGCTGATCGACGTAGGCATGGCCGTGCTCGATCAGGAATTCGGCGCAGGCGTAGAGCTCGGCGAAGTAGTCGGAGGCGAAGTACAGGTTGTCCTGGCGCGCGTCGGCCCAGTCGAATCCGAGCCAGCGCACCGACTCGAGGATCGAGTCGACGTATTCCTGCTCTTCGCGCGTCGGGTTGGTGTCGTCGAAGCGCATGTGGCAGCGACCGTGGAAATCGCGCGCCAGGCCGAAATTCAGGAAGATCGACTTGGCGTGGCCCAGGTGCAGGTAGCCGTTGGGTTCGGGCGGAAAGCGCGTCCGGATCCGCGCCGTATCGGGCGGCCCGGCGCGCTCGAAGCTGCCGTCGCCGGGCCGGCCGTTCCAGTGCCGCCGCCCGAAGCGGCCGGCGGCCAGATCGGCGGCGACGATATTGCGGATGAAATTGGCCGCCGGAACGGTGCCGGCAGGGGCAGGGGGCCTCGCGGTCGCCTTCTTTTCCATGATTGTGACGCATTGTAGCGGCGTCGCCACGGGCATCCGGGCGCGCCGCGTCCCGCTCAGCGCCGCGGCACCGGGCAAGACGGCGGCTGCGGGCGCCAGGGCAGGTCCCAGGCACAGGCCAGCCGCCAGGCTTCGCGCTGCACGGCCTCGCCCAGCGTCGCCGCCGCACCGCGTACGGTGGCCGGCACGGCGACCCGCAGCGGCAGGCGGATCGGCGCGCCAAGCAACCGGGCGCGGCGGCAAAAGCCGATGTCCGGCGGATCTTCGTCGCAGTCGAATCCTTCGAGCGCCTCGAACGCGGCTCGGGTCGCGAAGATCGACTGCTCGGCCAGTGCGCTGCGGCTGAGCCGCGCCGCGGTGTCGGCCAGTGCCGCGGCCAGGCGCAGGGCCAGGCCGCCGCCGGGCGGCGTCGCGGCACCTGCGCGCGGCTCGCCGGCGCCCCAGGCGAAAAAGCCCCAGGGACTGGCGCCGCGGTCCAGCGCACGCGCGATCGCCCGGTCGGCGTCGTCCGGCAGGCGCACGCTTCCCGGCACGAAGACCAGGGCATCGGCAGTCTCGGCCTCTGCCGTGCGGGCGCCGGCATTGGCCTGGAACGACCAGCCGCGAGGCGCTTGCACGATCCGATCGGCCAGCGATCGGTCGCACGCCGAGGCCGCGGCAAGGCTGCCGCCATGCACGAGTATCAGCCGGTGGCCGCGGGCCCGCAGCGGCGCCAGCGCGCGCAGGCATTCTTCGACGGCGGTCGGCGGATCCGCGGTCGGGATGACCAAGGCCAGGCGCATGACCGGCGCGCCGCGCCGCCTACAGGCGCCGGATGCCGCGCGACAGCAGCTCGAGATTGCGCCGCACGGTGCGGCAGCTGTCGCAGTAGCGCAGATGCACCCAGAGCGCCGCCCGCGCGCCCAGGGAAAGGCGCGTATCGCGCTGCAACGACATCAGCCAATCGGCGTCGCGGCAGCGGATGCGCCACTTGAACCCCGGCTCAGCCATCGGATTCCTCGCGGGCGGCGCCGCGGGCGCCGAACCAGTTGACGTCCAGGCATTCGCGCAGCCGCACGCGGGCCCGGTACAGCATGACAAAGCAATTGGTCGTCGTGATCTGCAGTTCCTTACACACTTCCGCGGTCTCGAATTCCAGCCACTCCCGCAGCAGGAAGGCGCGCGCCAGGGTGGCCGGCAGGCGATCCAGGCAGGCCTGCAGCACGGCGAGGAACTGGCTGCGCGTGAGCTGCTCTTCCGGATCGCCCCAGTCGAGCGGCGCGCTGGCCCGGTGACCCGCGGCGGTGAACAGCTCGTCGAGCGGCGTCTCGTCGCCATCGTCGGACTCGGCGTCGATCGCGACTTCGCGCTGGCTGCGGCGGAACTGGTCGATGATCTTGTGCTTGAGGATGCCGACGACCCAGGTGCGCAGCTGGGCCTTGCGGTCGAACGTCGCCAGGCCCTCGAAGGCGGCCAGCATCGTTTCGGCGACGACGTCCTCGGCCCAGGTCTCATTGCGCAACTGCAGCTGGGCCAGGCGCAGCAGCATCGGGCGCATCGCGACCAGCTCCTGCGCGGCGGCTGGCGTTGCGGGCGGCATCGGCGCGGCGGACAAGGCGGCGTGCTCAGGGGCCGCCGGGGACCAGGCGGCGCAGCCGATCGATCAACGATGAGCTGTCCCAGCGCGCGCCGCCGGCCGCCTCGACGTCGGCGTAAAAGCGGTCGACCTGCGCGGCGATCGGCACTGCGGCGCCATTGCGCCGCGCCTCGGCCAGGCAGATGCCCAGATCCTTGCGCATCCATTCGACCGCAAAGCCGAAGTCGTAGCGCCCCTCGATCATCGTCGGGCCGCGATGCTGCATCTGCCAGCTCTGCGCCGCGCCCTGGCCGATCACCTCGAGGACCTGCCTCATGTCCAGTCCGGCGCGCTCGCCGAAATGGATGCCTTCGGCCAGCGACTGGATCAGTCCGGCGATGCAGAGCTGGTTGACCATCTTCGTCAGCTGGCCGGCCCCGCTGCCGCCCATGAGGGTGGCGGCAGCGGCGAACGTCCGCATGGCCGGCAGCGCGCGGGCAAACGCCGCCGCGTCGCCGCCGCACATGACCGCCAGGGTGCCGGCCTCGGCACCGGCCTGGCCGCCGGAAACCGGTGCATCGAGGAAATGCACCCCGGCGCCCCGTCCAGCCTCGTACAGCTCGCGGGCCGCCTGCGCCGACGCCGTCGTGTGGTCGACGAACACCGCGCCCCGATCCATCGCGGCAAAGGCGCCTTGTTCGCCGACCGTCACGGCGCGCAGGTCGTCGTCGTTGCCGACGCACGAAAAGACGATCTGCGCGCCGCGCGCGGCTTGCGCCGGCGTCGCCGCCTGGCGTCCGCCCTGCGCCGCGTGATCGGCCACCCAGCGCGCCGCCTTGTGCGCCGAACGGTTGTAGACCGTCACCGAGTATCCGGCACGGGCCAGGTGACCGGCCATCGGATAGCCCATCACGCCAAGCCCGATAAAGGCGACCGGCAGGCCTGGGGTGCCCCGGGCGCCGTCAGCGGCAGCGTCGCTCATCGTTTTCCTGTTCCCCTGGCGGTGCGTTTCGGGGAGCGATTGTGCCTCCTTGGACCGGCCCTGTCGCGCCTTTAAATATCTACATCTTGGCGCCCTTGCCGCCCGGATTTGCCGCCGGCGCCGCCGCAGTCCGCTAATGCGGACGGGGTATAGCCCCGAGTTCAGCGGCAAAGCGCACAGATAAACCTGTAAGATCAACCTTAAGGCGTCGATCGGGACGCTTGTTTTTTTTGGAGGCGTCGCGCCCATGCATTTGGCCTCGGATCGCTCGCGTCAGGATGCGGTACTTTTGCTCCACGGACTGTCGGGCAGTCCCCTGGAAATGCAGTACCTCGAGCGCCGGGTCCGGCAGGCGGGTTTCCGGGCGCACAATCCCAGCATCCCCGGTTGCGGTTTCGGTACCCGCGAGGATCGCTTCGACACCGGCACCTGGCGCCAGTGGCTGGCCTTCGTCTCCGGCGAGCTCGATGCCCTGAGCCGCGACCACGAACGGGTCTACGTGGCCGGGCTGTGCATCGGAGCGGTGCTGGCATTGCGCCTGGCCATCGAGCGGCCGCACCAGGTTGCCGGACTGGCGCTGGTCTCGACCACCCTGGCCTATGACGGCTGGCAGATGCCCTGGTACCGGGTGCTGGCGCCGCTGGCCTACCATACGCCGTTGCGCCGCATGATCGCCTGGCCCGAGCGCCATCCCTTCGGGCTGAAGAACGAACGCCTGCGCGAATGGGTGGTGCGGGCCATGGATGCCCATGGCGTCTCGGCGGTCGGCGCGGCCTACCTGCCGCTTTCCGGGATCCACGAGGCGCACCAGCTGATTGGCTCGGTGCGGCGCGACATCGGCCGCGTCACGGCGCCGACCCTGGTGCTGCACGCCATCGAGGATGACGTCGCCAGCCCGCGCAGCGCCGAATTCGTGGCCCTGAATGTCGGTTCCAGCCAGGTGCGTACAATCCTCTACTGCAACAGTTACCATATACTTACGATCGACAACGACAAGCAGTCCGTCGCCGACGAGACGATCGGGTTCTTCCGCGGCCCGGCCGGCGCGGCCACGGAGCGTTCCGAGGATTCCGGCGAAAGCCTCAAACTCAAGCATCTGTCGGTGGCATAAACCGAAATGAATGCCGATCTGGCTGAAAAGATCAAGGCGCTGATTGCCGAACATTTCGGTATCGAGCCCGACAAGCTCACCCCGGAGACAGAGATCGCCAGCTTTGGCATCGACTCCCTGGCGATGATCGAATTCATGTTCCAGATGGAAGAGAAGTTCAACATTCGCATGGCCGATTCCCGTGCTCCTCTGGTGACCGTCGCCGATGTGGTCGCGGAAATCGAACGTGCGGTCCGCGAGCAGCAGCCGACCCAGGCGGCCTGACGCCCAGGTCAGGCCGGTGCGCCGGGCGCGCGTCGCCGGCCTGCTTCCGCCGCGGAGCGCAGCATGAACAGGAACCGTTCCGTCTGCGTCACCGGCCTGGGCGTGATCAGCCCGATCGGCAATGGCGTTGCCGGATTCCTCGATGGCCTGCGCAGCGGCCGTTCGGGCATCCGCCCGCTGCAGACCGATTTTGCCGCCCGTATCGCCTACAACGCCTTTGGCGTGGTCGACCTGCCGGCCGAGTCGTCGGTCCCGCGCAGCCGCTTGGCCGGTGTCGACCGGGTCAGCGCGCTCGCCCTGATCGCGGCGCACGAGGCAGTCGACGCCGCCGGGCTGCGCGGCCATCCGGCGCTCGAAAGTGCCATCCTGTGTGTCGGCACCGGCATGGGCGGCGCCGAGACCCTGCAGGCGGGCTACGAGGAACTGTATCTGCGCGGCGGCCTGCGACCCAATCCGCTGATGGTCGTCAAGGCGATGAACAATGCCGCTGCGGCCCACATCGCGCTCGATTTCCATTGCCACGGCCAGAGCCTGACCTATTCGACGGCCTGCGCCTCGTCTGCGCTGGCCATCGGCGAAGCGGCCCGGGCGATCCGCGGCGGCCACGCCGACCTGGCGATCGCCGGCGGCTGCGAAGCGCTGCTGACCCTCGGCACCATCATCGCCTGGTATGCCATGCGTACCTTGGCCATACCCGACCCGCTTGATCCGGGATCGGCGTGCCGGCCATTCTCGGCCGATCGCACCGGACTGGTCCTGGCCGAAGGCGCCGCATTCCTGATCCTCGAGGAAGAGCAGCACGCCCGTGCCCGCGGCGCACCGATCCTTGCGCGCCTCTCCGGCTACGGCACGAGCACCGATGCCACCCACCTGACCAAGCCCGATGCGACCGGCCAGGCCCGCGCGATGCGGGCGGCGCTGGCCGATGCCGGCCTGGAGCCGACCGATATCGGTTACATCAATGCCCACGGCACGGCCACGCTGGCCGGCGATGCCGTCGAGACCGCGGCCATCAAGCAGGTCTTCGGCAGCCATGCCGCGGCGGTTCCGGTCTCCTCGACCAAGTCGATGCATGGCCACGTGATGGGAGCGACCGGCGCGATCGAGTTTGCCGCGGCATTGCTTGCCCTGCGCCACGGCTTCCTGCCACCGACGATCAATCTGCACAAGCCCGATCCGGCCTGCGACCTGGACTACGTGCCGAACCAGGCCCGCTTCGATGTCACGTTGCGCCATGTGATGTCGAATTCCTTCGCCTTCGGCGGCAGCAACGCGGTGCTCGTGGCCTCGCAGGTCGCGGACCGCGCCGCCTGAGCCGCCGGCGCGCCGGACCGGCGCCGCCACGTACCGCCCGCGATCGATGGCTGAGCCGAGCGCCGCTGCTTCGCGCTGGCCTTACCCGCGCACGCTGGCGCACCGCGGCGGCGGCACGCTGGCGCCGGAGAACACCTTGCCGGCCTTCGACACCGGCCATGCCCACGGCTATCGCGGCGCCGAATTCGACGCCGTGCTGGCCGCCGACGAAGTTCCCGTGCTGCTGCACGATGCCACGCTGGACCGCACGACCAACGGCCGGGGGCCGGTGACGGCACAGCGCGCGGCCGATCTGGCCCGGCTCGATGCCGGCGGTTGGTTCGACCGACGATTTGCCGGCACGCCGGTGCCGACACTCGAGCAGGTCCTGGAACATTGCTGGCGGCTGGGCATCTGGCTCAACGTCGAAATCAAGCCGGTTCCGGGATTCGAAGAGCGTACCGGGACCGTGGTAGCGCGCGCCGTGGCCGATTTCTGGAAACGCCAGCACGCCATGGAAACCATGGCCGACTCATGGCTTCCGCCCGTACTGTCGTCGTTCTCGCCGCTGGCACTGGACGCCGCGCAACGCGCGGCACCGCAGTTGCCGCGCGGCCTGCTGGTTGGCCGGGTGCCGGCCGACTGGCGGTCCGCGCTCGAAGCGCTGGGCGCGCGATCGCTGCACTGCGACCAGCGGACGCTCACGCCGGACATGGCCGGGCAGATCGGCGCAGCCGGTTTCGGACTGCTGTGCTACACGGTGAACGACGTCGGCCGCTGGCGCACCCTGCGCTCCTGGGGCGTGGATGCCATCTGCACCGACCGCATCGACTTGATAGCGCCCGAGCCCGCGCCCGCACCCGATCCGGCCCGCCCGGCCTAGGGCCGGGGCTGGCGGCTATTCCGCGTGCTTGGGCGCACCGGAACCGAGCACGCTGCGCAATCGAACCGGATCGATGATCCGCACGTGCTTCTGATCGACCTCGATCAATTCATCCTGGGCGAAGCGCGACAGGCAACGGCTGACCGTTTCGAGCTTCAGCCCCAGGAAACTGCCGATTTCGGCGCGGGTCATGCGCAGCACGAATTCGGTCCGCGAATAGCCGCGGGCTTCGAAGCGCTGCGAGAGGTTGAGCAGGAAGGCCGCCAGGCGCTCTTCGGCGCGCATGCTGCCCAGCAGCAGCATGACGCTGTGTTCGCGCACGATCTCGCGGCTCATCACCTTGCGAAAATGGCTTTGCAACGCCGGTATGGTCGACGAGATTTCGTCGACCCGATCGTAGGGAATCACGCAAACCTCGGTGTCCTCAAGCGCGGTCGTATCGCAGGTGTGGGCATCGGCCGATATGCCGTCGAGGCCGACGAGTTCGCCCGCCATGTGGAAACCCGTGACCTGCTCGTGGCCGTCCGAAGACATCAGCGTGCTCTTGAGGAAGCCCAGGCGCACGGCATACAGCGATTCGAACCGATCGCCCGAGCGGAACAAGGCTTCGCCGCGTCGCAGCTTGCGCCGTGTCGCAACGATCTGTTCGACGCGGCTCATTTCTTCGTTGGATAACCCTACAGGCAGGCAGAGTTCCCGGAGGCTGCAGTTCGAGCAGGCGACGCGGAGGTGGGCAAGGTTCATGGTTGGTTTCGGGCCGGAGGATCGGCCGGACCAGCGATCGCGCATCGCGGGAATGGTTCGGCGCCGCCCCGCGCCATCGCCTGGGTTCGGATTGACGCCGGTCAAGCCTGATCCGTGCGTCGATGACATATTACTCCCCGGGGGCGCAAATCAGATTGGATGGCGGATGGACGACACTTTCATGCACAAGCCCGGCTCAAACCACGACGGGCAGGTCAGCGTGCCGGACCGGGCAACCCTGCGCCGGTTCGACCTCCCGGGGCCCAGGTATACCTCGTACCCGACCGCCGACCGCTTCATCGAGGCCTTCGATGCCCAGGCGTATTCGCGCTGGCTCGGCGTGCCCGGCAACCGCGGCGCCCGGCCGGTGTCGCTCTACCTGCACCTGCCGTTCTGCAACACGATCTGCTACTACTGCGGCTGCAACAAGATCGTCACGCGCGACCACACCAAGGTCGGCGAATACCTCGACTTCCTGCAGCGCGAGATCGACCTCGTCGTGGCCCAGATCAAGGGCTCGCGCCAGGTCGAGCAGCTGCACCTGGGCGGCGGCACGCCGACCTATCTCGAGATCGACGAGCTGCAGCGCGTCATGGTGATGCTGCGCGCGGCGTTTCCGTTCGCCCCGCGCGGCGAGTTCAGCATCGAGATCGACCCGCGCACGGCGCCGCCCGAGAAGGTCCGCGCGCTCGGCCTGCTCGGCTTCAACCGCTTGTCCGTCGGCGTGCAGGATTTCGATGCCGACGTCCAGCAGGCCGTGAACCGCGAGCAGAGCTACGAGATCACGCGCGCCAGCATCGAGGCGGCGCGGGCCTCCGGCTTCCAGTCGGTCAATCTCGACCTCATCTATGGCCTGCCCAGGCAGAGCGCGGCGACCTTCGCGGTGACCCTGGACAAGGTGCTGGAGCTGCAGCCCGACCGCATCGCCCTGTACCACTACGCGCACCTGCCGGAGCGCTTCAAGCCGCAGCGGCGCATCGACGCCGCGATGCTGCCGCCGCCCCAGGAGAAGCTGGCGATCATGATGGACGCGATCCGGCGCCTGCGCGGCGCGGGCTACGAGTACATCGGCATGGACCACTTCGCGCGGACCGACGACGATCTGGCGCGCGCCCAGCGCCAGGGCCGCCTGCACCGCAATTTCCAGGGCTACAGCACCCGTCCGGACACCGACCTGATCGGGCTGGGCGTCTCGGCGATCAGCAAGGTCGGGCCGACCTACGCGCAGAACGTGCGCACGCTCGATGAATACTACGAGGCGCTGCGCGGCGGCCATCTGCCGGTGCAGCGCGGCATCCAGCTCGACGCCGACGACCTGGCGCGGCGCGCGGTGATCATGGCGCTGATGTGCCATTTCGAGGTCGCCAAGGAGGCCATCGAGACTTCGCACCTGCTGCGCTTCGACAGCTACTTCGCCCAGGAGCTCGAGGAACTCAAGTCCTTCGAGGAAGCCGGGCTGGTCGAGTGCGGCGCCGACTGGATCAGCGTCCTGCCCAAGGGCAAGCTGCTGGTGCGCGCCGTCGCCATGGTGTTCGACCGCTACCTGCGCGAGGACCGGCGCCGCCGGCCGTATTCGAAGATCGTCTGACGTCGAGCGGCACGCCGCCGGACGGCGGCGCTCCCGGTCCACGCTCGGCGGCCGGCGTCCGCAGGTATCATCCACGCTCGATCCGCGCCCTGCGCCGCCGCGCGCCGCCGGGCCCGACCTGATGCGACTCCGATGAACAGCAACGAGATCCGGGAACGATTCCTCGAATTCTTCGCCGCGCGCGGCCACACGCGCGTGCGCGCGGCATCGCTGGTGCCGGCCAACGATCCGACGCTGCTGTTCACCAATTCCGGCATGGTGCAGTTCAAGGAC
>Ga0075030_100002341_pt1 | contig 17177 bp, 12 predicted proteins | sample LitLauG_LLR_2012_FD_71393 | JGI IMG/M metagenome (GOLD analysis project Ga0075030, IMG submission 71393) | Freshwater sediment microbial communities from Pennsylvania, USA - Little Laurel Run_MetaG_LLR_2012 | ecosystem: Environmental > Aquatic > Freshwater > Creek > Sediment | place: USA... | reverse complement strand
CATCCGGAAGCGGCGGGTCCGGTCTCCAGTTCATTGCGCGGCGCGCTGGACTACCTGGCGGCGACACGCCGCTGAGGTTTCAGGCGGGGCGCAGCAGCCCGTTCACCAGCAGTCGCGCAGTGGCCTCGAAACCCGCCGTGTCGCGGGTCGGCTGGGCCACCAGCATGCCGCCTTCCAGCCCCCCGAGCAGCAGCCGCGCCACCTCGCGATCCGTGCCTGCCGGAAGCAGCGTGCCCGCCGCGCGGCCCTCGGCGATGACTTCCGTCAGCCAGCGCTCGTTGTCCGCGAGGAAGGCACGGATCGACTTCTGCATGGGCGGCGGCAGCGTCTTGTACTCCGCGGCGAGCACCCCGCACAGGCACATGCGCTTCCTGGCCAGCACGCCCGCGAACAGGGTCGTATAGCGCCGCAGGCGCTCCGGGGCTGCCGGCGCGGCCGCGTCGATGCCGTCGCGCGCGGCATGGAAGCGCGCCACATAGCGCGCAATGATCGCCACGCCGAGGGCGGCCTTGGTCTTGAAGTGATGATGCAGACTCGGCGTGCGGATGCCGATCTTCGCGGCGACGTCGGCGTAGCTAAAGGCATTGAAGCCACGCGTCTGGATGAAATGCTCGCCCAGGTCGAGGATGCGATCGGCGGTGGCGCCCTTGACCGCGGGACGGCGCGCAGGCCTGGAGCTCGGCTTTGCAGGCATACGTAGTCCCACCTAAGTACCTGGAATTATTGCCATAATCTATTGCTACTCTACCTATCAGTAGGTAGGTTACAGGAAAGGTGCAGGGATGCACGGCGTCAAGGAACTATGCCATGAGCACCGATTCCAATGCCCTCAATTCCTTTCTTTCCGGAGCAGTCGCCGATCTGGGCGCCGCCATGAGCGGGGTCCTGGTCGGGATCGGCGATGAACTCGGCTTCTATCGCGAGCTGGCGCAGGGTCCGCTCACCCCCCACGAGCTGGCCACGCGCACGCACACCTCGGAACGTTGCGTGCGGGAGTGGCTGGCCAACCAGGCCGCCGGCGGCCTGGTCTGCTTCGAGCCGGCATTCGGCCGCTACCATCTCAATGAGGCCCAGGCCGCGTGCCTGTCGGGACCCGGATCCCCGTTCGACCTGGCGGGCACCTATCGCGTGATCGAGGATTTCTACCGCGTCCGCAAGCGCGTCGTGGAGACTTTCCGCACCGGCGAGCGGCTGGACCTGAGCGAGCACCAGCCCAGTTTCTTCGACGGCGTCGAACGCTTCTACGGTGCGATCTACCGCAATCACCTGCTGACCTCCTGGCTGCCCGCGCTGGAAGGCGTGGTCGAGAAGCTCTCGGTCCACGCAGCGGTGGCGGACCTCGGCTGCGGGCAGGGCGGGGCGATCGTGCAACTGGCGCAATCCTTCCCGGCCAGCGAATTCATCGGCGTCGACAATCAACCGCTGGCCCTGGAGATGGCCCGCCGGCGTGCGCGCGAGGCGAATGCCGGCAATGTGCGCTTCGTGCTGGCCGATGCCGCCGCATTCCGCGAGGGGCCGATGGACCTGATCCTGCTGCTCAACAGCCTGCACAGCATGGTCGATCCGGCCGCAGTGCTGCGCCACGCCTATCATCAGCTGCGCGACGACGGACATGTGCTGATCGTCGCGCCGCGCGCCGGGGACCGCGTCGAGGACAACCTCACGCCCGTGGGCCGCATGTACTACGCCGCTTCCGTCATGGCCAGCGTGCCCACCACGATCTCGGCCGAAGGCGCCAAGCTGGGCAGCCAGGCGGGGGAAAAGCGCCTGCAGGAACTCATTACGGAAGAGGGCGGATTCACGCGCTTCCGGCATGTCGGCGAGACACCCTTGAGCCTCGTGATGGAGGCCCGGCGCTGACGCGGCGCTGACCGCCAGGATAGATTGCGGCGAATCGAGGACAGCGGCAGCGCTGACCATGGAGTAATTCGCCCGTGGCCTGCCACTAAGCCTTCAACATCGGTACAATCCCGCGCCTAAGCCCATTCCGTCAAGGCACCCCTATCGTGCGTCCGTTGCTCAAGGCATTGAGAATCCAACGATTTGCCATCGTTATTGCCGCAATGGCGCTCGCGGTGGTCCTGCTGTCAGTTTCTGGCATCGTGAGGGCTCAATCGACCAGCGGCACGGACCTCATGTCGATCTTCAATGGCCTTGCGCCGGATCAGCAGCAGGCGCTGCTTCAGCAGGTGGGGGGGCTCGCGGGAAACAGCAGCGCCAGCGGCAACAGCGGTCAGCCCGGTAACACCGCAAATTCACTTACCAACGCAAATCAGCAGCAGCGGCGCGCATTGATGAACAATGAGGCGCTCAAACCTCATCGACTTGCGCCGGATGACCTGATGATTATTGAACCCGAGATAGAAAAGCAAAAGCTCGTGTGGCCCTCATCGAGTGGCGCACCCGGTCTCGCTGGGTCGGGCGCTCAACAGGCCGCCGCAGCGGGTCTGGTGCAACCAGGCAGCCTGTCCGTGACTCCAGCCGTGGCCCCGGAAATCGAATTGGCCCCGGAAGAGAAGGTGAAACTGCAGGCGCTGATCGACCTCATCAAGTCGAAGAATCCCTATACGATCGATCCATCGGGCGCGGTCCAACTGCCGGGGTTTGCAGCGATTACGCTTGCTGGGCTCACCGAAATTGAAGCCGCAACGCGCCTCGACGCGGAACCGGGCCTGCTCAAGCTCCAGTTCAAGATAACCTATCTGCCCGTGCGCCGTCTGGGCGGGGCCGGGCTGAAGCACTACGGCTACGATATTTTTGATCAATCGCCTTCAACATTTGCACCGACTGCCGATGTGCCCGTGCCGACGAGTTACGTCGTCGGGCCCGGAGATCAATTCACAGTGCTGCTGTACGGCAGCCAGAACAGGAGCTTGCGGTTGACTGTGGGTCGTGACGGAAGTATCGGGTTTCCGGAACTCGGTCCGATCAGCGTGGCCGGCCGGACGTTCAGTGAAGTCAAGGCCGAGATTGAGTCGCGTGTATCTCGGCAAATGATCGGCGTGCGAGCTTCCTTGAGTATGGGGCAGACACGGGCGATCCAGGTGTTTGTGCTCGGCGAGGCGCGTTTCCCCGGCGATTATACTGTCAGCGGCCTTGCAACCATGACCGGCGCTCTGTTCGCGGCCGGTGGCGTTAGCGAAATCGGCTCGCTGCGCAATATCCAGCTGAAGCGCGACGGCAAGGTGGTCAGCGTGCTGGATCTGTATGACCTGCTGATCCAGGGCGATTCCAGCCACGACGCCAAGCTGCAGCCTGGCGATGTCATTCTAATTCCCGCTGTCGGATCGACTATATCCATTGACGGTGAGGTGCAGCGGCCAGCCATTTACGAACTGAAGGGCGTCGTGAGTGCGGCGACGGCGATCCAATTGGCTGGGGGCTTTACGCCGGATGCGGATACCGGCAAGTGTTCGCTGAGCCGCGTGGATGCGCAGCGGCGCCGCGTCGTCCAGGACATAGACCTGAGTTCGCCGACAGCCAACCAACAGGCGATGCAGAACGCGGATGTACTGCGCGTCTCGCGGCTGCGTCCGACCCTTGATTCCGGAGTGACCCTCGACGGCCAGGTTTACCGACCGGGCAGCTATGCTTGGCAGCAGGGCATGCGTCTTTCGCAGCTCCTGCCGTCGCTCGATGAACTCAAGCCTGACGCCGACCAGCATTACATACTGATACGGCGCGAAGACCCGGTTACCAAGCGCATCAGCGTGGTCTCGGCCGACCTGGCGGAGGCCCTCGAGGCGCCCGCGTCGCCCGCGAATATCGAACTCACGGCGCGCGACCGAATCACGGTGTTTGATCTCAGGAACGGGCGCGATCGGGTCATTCGCCCGCTGATGGACGAACTCGAGTTGCAATCCAATCAGCGACAGTCACTGGCTCAGGTCAATATCTCTGGGAGCGTTAAGGCAACGGGTGACTATCCGCTCGAGACGAACATGAGGATTTCGGACCTAATACGCGCCGGCGGAGGGTTGGACACGACGGCGTACAGCGGCAGTGCGGAACTCTCGCGCTACGTGCTTGAAGGGGGACAGACACGCCGCACGCAGGTCATTCCGATCGACATGCCGGGCGTGCTGCGTGGCGACCCGGCCGCCAACATAACGCTTCAGCCCTTCGACCGGCTGTATATAAAGCAGGTTTCGGGCTGGAGCCTGCAGGAGCAGGTGAAGCTGACGGGTGAGGTGCGGTTCCCGGGAACCTATCCGATCAAGCATGGGGAATCATTGCGCTCGGTAGTCGAGCGCGCCGGAGGGCTTACTGATCTGGCGTTCGCTGAGGGCGCCGTATTTACGCGTAAGGAATTACAGGAACGCGAGCAGGCCCAGCTGAATCGACTGGCCGACCGCATGCAGAATGACCTGACTGCCACAACCATGATGGCAGCGCGTGGCGGGCAGGGAGGCGCGGGCCAGGCCTACGGCCTGGGCCAGTCATTGTTGACACAGATCAAGGCCGCCAAGGCCGTGGGCCGGCTGGTCATAGACCTTAGTGCTGCAATGGCTGCCGTGCCGGGATCCGCGGACGACATCGCGCTGCGCGAGGGCGACGAACTGATTATTCCAAAGCGCAGCCAGGAAGTAACCGTGATCGGCGAAGTGCAGAATGCAACATCGCATCTCTTCCAGAGCGATCTTTCGCGCGAAGACTACATAGCCCTGAGCGGTGGCGTTACAAGACTTGCTGATGCGAAGAAAACCTACGTCGTGCACGCGAATGGAAGTGTCGATGCCGAAAACAGCCGCTGGTGGGTGCCGCACATAAGTGGAGCCGTGATTCGTCCGGGGGATACTGTGGTCGTGCCACTCGACACTGAGAGTCTCCCGGCGCTGCCGACCTGGCAGGCGGTCACGCAAATCCTCTACAACATTGCGATTGCCGTAGCCGCGGTACATGCCCTGTAGACTGAGTGTCCGCATGCTCGACACCATGAAAGAGCAGCAAACTGTGGCATCCGCCGCGCGTGAGCCCGTATTGTGAATAGAGGCGATTCCGTTGACGGCTATCGCCTCTCCTTCGGTGGCTTCCTCCGAGGGATCCTGGTGCCGATTGCCGCCAATTGGCAATGGGTCGCTGGCTGCGTACTGGTGTTCGGAGCGGCCTTCACGGGTTTCGCGCTGCTGGTCACCCCAGCCTACCAGGCTGAAACGGTGCTGCTCCCAGCCGGTGCGGACAAGAGCGGGGCTTCCATCGACGGCGCGCTGGGCCAACTCAGTGGCCTGGCTGCTCTGGCGGGCGTCAGTATCGGCGGCGGTGACAAGAATACCGAGGAGGCAATCGCAGTATTGAAGTCCAAGGAGTTTACGGAACGCTTCATCACCGACAATGATCTACTGCCGGTGCTGTTCCCGCGATTGTGGGATGCAACGCAGAGGCGATGGAAGGTCGGCGCGGCCAAACAGCCGACCCTGGGCAGGGCTTACCGGCGCTTTGATGAGCAGGTGCGATCCGTAATTCAGGATAAGAAAACCGGCCTCGTGACGATCCAAGTAGAATGGCGGGACCGCTTTGTCGCGGCCAAATGGGCCAACGAACTTGTAGCCCGCCTGAATGCGGAGATGCGCAAGCGGGCGATTTCCAGGGCCTCCGCTAACATTGCTTTCCTGGAGAAGGAGTTGGAGTCAACTGCCGTAGTGTCGACGCGGGACGCCATCGGCCGCTTGCTTGACGCTCAGGTGCGCCAGCGCATGGTGGCGACGGTCAGCGACGACTTCGCTTTCCGAGTGGTGGATGCGGCGGTAATTCCGGATGCCGATGATCCAATCCGACCCAAGAAGACGTTGCTCATCGTCCTTGGTCCGCTGCTCGGCTTTCTGTTTGCCGTCGGGGTGATAGGCATCGTGCGCACTTTCAGCGGCGTCGAAGCGAACGGCGAGACAGATAGGTAGCGATGCGTGGGCGGGTATTGCGCTGATTTGCTCGTCAATCTGACTGGCTTTGACAAAGGTATGTGCGATGAGTCGTGACGTCATCAGGAATCCGTGGGCGGAGAGTGTCGTTCTGGTCACCGGCGTCAGCGGTACTGTCGGCCGGGAGCTGTTGCGCCAACTTATCATTGCGGGTACCAGGGAGATTATTGGCGTCGACAACAATGAGACGGAGATCTTCTTCCTGTCGGAAGAACACCGCGACACGGCTGGCGTGCATCTTTACGTCGGAGACGTCAGGGACCGAAGCAGAATGCAGCGTCTCATGGAAGGCGTGTCGGTGGTCATTCACGCGGCCGCCCTGAAGCATGTCGTGCTATGCGAGCACGCGCCAAATGATGCGCTTCAGACAAATATCATGGGAACGCAGAACATAATCGACGCCGCAATTGGTGCCGGCGTCGGTCGGGTGATATTTACCTCTTCGGACAAGGCCGTCAATCCAACCAACGTCATGGGCACGTCGAAACTGATGGCTGAGAGGCTCATTACGGCCGCCAACGCCATGCGTCGGGGCGACGGACCGATATTCGCATCGACCCGCTTTGGAAACGTATTGGGGTCGCGCGGATCGGTTGTGCCGATCTTCCGGCAGCAGATTCTGCGCGGTGGTCCGGTCACGATTACCGACAGGGATATGACACGTTTCGTGATGACGCTGCAGCAGGCCGCATTGCTTGTAATGGAATCGGTGTTTCGCGCAAAGGGCGGAGAGGTGTTCATCACAAAAATGCCTGTAATCCGCGTTGTTGATCTGGCCGCTGTGATGATCGAAGAGCTGGCACGTCGGAACGGCCTGGATCGATCGAAGATCGACACCAAGGTGATCGGTGCGAAGGCGGGTGAGAAGCTCTACGAAGAACTCATGAGCGAGGAGGAGACGCGGCGCACCGTGGAACTTGAGAAATATTTCTGCGTGTTGCCGGCGTTCAAGACCGTATATCGATCCATTGAATACAGCTATGACGATGTCCTGTCGACCAGGATTGCGCAGCCGTACAACTCAACATTTATCGCGCCGATGTCCCCGGATGAGCTGGCGTCGTATCTGGAAGAATCCGCCTTGCTGGGTGGGTGACCGATGAGGAAGATGGGCGGCAGACATTGAGGCCGGCGCGGTCGTCGTGGCATAAACTCGAGGGTCCATCGTGAATCTAAGAAGACTCTTTCTGGAACATCCTGCGAGTGTCAATGAAAGCTATTGGCGGCACTTTCGGCACGCATCCGGTTTCGGGCTTAGGATGCTGGCGGGTGGCGTCGCCTGTGCGGTTCATGCCTGGTTCCCGTTTTTGTTCGTACGTACCGCCAGCCAGGTCGTGGCACGCCTGTATGTGAGAATGGTCGTTGCCCGCACTTCGCCGTCGCGCGTCTCGTCGATGGGCGATCTAAGCGGGCTGTGAGCGGTGGCCCGCGATTTGGGGAATTAATGGGGCGCGGCGGCTTGGCAAATTGCATAAGGAATCAGGCATGCGGGTTTTGATAATGGGCGGTGATGGGTATCTGGGCTGGCCGACGGCGATGTCCCTGGCCTCGAAGGGCCATGAAATCATGGTGGTCGACAACTACCTGCGCCGCAATCTGGCGCGCGAGACGTGCTCTGAGGCCTTGATAGAGGCTCCCAACCTGAACAGCAGAGTGGAGATATTTGGCGCAGCGAGTGGTAAGCGTATTGAAGTGCGGATCGGCGACTGCTCGGATGGATCATTCCTTGAGAACCTGTTTCGAGAATTTGTTCCGGACGCCGCGGTGCATTATGCGGAGCAGCCTTCCGCGCCGTATTCCATGCGCGGCCACCGGGAGGCCAAATTAACGCTGGAAAATAATCTTGGCACAACCTTCGCTCTCATATGGGCGGCGCTGAAGCATGCCCCGGACTGCCACATAGTCAAACTGGGAACCATGGGTGAATATGGTGTTCCTAACATCGACATAGAAGAGGGGTGGATCGAGATAGACCATAAGGGTCGCACGGAGAAATTCCTTTATCCCCGGCAGGCAGGCAGTCTTTACCATACCACCAAAGTGCTGGACACGGATCTGCTGTGGTTCTACGTGCGCATTTACGGGCTGCGTGTCACGGATTTGATGCAGGGCCCGGTGTATGGAATTAGCACCACGGAGGCGGACTTGGACGACCGTCTGCTGCCGGCCTTTCATTACGACGATATTTTTGGAACAGTGGTCAATCGCTTCGTGGTGCAGGCGCTGGCAGGGGTGCCGTTGACCGTGTATGGGGAGGGCGGTCAGGTGCGTGGCTACTTGAATATCAGAGACACGCTGCAGTGCATCGAACTCGCTGTATTGAACCCGGTAGCCAGGGGTGAAATGAGAATATTGAATCAATTTACGCAGCAATTCTCGGTGCTACAGCTCGCCGAAATCGTGCAACGCGCCGGTCGCGCCGAGGGACTGGACGTGCGCATCCAGTCGATCAGGAATCCCAGAAAGGAGAAGGAAAGTCATTACTACAACGCCGCGCACACGGGCCTCCTGGAGCTGGGATTAAGGCCAACCCATCTGACTGATGACCTGGCGGCGGACCTGCTCAGGAGGATCGCGAGGCATAAGTCGAGAATAGACGCCGCTCGGATAATGCCCCGGGTCGTTTGGTCCAATCGGTAGGAATCGCGATCGCCATTAGGGTGGCCGTGGGCTATGCACGCCGCGGACCTTGCCAATGCAGATTTCAGCGATCATAGCTTGAGCCTGCTGAGAAAGAATCTGCTGGTTGACGGTGTGGCGACCTCCGTCGGCCTGGTTCTGCAATTCTTGGTGCTGCTCGTGGTAGCCAGGGAACTGCCGGGCGACCAGTATGCCGCCTATGTGCTCGCCAGCGCGACTATCGCCGTGGGCGAGATGTGCAGTGACTTTGGCATGCGCATGTGGGCGGTACGCCAATACTCGCTCGGTGCGCCGGTGGCCCGAACCCTGAGGCAATCCTTTGAGGTAAAGGCCGTCTGGACCTCGCTGTTCCTGATTGCCGTAATGGCCAATTCTTCCGGGCGCGGCGCATTGCTGCAGCCAGTTGCAATCGCTTTGATTGCGTTTACGCAACCCTCCAGCGATCCGGTTCTGTGGTGCTTCCGCGGCCGAGAGCATATCTTCATCGATTCTATCGTGACGTTTGTGTGGCGCGTGAGCTTGGCGATCGTCACAGGGACACTGGCGTACTCGGGGGCGCTGTTGCTCCCGATACTGATGGGGTGGCTCGCCGTCAACGTCGGTCGGCTCGTCCTGGAGGGTATCTTCCTGGCGCGGCGCATTCCGGCGGCCGTGCCGGTGCATGCGGATGTTGTTCCGCCTGAAATCCGGCTACCGGCACTGCTGCGGCAGATTATTCCGGTCGGCGGGGCTTTTGTTCTGACGTCCCTGTATCAGCGAGTTGGGGTTTTCATGTTGGACAAGATGTCGAGCAGTGCGGGCGTAGCGGCCTATGGAACCGCCTTTTCCCTGGTGAATGTACCTGGATTCCTTAGCGTGAGCATTGCGGCGGCATTGTTTCCAAGAATGTCACGAGCTACTCAGGAACGGGCAAGTCAGACGGCGAAGAAGACCCTCGATACGGGCCTGATATTGATTGGTACGCTCTATGCCGTCGGAGCAGTGGTCGGTACTGTGTGCGCGCCCTGGGTGCTCGGTAAGCTGCTGCCGCTCCGTCTTCAATCGGCAACGACCGTGGTGCAGGTGCTGCTGCCCGGGCTCTACATTTCCACTCTGAGCGTGTTCCTGAAATACTGCCTGAATGCCCTCGGCCGGAATGTCTTCGACGCCGCGGTATCGGCGATCGGCATTGGGATATTTGCGCTCGTCCTGCTCATGGGAGTGCGGGGGAGGGCGGCCATTGCTGCCGCCATTGCCTGGAACGTGGGCGAACTGGCGATCTTCGTGATGCGCGGCGTTGCCATACACAAGGATGCACGGATTCCGGCGCGTTCCCTGGTTCTGGCCGGCTGCGGCTACCCGGTCGTGTGCCTCCTATGTTACTCGCTCGCGCGGCTGGTATAGGCGCGTGGTGCTGCCGTCGGCTGGTGCTTGTGGAATTGCGCGATCCGGAATCATGGCGGCTGGTTGTCTGGAAATATGAACAATTCCTCAGTCAGTACGAGGCCGATGACCGACCCGGCAGGGTCGATGCCGGGTCATCGGCTGTTGGATTTCCTCCTCCTGATGCTGGTGGTGGTGAGCAGTGACGCGGGTATATTCACCGAAGCAGACGGCATTCTGGTCGCGGCGGCAATCGGCATCCTGCGCCCGGTATTACTTCCGTATCTCGTGTTGCTGGTGGCGGGATTTCAAGATGCCCGTGGCCTTTCAGGGATCTGGTGGTATGGCGGAACCGTTGGCCTGGGGCTCTGGGTGACTCTGACGCGCCTGCCGGCCTTCACCGCTTTCCTGAAGGGTTCGGAGAGAGCATTTCGTGCTCTCGTGGCGCTTGTGGTTGTGACCGTTATTTACAGCGTGCTCAGCTCGTACATTCAGGACAGCCTTGGGATTCACCCCCAGGCGACCACGAGAGAGCCGTACGTTGTCGGCGCTCTGGCGCTGCTGATGAGTCTGATTGGAATGACGTGTTATTTTGCGATGCGTCGGGATGCGGACGCCCCTCATAGGGTCATCATGATCGTGGTGCTGGTGCTGGTTAACGGTCTGATCGTATCGGCTGCCCGCATGGCATTGGGATATGATCATTTCCTTTCCGCTGCCGGGGTGGCGCAGCTGGAGGATGCGCAACTCGTCGAGGATACACCGCTGGGATTCCCACGGCTGACCGGAAGCTACCTGACGCCGATCGGCTTCGCCATGTACATTGCCTACCTGTTGGTGCTGTGGGAGGCCATTACGACCCGACGCGGTGTGTCCGGCTGGTTTGTGATGCTGTACGTCGTCATTGCGATAATGCTGTCGGTCATGTCGCTGTCCAAAGGAATGGCAGCATATTTTCTGGTGACGATTGGAGTGATCCTGGTAGCGCGTCCCCGGTATATCCTGCCGTTTGCACTTGGCGCGTTCGGAGTCTCTCTGTGGGTGATCAATCTGGTGGGCTTGGACGCGGTCTCGGAGGCCTTTCGCTTTGAGCAGGGGACTTCCACCACTTCGTACCGGGCTATTGCCTGGGCGGCAACCATCAGCAAATTCAGCTGGTCGGATTGGCTGTTCGGTACCGGCATTGCCTATTGGCCGACGTTCCTGGAGCGGAACGCAGGCTTTGCGCTTTCCGATCCGCACAATTACCTGCTTTCGATTCCGGGGACGTATGGGATCCTGGGAATCGCACTTTACCTGGTGCTCGCGGGCTGCATCGTGTCAGCGTTCAGAGCCGGACACGGATACTCCAGAGTGGCCGCGGCATCGCTGTTCGTAATGTTCTTTGTCGCCGACGCGGTGAATATTCCGTATGTGATTGGCAACACGCCTATCACTGCATGCATATGGGCTGCGATCACGGCACTGTGCGCGCAGCGATCCGCGCCCTCCGGTTAACGGGCAGTGCTGCTGCGAGATCCGCATGATCTGACGGTAAATGACCGGCTGGCCGATTCTCCCCGCCACGCCGGAAGGTCGATTGTTGACCGGGTTGATGGTCATCGGGCCGATATCGACGGTCTGCGCGCCATCGCAATTCTGTCGGTCGTGGGTTACCACGCATTTCCGGGCCTCATACCGGGAGGCTTTGCCGGGGTCGACGTGTTCTTCGTGATTTCGGGGTACCTGATCAGCGGCATCATCATCGGGGCGCTCGCAACGCGCTCATTCCGCTTCACCGATTTCTATGCGCGCCGCATCAGACGGATCTTCCCGGCTCTGATCATCGTGCTGGTTGCCACGCTGATTTGCGGTTGGTTCATTCTCGACCAGGACGAGTTTCGGCAGTTATGGCGACAGGTCGCGGGCAGTGCGGCCTTCGTAGCGAACCTGGTTCAATGGCACGATGCTGGTTATTTCGACGCCGTTTCGCAGGCCAAGCCCTTGCTACACCTCTGGTCGCTCGGCATCGAGGAGCAATTCTACATCTTTTGGCCGCTGATCCTGTATCTGTGCTGGCGGTTGCGGATCCCGTTTCTTGCCTTGATCATCGCGGTTGGCGTGCCGTCGCTGGTGAGCAGCTGGTGGCTCGCGGTGGCGGATCCTGCGGCCGCCTTTTATTCACCCTGGCCGCGCTTCTGGGAGCTATTGGCCGGCGCCAGCCTGGCTGCGATGCATCAGCCTGAGGAACCGGCTTGCGAGCCATCCTGGCGCGCTGATCTGATGAGTGGCACGGGCCTCGCGCTGCTTGCCATCGCCATGGTCGTGCTGGACCGGCACCAGCCGTATCCGGGATGGCGTGCCATGATACCCGTTGCGGGCACTGCGCTGGCCATTCACGGTGGTCCCGGAAGCCAACTGAGTCGCCGGCTGCTGGCGCAGCGATGGATGGTTGGGATCGGACTCATCAGCTATCCACTGTACCTGTGGCACTGGCCACTCTTTTCAATGGCCTACATTGCTGCTGGTAGTGTGCCGGGCGTCATGGTTCGTGCCGCGATAGTCGTTGCTAGTGTGATTCTCGCATGGCTGACCTTTGTGCTGGTCGAGCGCCCGGTGCGTCAGGCCGTACGAAGCAAGACAATGCCTGCGTTGCTGGGATGCGCTCTGGCTAGCCTGGGGGCCGCCGGCTTTCTGGGATATCGGTCTTACCTTGATATCGTTCCCAGTGGCAACATCATCGCGCCCACCGATATCGACGTTACGGTCGATGCACTGCGCAATCCCAACGATCTGCCAGAGGCGACCAGGTGCCTGCCCGCGCTCAGTTATCTGGGGGCAGCAGTCGACCGCTGCGCGTCCAACTCATCAGACCCGCTTGTGCTGGTCCTGGGTGATTCGCATGCCGGCCATCTCTATACGGGTCTGATTGAATCTCAACTGCCGGTGGAGCTGATATGGAACGGTGGCTGCCCGCCGATGCGTGAGTTGCCACTCGCCGATGGTTGCGACAGGCGATGGGCGGCGCTGGAGAGGTTTTCGCAGGATCGGCGGCTCTCGTTGAAGGTCGTGGTGATTAGCACCTATTACAACTTGTACGTGCATGGGGAAAGTCTGTCTGGGAATCGCAACGTGCAGCATGATGCTGCCGTGGCGGATATTGCGTCGCGACACGATCGGCAAATCGGTGTTCAGCAGGTGTTCGAGAGCGGTCTGGATCGATCCATAGGGTATTTCGAACGCCTGGGACTGCACGTCGTATTTGTACTTGATGTGCCCGAGTTGCCCTATCACGCCCGCTCGTGCCTGGTGCGCAAGCACTTAAGGCAAATGCAGGAGGGCAATGGCTGTCCGGCCACGCCTCGAGCAGTTGTCGATCGTAGTGAATTGGAAATGCGTCAGTCAACTGCGCGCTTGCTGCTTCGGCATCCGGACCTGACCGTATTCGATCCGGCCACAGTCCTCTGTACACGGCAGGTCTGCCATGCAACGCAGGATCGGCACCTGCTGTACCGGGATGACAACCATCTGAGTGCAGAGGGCAGCAGGGTTGTCGCGGCACCACTGGTAAGGCTGTTATTGGCGCGGCTGCAGCCCTGAGCGGACCATTGTGCTCAGAATTTGCCGTTGCCGAGACTCTGTCGAAGTATCGCGTGGAATCGGTCAGCAATGGATCGGTCAAACGGGCGATAGCCGCCGATCGGGGCGGCGTAGACCCAGTTATAGGCGTAGGCCCGATTGAGATCTTGCAGATAGGGCAAGAAATCCTCTGCGCGGCGGATAGTGGAGGCACCGCAGGCCCCTTCGGAGAGCCAGCCGTGCCGGGTTGACGCGTCGCCCCACATGGTAATGGTTCCCGCCACCTTTAGCGTTGCAGCGTACCGGCCGAGCAGCGGCGCGAGCAGTTCGGCGCGCTTCGCAATGCGCGTGGACAGGGCTGCCAGCGTCTCGTGGCAATAGCCCAGACCGTCTTCGCCGCCGTCGATGACGACGCCCGGCGAATGGGCGAGCCCGTCCAGGAGGCCAAGCGCGATGTAGCCGCGCGGTTGGTAGAACCACTCGCCGCCGATGCGCTGATCGGCCGAGTCGGTAATCCCGGATGTGAGCAGCCACACCTTGGCGGCCGGGTAAACTCGCTCATGGATGCCTGCGAGTTCGCGCCCGAGTGCCCGTAGTCGCACTGCGGCGCTGCGTGGAGCAAGGCCCGCCTGTCCGGCGAACCGGCTGATGGCATAGGCTACATACGGATCATTGTAGAACTCGAGGTCGAGCACAACGCCGGGAGCGCCGATACGCTGCGCAACGGTCAATGCTGCGGTCCAGTCAGCCAGAAACTGGTTGCGTGCGCGACCACCGGGATCGAAATCCATGGGTCCGAAGTCTGGAAGCACCCGATGATGGGCGTTCTCGCCAGTGGAGTTCTGCGCACCCGCCCTGCTGCCAATCATCCGGTTGACAAACACCCAGGGCCACACGTCTTTGCCGCACGCCGCGCGCGTTGCCTGAAATCGTCGAGCGAGATCGTCGAGCGCCGGCGTCGGCGCCGTGTCATAGGCGGTCCCGATGGGGACCGCTACACCACGGTAGGGTGAGGCGGCCACCGCTTGAAGTTCCTCTGGTCTCCCGCTTCCGGCGAAAGTCACCAACAGCCAGTAGGGCTCCTCATTGCGCGCACCAGCGACCGGTGAGGCCGCAGTCGCGCTACCGCCAGGTACCACAAGCCCGGCGGCGCAAAGGAGCGCAAGCGGGATGAGTGTGACTGGGTGCGAGGCTGAATGCCGAGTACTCCAGGCACATAGGTGGCGCAGCCGCCGGGGACGGCTGCGGGTGCCATGAGGCGGCCCCGGCCTGCTTCGTGCCCACAATACTGCCGGAGGCAATAACGCCGAGCCCGCAACGAACAGAAGCCAGGGTAATGTAAGAATGCTGATTTTCTCATAATACCCCGATATATCCAGCGTGCAAACGGAATGATGCCGTCGGCTGATCAAGGACTTGGCTGTGCAGGACCCCACTTGCAGGCAGATCGGGATTGCGCTGATGGAGCGTAATGCTGTGCCATCAGTGGGGCTGGATTTGGTCGCGGACCTACGCCTCGTCCGATGCGTTTGGTTCCGGCTAAGCGCACGCGTACCGTCTCCGCAAGCGACCCGCAGGGACGTGGTGCTGGTGTCCTGGCGGATGCATGGGTGGTGGTTTCGCGCTGCGTCGCCGACGCTTCTGTGCGCGGCGGAGGTGCTGGCGGCGGCCTGCAATGGGGGTAGTGGTGGAGGTGGCGCAAGCGGTGGTGGACAGGTTCAAGTTCTGGACCTCCCGCCTTTCAAGCAGCAGCGATGGTCAAGCGCGCCGGTGATGAGTAAAGCGCGACAGTCGGTACCGCCCTGGCAGTTGAGCCCGCTGTGTACGTTACCGACAGCAAAGGCATCGCCCTGGCAGGTGTAGCAGTTTTGTCCCGCCTGCCGAACGGTGAGGGCGGATCAATCACGGGTGCCACGGCAGTCTCGGACTCCCAGGGTACCGCTACGCTGGGCAATTAGACGTTTCCCACGACTGCGGGCAGTGCTCTATTGATCGCGAGGAGCGCCGGCCTTCCGGGCTTGACGTTCTATGCAACGGGCCTAGCTAGCGGAGTGCCGGTGCCCGTCACTCCCTGACGCAGTGATGGTCAAGTGAAAAATGTCGGCCTGGCGCCTACATTGCGGATTTCATGGAGCGGAAGATGAGCAACTCCTTCGGCGCCAGATTCAGCCGGCCTCCAGTAAGCGTGTAGAGCCTCGAGAATAGCCAGTAATAAGCATGATTGGCAATGCGCAGTACCGCGCTCCCGTACAATGGCCCCTGCTGCGGGAATTTTCGAAGTAAGGCGAAATCATGTCGGGACGCCAGAGCCGTCAGCGTTTGCGAGGAATAGAAGAATAGGTGAAGTCTGGCGTTGAGTCTGGCTGGTACGCCATAGATCAGGCGACTCAATATCCCGGTATTCTTGAGCAGCCGGAACTGCAGCCCGGGAATCTCAACCACCAGCAGTCCACCCGGACGAAGAATCCGCCGGATCTCGCGCAAATCTTCGTTGGGTTCGGGATGAAAATAGAATGAATCGAGTGAAGTCACGACATCATAGTGATTTTCGGTCAACGCCGCGTCGCGCAGGAATCCGCAATAGACGTCGAGTCCATGGGTGCTTCTGGCGAAGCCGGCAGCAAACCGCGAGGGCTCGATTCCGGACACCGTCCAGCGCGAATCGCGCGCCATCTCGGCCATGAAGGCGCCGGAAGCACAGCCAACGTCCAGGAGCCGGCCGCCCTGCGGCAGCATGGACCGTACGCAACTGGCTTCGGTCTTGAGCGCGGAGGCGCGATAGGCGGTAAAATCTTCAGCCGCGCGCCGTTCGTCTTCGATGTATTCGGATTGGAAGAATCGGGATATATCCGCGGTCGAGGGCCTCGGACTTGAGAAGATCAGGCCGCAAGAGACGCATCTCAATACCAGGCGCTCGTCGGATTGGGTCAGAATACTAGGCAAAGTCGGACCGCAAATCGGGCAGATCTGCTCGGTAAGGCTGTTTTTCATCAGCCGTGATTTCCTTCGCCGCCGCCAGTCCCCCGTCTGAACAGAGCCAGGACCGTATGGAAAATGACCGCCAAGTCCTTGGTCAGACTCTTGTGTCGAACGTAGTCGATGCTGAGCGCCAGCTTGCGCGGCAGAATCTCGCTGACGTACATCTGCTCGGGGTCCGATCCTTCGGACAGCATGTCGCTCTCATTTCGAAAATGTAATGAGGCGGGATCCGTGATGCCAGGCCTTACACTCAATATCTCGCGCCGTTGTGCTTCCGGATACATGGCTACGTATCGTGGCACCTCCGGGCGCGGACCCACGAGACTCATAGTGCCGCGCGCGACATCTATGAGCTGCGGGAGTTCGTCAAGCTTGTATTTGCGCAGCACGTGACCGATGCGGGTGATTCGCGGGTCGAGTCTGGTCGTCACGGGCGGACCCAGGCGTTCCGCCTCCGCCACCATTGTCCGGAATTTATGTATCCGGAACTCATGCCCGAATCTCCCTACTCGAACCTGTCGATAGAAGATCGGACCCGGAGATGAAGTGCGAATGAGCAATGCAAAGACTAGAAAAACCGGGCTCAGGATGATGAGCGCGATTGTGCTGACCGCTGCATCGAACAATCGCTCTAGCATTGCTGCAGAGCAGCTCGTACTGCCAACGCGGTCCTGGCCACGTCGTCGTCCGTCATTGACGAGTAGATGGGCAGCGACACGGAAT